>Ga0307511_10000293_pt1 | contig 52859 bp, 75 predicted proteins | sample 13_EM_MG_FD_200266 | JGI IMG/M metagenome (GOLD analysis project Ga0307511, IMG submission 200266) | Populus trichocarpa ectomycorrhiza microbial communities from riparian zone in the Pacific Northwest, United States - 13_EM | ecosystem: Host-associated > Plants > Roots > Unclassified | place... | reverse complement strand
CTGTGGGAAAGTGACTGGAGGTCGGGTCATGTTCTTCGCCTTGCGGAGGTGGATGGGTAGTGTATAAGCTGGCCGCCCCCTAGTCTCACATTACAGTCACCAGTTATGATAACGTGCGATGCCACCGAGGCTTCGATGGCCGAAGAAGGTACCGGGAAATCTGATGAGGAATTTTTTTCGAAGCCGTGAAGGGCAGGACACAGTAGAACCGAATCTCTGTAGTCTTCGGCAGGACAAGAAGGTATCGAGAGGCGTGAAGCATTGGAGAGCTGCCACACTGGTGATCTCGTCATGGGTATTATCGAGCGCCGTAGCGGCGTTCTTGGTCCCCTCAAACGACGCCCCCATGATGATTTTTTCTGGGTCATCATTCAGGATACCGTCAGCACTTGGGAATAGTATAAGAACAAAAGAGATGGTACTTGTACGAGGGACGGTGCACCGAAGTTACTCGTCGATCCATCGTGGCAGTCGACGCCAGTCCCAGACCCCTTCTCCGAACCCAGAAGTCCCCGAAAAAAACTCCTTGGAGGTCATATCGGGGAGATGTTGGGGATGAGTGTGAGATACCCACCTTTGCTGGAGCCGGACCGATCATACTACTCAGAGTGCTTTAGAGGGGAGGGAAGGTGGGAAATATACTAAGGAGAGTGGGCCGCCTGACGATGATCGCCCGGCGGCGAGGAGTGTATCTTCACCAGGCTTACTTCCGTAGTCAACCATTGTTCCCAGGATCTTTCAGCCGTATAAAAAACGATTATGTTCTGAGGGAAGGTGACACGGTGGTGTCATTCAGTCTATCGTATGTGTTTGCTACGAGGGCAAATCTCTCAATGAACGGGAGTGACGAAGGAAGAATGGATTGGAGCCACAAATCAACTCGAGTACCCCCAAAACCAGCATCGGAGAAAGGGGTACGAAGAAAGTGGAAGGAGGGCGTGACGAAGGACTCGAGGTCGCGGCCGTCATCTTGTCCAAGTGAGGCAAGGGAGAACTGCTGCTGAAGCGTTGTACGGGTACTCCCCCAGCGTGGTCTGTCGAAGTAGACGCGAGAATCGGAACATCCGGACTAGTGTAGTGTCCGAAACAGGACGCCGGGGCGGGTTTCTATTAGACTAGTCGAACGGAACTTCGCTCTTTCTTTGAGAGTGTCTGTAAATCCTGTTCTGGGAGGGGGTCCAGAAGCATTAGCCAATGATTCGTGGTAGGGGAGAGGTTGTACCCACGGATTCCCCAAACGTGACTCCTCAAGTCCAAGAATTCTACACGTAAAGTCAGTGAGGCTGTAACGGTTCTCAGGAGCTGAGACGGCAGACCTATGTGAAGTCCGTCATAGAGTTTCTTTGCTTCTGCTCGCAGATTGGTGAATTCAACTTTGGTGACGGTGGTCTCGCCCATGGCCTTGAGGTCTTTTTCCACGGCTTCGATTCGCTTCAGGTGGGTAGAAACCTACTTCCCCCCGTGAGATATGGACAATGAAAAGACAGAAGCCGCCAACCTTTGCGGTAGTTGCCTGGAGCTCCTCGACACTTGTTTGAAGGATGGCAGATGCCTGTTTATATTCGTCCACCAAGCGATAGGCCGCGTAAGTCGACGCAAGAGAGAACCCTAAGAGAAACCCGATGACGCTGAAACAGTACGCCTTCAGTCACATCCGCTGGGATCAAACCGTGAGGAAAGGGTGGGTACTGACCCGCCCCTGAATGCACCCAGCGGTTTCCTCTGAATCGAAGCACTTCCCAAGTTCGGCGTAGGTTGTGCAGCTCCGTCCGCTGACCGCAACAGGCGAGATGTAGAGAGGAGACGGACAAGTCGGGGGTCCCTGATCATCATCGTTCGATCTCAGCCGCATTCCTTCGCCAAGTTCATCGAGCGTCACGCGTCTCGGAATGGCCGCAAAACGCAAAAATCAAGACGGCGGAGGGGCGGATACTCCCCGGTCTCACGATAAAAAGAAGGTAAAAATCCAGGAAGCCCGCCAGATTGCAATACAGGTGCCCATCCATGTCGCAGATGGTACGTGTCCTGTTCCCCGGATCGCGATTCAGCCTAACACCCCGAAAGGCGGCGGGAAACTTCCTGTATCCCTAGACGTAGAACGGTTTGCGAATGTAACATTGTCCATCCTCTTGATACGCGTTCACTAATGTTGCGTCAGGCGCGAAGGTTCGAAATCAAGGCCATGCAGGATTCAATGGCAAACGCAAAGTGATGCTGCCAGTACTTGCAACCGTGTGCTTTCTTAACACTTTTCAGGGCCGGGTCATCCAAGAGGTCGTGGCAGAAACTCCCGCGTCACCTCCGTAGGAGGGCAGCAAGTCATGACGTACGACGAGTACCTACGTATCTCCGAGACAAGGCAAGGGCGGAGGTGAGCCCCCCCATTCAGCACGTGAGTCAGGTGCAGACTTGGGTAGATGGATCCACCCAGCAAGAACACCTTTCCCAAGCCAAAATCGAAGAAGGCGGGAAAAGCTAAAGGTCTTCCTCGTACGGAGGCGTTATTGAAGCGTCAAAGTCATTCTCCCCACCACGGAAGTGCGCTTACATGGCTGACGCATATCATCCAAAACTAGGTGATAAGCTCTGGTTGGAGACGCACATCTGGCACGCCAAGCGTATGACGATGGAAACCCTATGGGGGTACAGATTAGTCCGTCTCATCCCAAGTCACGCATCTCGGATATTTACGTCTTGCGTTAGGCACTGCATCCCACCGAGAAGGCATTCCGCTCGTCTCACAGAGCTTCCAGGCATGGGTGTATCCTGCATGACGCCTCTTATTATGAGGTGATTGAAGTCCGTGCGCCCCAGGCGATCCTTGTGTCCCTGTTGGACCTTTGTTGTGAATCGTCAGCAAGCCCCGGGTCGGTACGCTATCTGACTGGCTCACGTGCTTGCGAGGCATTGTTGTACATGCCTGGTTCCTATCCCTACGACCTCGCCGGCCCCGTGACCATCCTATGGCGCCCGGTGGCCTCGCTGGACTCTGATGACTTGGCTTACTCCCCAAGGACTGCGTGGGTTGTCTGTCACCCTTCCACTTTCGAGAGTGCTTTCCGGAGCCTCACTATTTCATCCTCGTTCGCAATAGAGGCTTCTGAATCTAACGACAAGAAAAGACATAAAGTTGACGTCGTCGACCTTCGGGGAAAATTCAACATCTTCGAACTTATGGGTCCAAAGTCCAGCCACGTCGTCAAAGGAGCATTGGTTCCTGTCCTTGACGGCAGATGCGAGGAACTAAGCCAAGTGAGCCCCGTCCTCTCTCTACCCAAAGATCACAAATGTTGAGTAACGTTCTCGAGTTCTGGAGTGGATTGCAGCGTTTACAATGTCCAGGTGGGCTACCGTCTGGTATGGTCATTGGTTTGAAAGTTCACGACCCGCGACTCAGGTCGGTACTGTCACCTAGGTCTAGGGTCGTCCCTCTAACTCCTATCAGCTTCCCCCCGGTCAACGCTCCTATTCAGGTCTCCGAAGTCTTGGCACCACAACAGCTCGTCGACCCCTCTCCTGATTTGGCATGTTGCGAAATATGGGACACAACCTCCATCCCGTCGGGAGCGCCCCGCTTCACCAAAAAAGATCTCGATGAACGGTGTGCCAAGGTCAGACTACCGACCATCCGTTGACCGTACGTCGAACTCACATACCTTAGAATACAATCCCCGGAGGCAAGCTTGGCCCTCTCCGCGAAGATGACCGAATCTCGTTCCTATTGATTCGACGATCACTATTTGGTCACCCCGACTCGCACCCGATACATGGGTGGACAATGATCATCCCCTCTGGTTGGGCCATGCCATTTCTAACCTCCCTGACCCATTCGGGAACACTGGTTGGCGGCCAACAACAAAGGAACACTCAGATGCTCGAAGCCGGGGTTCCACAATTCCCACACGACTTTCCCACAACTAAACCCTACCGTGAACACGCAGAGACATGGGAGGTGTCCGAAAGACACCGATGGGAAAGGACTCCCCCCGCTAAACGCGTAAATTATGAGCGGCTAGGAACCGGCAACCCTTGGAAAGCAGAATGGGGAGGTGTGCTCGGGCGGTGCGCGCCGGGGGTTGAAGGCTATGTCCCGAGCCAACGAGATACGGTCCACCCATGGTTGTTGAGTAAATATCTGGCGGCGTTCGTGCTTGACGGGGCCACCGGTGCACAAAACCCAGAGGCATGGCTTCACGACCAGCTGAGAACGTTGCGACTCGGTCGCGGAAACACTAGACTTCTCCGGGAAGTCAGCGTTAATGACCTCTGGCGTGGCGCATTGGTCCAGGTCCAGGTGGAGTTACACGGGAGGGGAACACTGAACGACGTCGCTGCCGTTTACCCCCTCCAAGGTGATGAACTGCATATCTGTCGTTCCTTCGACAGCCTCCGGGAGGTGAGATTTACCTCTAGCTGGTCCCACCGAGGTTAACTCTAAAAATGTGTAGTCCTTTGAACTTCAACCCTCTCCCCCAGACTCAATCATAGGTTACCTCACATCGGGAGCCTACTCGCTATCACGAGGACGACCCCACGGTATAGCCACCGTCGCCTTGTCTAGGATGGTCGAAGTGAAGAAGCAAATGTTGGCGTACGTTCTCCCATATTCTGCTCGCTCACCTCGTGACGCCCCCCCACAGGATATCCAGCAAAATTTGTATGGTAAAAGTTCGAAACACGAACTCCGGCTCCTGTCGGTTAGCCCGAATTACCCTGCTCAATCACTCAGACTGAACCGCTAGGGAGCTGTTTTCTGCGGGCGCGTGGAAAGCTACTGATATGGCTGTTTGATATTCAATACCAGAATGTTACGACGCATAGATAGGATGGGCCAAGAAAAGATGAGGGCTTAAATTGTCCATTTGCTCACAGCTTCCTTCACCAACCGGACCATCTCCTCTCTCGCTTGCTTCTTGGCATCCTCCGTGATTCCCTCAAGCTCATTCAGAGCGTTAGGAGAAACCAGTAATGGGTTGAATTCGAGAAAGAAACCGTCAACGGTTGGGACAGTGACCTGAACTTGGGCTGGAAAGGGTTGTCGTGTAGACAAGGAACCCGTTGCCGGTCGGTCAATGGAACGAATCGGGCCAAGATGCCCCAGGCGAGAGGGCTGTCCATCTGGGGGAGCACGGACGGCCGTCTGATCCGGCCTAGAGTGGAAGTCGACCGACGAAGGTTGCCTTCTGACAGTGATGCTGTTGGGCCTTCTAATTCCTGGCCCGACGTCGCCACCGCCGCTCTCCCCACACTCTGTTTCTTCTCGTACACCTGGTAGTTCACCAGCGTTCCCAAAATAGTGTGGGTTCCATACGGAATTCCCCTTTTGTTTGAGGGAGTTGGTGTCGCGGTTCGGGTATGCAGGAACGCCGTTCGAGATCGCCGGATTGAACGTTGCTGATGATGGAGGGCGACGTGAACTCTGAGGGGTGGAGGATGTTTTCGATGGGGAAGCGGGATGGGCCAGAGTGCTGGTGACCCGGCCGTTCCTGACACCGGGCGAGGGTCCTCTAAGCGGTGGTCGGGATGGAATGTTCCGTGCTTGTCTTACGGTCCCCGGCGTCCTCAGGAGTTGAGATTTCGTGGGAGAGAGGTAACCAGCTGTGGATCTTATCCTACGAGGAGTTGCGGCAGAGGTTCGAGCTGTGGCAGCCGTTAGCGGGACATAGAGGGTGGAGCGCAGCGTGTTTGCACATACGATTCTTGTTAGCGCGAGACGATTCGTCACTTCTCTCCGGGTCGATATCCTGTGCGGCGAGCCACTTTCGCTTTTTCGTGCTACGCTCCACGCCTGCAGCACCTTCAGCAAGCCTATCCATCTGCAACACTTTCATGCATGTCAGAACATCGCCGTCGTATTTCGCCTCTAGATCTCGCATCTTGACACCAAGGACAATGCGGGGAATCCTGGACAGGTAACCTTCGTTGCGGCTTCGAAAACTTTCAATCGCGTCCGACAGCCACGCTTCTAGTTGCTTTGTCCTGTGTTCAACTAAGGGAGGAGGGTCGGGCGGCGTCCGGAACGCGTTGAACGGTGACGACTGTACCTTCAATATCCAGGTTTGCTAGCAGCTTTTGTTTGTCTTTAAGAGTGAAGTTCCGCTTTGCCGTGAAAGAAGATTGCATGTTGCTCAGAAGGCTGAAGCAAATCGGAAAGTGGGAATTGACAATGATTGAGAAATAGTGGCCAGAGCACGTGACGCGTTTCACGCGACGTGATGCCAACAGACAGAGTGAGACAGTGAGACGAAAGTACAGTCAAAAGTTAAAACCCTCTAAATGCATAGGGTCTTATTGCATAAATCCCGAAATGCATTGAGGTCGCGGGGGAACAAATACCATATGGCGGGGCAATCAAGACGCTGTATCTGCATAATCGTATAAACGCATAGGATTTTCGCGGAACCAACGCCATGCAGTTAGAGAATTTTGACTGTAATAGCGGATGGTTGAACCAGTAGGATATGTAAATACCAACAAAATGGGTGACTGTCCGTAGGATGTACAACGTGTGCACATGAATCCAGATGAATATCGGCGCCATATAAGGGACTGTCAGGACCCCGACCGTTGCGCCGGGTCACGGATATCTATATCTATATATAAAAAGGACAGATGAGCATCGATCTTATTCATGATTGGCCAACGCCTTTGAGGGGCAGGCTGAAAGTGGAAACTCCTCTGAGTGACGACGACGAGGTCACCCTTCGCGAAAATTTGGTTCCGAACGGGAACAGGAATTCCGTCCGAACAGCGGCGCACACATGCTGTACGAATCCCAGCCGTCTTAGCCATTGGTGCGTGCTGTCGGGCAGGTCATCCTGGCCGCTGCGGCACCTGAGGGACACATATTTCGTAACTAAAGTAAACATTTCATGCAAAACTTCGAAAATTACTTCTAGCAATGGATGTGCTACTGCGTTACACGTTAATTCTACGCACCTAATCCGCCATTGTTACTTAGGTCTGAGGCCCGTTGCCGACTCAGGCGCTTACGAGTGTTAACTTGGAGGCTCTTGCATGTTGCGCGTGCCCGGGGCCGCAGGTCCCGGGCACAATGCCAATAAGCATTGCCCAGCAGTTGCAGATACTAATGTAGGTTGCCCGACAAGTTCGCGAGTGGCCAGCTAGTTGACTCCAAACCGCTCATCTGGAATCGTAACACTGGGATTATTTCGATCGAAGCCCAGCCAACTGCCCAAATTATGGGGGGCGGGAAGGACCACAACCGCCTACCTCAGGCCCGCTGAGTGTTCGTGTTACCTGCATGCCCCAGCTTTTGATTTCATTGAGCTACGCTACATGGATGGCCATAATATTGAGGAATAAACCTCGGCTGGTGGCACCCTTCTGCGACGGATATGTAAAAATCTAGTCTTATGGATAGTCACCCGATCATGAAAGGCCTCCTTTTCCAGCGGAAAGTTCTGCACCAAGCTTGTAACCCAGAACCTAGTCTTCGTCAGTCCAAGTAAACAATGGATGGCGCTTTCAAATACCTTGTCCCAGTCTATCTTCGATCGTGTCATCGGTAATGCACGGCGAAGGGACTTGTAGGTTTTTTCACTCATGTTCTGATACGTTTCTGTGAGAGAAGTCTGATACTCGCCCTCTTCGCTTTCGATAAGTGCGAGCACTTTAGCCGCAGATGGTGTGGGTGACGACTGAAGAATAGCAGACGGCAACGACAACGACACCTCATGGTTCGCTGCTAGTTGGACCTAAGATGGGTTTTTCGTGTGAGAGAAGGTCAAGTCAAAGGGAGTCATATGGCTCACGTTCCCCTGTTCATAATAATGGACATTTACCCCGATCTTTCCTTGCACCAACCTTGACTCAAGGTTTACCCTGTACTCTGACCTCCACCTTCCCGACCTAGGGCGCCGTGGTGAGCGTGAGTCTACGTGCGTTGTGAACCCATAACACATACCAGAAGTTCGAAGGGTTGTATCTATTAGCGATTATCTGGATGATGAACACCGACGGACTGTCTGAGCACGAAAACACCGATGTTGTTCCATCCGGGAAGTGAGAAGTTAGGTAGGCGTGAGCTGAAGCCTCCAGGGCGGCCCTGTGATGGTTGGGGCGAGGAATGATATCCGGTGCGAGGGGGGACGTACCGAAAAGGTTCAGAGGTAGCGTCGGGTTCGTATGGCCGTGGGTCGGAGGTTTCCTGAAAACATACCCCATGAGAGGAAGGCACTGAGCGAAAGATAACGCATACAAGGCTCAGATGGTCAAATTTGAACGTTGTATTTGAACGTGGATCGAGAAAACGTTCCCCGATATCCTCTTCATCAGGTGATTCGCTGGTGAGCGCGATTTGGCTTATAATCGACTGAGTTGCTCAGTGCTCGACCACCAACCATGGAAACCTTGATGCTCACTTGGTGGTTGGAGCCTGGGACATCGACAGTGATAAATTGGGTGAGGTTGTATTCCCGGAGAGCTGGAGCAATGCCCTGTTGCAAGGAATCGTCGTCGGCAATGATGTTTCGAACATCTGGGAATAAGCTCAGTCCGTTGGTGGGGATAGAGAGTAAAGAGGGGGGAATACCATTCAAGACATCGTTTATCTCCCCCGGAGGCGATTCGAGCAGAAATTTAGAGACGGCTTGAATGCGCTCTGAGACCTCCATAGCAGATGAAGGCGAGTGGGAAACTGGTCGGACCCGTCCGATCTCTCTCTCGATCTCCCATGTCCAAGGTACAGCTATACGTCTATGACCTCAGCAATGGTCTCGCCCGTCAGCTGTCCCTCTCCCTCACAGGAAAGCAAATAGACGGGGTTTGGTACGCATCTTCGGCACAATGGAGCCCACCTGCTGATCGCTTCGGTCAAGCTAGGCACACTTCAGTCATCGTCTTCGGCAGAGAGATTTTTTACGGCCAGGGCATACATATCACCAGTCCCGGGACATCGCACGTACGTTTGTCACAATGTCACCAATTCAATGCGATTGAGCCACGTTTCTCAAGTACGGCCAACCCCTGCAAGTATTTGATCTGGGCGAGACTGCCCTCGATGAAGATACTTTTGATGAGTACTTGATAGAGATGAAAAATCATTACACTGCAGAGAAGGTTGGGTTCCATCGACAGTTTCAGGAATGGATGAGCTCTAATGATCGCCCTAGTACCACCTCCTGGGTACATGAGAAAACAAAGCACCTTACATCCCCAGTCCGCTGAAATACCAGTTTAGATTTCAACTGTAACTCTTTCACAAGTGATTGTGTCGGTTTCCTCACAGGAGGGACGATACCCTCTTGGATTGAAGGCATGGCTATTTCAATGTTTTAGGTAGTTTCTACTTATCCCATGACACAACGGTTGCAGATCTCCCGTCGGACTTCCTCTCCACTGATTTTGGTCGCGCGCTACGACCCACCATCGATCGCATGTATAATGGACCGACTGCGGGTTTGGCTCCATCCCCTAGTCAAAGCACCCCCCAGGTGGCCGCATCGTTGTTGCGATCCGTGGCGCAGAGTGCGACCGTATCTCCGTCCGTCCCTCACCTGAATTCCCCCTCCTCTGGGCTGTCTTCCGTTGTCTCCCCAATACATGTTTCGACGAATTTAGCCTCATTCCAGTCCATATTAGAGTCACACCGTGCTGTTATCGTGTTCTTCACGTCCGCCACCTGCGGACCTTGTCGGTTCATCGAACCGACTTTCGAAGAGATTGCTGAACAGAAAACTGGGGGGGTGGGCCCTGGTCTCATCGCTTTTGTAAAGGTCGATATCCAAGTGGGCACTGGACACCAGCTGGCCGTTCGGTATTCTGTGAGGGCCACGCCCACCTTCATCATGTTCATGGACCAACGAAAGGTGTGCTTTAAATCGCCCTCGCCGTACTTTCACTGAAGGTGCGGTCAGAAACACGAAATGCGGGGTGTCAATGCGCCAGAATTGAGGGCACAGGCCGATATGCTCCTCTTTGAAGCCTTTCCACGTGAGCCCTATATAACCCCCTCCTAGTCCGTCACCTGACTAGCGTTGACCGGCTCAGCTCATACGCACTCATCACTGTCTCTGCCCTGTTTGGCAGCCGTATCAACGGAGCCAATCATGTTCAGGACAATTGTTTCTCTCGATGCTGTGGTCACCAAACTGTCCCATTTCATCGACACTTCCGGGCTTCGGGCGGAAGAAAAGGCGAAGATAAAAGATACAATCGAGTCCACCGTTTTACCATTCCTGAAGCTTCAGGTCCTACCTTCTGGCAAGTCGACAGCAAAGCCGCTTTCTTCGTTGGCTCCAATGCTGACTGAGTGGGCGGACATCTCAAAAACGCTTTTATCTGCGCTACCGACCGAACGACTATACCCCGTGGTCGATCTATGGCGCCTTGCTCTCCTCAATCCGACAGTTGGAATGTGGGTCTCAGGGGAGCTTTTCAGTACCCCTGGCGCGACCTCCGGCATCATATCAGAGTTTCTGAATAAAGCAGAGTTTAAATCCCTCCCCCGGTCTTTCGTCCTCACTCTCCTCAAATGCCTCTCCAATGCATTCGGTACACCTGCCTTATCACAGCGACTATTAGCACCCGGCCCCCTCCGAGAGAAGCTTACCGACCTGGCAATCTCGCAGTTGCTCGAAGAAGATAACCAGGTCAGGACTGCTGCAGCCAGCCTGGTTTTCAACATCGCATCCAGTACCCAGGTTCAAAGGGCAGATACAGGAAAGAACATTTTTGTTCCACAGACGTCCACAGGGGGAGATGTCGAGTGGGAAATAGAAGTCGTAAGTGCTGTCATTGAGGGGATTAGACGCGAAGAGGGCGAGGAAATTCGTGAGTTCTCCATAGGCTCGAAGGATCATCTAGCTGAAGCCACACAGTCCATAGGCTAGTTGCCAGTCTTGGACTCCTCCTTCGGTTGTCCCCATCATTCGAAACCCAGCTATCGCAACTATTGGAGGTGTTTCAGGTCCGGAAGTTGCTGGAGGGGAAAGCGTCCGCGATGGCGAAGAAGGCTGAGATATTTCAATTGACACTTGAGGTCGGTACGAAGCTCTGCCCGTAGTCGGTGTGTATGTGTGTATGTATCAGTAGTATGCAAAGTTTTACGGATGGTAAAAATATTTGTATGTAACAAACTCGTTGATCCTGGCCCAGGACGAGACCCCCTTGAGCCCTTGTCGCTGTCTGTCGAAGAAGCAGGCACGCTTGATAGATATCTGCCTTCTGTCCGACGTTCGACGGGTCACCATCGTATCCCCACTTCGAAGGCTTGACCTCCCGGTTCCCCGAAAAGCAGCCGTGTCACCAAAAACTTCTACGATCCCCCGTTCCCGTCCCATTGTCCGTACCAAATTCTATGCCCTTTCCGAGATCGCTCTCTCCTGGGCGAAGGCTTCTCCATTATATACTACGGGGCAGGTTTTTAATATTACGAATGGGGAACCCGTTCATTCACCCCGGGGACTTTACGAGATATGTCTGGAACGAGCTGGACAAAATCGTCAATTCAGAGGGAAAAGAAAAAAGATCGGAGAACGAAGAGTTCCCACAATCTATTAGCTACGTTTTCGTGTCGCTTGCGGAGTTTTAGGTTTGGCTGCGGGGGAAGCCCCGCATGCTTACGCGGTTCGGGGCTGCGTATCGTTGTGGTATGAGGTGGCATAATATCGAAAAATTTCGGAGTCCTCGGTTACGAGCTACAGGTCGGGGTCGAGGAGGGATTCAGGCGAATGATCTCGGTAGGTCACCGACACAATTTAGCAGGGTTACGAGAGAACTAATGGGTGTCTCCAGTGGTGGGGGCAGGAGCATGTGTCAAAGGCCGCCTAGGCATACCACTATAGTTTCTGGTTTGTCGTTCGTTCGTTCGTGGGTGTTGTTTGTTTTTATAAAGTAGTGCAAACCCCGTTTTACGTTCTGTTAATTTGATGCCTTGGACAGAGCAACGGTCACGCGTGATGTCACACCAATCGCTCGCGGACGTTGAACATCCGGTGCCGGGCCGCGCCTGATCATCTGTCACGACCAATGTCTTCCCATTATCGTAGAAACCACCCGTCAGCTCTCGACATAAGTTTTGGCGATAACCCTCCTGCGATATCGGAGGCAGAGGAAACGAAGCACCATCAGAATAAAAGGAGTATCGACACAGTGAGGCGCGGTTATTCTCCAGTGAGGGTAATCCTAACGCGTTGTTCCAGCCGGAGCAGGATACGGCCCAATCAAATCTGCCTCCAAGTCTGTTCCCCGTACGATAAAAAATGTGCCCTCGCTCACAGTCAACCCAGGTTTTCGACCCAATCGAGGAATTTTGAGGGAGAAAAAGGACTCCGTCGTCCCCGGAGAGCCCCCAAGCCGCGGGGAAAAACCAGTTCGGATTTTGAATAGCTTTACGTTTTTCTCGCGGGAGCGAGACGCACTGGCGGAACTGGACGACCTTGCCCACGATGGTTACGATTCAACCATCGAGGGAGTCGGCGAGGTGCTTGCTGTACGTGGTGAAGAGATGCCAGATGAGGATGAGGACGTCGATGAACCTACCCTCCTCCACCTGACTCCAATAATCAACGCATCGATTGATTATGAGAAACACAACGAGTGGGTTTTTTTAATCTGTGTCATTGAATCGAGTTCCTCACAATTGCTAGCCCCTTCTACATCGAGACGGGGCACGCCTGGTATAGACTTGGTGTACCATCCGTTAAATATTTCCCCCTCTACGTCAAATTCTACATGTTCCACCGCATGGCCCAGATCGCTGTTTCGACTTTGCTTGTCAACACCTCCGCGACAGCGACCGATCTCCTTGCTGGCACTACCAATCTGGATCATACAATCCTTGGGAGGGAGCCCGATGTTCGGGACCTAGTCGAGACGGTAGGCGACCACTCCTTGCACTGTCATCCCGACTCTGAACATCCATAGTCTGGGATGATCAAATCTGTTATCAAAGGCTACGCTGGGTTAAGCCTGGATGTTTCAAATAGGCTACTAGGATCTCCTCTTCTGAAGTCACTGAGTGATGGTTCGGCATCGACCACAAACCAGCATCAAGCAGAAGGAAGGCGTGGAAAGGTGGATTTGCCAAACCTGTTGAACCCAGAGCAGGCAGTTCTACAAGCAAAGAACCAGAACCAGACAGTGGTTACCCCATTGGTGTACCACCTATCGCAGGGGCTATTTCGCGAAGTCCCTTACCAGGTTGACTTTGGGGGTCATGAGCACAGAAACCTGCAGCCTGTACCCTCCGAGGTAGAATTCGTTGACCAGCTGCTCAAGAAATTTTGCATAGGCAAACGGCGAGTCAGGTTGGATGGATTGCACAGAATATCTGGAGGGAACTTCTTCAGCCGAGGTCAGATTGATGAGGAAAATTTTACTGTGAGTCATGAGCACGGCACGAATGGGGACATTATCATTACGTACCTCCATTAGGTTGGGGATACAGTGGTTTTGGCGATGGATGGGCTCCAACAAAAGCTCAATGAATACTGCAATCAACAATCATGGCCAGATAAAGTTGCTGACTACTTCTGGTAGGTAAACTTGATCCAGTTCTGGTTTGCCTGCTGATTAGTATGATAGGTTTGCCAAGCTTATCTCAATAACTGATAATCTTGGGAAAAAGACAGCACATGTCCACTGGTTTGAACACTCCTCAAAGACCTATCTGGAGGAGGTTTCAGATTCAAGGGAACTCTTCATGACTCAAGTGTGTGATGATGTCCCCTTTGCAGATATACTTGGAAAGGTACCATGTGGGAAGACATTAGCAAGCTGTACACCCCATGCTTCTGATCCATCATTCTATTGCAAGTGAGCTTGACCTGTGCTAGGGTTATTGTTATTTTTCTGATGTCTAGCAGGATGGAATATATTGAATCTAAGGGAGATTTTGTGGATCTCCCTAATGATTTGTCTTCTCCCAATGACCCTGGGTTCTGTATGAACTGTATGAGGACCAAGGCTGCTGAAGCAAGAGCCTTTCCTCACTTCTCCCAGGATGGCTTTGAGCTCCATGGGATATCCTACCATCCATATGATTTTGTCCAGTTCAAAACTGGGAATGTAACATGTGGCCTTGGGCAGATAATCCCTATGAGGCAAGAAGTATTAGATAGAAGGGATCCTCAGACCAAAGTCCGGCTACTGGGGAGGCTCAGTGATGTTACTGGAAAGCCAAAGGGCATCTTGAAGGATGAGGTAGGCTTTTGAATTGTTGTTGTTTGAAGGAACTAATACCTCCAAGAATGAGCTATTTTTGACAAACCAGGTCACTAATATCTCATTCTCTGCAATCATACAAAAGGCATATGTCCTTGTTCTCCAAAAGATTGGAGACCTTCAAGCCTGGATTAATGTTTCTCCCCAACACTTTTTTCTCCAGTATTCATTCCCTACCCTTCACAAGAGCCATTGGTCCCAGAAGGAGATCCTGGACAGCTCTGAAGTTCATGCATGCCTCCCCTGTCTCACCCATAGGAAGGAAACTCTCCTTACAGAGGTTAAACAAAATACCCAACCTCAATTGAGGGCCCTTGATCTCTTTGCTGGGACAGGTGCCTTCAGTCTTGGGATGAAGGCCTCAGGAGCACCATTCAAGCTCACTCATGCAATTGAGATATCCCCTAGTGCTGCAAAGTCACTAAGGTATCTACTTCTAATTTGCAGTGCTGCTAAGTACTGAATAGCTGCAAGTGACTACACAGAGGATGAGAAAACAGTTGTTTACAATCAATGTGCAAATGAGATGCTTCACTATGCAGTCAAGTTTTATAATGGCTTTTGGGAGGAAGAAGACCACCCAAGTTGTATAAGAACACAGATGAAGGTTCCTCCTCCTCCTGAGCCCAAGTCCATTGATATAATTGTTGCAGGGTTCCCCTGGTGAGTGGAATGCCTTAATCCATACCTGGGCACTGATTTAATGATGGGTTTAGTCAACCTCATTCAACCCTCAATATGTTTCAGAAGGCAGATGACAAGAAATCCAACCTTATACTGAATCTCCTTTCCTGGGTTGATTTCTTAAAGCCCAAGTTCTGCTTTTTTGAAAATGTTAGAGGGTTTCTGCAGTTCTCCCTCAATGCAACTCAACTGTCCCAATACCGGGTGGGTGGAGGGATAAGGATGGGTGGGCTCAAATTCCTAGCTTATGCACTCCTTGCAATGAAGTAAGTTTTTAAACCCCCCTTTATATAACTCTAACCTATACAATCTCTAGCTATCAAATTAGGTTCTCACTACTGCAAGCAGGTCACTATGGTGCTCCCCAGTCAAGGGTGCGCTTCTTCTTATTTGCTGCCAAGGCAAGAGCTATGCCATATCCAGTGTATCAACTCCTCACTTCCTTATAGGCTGGCCAAGTCCTCCCAGAACTCCCCCAACCATCACACACCTTCCCCCAAGTTGATAAACTGGAAATAAAGCTTCCCCATAGCAATTCAATCACCCCAGTTATCACTGGAAAGGGGCTTGCTGCCAGGAGTTTTATCACAATTGAAGATGCAATATCAGACCTCCCTCAGTTTGATTGGTACTGGTGAGTTACAACAGTGCAATCTCCCAGCTCTGCCTACTGATTTAATTACACACAAGTGAAACAGTATCCTTTCCTACATCTGGAGATCACCTTGAACCTGCTAGATTTAAGGTTGATGAGACAAGAGGGCGGGTTGGATACATCAATGGGGAGGTCCAATATGATCAAGGCCCACAGACTGCATATCAGAAGTGGCACAGAGAAACAGCAAAACCTCTAAGGGATCTTCAACATTTCACTCAATCATTTAATAAAGATACAGTGAAACGGTGGGTATCTCTGCCATCCCTGTAACTTATCTTACAATGCACAGGGTAGTCAATGTGCCCTTGGAATCAGGTGCAGACTACAGAAGTATACATATCCACTATTTTGTTTCTACCCTCAGATACCAACCAACTACCACCAGGACTCAACCCAGAGATCCAACAATACCAGACATTGCATCCTCTGTCTGCTGTTGCAAAAGGGGGCTTTAAAGCAGGTATGATTCATAAACAGCCCTCCCTCCTACAACCAACACAATTATCAGGACCATATGGGCGCCTCAGTAAAGACCAGTACTTCCATGCGATTGTTACCAACATTGGGCCCACTGCAAAGCAATCCTGGGTTCTCCACCCATCTGTAAGGTAAGTGAGCAAGACCATCACCGTTTGGCACAATCTGAACCAATGGTGGCATTGCAGATTCAGTGTCTCCCATCCATAGACACAAGCCACTCACCCCGAATAGTGCAGGAGAATTGTTACAGTCAGAGAACTAGCACGCCTGCAGGGATTTGCAGATGATTATACTTTCCATTCAGAAGATGGGAGTGTAAAGACAGTACGTAATGTGTTTTTTGGTCCTATTTCCATCCACGAAACTACTCCAGATGCATCGGCAAATCGGAAATGCCGTGGCATGGCCCATGTCAGTCGCAATTGGGCAACAGTTCACCCAGGCACTTCTGCACCAGAAGAATAGCGAGAGACGGGGGGTCTGCTAAGGGCAGCCATTAGTTCCTATATTGCAATTCCATTTCCCACTTAATTGGATAGAACGGTAATCGAAATATTCCTACCACTGGTTTGATTTTGGTCAAACAAGTTTAGAAGGTGTACCTCAAAAAACTCCCCACCTACAGATACCTCCTTCAGCCATGCATACCTATCCCAGATAATCAAGCTCTCAACACATGAGCCCAATAGACAGCGGAGCGTATGGAGAGTAGATATCTGTTTCTCCAGCCGGGTGAGCTCCTCAGGGAACATTTCCATGCCGTGGATAGGCTTCCTGCGCAATTTTGCCGATGACACCTGAAGGAATCGTCTCCAATCCTGATACAGGCTGTCACTGACCCTACCAAGATGGGTTTCCGTGGTGGGACAGCCATCCGGGTGATTACTCTCAACAGTGGTCATTTCGAGGAGTGCCCTCCACGAAACCTTCCGGAGCGCGACCTGCGTTCGCACTCTGTTATCTAGCCAAGTCAACGGGACTTGTGCTGCCAGCTGGAGGTGCGATGGTGATAGGGAAAACCCATTTCCTGAGATGCCAGAAGATAAAGGGAAATCTGTGGTGGGAATTCATGAGACCTCCCTGGAGCATAGTAGGGGGACGAACCCTTCCCCTCCATCATGTTATAGCAACACCCAACGACGATCGCCGCATTGAGGGACCAACTGCGGTTTCCCCCATTACTTCCACGCATTTCTGACACGGATGTACGGAGGATGTCGGGTGTGAGGCTCCCACACGCGTGGAGCGCAACAAACACTACGGAGGGTGGGTGTGATTCGACGGCCGGGGGAGAAATATCTGCAATCCACTCGTCCACCGATCGGAGGAGAGCGCCTGGGGTAATGTTTCCAATCCGGTATGTAAAGGACCCTTGGTCACTCGGCGATTTTTGACGTAGTCCTTGTCTCTCGGCCCCCTTCGCCTGGCTATCTGACACATCTAGAGCCAAGACATGCATCCCAAGAGCCCGTAAATTCCACGAAAGATAGCCCTAATCGCTCTTTTCAGAAGGGGGGTCAACACCAATGGGAGATGTGTACCTGACCAGCGCCGATGTCAACAACATGCTGAACACCTTTGAGAGCAGGAGACGTTTGAAGTAGGTGCCCGATATGAGCGGCCATGGCCGACACCTCGTGTAGCTTCTTTGGTGACATTCCCTGCACCGGAGTCCGAGTGCAGCTCGTGTTGACATTGGTGTACTGGGTGTCGTGAAGTTGCTCACGATGCCCAGCCGGCACGGGCGAGAGTCCTTGACTACGAGTGAGTTGGAGAATCCTGATGTCGTCGATTAACTGGGAGAGCGATCCGGGAATATCACCGGCCGGCCTCTGCTCCATCTAAAAGAATAGTCGGTCAGCCTGAGAGTATGGGTCCAAAGTTCAAGAGTACCACATAGTAACTGAGAAGTTCGATCCACGGCTCTGCGACGGGTGTGGAGGCAGCCCAATCCCACCACGTCTCCCATTCTGGGGGTAGAGTAAACGACTGTTTTGCGACATCGTTTGGATGGGCGGCGAACAAGGATTTCGGGAGGGGGCGAGAGAGAAAATCCTCGAGACGGTTGAGGTATTGATCAGAGTCCATGAGACTGCACATCCGATCTACGATCATGCTCAACTCCAACGTTGCGGCAATATACACCAGCGGGCTGCTCGCGGTGCTCACTCTCACCTACTTTCTCCTGCGACAGACGCCACCAGACCTTCCTCAGCCTCAACCGGAGGACACAAACCAGAAACCCCGCGCAGGCAACATCATGCAACCCCCCAACGAAAATCTCGCCGAGCCCTTGGACGTTCCCTACACTCAAGAACAGCTCAAAGAGTTCGACGGATCAGATCCCTCGAAACCTATCTACGTCGCCATCAAAGGTATTACCGCCTTATCTTGCAGTCTCTCTCCCCACTCATGACCGGGAAGGCACAATATTCGACGTGAGCAAGAAGGTCGATGTGTACGGCAAGGGAAAGTCGTACAACTTATTCGCCGGGAAGGATGCCTCCAAGGGCTTAGGAATGTCAAGTCTAAAGCCAGGGGACGCCGTTTCAGACTACAGTACCCTCCCCGAGAATGAGAGGAAGGTGTTGGAAGATTGGTATTCGTTCTTCGAGTACGTTCAAAGCTTTGCCGTCCTCCTTGTTCCAATTGTCTGATTTTCCTCCAGGAAACGGTACAATATCGTTGGCAAGGTTGTAGATCTGCCCCCCTTGAGTGCTAGCCTTTGAGGTACACAATCTCCCCAAAATAAATTCGAATTTTGGTTCATGCACCCACGTCGAGCTTGGACCGCACAATCGCGAGCGCGATGAGTTTTCACCACTCATGCCGTACTCTTCGGCGGGGCATACACAAACCCACAACACAACACCGTCAGAATGAGCGCAGCTAGTGAATACTAAAACCGCCACCCTGCGTCTGCGTGCAGCCTTGGCCTTCCCATCCCATCGTGCCCCACGGCTCTGTTCTTCACATTATCTTATGTTGAGCAAACGTGTCGCACAGGTCAACTAATAAATCCCCCTTCGTGGGGCCTCACGACAGCACCGTCCCTAAATATCACCGGACCCTTGGGCATCTCCCCAATCGCATCTTTCGCAGCTTGATCTAGATTAGGTTCATCCTCGAACTTGAAGTCGAGCTCCCCTCCGTACGCCTTTGGTATGTTCTCGTTGTCGATGAACTTGCGTAACTCGGAGCCAGTATCTCGTCCGCAAACGTGGACTTTGCCCCTCGTTCCCTCATCAAACCAGTTCTGTCAAGGACCAATACAGTAAGCCGTGTGAAGGAGACAAGGATAAACAACTGTGTTCGACCTTGATCCATCCCCACACCGTTGGGAAGAAGGATGGCGCGTTCACAACTGCGATGGTGTGTAACGTTTCAGGGTAATTGGCCGTTGCCAACGAACTAGCTTCCTGTAGGTGACCTCGGAGGTTCCACAGAGATTTGAAGGAGACATTCTCAAAGTCAATGATAGAGACGACGGAGCATATTGGCGTGGGGGAGTTGGGATGAGGGAGATGGGAACACAATGGGTGTGTGAACCGTGCCATGAACTCCCACAAGGCAACTCTGTGGAACGAGACGCTGAGAAACATGAAAACCGGCTTGGAAACAGTAGACATACATGCGCTGGTATCGCCTCTCGGGCTTAACCGCGAATATCTCCGTGGAAAGAGGCTCCAGGGATGCTAATCGATAGACGTACACCGGAATCCCTAGCTGGCAACGACGTTTAGTATACTGTGAACTTGTGGTCGGGGATTCATATGATACTTTGTCTCGCCTGCCGGTCCACCGAGGGTAGAACCTCTTCGCCGACTCCATTTCTTCCTGGTCGAATGTTGCGTATAAGTTCCCCACATCGTGCTCCGCCCTCCAGCTAGCGGTGCCCGCAAACTGCTTCTGCGCTTTACCGACATCAAACTTCCGGGCACGGAGGAATCGGCTGCATCAGCGGGGGGTGTGAACGGAACTAGGAAGAGGTGGGGGGTTGTAAACGCACAGTAAGGTCGTATCATCGTGGGACGCGGGACAACCATCGTCCGCCTTCGGGTTGTAAAGGTCTGTCTTGTGGAGGCTTTGTTTAAAGGTCTCTAAGGTCTCCTCCTGGGATGGAGTAAGATGCCCGAGGTGGCCCGCGAGCAGCCTCGAATAATCTGATCCGTCGACATCTGGGGGCTGGAGTTCGGACATATTCTAGGGACAAACTACCCGATCGCTACCGAGCTGATCGATCACCTGCCACCGCGAGTTCCCCGCCCTACTTATTTCCAACCGCAGACAGAAACCTCTCGATAACAGCCTTTCCCTTACGGAGGTTCAACAAAGAAATTCGTTCATTTGGGAGATGTGCTTGATCCTGTGCGCGAAAAACTCTGAATAAAACAGCACACGGAGAGGTCGCACATTGCTTACAGAACTCTGGCCGAGAGGGAGATGTAAGGCACGACAGCCGAACTCCTTTTCGAGGTAGGGGACAGACGGGATGGACTACCCCACGGGGTTTAGCAACCAATAGAGCATATCTAGAGAAGAAGACGTACCCCTCCTTCCCTGATTCGGAGCGGAGTTACTCCCCATTCTTCTCTCACGGAGACTTCTAGAAACTCAAACCACTCGTCATCAAGTCGTCCCAACCACCAGTCCGCCTTGTGGTCAATTTTGACCTTAGAGGTGGTGGTGAAAGACAAGTCAACTGGAGAGATATGTCCAGGGACGTTACCTCGATCGAATTAGGGGACCTCAACCCGGAAAACAACGCCTTCAAGAACTCGCACAAGTTTTCTGCGATTGTATCCAGGTTTTGGTCGGGTACTATTCGTACCGACACCTGCGACTTGACTCGGGAAGGAATCACGGTGGGATCTAGCCGGGTTCAGCACCTTAGTTTATGAACCATGGCGGTGGACAACTTACTCCTTGGGCCAGATACCTGGATGTTGTGGACGGTGAATGAGGGTTCGCGCCACTTCGACGACAGGGACTCAGTCGATCGACCCGTGATCGAAGCAATCCGTTCGTACAGCCCGGATTCCTCCTCAGTTAGAGGACGGACATGTTCGTCTTCTAGACTTTGAGGTGGGAGCGTTGAAACTGGGATGAACCGACTTACAAAACTGTGGCACAACCACCCTTCCACTCTCGTCTGTGATTTTTGAGAGCAATTTGACCCTATACGATAACAGTCAGTGGTTCGTATTCACCGTTCATGACAGAATCGTAGTCAACATGTCAATCAAAGGCTCTGCTGTCGCTCCCCCTTCTACTCCGGAGTGTAGGTCCGGCCGGTCGTTAAATATCTAGAGCGAGGTTAGCCCGCACGTCGACTTGGCGCTGGGAAAGGCTTATACCTCGATACTGCAATGGACGACTCCCCTCAGGCCATAGGTAATGCACGGAGTTGCCTCATCGATCCAGGTAGAATTGCTAGTGATCGCGTTGAGAACGTCGGACATCAACTGCGTCAAAGGAGCCACCTGATGAGAATGGCGTCGATATCGCCGATCGAATCCTATTCGTCGTCCCGTTAGGAAGGTTTTACTTGAACATACGGGTTCCCGACCTTATTCTTTTGAATGGCCTCCCGGAATCCAACACTACCGGACTCCTCTTCTCCCTCAACCAACATGATGAGGTCAACACTGAGAGACCTCTTGCGCAATAGTTCTGCTGCAGCACATGCGACTGCGATGATCGGGCCTTTGTTGTCTGTGGCACCACGTCCATATAAGAACCCATTCCTTCCCGTTAGGTTGAAGGGGTCTGTCTGCCAGTCACGAGCCGGAGCTGCCATGACATCGTAATGCCTGTAAGGTTGTCAGCCAGGACTGTGCGTCTGCGGGGTTAAACTAGACATACCCATAAAATAACACACGTTTCTTCGGAGCCTCATGGCGAGCTCCTTGAAACGTCGCTAACACGAGGGGATTGGTTGCCTCTCCGGTCGATACCTGAGTCGGAACGTCTGAAATTGCGCATCTATAATACGAGGACTACCCACAAGAGTTGACTGTGATGCCCCGAGTTGATTCAAGCATTTTTTCAGCCAGATAGCGCCTTGGCGACAATCTTCCCGGTATTGGGAACTGTTACTGACGCTAGGGATCGAGATGAATCTCGAGAGGGCGTAGAGCATAGTATCTCAAAAAAAAAAATCAGACAAAATCGGTCGAGGGTGGGGGATCCCGCCAACCGTTTGTGCTTTCGACTCCACGCTGAGCCACCGGGCGATGAAAACCACCGTCCAAATGGTCTCCTGATTTAGGAGGTTCAATATTCCATACCTGAGGGCCGTGAGTGCTGAATCAGAGGAGGAATCCCTTGCGCAAACCTTGATATATCCGTCATTTGCTCCAGTCACAAGTTGGAATTGACCAGACTCTTCGCTGTATGTAACCACCGAAGACAGGATGATGCTGTCCGCGTGTCCGTCTGATTCTGCCGTGCAATCAAACGATGCAGACCACCTCTGATGATACTTTAGAAAAGATTCCACCCCCACGACCTTCCGCTCACCTGAATCTGACCTTTCGCCGACACGCTGTAGAGGTCGGAGTGCAACATAGAGAGGGAAAGAACCGCGACGTTCTATAACATCGGTCAGGAATCCATTCGTTCGAAGTACTCGACTATTGACCTCACGAACGATGATAGTCCTGACAAGGGTCCTTGTCTCAAGATCCAAAACCTTGATGTATCCGTCCTGACACCCGGCATAGATCGTCTCTCCCCTCACTGCGATAGACAAAACGGCGCCTTGGTTACATTCAAAGGTGTATCGCAGGACCGGAGAAGGGGAAGAGCAGTTCCACAACTATTCCCCCGTTAACCTCACACGATACGAAAGGACAACAGCTCACCTTGACAGACTCATCCCCACTTCCTGTGACAAGGTACACACACGACTGTGCGTCCGTGTAGAGGGTGTCATCCGATCCCCAGTACGGGGAAGGGGAAACCGCCATGCAGTACACATATCCATGGTGGGCAGATGAGACTATGTTCGTTGCGGGTATACTGAGCACCGTGAGTTCCGCTTGCGAAGAAGTGAGATCCGATAAAGGGGTGGGAGGAATTTCATTCGTGGAGTCCACGGACACCCTGTGTTGGTATTGGGGGTGACTGCCCGCAAAAAACTTGTGAACCGGACGCGGCTGACAGCTAGGCGGGGTTACGACCGAATCCCTCCCAAATTGCATCCACTGGATAGATGTGTTTTGACACCCAAAGTAGACGGTCTCGCGGGACTGTGACCAAGCGAGTGAATAGATATCGCCAGCATCAGTTTGAAGGTACGGGTCCAGGACGTAGAGAGAAACCAGATCGACTGTATCCCAAACCTGTAATAGAGACGTGAGGCACAACGCCAGTGCAAGACCCGAGGATATTACAACGTACCCTCACGGTACTGTCCGCTAATGGTGGGTGCCATCAGACGATACTCGAGAGGCACGGAATTAATCAGCGCACCGGAAGAGCTAAATAGCCATTTCTTAGCAGCGGCGTACTCCATGGCGAGGACGCTCCCCTCATGACCTTTTAACGCGGTCTTTTTCGAATACAAGTGGCGATCCCAAACCTATGGTAGCGGAGAGCTCGTTCAAGTCTAAAGACGCTATAGCGGACGTGACTTACCAATATGTCTCCTGACTGCCTCCCACCGAAGATATACAACTCGGTTGCGGCCAGACAGAGTAGAGAGCTGTTCGGCTGGTATATCGAGTGAAAGAGGCGAGGTGGAGGTGCGACCGAGTTCAGGTGTCGGCTGAGGGAGGCGGGTGCAGTCATGAAGTCCATCACGGTAACCGTATCGTTCCCGTCAAGTGAAGTTTGTACCGGTTGATCGATAACTATCATGTCGTCAGACACCGCCGCCAGCCTCACGGAAAAAGACCTCGTAAGGCCCAACATCCAAACGAATAACCTCAGTTAACGGGAACTCCACCAGGGAAACGCCGCATTCAAGGCGGGGGATTTCCCCGTCAGCATCGGTCATTACACTTCCGCCATACTTGCAGACCCGAGCAACCCTACGTTCTACCTGAACAGGGCGGCCGCGTATCTGAAATTAGGCAAGTATGTGGATTGCCAATACAACTCTCCCAATCGCTAACCATTTTGCACAGATATCAAGATGCAGAAAGGGATACTTCCTCCACGCTGAAAATCCAGAAGGATAATGTAAAAGCACTCTTCCGTCGTGGTCAGGCAAGGATGCAGCTAGAGAACTTCGATGGGTCTCAAGAGGGTAAGATGCGTTCTAATGTGCTTATTATCGTTTTCCCCTGAAGATTAGTACTAAGATCTGCGACGGGCCCTCAAGTTGGAGCCTGATAATCCCTCCATCAAGGGGGAGATTCAAAAGGTTGTGGCACTCACGCTTGAGCTTGAACATTCAAAACGATCCAAGCCTGCACGCTCCACACCACCCTTGCCGAAGCCACGGACCCGTCGTGTTCCAATTGAAATCGCCGACGCACCTCCGACCACTATTGCCCAGGACGATCTCTTGACTCCGGTTTCCTCTCGACCCCTCGACCGACCGGCACCAACTACATCATCGATGAATGTTGCGCCCACCCCAGTCACAGAGACGCCGGAAGTCGAGCAACCGGAACAAGATCCTCCCCCGAACTCATTCCGTGATGCGAAGCAGACGAAAAGTGCAAAGTACGGAGGAGGAATCTTCAGGTCCTCTGGATCCCATACGATCTTCAACCCAGAAACCTCTTCCATACTCCCCACGAAACCACAGGCAGACCCACCGCGCCGCCCCCCGATGAACCTAGCAGCATTCACGAGGTCATGGAATACATTGACAACGGACAACCACAAATGGACTTTGCTTCAACAGATACCTCCTGTCTCCTTATCGCGTTTCCTTGGGTCATCGCTCGAAGCAGATATGTTGTCTTCGATACTGGGCGTCCTCCTTACAGTACTGTCGGTTGAGGGGTCCGAGCGAAACTTGGTCAAGGAGTATATGGTGTTCCTGCCGCAGGTCTCCCGTTTCTTCCTGATTTACACATTCTTGCGTCGTGACGACAAGGACTGTGCAAAAGAGATTTGGACGCTGTTAGATGTGGCGGGTGTTACGGGCGAGGAGGATAACGACGCCAAGAAATTATGGGATGTATGATCTTGTGGAACGTCAGACTCCTTGGTATTTAGCTTGGTCATGCATGTACACCCAACCATCTCAATCGGAATACATCCGTGGATCTGTTTTCTCTCGGCTCCCGTCCTCCCTCGTTCCGCATTCTGAAGGGTTTTGGGCTTAGATCACGACCAAGCGACCTAAACGTCACCGTCTTTGGTAGTTGCCGTGCTGTGGGCTCCGACCATGAGGCCTTGAGGCCTAGGCATCGAGGGTCGAAATAGCGCAGCTCGGAGACTCGCACCCATCTCTACAACTAGGATGAAGGTCTGTTCTCTCAAACGCAATGTGGCGGTCCTCGCTGTGACGGCCACATCGTCGCTGAATCCAACCTCGACATCGTCCGTACCAATTCCAAGTCCCATTTCCGGAAATGCCGGTCCGGGATCATTCCGGACTTTCACAGTTACAAACCACTGCCCTTTCACGATTTGGTGCGGCTGGAGGCCATGGCCGTACGAACAACCGGCTGACAAGCCCCCCCAGGCCAGCCATGTACACAGATCTTAACGCCGGAAAATCCGTGCCATCGCAACCTACGGGCTGGGAACAAACCTCCGGTGCCACAGTTACATTCACAGTCCCATACAATTGGACTGCGGGAAGAATATGGGGGAGAACTGAGTGTAATTTCACTGTAAACCCCGGCCCAAATTCGTGCGCCACCGGCGGCTGCAACGGCGGGCTTCTTTGCGACACGGGCACCGGAACGGTGCGTCTGAACGTCGATCCTGAATTGTGTGCGCCGCTGATGGCTGTATTCTCCAGGGAGTTCCCCCAGTCTCGCTTGCAGAGTGGACTCTCGGCGTGGACGGCAAACCTGACTTTTACGACGTGTCGTTGGTGGATGGAAGTAATCTTCCAATGACAATAACTTCCAATAAAGGGTGCCCAACCGCTTCTTGTCCTGTGGATCTAAATCCAGCGTGTAAGCCAAACCAACCTCTGGACATTTCTCTCTGGCGTGATTCTTTTTTACGTATGGGTTTTTAGGCCCGCCAGAGTTGGCCCTGAGGAACTCGAACGGTGTGGTCGTGGGATGTAAAAGTTCGTGCTTCGCGAACCTGAGCGGAGATCCAGGTAAACAGCCTTTTGCCTCCGCTGTGATAGGCACCGACCGACGGAATTATATGTCTAGCCAACTCTCCCAACTGCTGTTCGGGATCATTTAGTACCCCGGATGCGTGCCCCGCAAGTGATGTGCGCTACTATTACTACTTCAGTGGGTCATCCATCCAGTTTCCCATCGAGATCTTCCGCAACTTGACGTTTGCTTGCATGTACAGAGGATCAATGCCCGAATGCTTATGCATACGCTTACGACGAGCACAGCGGGACCGCTTTGTGGACTTGCGACTCTAACCTTTCATCGGACTACACCCTTGTTTTTTGCCCCTAAAATGTCCGATATCACTCCGGCGCGTCTACATGGGTTGGGCACATTCTGTCTGTTTTTAAATTTTCCAACGTAATTCTTAAAACGACACATTGCCCATGGGTTTGTCTCTTCATCGCCGGAGATTACCAGTCCAAATCTTCCGGAGGCGGGGCCCTTCACGCAAATTGAGTACCAAGGTGGCACGACAGCCCATTCTACACGTGGAAGTCAAATCAGGAAAAGTATTACTAAGTTACCGTGAACGGGAGGTGTCTAGTGTGGGGTGTTGATCTCTTTTAAATTGGCCCCCAGGTTGTCGGGAAGGGCATGTGTCGGATCGACCTGGCTCAGCAGCCGTCCACCAAACAAGACCGGTCCATTTTCTGCCCTGAATTTATTGATCCTCGCTTCAACCTCAGGTCGGAAGTGTCTCATCAAACCCTGAATGGGCCATGCGGCGGCGTCTCCAAGAGCACAGATCGTTCGACCCTCGATTTGTTTGCTGTGCAAAGCGAACCAATAGATGGATGGAGATAAGCAAATGTATGGATCGGGGATAGAGTAGTGGCAGAAGGAAAACTAACGTGAGTTCCAGAAGCATATCAATCTCTCGTAAGTGCCCACGGCCCTCGGCGATTCTATCCATCAGTTTCATCATCCAGGTGGTGCCCTCTCGGCAAGGCGTGCACTGGCCACACGACTCGTGTTTGTAAAACTGGGGTGCAAAACGAGAGCGGACGTCAAGTTAAACTCGTGTCGTGCGGGGAACGCTTGGAGGCCAAACAGGGGCACTCACGTGTGCAAACCTCGCAATCGCGGCAACAATATCAGTCGATTTGTCCATGACGATCACGGCACCGGTTCCCAAGCCGGACTGGGCGTCCTTGAGGGAATCATAGTCCATCCTGGTATAGATCGACACAAGTGAGCTGGGTGGAAAGGGAGAGGGCAAGTAGGGTCCCACATACAGCACCTCAGCACACACGTCCTGGGGAATCACCGGAACAGAGCTTCCACCAGGGATGATACCTAAAAGGTTGTCCCATCCTCCACGAACACCGCCACAATGTTTCTCGATCAAGTCCTTAAGGGGGATACTCATTTCCTCCTCGACAACACAAGGGTTGTTGACATGACCGCTGATGCAGAAAAGCTTGGTTCCCTGATTCCGCTCGCGACCGAATCCAGCGAACCAGCTGGAACCCCTTCTGCAAATTGTGGGGGCGACGGCGACGGTCTCGACATTTGCGACAGTAGTTGGACAACCGAAGAGACCAACGTCCGCAGGGAATGGAGGCTTTAATCGGGGTTTACCCTGCTTGCCCTCGAGGGATTCGATCAAGGCTGTTTCTTCGCCGCATATATAGGCGCCGGCACCACGGTGGACGTAAACGTCAAAGTCGTATCCAGAACCGCAGGCATTTTTACCAATAAGACCGGCCCTGTATGCTTCGTCGATGGCTTGCTGGAGGTGAGATGCTTCCTGGAAGAATTCACCACGGATATAAATGTAGGCAGCGCTTGCGTTCATGGCGCGTCCGGCAACGAGGCAGCCCTCGACCAGTTTATGCGGGTCTCCTCGGAGGATTTCACGGTCCTTGCAGGTACCGGGCTCTCCCTCATCGGCATTCACGACTAGGTAGCGAGGTCTGTCGAAACACTTGGTTAGTCCACGGTGGTGGTTCTGGTCAACAGACCATACCGAGGATCCTTTTCCCAACCAGGCTTGTTCATGAAACTCCATTTGAGACCAGAGGGGAAACCAGCGCCGCCACGACCACGGAGACCGGAGTCCTTGATGGTTTGGATGATCCAGGAGTCACCTTTGAGGAGGATCTCTTTTGTGCGATGCCAGTCGCCCCGTGACTAACGGAAGTAGGATGGATATTGAATCCCCGCAGGGACGGATTGAAAACGGGGACGCACCTGGGCACCCTTGAGGCCGTGATCATGTCTACAGTAGGCGTTTGTGAAGATTCGGTCCTGGTCCTTGAGACCTCCGTAACGCCTGACTGGAGGGTCGTGTACGGTCGCGAAGGAACGTCTGAAAGGCCTGGAGGCTGGAAGTTGCGCGCAAGTGAGTCGGTGGGGGGATTTAGGGAGAGAGAGGACGCTTACCGGCCTTGGTTGCGTTGAACATGGGGATGAAGGAGTGAGTCGGGAGATGGGGCTGGCCAATGAGAAAGCAGGGAGAGACAAATCAAGCATGGTTACCAAAAAAGGGAAAGATGGCCGGGGGATGCCGAGGTGGGTCTAGACCGCGAGAGGCGGGAGAGCGCCGATGGTTTATAAGGATGGAGAGGAAAGGGAGGGAGGAGGACGAGACGAAAAGACGTGCAGCAAAGGACAGAGGGAGAAGATGATCAGGTTCGACAACGTCCCACAAGAAATCGTCCAGGCGATGTGCACACCAATGCACCAGATCCTCCTCCCCCCTCCTGCCCAGCACCTCGGTCACCTCTGGCTCGGCTCTTTCGCTGCCATCTCTGACCCTGATCTCCTCAGGAAACACCGCATCTCCCACCTCGTCCAGGTCATCGACGTCCCATGGCTCCCTCCAGTCAACGATCCAAACATGACCGTCACGAGGATCGACATTATGGACATCCCCTCTGCTGACCTAAAGTCCCACCTCGACGACGCTTGCGCAAGGATCGAAAAGTCTCTCGCGGCGGGAAAGAACGTCCTCGTCCATTGCCAACAGGTATATTTCACCCCCCTCTCCCTCACCTTTCTCCTCACCCTCTCCTCTCTCAAGGGCATCTCTCGCAGCGCTTCCGTCGTCATCGCCTATCTCATCAAAAACCACGGCATGTCATACGAGTTCGCGTTTGCCTTTGTAAAGAAGTACAGGGCCTGCATCAAACCCAACTCTGGTTTTGTAAAGTGCCTCAAGGAATGGGAGATTAAACAGCGACCGCATATAAACAGGTCTCAGACAGAGTATGTACCCTCCGCCACCTCCCCACCCAGTCACCTCACCCACCAACACCCAGGGCGATCCCCATGCGGCGCTAGCGAGAAGAAGCACGTCCAGAGAGGGTGGCCCGTATTATTTGGCCCCACCCCAGACCATATAGAAACTTTGTGTATCATTCCTAGGATCACGATCACCTCTGGGCAGGAATACGGTTTATCCTGTTCGTAGATGCGTATACCACACTTTCCCTCTCGTCATCTCCCCGAGCCCAGCCCCCATCGGAACGTATCCTTCCCAATTTTAACGCAAACCTCCTCCGCCTCGACGCGGGCCGATGGTTTACGCAATTGAGACGCAAATTCTCTATTCAAGTCCTCTATCACACCCTGGGGGAACTCCGCGATTGTCGGAAAGCTCCCGGTCGGCTGATCAACCCCATTCCTCGCTAAAAGTGCCCATCCAATCGACACGTGGAATTTAGGTTCAGGGTAAAATTCGTTCTGTTTGATTGCCCGTAGCGCCGGTGTCAGCGCGTCGGTCAAAGCTCCGAGCTGCAAATAAAATTTAAGCGCGTACAGAAGCGAGATATAAGGGAAGCTCGACCTGTTCGTGACCAGCCCCAACCTGTACAGCTAGGAATACTCTCGAGCGATCATCATTCTCGAGTTTGATAAACTCCGTCAAGGACAGAGACCACCCCTTGTGTGAGGCGGCCACGCGGCGCACGGCGTTCTTGAATTCCTCCCTCTGATGTGTCCATAAGAAAGTGGGGCGAGAGAGAGAGATGTGCAGTTCCCATCGGCCATCGTTTAGGCCGATTGGATGCAAAGTTGGCACCTCGGCTCTCGCAAACTGGAAGGCGCTCGACAGCGCCTCTCCCAGCCTCTCGCCTATCTCCGACACCACAGGGATGTAGAGATGGCATGCCCATTGTCCATCAACGTGCGGGGAGCTTCTCACACGGCCCTGGTGTTGTGCTGGATCGTCCGCCGGGGTTGCGACCACGAGTTTGGAAGACAGTCGCGGAAGCTTCCTGCGTTTGGTCAACGGGGGTGGAGACTCTAAATTGTGAGGGATTCCTCACTTCTTCTTCTTCGGAGGGCCCTCTAATTCCACCTGAGTGTCTTCGCCACCGGAGCTCGCGTAGTATACCAACTGAGATCCTCGCTTGGACATGGATACCTTTTCGCAGCTCGCAATGATCGACTGATCGACCGCTTATGCGGAGTACACACTCTCGAACAAACCAGGGACGATTCAGAAACTACAGAACGGAACAACATGTACAATGTATCAACGGAATGAATGTGACTGGTTACCGCTCTTGGGCTGGCTATGCGCTTTGGGGGGAGCCGGGAAGTTTCCATACTGCACCGGTCCTGGTTCTTGTGAGGGTGTCAGAATTGACTCTCAATGCATCGCCGAACGCGCGTACCTCTATTCCGTTTCTTTATCACAGGTCCTACTTTTTTCACGTCGCCTACGTCCAGCAAACTCGGTTCAGCGGCGTAGTCGAAGATCTCGACGTCATCTTCCGGTCCGTTCGATGCCGGGTTCCTCTTCCGTTTCTTTTTCTGTTGACTTCTCTGACCCACAGTAATGATGGTGTCAGCTATCGCCTGTGTCGGGTGTTGCCTTTCAGAAGCGGGCACGAACGCCATCTCAATTTGACCCGTTGCGGTTTCGACTGACCCCGGTGGATCATGGAAAACAACCGTCCCCGCCTCGGTCTTGACCTACGCGAGCGGGTGTGAAAGCGACACGAACAAGAAGTATTCTTACACGCACTGATGTTACTGTCGGAGCTACGATTAGTGCATCGTGTATCTTTGACTTGACCTCGGAGAAGTTAGAACGAGTCAAGAGGGTACGTTCCTGTATGTTGTCGTCACCGAGGAGCCAACATCGCTTCAATCAAACCCGACCAACCGATGAGAAGTCAGCACCCAGTAATAGGCTGCTCGCCGCCTTGTACGACGGTTGGCGCACGCAGAATAACGTGTGTGGTGGGACGATAAACTGGTCGGGGGGCACTAGATTGCACTGTAAGCACATCTCAGATGGACCAGGCATATACGAACCATACCGGGTCCACTGTGGAAATCGCTCTGGACAACCTTTTCCGTAGGCTTGGTGTCGTTAGTCCGCCCCAGATCACCCACTGTCTCTCGTGGCCCGCTGATGTCTGCACTTCCAGATCCCCCCATGCGTATTTCTTCGAGCAACTCGTTTGCACGCCTCTTGATGACAGGCGGCACGGCTCGAAAAACGTTCAAGAGCGCGGGGAGGTCGTTTGGTGGTTGCTCCGCAAGCTGGAATAGATAGTGCTGTGGTAAGACATACCTACACCACGTGTAAGCAAAAGGAACAGCAGTGAACACCGCCGGAGCACATACGTGGTACTTTCATCTTCCTCCCGAGCCACCCTGTCCCTCCAGTCGTGAATCCGCAAGTAAATACTCTTCGGAGTGCTTCCGTGGGCGACCTTAGTGAAGGCCACCTTGTTCCACTTCTTCGCCATTGTGTCCCACCCTCCTGGACCGGAACCTTCCCTATCGTCGTAACTGTCTGTTTGGTATAATCGAAGTGAGGTCTCCTCCGAGCGCAATAAAACCTCTCGAAGTAAGGTATGCCTCGGGTCAAAATTTGAGGGGCTGATATTCGCTTGTGGGTGCGGGGTTTCCAAGGTACGGGATTGCGAACGGGACAGAGCACGGCCCAGAAGGGCGTTTCGAAGATTATCGTAGATGAATAAGAGGGAATGAGTGTCCGAACGAGCGTATGCAAGCATTTCCTTCGGCAATGGTCTATGGTGCCCTATCATGACAGTTTCCAGGCGAGGGAAGAGAACGACACGAACCGAATTCTCCAGTCCGCTTGTTGATACCGTTTGTCTGGGGTAAAATCACAATACATCTCGAGGAGGGTAGCTAGCCCGTGCCGGGGGAGTTCTGAGGTAATTTGAGTTTCTGGATCTGGAAGTGACATCCCCGAAACATTTACCGAGGATCTTCGATGCGTGATACGTGTCGAATAGACCAACAACATATATCCCAAAGTTCTCTTGGAGCCATACGATGTCACTCTCTGCTCCGTGGAAAACCTGGGAACAGTGTCAATTACGGCCTCAATATCTGGCAGCGGTGCTACCTTTAGGACGTCTGGGTTAGTGAAGACCTCGTTCAACTCCTCCAACTCTTCACGCAACGTCAAGGTATCCACGATATAGTCATCGTGTCGGGTGCTAATCTGCATCAAGCACACGAACCCGCTGAATGAACGGTGTCTGTGATGTTCGAGGTCGACGGCGACTTCTTGGACCTGCCGAAGCTTCCCTAGCATAGCCTGGAACTCTTGAGGAGCGGACACCCAATTGAAAGGGGTTTCTTCGGGCGAAGAGGGTGTACGTGGGGGAGAAAATTGAAACAAAGACGACGGGTATGATATGTGCGTTATCTCGTAGTGGTATGGATGTGGCCTGCAATGCTGTTAGCATGGGCGTGAGTGGAGGGAAACATGACATGCACTCTGGAGGTACCCTCGTCTTGGCCATCGAGAGAAATGTGTCCGAGGGGTACTTTCGCGTTGTATTTGTGTTTCAGGGAGGGAGACCAGCGATGGTTTCTGTGGTTATTCGGGTTTTGTGTAAACTTGAGCTGCGGTTTGGCGATATGAAAGGCGTGTTGGAGTGCCGGATCTAAACGTCCGTGCGAGGCATTCGTTTTCGCCTGGGGGCGGTCAGCGGGACACAGGGTGGAGAATTGATTGTGCATACTCCGGTCTCAACTGGTTTCTGATGTATTGGAATTACGGGTGCCGTGTTGTGCCCTTGGACAATGTCCATACAGCTATCCTGAAACCCCGTTAGTAGGGAAACGTGATACTATGGCTGAAGGGTTCCACCCACCACTCTTTCTAGCAACTGGTCCATGATGTCAACCACGACGGAGTCAAAGTCGTCGACGACGTCGTCTTGGTCGATAATCAGTCTAGTCTTACCCTTTCCGCCAAGGCTCGTGGTAGAGCTTGCGGCCAGAGTCAACAGCTTGTTGGTGATTGACAGGACCTTTGTCGAACACGCCTCGATTTCTTCCGCGAGATCGCGGTCGATGGACTTGTGAAACTGGATGTCCGTCGGGAGAGCGAACGCATGTTTTGTCGGGTTGAGTATGGAGGTCTGCAACTTGAGATTATAATCCTCAAAATTGGACTGCATCGTTGCGAGGATGGAAGAGGAAACACCGGGGAGGGAGAGGAGTTCGTGATGTCGATCATTTCCACACCTTGACATGATCGTGTCAGAGACCCTGCGGTCCTCAAGTCGCTCGTCTGCCGGGATACTCGCAGGCATTTCCAGACTTCGGCAGAAATTCGACGGGGACTCGCGCGTACTCTTGTTTGCTCTCTCTTCTAATGCTCCAGACCTCTCTCAGACCGTCAACCAGCTCGGACACATCGCCACACAGTCCGTCGGCTGCTTGTCCCTCCCTGAGCATCCCGACGTAGTCTCGTGTTCTGTCGCGTTGTTGGATGCTCGAGAGGCAACTATATTCAGGTCTGACATTCCGGGGCGTGTCCCGGCTCAAGTAGGACGGTGGCATTCCCCAAAGAGGATGCAGGAGAAAGCTACGGCGCCGACCAATGATTCGATTCCGTTGGACTTTGGGGTCGACTGGGAGGAGGTTTGGAGTAAGGGTGTATCAGCACCTCCGCTCCCCAAAGAACTCCAGAAACTTCAGTTGGTGTGCAACCCAAAATTGACCGGAAATACACCCCTGATGCGCCTTGTCTAGTCAGAAGCTAACTCCCTTGTATACTTCTCTGACGACGCACCTGAAGGGCTCGTAAACTCTCTCAGGCAACTACCACACTCGGATAAGGTATACTCTCCACTAACCTCCCGACCCGGCAGCTTACTTGGATTTAGATGGGAATGACATGCTCGTCCACCCCGTTCATAACCGGACGTCCTTTTACCATGTTCTTCAACGATAGAGTGTATTCCGATGGTGCAGTGGGGGTTGCAATCTCAGGCGTGCCGCACAATATCCTCGTAGATTTTCCTACGAACCTTAAACCCATCACACCTGAGGTAGTCATTACAAGGTATGTTTCTTGGGCCACACTCCTGCCCTGGTCCTGACATCGCCATTCTCGTAGTTGTGAAGGAAACTTGATAAACTCCCTCGATAACTCAAATCCCACTCGGATGCTCCTTGAAGCCGTCAAGGCGGCTGGCATCGGTAACGTTAAAGAAGACGATTTCTATCTCACCCTCCTCAAAGACGGTCATGTTCATATCACCGTTTTGTCAATAGTTACTTTGTGGTTGATTGATATTTTCTTCAGCCAAAACAGGTTTTCCGGATAACTTCCGGTGACCCAAGTCGTGGTACAGTGTCTCTCGAGTCGCATGCGGCACCGCCCGAGGGTTCTGCGGTGCAGGTATGAGGTCGACAGCCCTCCAGTACATCTATTGACTTCCCCTAAATAGCTGTGCTACCTTGGGCTGCCCGCGGATAGAACCGTGCTTCCAACACGTAACCCAGGGATTCAGTTTGTTTCTCACCCTCAGCCGCCGGTCAGTTGGTCGGACCAGGTCAAGACTGCGGAGGATGTCCAGGGTGGGTTCGTCGCGGGGAGTGAGAATGGGCTTTTGATAGACGAGGGGTCTCGTGGGTGTCGTAGTTGGAAGTGCACATTAGCTGGAGTGCGCTGTAGCCTGAGTTGGTAAATCAAACCTGTACTTGAGCAGGCTATTCAACAGTGCCCAGTTCACCGAGTCAGTTGTCACACGTGACGTTGTGCATGTGGTGGCGGTACGACTCGTCACGCCTCTGCACAAACACTCGTGGTCGACGTCCGCCCTTTGACTGCGACGTTCTCGCAGTTTCCTCATCCTTTCCCCCACCCTTAACAACGACACAAGCTCAGCTTACGTTCTTCATCTGCATCATACTTCACTTCCCTCCCCCACACTCCCCAGTGTGTGCGACCACCTCCACACCACAAACAGGTGGAATCTGTGCCAACCGATACCCGATTCGAAATGGGGCAGACCACATCAAAGCAGAAGACCTCCACGACACCCAACTCACCATCCAGCTCGGGTCCATCCGCCCAGTTTCCAATTACCTCCACTCCGTCCCTCGATGAGGCCGGGGTGGCGTCATCTGAACGTCCAAAACGCTCCCGAAGATCTACACTCCGTCGGAGCATTGTTAGTCTTGTCGGAAGATCCAAAGAATCTCCCGGGGCTACACGTAATGCCACTGCGCGCTCCGATGCTGCCCCCTCGTCAAGAAAGCCTTGGAGGCGGATTCCTCGTGCTCTGTCATTGGGCGCCACGGAAGACAGACATACATCCCTCGCCTCTGTAACACCCAGTAAGAGGAAAGGTAAACAACGAGCGACTGAGGAAGTTGAAGGCGACAGCGACGACGACGACGACGACGACGACGACGAACAACCAAAACCGTCAACATCTTCCCAGCGTCCGGAGTCCTCAGTTCCAATACGCCGACAAAGCTCCGCATCTGTGCTCCGCGATCTGGTAAAAGCAGAAGAACCTCTTCCTGAGGCATCCGGGGACCGTGATGTTGGCAGCCCCCCACCACCCCTTGAAACCATTGACCCATCTCCAACAATCACTCCTGCTCCTGCCTATCCTGACCCTCACGACCCGACGCCAACCCCCGCCGCCCACCCACCACTGGATCAGCCCCAACCTGGCCCCCGTCACTTCCCGCCACCTGGTACGCTGGTGGTTGTTCAGGGAGTCGTTAACACGATCGATACTAGCTCATTGTCCAACAACAACCCCCAAACCACCAATACCGTGATCCCCAATACTTCGTCCCGACCAAATAGTGGTCTATTTTCCGGCTCTGCTCGGTCTCGACCATCAACGCCCACGGGAGACCACCCCGGGGGTAGAAATGGTCGTGGATTGTCTTCCATCATTCGCCGTCCCGCGAGCATATTCAACGATAGTAGGAGGAACACCGTCATAGAGGGCGATGGGATGACAGATGCTTCTCCTCTTGGTCATACTGTCGATTCCATGATCGGGACGTCGTCAGAAGTCCCATCCGATTCTACCATCCCCGCCACTCCCCTAGATCTCGACCCCAACAACCAGTCTACCCAACAACGACCCCTATCGCCCGGAAGTATCGATGTGCTTGGTACACTCTTGAGGTATGTCATCATCCGCTTCTCGAATACCCCATTAATCCATCGCACTTGTATAGCGTCGCCGCTGCCGCCACCGCAGCCTCACTATTTTCCCCGACCTCATTCGCGGGGCGCACAGAACCACCGCCCGAACCGAATGTCCCTCGTCCCACATCACCAACTCCGACAGCTGGCCTCGGAGTTGATGGATTCGGACCATTGGACACCCTTGCAGAGCTGGGCTTTCCTATGGATCGCGACCAAGGTCTAGGTACCGGCGTGGGCAATAACACTGGTACGAATGGGCATAATCTCAGCCGGGAGCGACTCAGAGGCGCTTGGGACAGCCTCAGGGAACGCTTGGGGCTCCGCGATGGCAGGAACAACCCCGAAAACGCAACGCCAGAATTACTTGGAGATGGTAGAGATGGCGGCCGTACTGGCGCAGGGGAAGCTATGATCACTGAGATGGCCAGGGCTCTTGGTACTGGATTGGGTCTCCAAGAAGAAGGACCGGGACGGTCAACTGACGGACCCATGGTCGCTACTCCGAGTGCGATGGCCAACGTTTCTGCTATTCCTCCACCAGAGGGAACATTCGAACGTTTCTTGTATAACCTTCAAGCGGACCTCAGGATAGTTCTCTCAGAAGACACCCCTACGGAACAATCAGCAAACGCCAATGTGCCAGCGGAGTCTGGCGATGACGAAGGTTCTGCGACCCCTGGGGAACCCGGTGGTGAGATGGACGTACCCCAAGTTGTGGTGTCTGACCACGCAGGCGACCAACCGCCGGCGGATTCTTCTCAACGTGCACAGGTGGTGGACTCGGCGGAAACCTCCGATTCAACGACCCCGGTAATTCCTTTGCCACCAACACAGAGTGCAGCGACAACAGAGCGCAGGCCCGCGGGTGGTATCAATCTTTGGAGGTCATACCGATTCCCGCCCATAATTGCACCGCCGCGACCAAGCCCTCCCGTCTCCGGTGCTGATCAAGCCACGGTTACTTCTAGTTCACCCTTGCCAACTCCATCATCGATTTTACCAAACGAACCGACTCGCCCAGGACATCCCCCGCGACCAGACACGCCCGTTCCATCGTTCGCTGTCCCCTCACAACCACCTCCCCCAGTGCAGACGGATGTCGTCGTCCCTGTCATCATTGTAGGATTGCAGTCTGTGAACGTTGACCCCAGGAGGCCAGAACAATCCGAGGAGGATGATGGACTTTTCGCCCGCACAGACCATAGGGGCGATGGGTCTGTCTTACCACCCGAAGCCTGGGGTCATGGCGAAGATGGCGACCAGACCGTGAGAGGTCGACCGTGGCATACCAGAGCGGCTGATGCCCTCAGGAACCTGCGCCCTGGACGTAGGAACGGACCCTCAACCGCGAATGCTACAGACAGGGCCGCCTCAAGAACCTTCCTAATTTATGTCATCGGGGGATATTACCCACCAAATCATCACATCGTCACCGGGACGGATGGAATGGATTCTTATGATGCGTTGTGGTTCGTATCTCGTTGTCACATACTGTCTCGTTTCTGACCATAGGCTATAGGGAACTTGCCGCGCTCATCGGTCAGGTGAAACCGCCGACTGCGACCCCCGAGGATATCGAGAAGTCCGGCCTCCAAATTATCAAGTCGGCAGATATCCCACAGTACGCTGCTGAGGGTAAGGTGGCTTCTAACTGTATAGACAGGGTGAGCTTCAATCCTCTCCCCCTTTTTTCTTACCCCCTAATTCCCTGCACCAGTGCCTGATATGTTTGGACGACTATGAACCCGAGGAAGATCTCCGCGTAATGTCCTGCAAGCACTTCTTCCACCAGAATTGTGTCGATAAATGGTTACAGGTCGGTAGAAATAACTGCCCCGCCTGTCGAATGAAAGGGGTATTCACTACAGCGGACCAAGACCCGAACCCTATCACCACTCTTCCCGCTACTCCCACTTCTTGATTAGGTCCTAATTACTCCCCCCCATCGCTCCTTGGACCTTCCGTCGGAGCACCCCCTTCATTTCCCATGCTCCCGTCTCATGCGTTATCGGTACCGTGTGTCATCCCTTCTTTGCCTTGCCGTCACCGCTGTTACTCTTGATTTCATTGTCGTATTTGTGTGTCTTTTATGTAGCGTTGAAACCTAATGATGATCGCGTCTCATTTGTACTCCGATCCGTTCACTCATCACTGATATATAGTACGCGCATTACCCTGAATGGGGCATATCCTCTGCGTCTGCATGGTGTCATTAGCCCTTGCTCGGCTTTCCAGGAGAGCCGGCAGCTTTCCATGAGCTCAAAACCAAGTCGATGACATCCTCCACACCAGTTCCTTCCTTGATACTCGTGAAAATTGTAGGCCCGTCCCCTCTCATGAGCTTCGCATCTCGGTCCATGACAGCAAGAGATGCAGATACCATTGGGGCGATGTCGATCTGTCGAACCCTAAGTTAAGGTCTATGAGGAGACCCGGGGGCTCACTTTATTGATCACGAGGAGGTCGGAGTGGGTGATACCAGGCCCCCCCTTGCGAGGGATTTTGTCTCCGCCCTGAGGGCAAACGGAATTAGTGGGGGTTCAGGTAAAACAAGCGGAGGCAGTTACCGCAACATCAATGACGTAGATGATAAAATCTGCCAGCTCTCTGGAATAGTTTGCGGCGAGATTGTCACCTCCACTCTCAACAAAAAGTAACTGACAATCGAATTTGGCTTGAAGAGTCTCGAGGGCACCGATGTTGGCGGAGATATCCTCTCGGATAGCAGCGTGGGGGCACCCCCCGGTTTCAATAGCTTGGATGCGTTCCGCGGGCAGAGCGTCATTCTTGATCAAGAACTCTTGGTCCTCGCGGGTGAAGATGTCGTTCGTCACGACAGCTAAAAATGAAAGCTGAGTGGATGACTAGGGATACAGTGATGCGACAGACCGATGTTGTATGCATTCCGGAGTCGCTGGCATAGGGCAAGCGTGAGGGCCGTCTTGCCAGAGCCAACAGGACTTCCGGTGTCTGATCAGATCAAGGTGCTGGGAGTTGGAAGGTGCCGCTCACCCCCCGATCCCGACAGTGAATCCGCGCTCCTCAAAGCCCCTTGAATGGAAGTTGGGCATTTCACGCTCAGCATACTTTCCTGGATTGCCTTAATGTTGGGTATGCTACGTGATCGTCGGAAGTAATTTGGTGATTCACCTGGATTGTCCAAATGCTCGTGGGTGTGTCCATGGTCGCCGTGGTCATGTGTATGCCCACCACCTCCATGGTCGTGAATATGTGGGGGGGTAGGGGCGGGCGAGGATAGGTTATTTATGAACTGGACGGTGGACATGGCACGAGATGATAAGGTAACCGTGACGACGATCTTCCCCAGCTGCTATCTACACGTTAGGTTCCTTATGATTCGTGGCCGCGATTTCCCCCTCGTTCATCACGACGTCCTCCAGGTCTACAGTCGATGCAGGAGGTCTGCTGAAGAACGCCCCAATACCCCCAGATGTATCTGTATTTTTCGCCTTTCTCACCTTCTTCGCTTCGTGAACTGGGTACGAATCATCCGGCTCGCTGAGGACATCTGGAGACCTACCATAAGACAAAGATTCGAGGGAATATTATGTATGCACCTACCCCAAAGGAACGTGAACTCCTCAGCACCTCGCACTACCGCACCTGGAACAGGTATTAGGAACCATCTGTGAGATGTATTTCTACTCACAAATGTCTCTCTCCTGCACGGTGGCCCGCGACTGCCTTTCGGCGACCCGCTGGCCGGCTTGAGTCAATCGTTCAATGAACTTCTCCGTAGCGACAGAGATGAGAAACATGGCCTCTTTCGAAACCATCGGGAGTTGCTGTCCGTCTCGTCAGCCACCATCTCTAATTCCCAACTGCCAGGTGTCTCACTATATCTGCTTTCAAGATCTTTTGAACCCTCGACACTGGGAACGGATTTTTTCCAGGTTGCCTCGTTTCTTCCCTCCCGTCCTCCTTTGTGGTCATTCGGGCGGTGGTTGATGAGTGATCGGCGCTTCTCTTCTACCAAACATCTGGATTGTGACAACTCTGATGCACGCGGAACCAACCCACGGGCCACTGTGTACACACGTAGAATTTGACTATATGTGACTACTCGGAATATCTGACGTGTGTGGCGCAACTGGCACGGCCCCTTGAGTCGAGTCCAAACCCTCCTTAAAGGCATTGATATCAACAATTTCTATCGTCCCCTCCGGCAAGGGAAGCGCTACTTCCAGCCTTCTGGAGATTGTATGCACCGCGAGAGTTCTCCTGGACGGACCTTTCCGGAGCAAGTACCTTGTATATACATCTATCATCTGCGCCTTGGTAACGATTTCAAGTGCAGCCGCATCAGCTTCGTCTGTTGGGGGGTTATTGTGGCACACCCTCCATGTTTTGCATCCCTGCAGCTCACCTTGAGCGAAATTGCAGTAGCCAGATCTGATTTGACCCCAGTAATCACTAGCTTCTTCTGCAAGGTTTTTAGCCTTTTCTAGCTTCTTGACGATCAAGCCCCTCCGGCGAGCATCAAAGTCATCATCTGACATTGCTTTCAGTTCTTCGAGGAATGACTCAAAAAACGCCTCTATCCTCTCCTCTAAGAATACAGGATCCTTTCGGCTCTGCATGCGGAACCTCAAGGCGGTCGTACCGACAGACGACCACCGGGACGTCGCTACAATGTACCTGGGGGGGAATACGTCAAACTAAGCCCAGGTGTGGCGTCCCTGTGGGAGTGCGCACCCCAGCTGTTCCTTGGTCCTCAGGGTGCTGAAGGCAGGCTCATCGATAAGGTGGCTGAGGAAGTCTGCCTTCCTCCGAAGGTCTTGGTTCGCGTTGTCTCCGAAGTGGAAATCAAGTGCCAGCCCGCAGTTGAGCTCCCCCGCGTCGGCCAACAAAGGTCGGTATGTGTAACTTTTGCCTGGTGATGTCAATACCATCGAATTCTTTACCCAATGCACAATGGTGCCCGTACCAATGGGAATGACCAACGATTTTGGGACGGGAATCTCATTAGAAGGGAGCGCTTGGTATCGTAGCTGTTCTTTCACGAGTGCCCCGAGGGCGACCGCTTGCTAGTCGGGGGCGTGAGATGCAGATCAGGGGACAAAAGGACTTCCTACTTTGCCCGTGAAATTTCCTGTGACGAGAATCTCCGCGTACGATCGAGAAAAAAGGTTTGTATGATGTGCTTGTACATCCCCCACGGCGATATCTGTAGTGAGTCAAAAATTGCCCCCTCTTATGCCTTCTGCAGGGCTTACTCGCGACCTCTAGTAACTTCTCCTGAGGGGCCCACTGTACAGTGTTGACGAGATACTTGGCGTAGTATCCCGCATAGTCCGCCGGTTTTTGTAGAGAGAAGTTCCCGTAATCACGGATTGCCTGTGATGTTTACACTGTCACCCCAGCGCGTTTCATCGGAGCTGTGTCACGAACCTTCTCTTTGAAGACTTCTAAACGGTCCACTTGAGTTTGTAAATTGTTAATCTTTTCGAGAACGACCTGCAGGAGAAGAGGGAGTTTGTCTCGGTATCCGTAAACACAGATGGAGAGTCCTTCGGAATGATGATCGAGTGAATACCGCAGGCCAGCGAGAGATGCGCTATAGGTAATCTCATCCAAGCTATCGTGTACAAGGTCCGCAACAATTCTGTGGGATGGGCCATCAGCGTTGAGAAATCATCACTGAAAACAAGTACTACCTTGTAAGCACTGCGTGCCGTACCGTTGCTTCTGCGTACGGACTGTGCGTAAAATCCTCAGTTGGCGAATGTGGATCGTCATACTGCACTTCGTGACCCACGATTTTACGACGATGTATACGAGGCCCTTCGGAACCCAAAATTTGTTGTCTCGTTTGTACCAGAGTCTCAATGAATCCGTCTCCAATATACAAGCTGGGAATGTTGGAGCCTAGAAAATGCATTACGATACTTCCACACGACCCATGAAGTGTCCGGCTTACCGTTGGAACGCCATCCCGGATCACCTCGAAATTCTTTGGTATGAAGTGGTTGGGGGGTGGGAGGCGCAACTCTGGGATAACTGCCGGCTGAATATTCGAGTTAGGGCTCCGAACTGTTCATGATTACGCATGAGCTGACCTCGAGCATGTCAGAGCTAAACTTCTGAACAACATACTCAGTCCCATACCACTTCTCCTTCTGCCAATCAATTTGACTGGTTTCCGTAAGATCTTCGTGGTTCTTGGCAGACAGTATGAGTCTCGCCCTTCCAGGGAGGAGGCAGTCCAGAACGTCTTCCGTAGCCACTTCGCTGTATTCTCTGTATAGTGAGTCTGCGTTCAATAACCACTGGGCGGGTGGATCTTCTTCGAGTCTTCGAGTCAGCGAAATCACGTATGTATGGGGTTGTGATTTTTCGCGGTTGCGGAAGGAAATCTCGGAAAGTTCCTTGAATTCCTCGAAGTAGGGTGGGAGAGAAGAGATTGAGGCCCTAAGTAGCGAGGTGTAGCTGAAGATGGCCCGAACAACCTCGCGGTAGTTACCTGCAGTTATCGTGAGCTAGGAACCCAGCAAAATGACATTAATTCATACAATATCCCGAGAGAGTCAGCCTCCCGGAGATTACAAACACTTGTACTCCACGGTTCCAGGTCTGTGGTCCCGCGGAGATACTCAACAACCAACCTTTATTCTTCAAGTAAGAGAAGACACTCCCTGGTCCTTCGTGTGCAATTAGATGGGCGAGGAGACTTGCGGGTTTCGCGAGGTACTGGGGGGATTGGTATGGGATAGTGGACACGAGTTTGAACTCGTATCTGTCCTTGATTGTCTTTACAAAGATGGTGCACTGATTATTCTCCGCTCCGTCAGAAAGGTTGGGAAACTCGGAATCGGCTTGCCTACCTGTCGTTGGTCCTCGGTCCACGGGTCACCCATGATTAGGGGTCGTCTGATAAGCCCGCGATTTGGGATTGATGAGAACAGGCGTGTGGCAACTTCAGTTAAGGTACCCAGCGATTCTAATGTGTGGTGATCGACGTTAAATTCCCATGGTGACTATCGTACGTACCCCGTCCGAGGATGGCTAGTGTCATCCTCCCAGAGCAATACTGCTGTTCAACCCACTCAATTAGCCTCCGCCTTGTCTCCCTTCCGATCGGTCCACCATCTCCATCGGGTAGTATCGTATCTGAGTCCCACTTTTCGTCGATAGCTTTCTCCCTAGCGGCGGACGTTAAGCTATCGATGTGTCCCGTACCGAACGCCAGCCAGGGATGCCCAGGTGCAGACAAGCTTCGCTCCAACTGGAGAATCCTGCGTGAATCATCTTGTAGATTCCTCTTGTTCTCGGAGTCAACAGCGTTGATCTCCCTCGCCACGACGTTGGGCGTGAACAACGGAGACTCGAAGAAGGCTGCCAGTCGAGGGATCGCCTCGAGCAGAGAAGCCGGACCGATCGAGAACCAGTAATGGGTATAACTTGAGGAAGTTCCCGCATTGCGGAGTCCACCGTTCGCTCTCACGAACTGCCAGTGATGTTCCACAGGGCGCGTATCCGATCGGAGACTGGGACTTACCGACACAAAATCGTTCTCCGCGGGAAATGGTTGCGTTCCCTAGGGGTTCACATCTTAGTATTTACGGCGACCGTAGAGGCCTTGGGCAAGTTCTCACCTTTGTTATCATGTGCTCACAGAAATGAGCGGTCCCGCGCATATCAGGCTGCATTGAATATTAGATCCTTTCCACTCAAGCTCGGAGGAGAGGATGCGCACGGGGTCATAGAGAGAACCGACCGCTACCCGTAAACAGGCTGCGGATTTGTCTGCTAGGGGGTCATGTACGAGAACTGCTTTTAAACCGTTCTTGAGCTCGAGAATTTTATAGTCCTGTTCGTCAAGATCTGGTTTCTCAACGTTACCCACGAAAGCCTTGTAGCCCGCTTCGTGATCTTTCCAAAGGTTTCCGCTTGTTGCGTCGACCATCGCGCGTTGTGGGGGGGAAGACGGGTGTGATCAGATCATCGCCACGGGTCCGGTTTGTGAATATTGAAATTTTGAAACCCGGCCCATCCACACGCGCGCCTTCACGCGGGCGTTCAGGACGTCCAAGTTTGAACCCCAGTCAGCCCTTCTGGGGATAGTATCGGCCGAAAAACTCAACGAAAAATACACGACGTGACTAACTATTTCCTATACTTCCGTTTCCACAACGATTCTGATAGTGGGTGCCTCTGTACATCCGACACATCTGTCATATGCCACCTCCCATCTTCCCGGTCACAACTCCACAATGACCGCCTGTAGTCAAACCAAAACGAAACGGAGAGGATCGTCGGGCAATAGGTTCGCATTTCGGCAGCGATGATTCGCTGGTATGCTGGGGCAGGCCGCGTGACCCAACCAGTCACCTCGAGCTCGATTGTGTGTACCTTTGAGAATCTCGTCAGGATTTGATGAAATTTATGCCTCTAGGGAGCCCAATATCGATCATTAGGGTTTGTCGTACATACACCAGACACAGTTTACTCACGTCACTAAACGGCAATGGGATGATTCCCAGATGACGTATGTGGGGGGATATGAGGGAAAATAGATCAAAAGCCCAAACGGAGACGGGGTAGGGTAAGTCGATGACGTTGATAGACGTCAATGTTCCCGAGAACATGGCCAGTCGCTTGAGCAAATGTCCCGCATCCTCGGCTCCATCCTGGCTGAAGGAGACTTGCAGGTGGGTAATCGGAGAGGAGGCAAATTCGATGGCGGCAATCAATGAACCATCAAAGATCCTCAGCGATGGGAGTGCTGTCTGTGGCAACGCTAAAAGTGGTAACCTGTCCAACTCGGTGGATGATAGGCGAGAGTTTGTGATGCGAAGGGTATGCAGTTGGGGCTGAGTGTCGAGGAAACGGACAAGGTCGGCGTCCCAGTCCATCCTGAGTTCCGCCTCCTGCAACTGAAATTGGCATTGGCGGAAGATCCAGGCGCTGGGACAGGAAGGATCACCGATAGCAATGACTTGTAAGTTATGCATCTTTCGGAGCGCCAGGTGAACTACGTCCCAGAACTGAGGGTTGAGGTGATTGCGGGAGCTGTTCCAACGCCGTTCGTTGAACAAGGTCCAGAAGGTTTTGACGTGAAGGGCGATGCGGTCGCAAGACGCGATTGTCTGGCACACGTAGTGGGCCGTGAGGCTATCCGTAAAATAGAGCTGGTGATAAAGTCTGGGCTCTGCAGCGTGGCGGAAGGCCTTGGATGTCAGACAAAGGCTGGTGAGGGTTCTGAAATCGTTGTATTTGATCCAGTTCACGACGCGAGAGTACACTTCCTGGGGTGTGGCCGCGGAAGCGTTGTCCATTTCCCTTTGAAGGTGTACGTTCAGCGGGGGACTGAGTTTATGGGGGATGGAACTTCATACCGGGAGTGGCGTGTTAAGCGCAGAGCGAATGTCACGGTCACGCGAGTTCGCGTCCAGGTGTGACGCGGCTAGGCGGAGACTTTTCCACGCCCACTGTTGCTCATCCACGAAACCAACTCTGACGTTCGTCTCAAGGCTTGTTACAACCAACTAATATTCAGGATGAGCGAATCCAGGACCGAACTTATTGCCTGGATTAACGAACTCCTCCAACTCAACTACACCAAGGTCGAGCAATGTGGCACCGGCGGAGCGTACTGTCAGATCATGGACTCTATCTACAGTGAGCTTCGATCTCCTCCTGAACCACGACGTTTGTGGTGGATGCCCATACCATACTTCTCAGGCGACGTGCCAATGGCGCGAGTCAAGATGAACGCCAAGCACGAGTATGAGTTCATTTCCAACTTCAAGATTCTCCAGAACGTCTTCAAAGCCAAGAAAGTCGAAAAGGTATTTGGTCGCTATGTCTTCGCATAAGCGAATCGTTCCTAACCTTCTCGAAGCCGATTCCCGTAGAAAAACTTGTGAAATGTAAAATGCAGTGGGTTCCCACCTCAATCGATCACATTGTCATCTGTCTCACTGGTATCAGAGATAACCTTGAATTTTTGCAATGGATCAAGAGGTTTTGGGATCAAAACTACCATGGGCATGGATACGATGCTGTCGTCCGCAGACGTGGCGGGCCTACAGACACGCCCGTCACCATTGCGCCACTCGCACCTACGCATAGAGGGGGAGTTGGTCCCAGTCTGAGTACCGCGGGAGGGGGCAGGGCGGGAGGCAGGACACCGATTTCAGGGCATAGATCAGGATCAACACAACCGAACGAGGCGATCCAAGGCTTGCAGGCACAATTAAAAGAGATGTCGACACACATGGAGGGGTTGGAGAAGGAGCGCGACTTTTACTTTGCCAAGGTCCGAACCATTCTACCTCACCGTAGGGGCGAGATACTAATCGTAGTCCAGCTACGGGATATTGAGATCTTGGTGCAACAGGAGCTCGAATTGCCGGACAGAGACGAGGTTAGAGGCGCAGATGTGCTCAAGGATATCCAGAAGATTCTGTACTCCACCGAGGTTCGTTGTGTTTGCTAGGCTGAACGTTCATTGACCAACGTGGATCTAATGCAGGACGGTTTTGAGGTTCCCGACGGAGGAGTAGTGGACGAGGAGGAGACGTTTTGATTGACCGCCGAACCATATAGGGGACCTCTCATCACATTATATTCTCCCTTAGTTTTTGGCAGTTTCGTGAAAATATTCTTACCACTTATCGAGCGCGGTGGGACGAGCGTTATCGTGAAGGAGACGGTAAATGTGATGGTGTAGGGCGAAACCCGCCGTTGGAAGACAAATCAAAAGTTTGCCGCGGTCATCAATAGCCGAGCTTAAACAAACAGCGACAGAGGGTAGTACAAACAGACAGCGCCCTCGCCTTTTACTAGGGCGCTCCGTGTCTTACCCTCATCATAATGTCGCTTCGGAATTTTTCAAATACTAGCTCCTTCTCGGGCTTCTGATCGTTTCTTTTTCCTCTGCCCCACTTCCATCCTCACAATGTTCGCTGCTGTCTCTTGCCCGAAGAGGCTTGTTTCTTCTCGCGGCATTCTGCGGGATGGCCCCTACACGTTCCGTTACGTGAGAAGCATTTCCGCAAATGCCCTCGCCGCCAAGGTATTCAAGACATTATCCGGAATTGAAACGCATATTCACCTCTCTTTCGACCAGGCGAGGATAGCTGAGACAGACCTAAAGATGGCTTCCCCTCCGCCCCTTCGAGATACTTTTGGGCGTATGCACAATTACCTGAGAATCAGTGCGTGTCCGTCAAGTCAACCCACACTTCGTTCCGTGATTTTGAACAAATACAGGCCTGACAGAACGGTGTAACCTGCGATGTTGCGTGGTCTCTTTTATCGGCGTCGCAACTCCTAACCATTCCTCAAGGTTTTTATTGTATGCCAGAGGAGGGCGTACAACTTGCACCCAAGGCTCACCTTCTCTCGGATGACGAAGTAATCCACCTCGCCGAAATGTTCGTCAAACAGGGGGTGACGAAAATTCGGCTAACCGGTGGTGAACCAACGGTTAGAAAAGGGGTGGTTGAACTCGTTGGTAAATGCTACCTTGCCTCCGCCCCCGATGCATTTAACTCAGATCCATCGCACAGGCAGATTGAATGAATTGCGTCGGCATGGCTTGCGCTCCATTGGAATAACGAGCAACGGGATCGCGCTTCATCGGATGCTCCCTCGTTTGGTGGAAAACGGGTTGACTCACCTGAACCTCAGGTGTGTATCATCTGCGCATCCCACCCCCAGGCTGGAATTCAACCGCAAAACTAGTCTTGATACGCTTGATCCATTCAAATTCGAAATCATGACGCGACGGAGGGGTCACGACGCTGTGCTTAAAGCCCTTGATGTCGCGTTGTCATCAAACCTCCAGTCGGTCAAACTGAATGCTGTCATCATCAAGGACCTCAACGACACCGAAGCCCCCGACTTCGTAGAGATGACCAAGTTGAAAGATATTTCCGTGAGGTTCATCGAGTTCATGCCTTTTACAGGCCCGTGTACACATCACACCCCGTTCGCATTTCCCTGACGATACCATGATATCTAGGGAATAAATGGGACAAAGCCAGGATGGTACCGTCATCCGCACTCCTGTCAAATCTCCAAAAACGCTATCCCACCATCATCAAAGCTGCGGATGAGCTCAACGATACCGCTCGTTCTTACAGGATTCCTGGCCACGCCGGCAGTTTTGGATTCATCAGCAGCATGTCTGATCATTTCTGCGCCTCGTGCAACAGACTTAGGCTTACCGCCGACGGTCAAATTAAAGTATGGCTATAGCGTTGGATTACATATTTGTCGTCTTACCCCATGTCTTTCCAGGTGTGTCTATTCGATGCGAGGGAGGTATCACTCAGAGACCTGCTCAGAGGTGGTGCGTCCAACGATGCCGTGCTACGGGTCATTGGTGTTGCCGTTCGGGGTAAGGAGGAAAAGCACGCTGGAATGGAAGACATCAATGTCACCACGAACAGACCAATGATCCTGATTGGAGGTTGAGTTAGCGTCCATTTACTTTGGATCGATGTTACCCCGGACACTGACCAGTGAATTCGTAGACCCGAAGCCATGGCGATCAAGTTTGACCCCTCCTTCCCCCAAGTCCACACTGACGCATATGGACTCACGACCAAACAAAAGGCACATTCATTACTCACGGTTTTTCGTCACGGCAGCCCGACGATTCGATGCACGCCTCAAATCCTTTACTCACTTCGACGCCGAGACAGGTCGAGCGCGCATGGTCGACATCGGAACCAAGCCGAGTACCCAGAGAACTGCTACTGCGAGCGGTAGAATCCTTATTCCAAAAGTGGCTCATGACCTCATTATGTCACACGGTTCTCCCACAGCCACCGTTGGCGACCCTGAAGAGTTGCGGAAGGCGAAGGAGAAGGCACGTAAGAAGGGGGATGTTCTCGCCGTCTCACAAATAGCCGGGATAATGGCCTGTAAACGGACGGCGGAGCTCATCCCCCTCTGCCACCCACTGCCAGTCACCCATATCGACGTATCGCTAACTCCTGAAGCGAACGGCGATGGGGCCAATACAAAGTATAGCATCAGATGCGAGGCCACGGTTTCGTGTACAGGCAAGACCGGGGTAGAAATGGAGGCCCTGACCGCAGTCTCTGTCGCCCTGCTCAACGTGTGGGATATGCTCAAGGCTGTTGCGGGGAAAGAAATGGAAATTCGGGGCATTGTCGTTAACAAGAAGTCTGGCGGGAAGAGTGGGGACTTTTCCAGGCCGTCTGTGTGAATAGCAGTATATCGTGATGCAACACGGACCACAGATGATGTCCTCATTCCCTCATCGAAGCCTGGATCTCTTCCCTCCAAACCTCTGCAAACTCCTCGATATCCCTTCCATTGCTCAATGACAGCGCCTCAAACGGTACCATATTATGCCAGTGTATTGGCGCGTTACTCACCGCCGCGGGGTGAGCGGGTGAGTCGATGACCTTAAAGATAGGAGTCCACCGAGGGGAGCCATCCGATAGCGTGTCTTCCAACTGTATGAGCAGTTCGTCGTATGTGAATAACAACGGGTCGGTGATGGGAGAGTACGGATTGAAGTCGATTATGTGACACCTCTCGAGATCTCTTGTCAGCAGGACGTCGAACGTATCTCGAGTCACGGTGAGACTTTTAAGTCAGTGAAGGGATTTAACAACTCACAGTCCCCTCGCGAAGCTTCCCACTTCCCTTTCACGTTCTCTTCCCAAACTCGTAATATTGCTTCCGTGATTCGCCTTCCCACGTCCCGCTCGTTGAGGAACGGGTAGTAGTTCGGATCCCGTTGGGAAATGCCTAGGTACGAGTGAGTTAGAGCCAACTGGGGCAGGGATAGATCGTATCCTATACCAAGGAGCATCTCTTGTCGGACAAAGCACCGAAACTCTCGCACTCGGTCAATGGGATACCACTTCCTCAGCACGAGTTCCGGTTTATAAGCCTGGGGGCGTCCCTCGCAGTGTTGAAAGGTTGTCCCGGGGTCTAGATCATGGGAAACGAAATCGGACGATTTGAGGAGCAAGTACACGTCCGCTGGGCATGTGCACCGCAGCGGGGAGGACATGGGAAGCACCCAAGCGGCATCCTAGCCCCCTTAGTACGCGTTTGTGAGCGAATGCGACGGAGTGCGCTCACTCTTGGGGACGAGAAGTTTAGTTTTGGGAAGACTGCCCCATACTCCGATATTGTTCGTCTTATCTTATCGTCCAGTTCCGGAAAAGCAAAACGTTCGCTCCCATATTCACTATCCGATTCACTGGCAGGACATTCCCTTTCATCTTCGTTATCAGAGAGAGAGCTTTTGCAGGGACTATGATTGTAGAAATATCAGCCAGGGTGAGCCGAGTGATTAAACGGATTACCCATTTTCCGAGCCGTCTGGGACAAACACGCCGTCGGAGTCCAGGTACTCCAGAAACGAGTCCTCCAGCGGCTTTATGATCGTCGATCTTATGGTAATTTGCTGGAACCTTGGGTACCATGACGAGAACTGGAAGGAGAGAATGGAATCCGGGGTAGAGGCGGGGAAGACAGGTTGTGGATGGATTGCCGTGGGCATTCTTCCGTGGGAACCAGATCGATCGTTTTTTCGGTCTTCCAACTTCTTCAGCTGTATGCCTCTAAACAGTCACTCGTACCTCGTTGCCCAGGGGTGGCAGGGGACGGGGGAGGCACTTCGGGAGGGTGCGATTAGTCGGCCCGTAATTGTCACCCAGAAGAAAACTCTCGCAGGTGTCGGCAAGGATCGAGATGAAGCGTTCCCGTTCTGGGACCAGTAAGCCTACCTCCACCCACTGTGCTTAAACCTGCGCTGACTCCCTAGCCAGTGTATTTACTGCCGCAGCTACGTCAATAAAAGTGAAGCTTTACAACGATGATGGTGACGAAGACTCTGTAAGTTGGCCCCTCGTACAAGCATGTGCCGTCCTCACTGCACGTCGCCAGGATATCCCACAGCCGTCTGGCTCGAGTACTCCTCTTGACCGTACGTCCACCGGCATCATCTCGAACAAGCCCCGAAAGGTCGGGTTGTTGGCTTTCACGTCAGCCGCCTCAGAGGCAACGGGACTGAGCGTTATGGCCCTTGCAAAAAGAGAATCTGCGAGACGTGGTCTTTACTCCCGGTTTTTCCGTGGTCCAGTACTCGGTCCAGATACTGAAGAGCCACAAGTCCCCGAGGTTGTCCAACGATCGCCACCGTTTCGGCCAGGGTTAAGCGATCCGACGCCCAGTGTGTCAGTCATGGAAAAGAGGAAGGGGAAGAAGCGGAAATCTCGGGAAGAAGATGAGGAGGTAGGGATGGCGCAAAAGAAACGAAAACCGAAGAGGGAGAAGAGGAGGTTGGGGAAAGAGGCGAAGAAAGGGGAGGCTTATGAGCGAAGATCGCATGATGAGGTCGGGGCTGGACTCATGGAGGAGCTGATAGCCCTAGAAGGATCAGTGAAGGATGGGGACACCGCGGGCTATTCCCGCAAAAAGGATCGCAAGAAAAAGAGAAAACGGGACGAAAGCGATGACACGGTGTATCACAGATCAAGCTGGGTGTTAGAGTAGATTGCATTTCGTTCGATTATACAAGTAGTACAATGCTTCCGTCTGAGATGAGGACACAAGGGAGACGGGATCTTGCCGAGCATACAGAAGTGGGATAAGGTCCCTGAAACGCGCGGCGAATGGGTGAGAAGTCGAAGCTTTGGTAGAACGACGAATCTCATGCGCGTGCGCTGCGCCAAGCACTCTGTAGGGTAATTCTACGTGCCTGTGAAATATTCAGAGATTGGCTCCGGTAACCTAAGGACGCCGCATACCTGTTCGAGTGTGATCGAACCTTCACGCAGTTCGATTTTCTGTCGACCGGGGACGGAGGGAGTAGTCTCATCTTCCTCGTCGTCATCGTCCTCCATACCTCCGCGCCCACCTCTTATCGCCGCAAAGGCAGAATTGCTACCAGCCAGTGAGAAAGGGCTGGACTTCACGGCCGTTCCAAACACGCTGGTCGTGGATGGGGCACCAAACGCCGCGAAATCCGTGACAACCTTGCGCGGTGGGGAGCTGGTCGGGGTTGGTGGCATTCCTGAAGAAAATGAGGACGAAGAAGAGCCAAACACCGTCCTCCTCTCAGGCGATCGCGGTGGTATCGATGGCGAATAGACTGCGATGACGATCAATCGGAGGATAGTGAGGGGGGGGGGGTTAGCCACGT
>Ga0307511_10000292_pt1 | contig 52884 bp, 38 predicted proteins | sample 13_EM_MG_FD_200266 | JGI IMG/M metagenome (GOLD analysis project Ga0307511, IMG submission 200266) | Populus trichocarpa ectomycorrhiza microbial communities from riparian zone in the Pacific Northwest, United States - 13_EM | ecosystem: Host-associated > Plants > Roots > Unclassified | place... | reverse complement strand
TCATCGACGAAAACCGCGCCCGCCTCGAAGTCAATCTTCAGGCACTGTCGGCAACGCTGCGTGACGTCGAAGAGCGTCTGACACGTAAGGGCGAGCGGCTGATCGAGATTGAGAAGGCACTCGAACTCGCTGTCGCTGAGCGCAACGTCACCGAACAACGTGCCCGTGCCCTCACTGATGAGATAGGACGGGCGGAAGCTGCCTCGGCCGCCGCGCAGGCCCGCATCGCCGAGCTGCAGAAGGGCTTGGAGGCTCGCAAGGCCGCGGACGAGGCGCGCCAGGCGCGCGATGCTGAGGCCCACGCACAGCTTCTCGAGCGCAACAAGCAGATCCAGGCGCAGCTCGCGAGCAGCGGCCGCGATTTCGAAGCGAAGCTGGCCGCCAGCCACCGCGACTTCGAAGCGCGGTTCGCAACTCACGGCCAGGCCGTCGCCCGCCTCGAAAGGCAGCTGAGCGACGCACGTGAGCTCAACACAGAGTACCTGGAGACACTCCAATCCACCGAAGGTCGCCGGTCCGTATTCGAAGACCTGATCGCAAGGCTGGAAGACGACATCGAACAGCGGGATGCACGGATCTCGCAGCTCGAAGCGGCTCTCTCCAGGCACACCCGACACGAGAGCGAATTGCAATCGGAGCTGCGCGAGCGCGTCGCGCGCATCGCGGCTCTCGACAAACAGGTGAGCGCACTGGGCGCAGCCCTGGCCCAGCGCACCGAACAGCAGACCGATGGCGAGCGTACGCGCGCGGACCTGCAACAGACTATCAACGCCCTGAACGGAACATTGGCAGAGCGCAATGACCGTGTGAAAGTGCTCGAAGGCACGGTCTCACAGCAAACCAGCGCCGCCGCGCAACACATCCGTGAGTTGGAACGAGTGGCCGCCGAGCGGGCCCAGCTCGTGGCCGGGGCCGCAAGCCTGGAGGCTGCACTGAAGGCGGCTACGGCTCGCGGTGATCACCTGGAGGCGGTCGCACGGGCCGCTCAGAGCCGGCTGGACGAACACGATGCGAGTGCGCCGGCCCAGCGTCGCCGCATCGAGCAGCTCGAATCAGAAATCGTGGCCGTGCGCGCCGAACTGCAATCTTCCGCTTCCGCCCTGCAGACCGCGGGAGTCGAGCGCAACGATCACGTGGCGCGGATCGCCGCCGGCGAGGCCAGAAATCAGGAGCTCGAAGGCCGGGTGGCCGAGCAGCAGGAAGTCGTCCGGCAGCTGCAGGCCGAATCCAACGCCAGCATGGCACGCGCAAAAGAGGTGGAGAACGATCTGCGCGCCGCCGAAGAGGCTCTCAACCGCCTGGAGAGCGAGGCGCGCAGCAAGGGCGCCCGGGTGGACGAGCTCGAAAAGATCAACAGCGAGTGGCGTGCCACAGTTGAAGAAGCGCGCCACGCCATTGCCGACCGTGACGGCTTGATCGAGCGGCTCGAGCAGGAGACCGCCGCAAGCGCGGTTCTGGTCGGTCACATCCAGAAGAGCATTACACGGTTGGATAGCGATGCCCCGCAGGGTCGCGAGCCGGCAGCAGACGGGGCCACCCGGCTGTTGATTCGTACGGATAGTGACACAGAAGTTGTACACGTTCTTGCACGAAAGACGACCGTTGGACGCACTCCGGACAACGATCTGCAGATCGACGCGAAGTTCATCAGCCGCCACCATGCTGTGATTCTCGCAGGGCCGGCGCACGCGATCATCGAAGACCTCAACAGCACTAACGGCGTGACGGTGAACAACCGCCGTATTACACGTCAGCCGTTGAAAGATGGTGACAATGTCGTAATCGGCAAGACGCAGTTCAGGTTTGTGGTTCGGCCCGCGAGAACAGCCCCGGCCGGCGCCTAAGGCTTTTTGCTCTCGTCGATCGCCTGAGTCCACAGAACGACGTCATCGGAAGTCATGTCGCTGACATCGGTGTGCCGCGCGTCGGCCAATCCCCAGCGCTGCACGTCAACCAGGTACTGCTCGCGCGACAGTAGCGTTCCCTGACACTTCTTTTCCTGCGGTGGCGCAGAGCGCGTTTCCCGGTCCAATCGTCCGATGAGGCCGACCGTGACCCAATCCGGGATCCTGTTGCGCTCGGATGGGTAGACAAACCCAAACAGGCACAGGTGGGAGAACAACACACGCCAGTGCGCGTCAAATCGCGTAACCAGCCGGGGCCAGTCGATCTGCTCGGCGCACGCCAGGATCAAGTGCTGGATGTCCGCGCCGTCGTAGCGTTCGCGTTCCATGATGAAGGCCTTGGACCAGATCATCTCCTCGACCGGGCAGAGCTTGACGGGAACGCCGAACGCTTCACCGTCACACGCATGCTCGAACCAGCCGTCGTCCACCCGCGCAACGCCATTGCCCGAGTTGAAAATAACATCGACGTAGCCATGCTCACAGGTTGCCTTCCCCAGCCAATGGGGAAACGTCAGTTCGGTGTGATAGCCGCGCTGCGCTAAAACCTTCATGATGGCGTCGTACTCTTCGCGACGTACGAAGATGTCGAAATCCTTGGTATCCCGCTCTACCGCCGTGTAGTGAGCCAGGGCGTACCCGCCGCCCGCGAGGTAGGGGAGGCCGGCCTCATTCAGGGCTTCCATCGTTTGACGATAGAATTCGCGGGCATCCGCAGCGATGGGCATGCATATTGCTCCAAGTCCGCGTGGCGAGGACTTCTGCAGCTGAACAGTAAGCAAACAACGCGCCTAGCCGCAGTTGGCGACCTGCATGTAAAGAAGACGTCGCAGGGCGCCCTGCAACCGCTGCTCGCTCCGGTGAACGATGCGGCGGATATTCTGCTGCTCTGTGGCGACCTGACGGACTACGGCCTTCCGGAGGAAGCCCACATCCTCGCGAAGGAGTTGGCTGCCGCCGTCACCATTCCCATTGTCGCCGTGCTCGGCAATCACGACTATGAGTCCGGTCAGCATGTGGAGGTGTGCAAGATCCTCACCGACGCGGGCGTCAAGGTGCTCGATGGCGAAGCCTACGAGACCCACGGCATCAGCATCGCGGGAGCCAAGGGCTTCTCGGGAGGGTTCGGACGCGCCACCCTGGGCGCCTGGGGCGAGCCGGCCACCAAGCGTTTCGTGCAGGAAGCCATCGATGAGGCGCTCAAATTTGAAGGCGCCCTGGCGCGGCTGCGCACCCCCCAGCGAATTGCCATGCTGCATTATTCCCCGATCCGGGCCACCGTCGAGGGCGAGCCGCTCGAGATCTTCCCGTACCTCGGTACGAGCCGCCTGGAAGAGCCCCTGAACCGCCATCCCGTCAACATGGTGTTCCATGGACACGCGCATCACGGCTGCCTGGAGGGCCGCACCAGCACCGGCGTGCCCGTCTTCAATGTCGCAATGCCGCTGCTGCTGCAGAAGTTTCCCGATCGGCCGCCTTTTCGCGTGTTCGAGATTCCCATGTCGCCGGGCGTCGAAAGCGCCGCAGGCTAGGCGCCCCCGGCGACTTTCGACCGTCGAAGCACAGCAAAAATGGTTAAGCTTCCGACCCCTTTCCCGCTCCGAGACGACCCGTGGCCAGTCCGTACATCGAACGAATCCTCAAAGCGCGGGTGTACGACGTTGCGGTCGAGTCGCCTCTGGAAGAGGCAGCCCGCCTGTCGCGCAGACTCGACAACCAGGTATTGCTCAAGCGCGAAGACCTGCAGCCGATCTTCTCGTTCAAGCTGCGAGGCGCGTATAACCGCATCGCTCATCTTTCCGACGCAATAGCGAAGCGCGGCGCAGTCTGTGCATCCGCCGGCAACCACGCGCAGGGCGTAGCGCTTGCCGCCAACCACCGCCGCATACCGGCGGTGATCGTCATGCCCCAGACGACGCCGCAGATCAAAGTGCAGGCCGTGATCGACCTCGGTGCTGAAGTTGAGCTGCATGGAGACGATTACGACAGCGCATTCGATCGCGCGCTGACACTGGCGCGCGAGCGCAATCTCGTGTTCGTACATCCTTTCGACGATCCCGACGTCATCGCAGGCCAGGGCACCGTCGGTGTTGAGATACTCAGGCAGACCGGCGGCCACCTCGATGCGATATTCGTGCCCATTGGGGGCGGCGGCCTGATCTCGGGCATCGCCGTGTATGTGAAGTATCTCTATCCCAACGTCCGGGTCATTGGCGTGGAGCCCGAAGATGCCGCCGGCATGTACGAATCGCTGCGCGCCGGCAAACGTGTGACCTTGGATCGGGTAGGAATTTTCGCGGACGGCGTGGCCGTAAAAAGGGTGGGCGAGGAGACCTTCACGCTCTGCCGTGCTCACGTCGATGAGATATTGTTGGTGGACACGGACGAGATCTGCGCAGCCATCCAGGATGTTTTCGAGGACACGCGCTCCATCGTCGAGCCCGCCGGCGCGCTCGCCGTCGCGGGCGTCAAGAAGTACGTGGCCCGCGAAAACTGCAAGGGCAAGCGGCTGGTCGCCGTCAACAGCGGCGCCAACATGAACTTCGACCGCCTGCGCCACGTCGCCGAGCGCGCGGATCTCGGCGCCGAGCGTGAGGCGCTGTTATCGGTTGTGATCCCGGAAGAGCCCGGCAGTTTCCTGCGCTTCTGCGAGACACTCGGGCATCGCAGCGTCACTGAATTCAACTATCGGTACGAGGCCGGCCAGACAGCGCAGATTTTTGTCGGCCTGAGCCTCTCGCAGGGCCGCACCGAGCGCCATGCCGTCGTGCAGGCCCTGCGCAGTGCAGGTTATTCCCTCACGGATGTCAGTGACAACGAGGTCGCAAAGCTGCACGTCCGGTACATGATCGGTGGGCATGCGCGCGGGATCCAGAACGAGCTGCTGTACCGCTTCGAGTTTCCCGAGCGGCCCGGCGCCATGCTCAAGTTCCTGCAGGCCATCGGCTCACGCTGGAACATCAGCCTGTTTCATTATCGCAATCACGGTTCCGACTATGGTCGGGTGCTCGCCGGAATCCAGGTTCCGCCCGCGCAGCGCACGGACTTCGTGTTGCATCTGAATGAGCTTCACTACGCGTACGTGGAGGAGACCTCCAACCCCGCGTACAAGATGTTTCTCGGCGCGTGACGGCCGCTCCCACGGGAGCGGCCGGAGCAATTATTTCACGAGCCGCAGCGTGAACGGGTAGCGGTAGCGGGCGCCCTCGCTGGCCTTGATTGCCGCGACAATGGTCATGGCCAGCCAGAAAATGAACAGTGCCACGCCGAGCAGAATGCCCACGAGGATGAGCACGAGCACGCCGCAGACGAGGGCGGCCAGCAATACCGAGATGTTGAAATTCAGCGCTTCCTTGCCCTGGTCAGCGACAAATGCCGACTGGTCTCGCTTGACCAGCCAGACGACCAACGGACCGATCACATTGCCGAAAGGACAGATGAAGAAGGCAAAGGACGCCAGGTGCGCAAGCATGCCCCAGGTGCGCTCGTCCGGTGTCGGTAACCCTGCTGCAGCGGGAGAATTGATGGACTCTGGATTCGTCTCGTTCATGGACGCACCCTCTTAGGCATTACAAATGACATATACACCAAGGCGCTCCCCGCGGCACGAACAACTGAGCGTGCGCGGCCTCAAACACCGCCTGACATGGTGGGGCGAGCCCACGGATACGCCCATCTTCCTGCTCCATGGCTTTCTGGATTGCGGTGCTACGTGGCAGTTCCTCGTGGACTGCCTGCCCGATACGTGGTCGTTGGTTGCTCCCGACTGGCGCGGCTTCGGCGGCAGCGAATGGGCGCCCGACGGGTATTGGTTCCCCGACTACCTGGCTGACTTTGAAGCACTGCTCGATGCCCTTGCCCCCGGGCAGCCCGCGCGTGTCATCGCGCACAGTATGGGTGCAAACATAGCCCTGCTCTATGGCGGCGTTCGCCCGCAACGCCTCAAATGGCTCGTGAATCTCGAAGGTATCGGTCTTCGAAGGACCCAACCTGACGAGGCTCCGGCCCGCTACGCCACCTGGCTCGACGAGCTCAAGCAGCCGCTGGACGGCGGCCGCTACCAGTCGGTGCAACAGTTAGCCGACGTGTTGATGAAACGCAACCCGCGCCTGGCGGCGGATCGGGCGCAATTCCTGGCGCGGGCCTGGACCCGGGAGGCAGACGGCACAGTTCGTCTGGCATTCGATCCGCGCCACCGGTGGGTGAACCCGGTTCTCTACCGCAGAGAGGAAGCCGAGGCCTGCTGGTCGCGCGTCACGATCCCCATACTGTTTGTGGCCGGCGGGAGCTCAGGCCACCAGGAGCGGCGGCTCGCTGACTTCAACGTCGAACGCATGCACGCGCTCTTTCGCGACGTGCAGATGGTCACGCTGCCGGGTCTCGGCCACATGATGCATCACGAGGATCCGCCAGCCGTCGCCGCTCCGATCATCAACTTCGCACGTGCTCATCCATGAAGACGCTGCTCATTGGAGGTGCCCGGTCTGGTAAGAGCGCTTTGGCCCTGCGCTGGTCAAATGAGCGCGCCTCCAGTGTTTGCACGTTGGTGACTGGCATAGAGACGGATCCGGAGATGGCTGCGCGGATAGCCGCGCATCGTCGGGAACGACCTGCGCACTGGCGAGTCCGCGAGGAGCCCGTTCAACTCGGACGCGCAGTGCGAGAGGAAGGCCAAGCTCTGGCGGCAGGGCCCAACGCGCCTTCCCCCGACGCGCGTTTTCCGGGCTCGCCTCCCAAGGCGGCGCGCGCGCCCTTGCTCCTTATCGACTGTCTGACCCTGTGGATCTCCAACTGTCTGTGGCCGCCCGCTCAGGTTATCGACGGCAACGACTATGCAACTTGGCACCATGAACGCGATGACTTCCTCGATGCGCTTCGTGCCTGCGCCGCAGACGTCATCATAGTCACCAACGAAGTAGGCGCCGGCATCGTTCCCAACAATGCGGCCTCGCGTGTATTCCGCGACGAACAAGGCTGGCTCAACCAAGCCGTCGCCGCGGCATGTGACGAGGTTTTTTTCGTTACAGCAGGCTTGCCAATGTGCCTGAAGCCGTCCCAACCAACGTCAGGGCGTACAACAACACAACCTCCGTAACCTCGATTCCGGCGCCCAGGCAATCTCCCGTGGTGCCCCCGAGACGCCACTGCAGCCAGCCACCCCACGCTGCGATGACGAGTGGCGCGACACAAAGGATGGGAGCCACGGCCGCGCTGGCGGCCAGCAGCGCTACGGCCCAGAAGGCAATCCATCCGAGATGCAGATGCCAGGCAAATCGCTCGCCCTGTCCGGGCTTGAGTGGTTTCAGCCACCGGCTCCACGCCAGGGGTCCGAGCCTGGCCCACGCGGGAATGAGCGGGAAGGCGAGCAGCGTAATGGCGGATGCAGCGCCGGGGGTAGCGCCGGGAAGCTCCGCAAGTCCCGTCACCTTCAAAATCAACATCAGCACGATGCTCACGACACCGAACGCCCCGAGGTGAGGATCGGCGAGCACTGCGAAGAATCTGCGGGTATCCCGGTGAGCCGCGGCCAGCGCATCGCTCAGATCGGCCAGGCCATCCAGATGCAGAGCACCCGTGATCCAAACCCAGGCGAGCAGTCCCACCGCAGCGCCCAGAGCAGCGCTGCGATGCGAGCAGACGAGCAGGATGAGACCCACTACAACACCGATGGCGAGCCCGATGAATGGGAACCAGGCGGATGACCGCGAAAACTCTTCCGCCGTAAAATCTTCGACCGCGGGTACGGGCACGCGCGTCAGGAACTGAGTCGCCAGTCGCAGCCCGCGCAGCCTCACGATGTCGCGCCGTCGACTCCAGCCTGGGCAAAAGTCGCCATGCAGCGATGAAGCGCCAGCGCCGCCCTGATGATGGGGAGCGTGAGCGCCGCGCCGCTGCCCTCGCCCAGGCGCATCTTTAAATCCACCAGAGGATCGAGTCCAAGTGCCTGCAGTGCCAGCGAATGTCCCGCTTCCGCCGAGCGGTGTGAAGCCAACATCCAGGGCAGCGTGCCCGGCTCCAGCCTCACGGCCGCAAGCGCCGCCGCGGCTGAGATATAGCCGTCGAGCAACACGGGAACTGCGTTTCGGGCCGCCTCCGTGTATAGCCCCGCCATCGCCGCAATCTCCAGCCCGCCCAGGTGCGCGAACAGTTGCCGGGCGGTGTTCGCAGCCCCGCCTGCCGCGGAGTGCACCGCCTCGGAGCCCGCGATGGCTGTCGCAGCCCGAGCCCGGGCCAGCGCGCTGGTCACGACATCTCGTTTTCGCGCCAGGCCAACATCGTCAACGCCGGTTCCCCGTCCCACCACCTGTTCCGGGGGGGCATCTGTAAATGCGCAAATCAAACACGCCGCGGCAGTTGTGTTGGCGATGCCCATGTCCCCTGCAATGAGCAGTTGCGCACCACGTTGAACTGCTTCGCGCGCACAGCGTTCACCCACGCTGAGCGCCGCAGTCAGCTCGTCGTCCGTCATTGCCGCTTCGCAGAAGAGGTCCCTGGTGCCGGGTCGCACCCTTTCGTTGCGGACGCCACGCGGAAGTTCCGGATCCCCAGCCACGCCGACATCGACTACTTCGATGCGGCAGCCTTCCAGCGACGCCAGCACATTGATGGCAGCTCCGCTGTTCGCGAAGTTGCCCAGCATCTGCGCGGTGACGGATTGTGGAAAAGCGGATACGCCACGAACAGCTACGCCGTGGTCAGCGGCGAACACGAAGATTTCGCTGCGTGAGATCTGTGGCGTGGGGTTGCGCAGGCGCGCAGCGAACCAGCACGCGAGCTCCTCGAGGCGACCCAGTGATCCGGGCGGTTTGGTCAGTTGCTGTTGCCGCGCACGGGCCGCGGCTTCGGCACGCGCATCCGGCACCGGCATGTCCGGAGAATCCAGGCGGGCATTCATTGGGTCGTTTGACTCCTCATCGTGATTGGCCATGTTGGGGCCGGCCGTCGTTGGGCTGATCCCAACTCAACGCATCTTCCATCCAGACGTGATCGACCGGTTCCAGCGCCTCAGGGCTGTCGAAGGTTGCAATCGCGATATCGATTGTCCCGGGTGAGCTTTCGTTCCAATACGTCAGCGGCGTGCCACACTGCTCGCAGAACTGTCGGACTACCGGTGGCGAGGAAGCAAAGGAGCGAACAGGGCCGCTGATCTCAAATGTTTCGCTGGCGACAGTGGCCCACGCTACGACATGTGAACCCGATGCCCGGCGGCACGACTCACAGTGGCAGAAGCACGGCGGAATCACCGGCGCGCCACATTGGTAGCTCACGGCTCCGCACAGACACCGGCCCGTAAAGACGTCTGTCATTCGATTGGCAGCTCCAACATCAATTCACGCGCATAGCGTACGGGCGGTGATCCGTAGGACAGCACTGCATCATGATACCGCTTCAGCGTGAAATCATTGCCCCAGACCTTCCGGGCTTCCTCGCGCAAAGCCAGATGCTCCTGGACACCGACGAAGTACGTCGGCAATTGAGCGGCGGTGAGCTGAGCCCGCACCCACTTGCCCGCCGCCTCGCGTTCCTGCTGAAAAGTATTGTGCGTCATCAGGAGGAGGGCATCCTCTCGCGAGATGCCGTCCACGTGTACCGCCTGATCCAGTATCGCGTTCCCGACGCTGCGCAGGTACCACTTCAACTGAATCAGATGCATGAGCGGATCATGGTCGAGGAAGCCCTCTTCCACCATCATGCCTTCCGCGTACACCGCCCAGCCTTCGATGAAGGAGCCCGATGCCAGCACGGCGCGCAACGGCGAGTCATACCGGTTGGCGTGCATCAGCTGCAGATAGTGACCGGGCATGGCTTCGTGGATGGTGAGATCGTAGATCGAGCGGGTGTTGTATTCGCGCAGGAACGAGGTCACCTGGCTCGGCGACCAGTCGTCCGGGATCGGCGAGACCGCGTAGAAAGTCTTCTGACCCTTGTCCAGCGGACCGGGCGAGTCACAGTATGCCAGCGCAACACCGCGTTGGAATTGCGGCATTGGAATGATCTCGATCGGATCGTCATACACCGTTACGAGATCGTGAGCGCGCACGAAACGCTGCGTCGTCTCGAATGCATGCTGCGCTGTTTCAAACACCTTGGCGCGCGCGGGCTGCTGCTCGTAAGCCCGCTCCAGCGCCGCGACGATGCCCGTCTGCTGCTCGTCCGGATTCGGCATGACGGGCAGCGCAGGCGCGTCTGATCTTCCCGCCAGGACGCTTCGTGCGATGTCATACATTTCGGCCCGTACCCGCTTGAGCTCCGACTCGGCTCGCGAGCGGATCTCTTGCCGCGAGAGCGGCGAATCGAGAGCGAAGCGCAGCTTCGCATCGTAGAGCGTGGCTCCCAGCCTGAAATCGCCGTTCGCCGCCGGAAGCAGTTTCTTCTCCAGCCAGATCTGGTGCTGTGCGACTGCTGTACGGGCGCGCGCGATGGCGGCCTTCAATTCCTCCTGCTGTACCTCCGGGAGTGTCCCGAGCTGGGGCACCACGAGTTCGTCGATCAATGACAGGACGCCCGCGTTCTGCTTTACGGCTGTCTCCGCGTGGATCCGGGGGACTCGTGCGGGGTCCAGCGATTCGCGGACCTGAACCAACAGCCGCGGCAGCTCGGACAACCGCGCGCCCACCGAGTGCAGCCTGGCCGGCAGCGGTGCGAAGTCGCGCGCCATCAACAAGTAGACGCTGTTGCCGGCCAGCTCCGTGTAAACCAGCGGATTCCAGCGCCATTCCTGCAGCTGCTCGTCCCGCCAGATCTCGTATTCGATCTCGTTCTTCAGCAGCCGGAAATCGACCTGGGCCGCGCGGGTCAGCTGCGCAGAATCGACGGTCTGCAGCTGCGCCAACAGCTGGCGTGCAAGCCCCGTCCTTTGGGCTCTGCCGTCCGCGCCGACGTCATCGAGACTTGCGTCATAGCGATGCTCGCCCAGCGCCGTGGCTTGCACGGGCGTCAACGGCAGCATCTCCGCGAGATAGCGTTTGGATATTGCGTCGAAAGTCACATCGGCGGCACTCGGAGGATGGGTGAAGTCCGGGGGTGGCTCAATGACCGTGCAGCCGGCAAGGGCCACGGCGAAACAGAAGATGAGAGCTGCCGACACGCCCAGCGCGAAGGCACGCCAATGACTTACGACTGCAACCATTTATAGGCCCCCGGGCGTCGGGGCGAATGATGACGAAGACTGGGGTCCCTGGGAAGCTGTTAAGCTGGCGCTCTTCATGACCCACGCGTTTTCAGTTCTGCGTTACCGCGATTTCACGGTATACGCAGCAGCACGATTTTGCACTTCCCTTGCCTGGGAGATGTTGGGTGTCGCCGTTGGGTGGCAGGTGTACCAGCTCACGCACAATCCGCTCGATCTTGGGTTCGTGGGCCTCGCCCAATTCCTGCCGTTCGTGCTCCTGGTGCTGCCCGCAGGCTACGTCGCTGACCATGCTGACCGGCGGTTGGTGCTGGTGGGCGCTTACAGCATGCAGGGCATCTGCGCGGGCCTGCTCTTGTGGTTCACTTTGTCGGGCGCGACGCGCGTGTGGCCTGTGTTTGCTGCAATGACCCTGTTCGGCGCCGCCCGGGCGTTCTCGATGCCTGCCTCGCAGGCGATGACGCCCAACCTCGTTCCGCGGCAAGTTTTTCCAAAAGCGGTGGCATTCAATTCCGTGCTGCTCGAAATTGCCACCATCATCGGCCCGTCCCTGGGTGGCATCCTTTACCTGCTGGGTCCGTCGGTGGTCTACAGTGTTGGTTTCGGCCTCGTTGCGCTGGTCGTAGCTTTGATCTCCACGATCAAACCGGTGCGCGCGACACGATCGACCGATGACGGTGTCGGGGCGGACCTGCTCGGCGGTCTGCGTTTCGTTCTGCACAGACCCACCGTACTGGGAGCCATTTCGCTCGATCTGTTCGCCGTGCTGTTCGGTGGCGCCACTGCGCTCCTGCCTGCGTTCGCCAGCGACATATTGCACATTGGCCCCGCCGGTCTCGGAGTTCTGCGCACCGCGCCGGGTGTTGGTGCGGCGCTCACCGCACTCGCGGTTGGCGTGGCGCCTATAGAGCGGCACGTCGGGAGGTGGATGTTCGGAGGCGTAGCATTATTTGGCGCTTCAACGATCGTCTTCGGACTCTCCAAGTCATTTTTTATATCGCTGATTGCCCTGGTTCTGCTCGGTGCAGGCGACATGGTGAGTGTCTACATCCGTCACCTGCTCGTGCAGCTCGAAACACCAGACGCCATCCGAGGCCGCGTCAGCGCCGTTGCGTCGATGTTCATCGGCGCTTCAAACGAGCTCGGCGAGTTCGAATCGGGCGTGACTGCGCGGTGGTTCGGGCTCGTGCGCGCGGCTGTCCTGGGCGGTGTCGCCACTCTCGTGGTGATCGGTGTCTATCTGAAGCTTTTTCCCGATCTGCGCCACATGGACCGCTTCAATCGCCCCGCTTAGTCAATTGGAAAAACTGGCCTGCGGCCGTTTTTCGGACGGCGGCTCCGTTGCCGCCGGCTTCGCCCCGGCGATTGTCTATTTGCGAAATAGCCGAAGGCAATTTCGCGGCGCGGTTTTTGCCGACTGCGTCGGCGGAGGGCTCCTAGGAAGTCCATCCGCAGGCCGGCGCCGCTGACATCACTCAATGGGTGTTTGCCGCACGCGGTCAAAAATCGCTGCAGCGGTGGCATACTCGGGAGAGGGCAAGCTGGGGAGCAGGACGGCTTGCCCGTATTGCCGAATGGGGAACAGCCATGAACGGCCTAAAGACAGGGTCTCAATGTGCCTCCGCCTTCGCGCTCCTCACCCTCGTGTCGGGATGCATGCAATCCCGTGTGGAGGAATCTCGAGAGCTGCATACCAAGATTCAGAAGGACGAAGCCGTGGTGATACTCGCAAAACCCCAGATAGAGGGTGCGAGCGCTGAGGACGAGTTCATTGATTGCGTTGCGGGTGGATTGGCCGGCCACGGTGACGGCGCGATTGCGATGCGCACTGACGAGCAATTCACTGATGCGATGTTCCCTTGGTTTGAACCTGGAACAGCTCCGTCGAAGCCGGAGGCTGTCGCCGCACTACTGACGCGGCCGGGCGTTGCGGAGAAAGTTGCTGCGTCCGGAGTACGCTACGTCGTCTGGCTGGACGGCGGCACGCAGAAAACTGACGGCGGAGGCAGCCTCGCATGCGGAGCAGCACCCGGCGGCGCCGGCTGTATTGGCTTCGGATGGTGGGAAAAAGAATCCAACTACGAGGCTACGATCTGGGATCTGAAGCAAGCGAAAACAGCAGGCAGCGTCGGCACAAATGTGACGGGAACCTCGGCCATCATTGGTGCCCTCGTACCGTTGCCCTTCATAGCGCGCGTGCAAGGAACCGCGTGCAATCGCATGGCCGCTCAGCTTCGTACTTTTTTCACCGGCAGCGATGATGTGGAACCCAGTCGGTCTGCGATCGCACAGATCAAGTCCGCAAGGAAATGAGTTTTTGCAATGCGCCTTCCGCTCCGGCCAGTTCTGATCACAGCCGCGCTAGTCGCCATCGGCGGCTTCGCGGCTGCACTGGGTGGTTGCGCGTCCAAGCGTCCACAGCCGGAGTCAGCCGTAGCGACCGCGACGCCAGCGTCCAAGCCTCAATCGAAGCCGATAGGTAAAGGTGCATCGGAGGGTGCTGAGCCGCCCGCGGCGGGCGCCACCTCGGGCGTCGGCACCCCCACAGACGCCACTGCCTCGGGCGACACCGCGACTCCATCGGATCGCCCGCAAACTCCCGATGAACGTCGTGCGGCCCTGGATCGGCGCCTCAATGACTCGCTGGGCTCTTTCGATGAGCAACTGCGTAAGGAGCAGCAGCGGATTGCGCGGGAACGCGATGCCCGCCAAGCCGCGGTCACGACGGTGGCCGCGGTGGATGGCAGCCCCAAATCCGATTCAACCGCGGATCAAAATGGCGAAGCAGCCGCGAACACTCCCACAGAGCCTGCCCAGAAGTCCTCCGCCTCACAGCGAGGCACACCGGAATCCCGTTCGGCACGCGGCGGCGATCTGAAATCCGACAAAACCGCAGGCGGAGGTGCAAGCGCCAGCGGCAACGGAGCCATGTCGAACGAAATTCCCGCGGGCAACGACGACGACGTGATCGCACGCCGCTTGCGCAGGGCGGCCGAGCAGGAAACGGATCCAGAGCTGAAGGAGAAGCTGTGGAAGGAATATGTCGAATACAAAAAGAACACGCAGGGGAAGTGAGGTCACTGGAGACTTAGGGTGACTGAGATCGGACGAACGTTTCGAGTGGCGCTTTGCTGTGCGGCGCTGGCCGCGTCAACGGCTGCTTGCGTCGTTCACGAGACCCGGCCGCTGCAGAAGATCAATGCAACTCAAGCTGACCACGAGATTCCTGCAGACGAATTGCTGGATGTGGCCGTGCGCGCCTTTGATCCCGGTATACCGCGCGAGATCGAGAAAGATGAACAGGCGCTGAACAAAAAACGCATTTACCCCGACATCCGGCGTGCGGAATCACGTTATGTCGCAACGATGTTGCGTGGGACGTTGGAGGCTTCTGGCCAATGGGGTGCGGTTCGTGTAGTCCCAGAGACTGTGCAGTTCGTTGATGTCCAGGTATCGGGCAAAATCACGGAATCCACGGGAGCGAAGCTTGCTCTACAGGTGACGGTTAAGGACTCCACGGGTCGGGTCTGGATCAACAACAAGCGGTACGAGAGCTCGGCAGACACGGGTTCCTATAAGACAGACGCCGCGTTGAAGGCACGCGATCCGTTTCAGAACGTTTATTCGGAGGTGGCGAACGACATGCTGGCTGCGCGCGAGACGATCGTTGTTCAGAGTCGTCGCGATATCCATCGCGTTACGCAGCTCGAATTTGCAAGGGATTTAGCGCCGCAAGCGATGGATGGTTATCTCGACCACGACCAGAGGGGTTTGCTGAAATTAGCGCGCCTGCCGGCGGCAGATGATCCGATCAGCACGCGAATCGATCGCATACGCGAACGGGACTCGGGCGTTGTGGATACCGTGAATGGGTATTATGCAAACTTTGCCGACCAGATGAGCGACTCGTACGGGCAGTGGCGACGGGCCAGCTTCGAGGAGATCGAGAAGGAGGAGCGCACGCTCAACAAGGCTCGGACCCGGACCTATCTTGGTGCAGCCGCTGTCCTGGCAAGCGTATTCGTCCCGCAGCAATGTGGTCTTTACGACTACAACTGCCGCCGGGTGGAGGGCGCCGTGCGCACCGCGGGCGCAATCGGCGGCGCCGCGTCCATTTTGTCGGGATTGAAGAAGTATTCGGATGCCAAGACGCATGCGCAGGCATTGAAGGAACTCTCGGAGTCATTTCAGAACGAAGTGGCCCCTCAAGTTGTCGATGTGGAGGGTCGGATGCTGAAACTGACCGGGACGGCCGAGGAGCAATACAGCGAATGGCGCAAGCTGCTGCACGAAATGTATTTGGAAGAAAATGGGACAGCGGGCGCCGCTGTGCCGATGGATGCCCCCTCGGTCGGCGCGCCGCTCCCGCAGGTCCAGCCGGTCGCGCTCCCCGCTGGGGACGTCACCGCTGCCGCGGCTCCAGTGGAGCGGGCGCATTGAACGAAACGGGTAGGCCGACTCAAGATTTAAGATATGACTGAGGCTGTTGCAACGATCAAAGGCAGTAAGCTCGATGCGCGCTACACGCTGCTGGACAAGCTAGGCGCGGGCGGGCAGGGCGAAGTGTGGCGCGCGCACGATGGTACGCGCGGGATTGACATCGCCCTCAAGGTGCTGAACGCCACCGCGAATCAGGATGCGGCCTGGAGCGCTCTCGAGCACGAATACACAATTGCAAGCCGACTCGATCATCCGTCCATCGTGAAGGTGTTCCCGCCAGAACGCTCTGGCGACGCAATGATTCTGCCGATGGAGCTCGCTTCCGGTGGCGATCTTCGCCGCCTGCGCGGCGCGGGCTTCCTCGAGATCATTCCGATACTCCTGGAGATTGCCCAGGCGCTCGAGCACGCCCATGAGCGTGGAGTCGTCCATCGTGATTTGAAGCCGGGCAACGTCCTGTTCGATGCGCGAGGTCGCGCACGCCTGGCAGATTTCGGTGTCGCCGAAACGTCCATGACGGCGGAGCCCACGGCGTCGGGATCGGCATCCGCGGCCACTCGGGATACCAACAAGCACGGCTTCTCGCCATTTACCGCGAGCCCGGCGCAGTTGCGTGGTGAGCCACCAACACCCGCAGACGATATATATGGCCTCGGCGCGTTGGCCTACGAATTGTTGTCCGGCTATCCGCCGTACTACCCCCACTTCGACAGGAAGCGGTCTATCGAAGAGCGGGTGCCAACTCTCGTACCGACACGGCAGATCCCGCCGTTGCTTGGCGCCCTCGTGATGCATATGTTGGCAAAGGACCCCAAGCGGCGCCCGCGCACTATGCGCGAAGTCATAGACGAACTAGATGCCGCGCTCAATGACACGCTGACATTCGATTTCGAGAACGTCCCGCCGTCGGTGCCGATTGCGCCGATATCCACGGCGTCATCGGAAGCAGAGCCCTCGGAAGGCTCGCCTCAGGCGGGGAATGGCCAAGCATCGCGAGCAACCGCACCCGACGCCCCGAGCAAACAGCTTGCATGGACACCTGAGTCGCATGACAGGAGAGCCAGTCCCGACCGACGTGGAAGGCGAAAGGAGGATTTAACCGAACCGCCGCAGCACGAACCGACGATTTCGTCGGACCTATCGGACATCGGAGCTGCAGGCCAGGTCAAACCGTCCGATACTGACTCCGTCCCAGCAGCAAGCGAAACTCGCTCGCCCCGGCGATCCGGCGCAGAAGCGTTGGCTCGCATCGACGCCGCCCTCGGGCGGGTTGCTCCCGAGTCGGCGGCGCAGCCGAAAACTACAGCGCCGCTGACGCCTGCTGAGGCGGCTGCGATCGTGGCGGCAGCACGCGCGGCGGGTCCGAAGCCGACCTTGCAAGCAAAGCTGCAGACAACGGGGCGGCAAGCCTTCGCCCCGCCGCCGACAGAGCAGGCGACCGCGACGCCCAAATCCGGGCCCTCAGCAGGGCCCGCGTCCGCTCCTCCGACGCCCTCAAAGTCCATGTGGCCGCGGGAAGGAAATTCGACTCCGGCCTCCTCGCCGTCCCCGGGGCAGTCTCGCGCAACGACGGCGGCCCCCGCGCAGACAAGCCCGCCGGAGTCGCGTTCGCCGGGAGCATCATCAGCGGCACCCGCGACATCGCGCAGTGCGACCTCACAACCAACGCCGTGGCATGCGACGCCTGGGCAACCAACCACGACGCATTGGACGACTGACCAAACGTCGCAATGGCTCCGCTCCCAGCCAACGGCTTCACATGCGGCGCCCGCAGTGGAGCAACCAAGCACAGCGCGGCCAACGCCTGGGCAGGGTTCTTACGCACAGCCAACGGCCGGGCAAGGTGCCGCAGCGCACCCAACCGCCGCGCACGCTCCTTCCGCACAGCCAGCGGCTGGGCGAGCCCCTGCTGAGCACCCTTCCCGACAGCCCATAGGGGGGCGAGCCCCCTCCCTGCGCCCAACCGCTGGGCACGGCCCTTCCGCACAGCCGGTGTTTGAGGACGGCCCCTCTGCGCACCCGGCCGCCCGGCATGCGGCTTCCGCACAGCCAATGTTTGAGCATGGCTCCTCCGCGCACTCAGCCGCGGGGCATGCGGCTTCCGCACAGCCAGCGTTTGGGCACCCGCCGTCTGCGCAACCAACCGCCGGGCATACGACGCCCGGCCACGCACCTTTTGCAGCGCAGCCAACACCAGGAAAAGCGCGTCCCTCGTATCCAGCGGGCGATCACACCACGCGGTCACCATGGAATCATCAGCCGGCACCGCCGCCCGCCCAACCCGCGCCTGCCTACGCCGCAGGAATGGCCGGGTACCCACCGACCGTGCCGATTGGAGCCTTTGGGAATCAAACATCGATCCATGCGGGACCGATGCATGCCACCTGGGGAGAAATCCCACTCGACGGCTTGCCGAAGGTAGCCCGTCTCGAACCAATCCGTCCGCGACGGTGGCCCTGGGTATTTCTGGGCGTGCTCGCCGGCGGAGCCGCCGCGGTGTACTTCTGGTTACCGCGTTTCGATCCGCAAAGGCTGCCGCCCGAAATGGCTGCAGTGGTCGCGCCACTGAAAGCAGCGCTGACGCCGAACTCTTTATCAACGCCAACATCAACGCCTGCGCCAGTCGTGCCGGGTCCGGCGGTAGCGGCCTCCTCCTCCCCTCAAGACACCTCCGCGGAATCCGCCATCAGGTCATTCCCGACAGCGCCCCCCGGAACGGCGGCGGCACCAACGGCGGCGGTCTCGACACCGGCAAACGCATACTCCGCCGCCCCAGCGGCTACCGCCGGCGATGAGCGACGCCTGCGCGAGATGCGGCAAACGTTCGACACCAGACTCGCTGCACTTGAAGCGCGTGGCGCCGGCGTTTGGGGCGGCCGTGAATTCGCGACGGCGAAAATACGCGCTGCAGAGTCGGTGGGTGCACACGACGCGGGCAACCCTCGTGTTGCGCAGGAGCGTCTGGCTGCAGCGATGAAGTTGTTGGATACCGTCGAAGGCAAAGGGCCCCAGGCGCTCTCAGCACAAGTTGCTGCAGGTGAGAAGGCGTTGGGTGCAGGCCAGCAGGAAGTTGCAGGGCAGGCCTTCGACCTCGCTCGACGCATCAACCCAACCGACCGACGGGCGTCAGACGGTCTGCGCCGCGCACAGAACTTGAATGCTCTGCTTCCGCTCCTTGCCGATGGGCAGAACGCAGAGGCCGCACACGATTACGCCAGAGCAGCGCAAGACTACAGTCAGGCCCTATCCTTAGACCCCGGCAATGCCACTGCAAGAGCAGGCCAGGCGCGCTCCAACGCAGCCTTCGGGGACGACAACTACGCGAAAGCGGTTGGTTCCGGCTTCGCAGCACTAGGCGCGGGTCGGCTGGATGAAGCCCACGATGCTTTCGTCAAAGCGCGGGCACTCAAGCCGAATGGTGCAGAGGCGTTCGAGGGTCTGAGGCGTGTCGGTGCAGCACTCACGGCACGCGGCTTCGCCTCGATGCGCCAACGCGCCGCTGGATTGGAAGAACAGGAACGCTGGGAAGAGGCGGAACGGGTTTATGAAGACGTCCTCGCGGCGGACCCGTCACTAGCCTTCGCGCAAGAAGGCAAGGCACGTACAACATCCCGCGCGGATCTATCCGGCCGATTGCAGCAGTTCCTGGATCGTCCCGACAGACTCTCCTCACCCGGCGTCAGAGAGGATGCACGTGCGCTCATGGAAACAGCACGGGCTCAGAGTCCCCAGGGTCCGGTGATCCGCTCACAGATCGCACGGCTGGAAATACTGCTGCCCGGGTTTGACAGACCTGTCAGGCTGTCACTGCTGTCCGACAATTCCACCCAGGTCGTCATCTCGAGCATCGGGTCCTTCGGGTCCTTCGCACGACGCGATATCGAGCTGCGTCCCGGAAAGTACACCGTCGTCGGAACTCGATACGGATTTCGGGACGTCAGGCGGGAGATTACGGTGGCCCCCGGCCAGGATACACAGACGATCAAAGTCACCTGCTCGGATCCAATCTAACTTCCGAAAAAGGCATGAGCTCGAGGACAATCCGTCCACAGGCAAGAGCATGACCGATGCGGCTGCGACGAGTGCGAGCACGTATGCGCAGGTACGTGTTCGCGAGCCTATCGGAGATCGCATTTTTGGCGAGACCCCCACCATTGGAGGAGAAGGCGCCAACATTGTCGTCCCGGGTGAGCGTCCAGGCACGGCTGTGCAGATCGACAGACACAAGGGAGTGTGGATCGCACATCCCGTCAATGACTCGAGGGTGCGTTTCAATGGTCGTCTGTTAGCAGGACCCCGCGATTTACGCCGCCATGACGTTTTTGCAGTCGGTGACGCTCAAATCGTCGTTACAGATGTATCGCGCACCCTCCTTCGCCTCGAAGTTTGCCACCTGGCAGGCAATGCCACTATCTCCCCCGCCGGCACAGTCTCGGCCCTCATTGAGGGAGACGGCGACGAAGAGTTACTAATCCAAGCGCCGCACGTTGTCCCCGCTGGGGACGTCACCGCTGCCGCGGCTCCAGTATCAGCCGCTGAATTGGACGCCGCGGCCGCCCAGCAGAGTTCAGCAGGGGCTCAGTCACCAGCGCAGGGCTCGTTGTCCGCCATTGCGAAGCTAATTCGGACACCCCGTACCCGCAGGTTCTGGCTACTCGCGGCCGCCGCGGTGGTCGTCGGGTTAGCGATGATTGGTGTCATCTCGCAACTCAACTCCGTTGCATTGGATATTGAACCCACGGACGCGCGGGTGAACCTGCCCGGTACCCTGCTGTCGATACACGCCAACGGACATCTGTTATTGCTGCCGGGAAAACATCTAGTGCGTGCTGAGCATGATGGCTACTTGCCCGCGCAAGTTAGTGTCGCAGTGAGTAACGACGCACCTGCAAGCGTGCGGCTGAGGTTGGCAAAGTTACCCGGGACTCTACGCATCGACACCACTGATGTGGCAGCGACAGTCAACATTGACGGTGTCGAGTCGGGTAGCGTACCTGGCGTTGTCACAATGTCTCCCGGCAGCCACACCATCACGCTTCGTGCCCCGCGCTATGTTGACTACATTGCGTCCGTCGTAATTGAGGGGGCAGGCGCTCGTCAGGATCTCAAGGCGGTCTTGCAGCCCTCATGGGGCACTCTGCAGATATCCGCGATTCCAGCGGGTGCGCACGTCGCCGTCGACGGAACTGACAGCGGCACGACACCTACGGTCGTAGACGTACCCTCGGGAGTGAGGCGGGTTCGTATTTCGGCACCGAACCTGAAGACCTGGGAAAGCAGTATTGTCCTCAAGGCGGGCGAGGCGCTGAACATCGGTCCTATCACTCTCGGCGAACCGGATGCACATCTGCGCCTGGTCTCTGTGCCTTCCGGGGCCGAAGTGACCCTCGGGGGCGTCCATCGAGGGCAAACCCCTCTGGAAGTTGACCTTCCCGCCGGTATCCAGCACGAACTGGTCGTCAACTCACCGGGTTATGCGACCTGGACCCGTGCGCTATTCGCCGACTCAGGCAAGAGGATCACGCTGGATGCGAAGCTCGAGGCCGTGGGGGCCCGGGTAACCATACAAGGCGAGCCGGACGGCGCGCAGCTTTTTGTCGATGGAGTCGACCGGGGTCACACGCCACAGTCGTTGGAGTTATCCGCAATCGAACATCGCATCGAGGTGCGCAAGGAAGGCTGGGTAACCTACACCGGCACGGTCACACCGTCCAAGGGACTCGATCGCACACTCCAATATCGACTCATGTCCGAGGACCGCTCCCTGGCTCTCGCGCAGACAGCGTCCAGTGTCTACACGCAGACTGGATACCTGTTACGACTGATACCCGCGGGCACCTTCCGGATGGGCAGTGAGCGACGCGAGCAGGGTCGTCGGCCCAATGAAGGCTTCCGGCTCGTCACGCTGAAGCGCCCGCTCTACTTCGGTGTCACCGAGGTCACGAACGAACAGTTCCGCCGGTTCCACCCGGACCACACCTCGGGCTTCATCGATCGACATTCAATCGACCTCGATGACGAGCCTGTGACCCAGGTCAGTTGGAACGAAGCCGCCGAATACAGCAACTGGCTTTCAGAGCGGGACAATCTTCCAACCGCCTACGAGAAGAGGAACGATACCTATGTCCTCAAACGGCCCGTTAGCATCGGCTACCGCCTGCCAACCGAAGCCGAATGGGAATACGCGGCGCGCTATGCCGCGCCCGGGCAGTTCCGGCGTTTCGCCTGGGGCGATGCCCTTCCCGTGACCAGTGACGTAGGGAACCTGGCGGGTGCGGAAACTGGAAACTCGCTGCCAGCCGCTTTGCCAGGCTATCGGGACGGGTACCCGCTCGTCGCTCCCGTGGGCAAGTTCAAACCAACGCCCCTCGGACTGCACGACATGTCCGGAAATGTCTCCGAGTGGATTGACGACTACTACCTGTCATTTGTGGACTCGGCGCCAGTCACCGATCCATTGGGCCCCGAACAGGGCGGCCGCCATGTCATTCGTGGCGCCAATTGGAAGTCCGCCACCGCAACGGAGTTGAGACTGGCCTGGCGTGACGGCGCGGACGGCGCCAGTACAACAATAGGCTTTCGAGTGGTGCGCTATGCCGAATAAACGATTGATCGTTCTGATAGCCCTGAGCGGCGTGGTCTTGTCAGGGGCAGCGCTCGTCACCTTGCGCGCCGGGGCGGCAGCACCCTCCGTCCCGCCGACCACGCCTGGACATCCAGCCCCTTCCGTCCCCGAGGAGTCGGCAACCATCCTCGATGATCCAACGACAGCACCTGATCCATCGCAGTCAGCAGACAAGAACGTCAGCTTTCCCACTGACATTTAGGTCCGGCATACATGACGGTTTTCGCGATAGAGCTCAATGACCGCACGGTCTCGCTAGCCAGAGACGGGCATGTACTGACGAGCGCCCCGAGCGCTGTGTTCAACGGAACCAGAGGCACTCCTCCAGCAGGGGTCACTGCCTGGCGCGAGCTTCGTTCCCAACCCATGGCGACATCGTCTCGGCACCTCGGCGCTGTCCTGACACAACGCGGTCAGTCGCCGCGGGCGCAGATGCTGGTCGCGGCGGAGTTGAAAGCACGGCTCGCCGAACAACCCATGCGCGACGGCGAGCGCATCTGGATGGCGACCCCTGCCCAGGCACAGGCACCAGGCTTGGAGGCGCTGCTGGGAATCGTACGCCGCCTTGGTCTGCCCATTGATGGATTCATAGACGCCGCTTCCGTCACCACCGCTGCCCTGGAATCGGAACGCAACGCGATCGTCCTGGAGCTGGGCCTGCACCACGCAGCCGCGACCGCAGTAGATTGCGAGGGCTCACAGGCTCGCCGCAGGCGGTCGGTATCGACGCAGCGCGGTGGTTTCATCGAGCTGTACCAGGCATGGCTCGACCTCATCACAACAACGATGGTCAAGCGCACGCGCTTCGATCCCCTCCACGACGCGGCGACGGAGCAACAACTCTTCGATGCCATGTCCCGCCTGACGCAGGAAGTGGCGTCCACCGGAAATGCGGCTGCAGTCGTCACCAAGGGTAGGGAGCGATTTGAAGTTGCCTTGACCCGTGACCAGTTTGCGCAAGCGGCCGAGCCGATCTACCGCTCTATCATCGGCCTGCTGCATCAACTCCGTCCCGCCGGAGCGCCGCTTGCAATTGTCGTTCCGCGCACGGTGGCGGATCTCCCCGGTGTGAGGGAGCACCTGGAGCAGTTTGTCGGTTGCGAGTTGGTAAGCGTCCCCGACGGGTTTGCGGCGGCAGCGACATCATTGCTCGATCTGCCCGAGCCTCCGGCCGGTGAGGGCTCTGTGCGCCTGCTCAGACGGCTGCCTTTGCAGGGGGGCGCCCTAGCCCCTCAAGCTGTTCTGACCGACGGCGTCACACGCGAGCCGCTGGGTAAACGCCGCTCCGACGGCCCAGCGCCATCGCATGCACTGCTGGACGGCCGTGCCTACTCGCTCAGCTCCGAGTCACTTGTTGTTGGTCGTGCCCCTGAAACCCAGAGCGCAACCTCTCCGCCCGTGACTTCGGGTGCATCCACCGCTCCGGCGTCCTCCCGCTACATAACTCTGCCGGAAGGTCTGGCTGGCGTCTCCAGGCGGCACTGCACATTCGTGCATGACGGCGATGACCTCGTTCTACTCGATCACAGCACCTTCGGCACGTTCGTAAATGGGGAGCGCGTGCAGGAGCGGGTACGTGTGCACGCTGGAGATCGTGTGCGTCTCGGAGAGCCAGGAGTGGAGCTCGCGCTCATCGCAGTCGGCGAGGTGGCCGCAACCACCCAACAGCCCTGACGTTCGGCCATGGCAACACGCCGACGCACCGTCGAAGTATTCACGCTCTCCTTCCTCGATTGCATCTGTTGCGGATTCGGGGCGGTCATTCTCTTCTACACCATCGTGAGCGCCCGGGCTGGCATGCAGGGCCTGCACAGCACCGACGAATTGAGCGCGCAGGTCAACCAGGTTGAGGAGCAGGTGCTGACCGGGTCACGCAATCTCGTCGTGCTGCGAAATCAACTCGAGCAAGCCGAGAGTGAGACTGCCAGCGATGCGGCGCGCGTCAAGAGCATTGCCGCAACCCTGGAAAGCCGCCGCGAAGAATTGGCTACCTATGACTCGAGCAGTACCGCCAGGCGCGAGCACATTGAAAGGCTGAAAGCGGACATCCGCTCGCTCGAAGAGGGCAAACGCCGGCTCGAAGGAGGAAGCCTCGATAAGACACCTCCCGGGCAGCAAGTCAGCAGCTTCAGGGACACGGGAGGTGACCGTCGCTACATCACCGGCATCAAGCTGCGCGGCAAGCGAATCCTCATTCTGCTGGATTCTTCCGCCAGCATGCTCCACGAAGACCTGGTAACCGTACTGCGCTTACGTAACTCCGACGACGACCACAAACGCGCGGCTGCCAAATGGCGCCGTGCCATCGACACGGTCAGTTGGCTCACGACCCAGATACCGCCCAACAGCCAGTACCAGATCTACACGTTCAACACCAAGGCGCAGCCGCTGTTGCCCGACCTTGCCGGAAAATGGATCGGCGCCGGTGATGCGCCGCAACTTGCCCGGGGGCTCGCAAACCTGCATGCGATCGTGCCGGCCGATGGCACGAGCCTGTACAACGCATTCAATGCGACAAAGACACTCGCGCCGCTGCCGGACCAGATCATTCTGATCACCGATGGTCTGCCCACTCAGGGCAAAACAGCGGGTTTGCGCAAGTACGTGGACTCAGGAGCACGCATGCGTCTATTCGATGATGCAGTGGGGCAACTACCGGATGGTGTACCCGTGGACTCCATCCTGCTGCCGATGCTGGGCGATAGCCAGGCCGCGCATCGCTTCTGGAACCTGGCCCGTCTGACCAAGGGCACGCTGCTCATGCCCTCTAAGGACTGGCCGTAGTGTCCCGCCGCCGCCGCAGCGTCGAAGTCTTCAGCCTGTCGTTCCTCGACTGCATCTGCTGCGGTTTCGGCGCAATCATCCTTCTATTGGTACTTACCAACTACGCGCGCCCGGCGAAAATTGAAGAAAGCCGCATAAACCTGCAAGCCCAGCTCAGGAACCTGCAAGCCCAGCTGCACGTCATTCGCGGCGACTCGGACGATCTGGAGCGTCAGCTGCAAGGTCGCGTGGCGAGCCTCCAGCGCGAGCGCCAGAAATTGGAACATCTGTCGGGGGATTTGAGCAGTCTGCAGGGGCAGTACACCGCGAGCCGGCAGGAAGCCTCTGTCACCAACACAATTGAAGCCGAGTTGGTCTCCGCCCGGCAGAAGCTGACCGCCGAGATGCTGCGGGTTCTCAAGGATCACGCGAATCGACCCGCCACTGAAGCGATCGGCGGCATCCCGATCGACAGCGAATACGTCATCTTCGTCGTCGACACGTCGGCCAGCATGACGCGCGATCACTGGGACGTGAACCTCGCAATCATTGACGAGATCCTCGGGATGTATCCGCACGTCAAAGGTCTGCAGGTGATGAACGACCAGGGAACCTATATGTTTGCGGGGACCAAGGGCGCCTGGCTGGAGGATACGCCGACGTTGCGTGCCAAGATCCGTGCAACGGCCAAGAGCTGGCATGCATTCAGCCAGTCCAACCCGGTTCCCGGCATGGAAGAGGCCATCCGCACCTACTGGGCGTTGGATAAACGCGTGAGCGTCTTCGTCCTCGGCGATGAGTTTACCGGTGACTCCATCCAGGCGGCACTCGACTCCATTGGCCGTCTCAACAAACCTGATGCCAATGGGCGCCGCCCGGTGCGCATTCATGCGATCGGCTTTCCGGAAGGGCCCGGCATGTCACCCTTCACGAATATCCAGTTTGCCGCGTTGATGCGCCTGGTCACTGAGCAGAACAACGGCACGTTTGTCGGACTGCGGCAATGAAAGGCGCCGGCACCGCGCTCGCGGCCATCCTGTTGTGCGCTTGCGGCGATGTGAGCATCAAACCCGAAGCCAGATTGCCCAAACCGCTCATCGTGCCGATCCCGGCCGATGTCGGCCTGATCATCCCAGCCGAGACCCGCAAATACGTCGACAAGGAAACCCGCTTTGGGGTCGACTGGACCGTCGATCTCGGGCCGGGCGAAGTACGGCTCATGCAGGACGTGTTCAAGGATCTGTTCCACCACGTCGAGGAATTCAAGGACCTGGAGGCGGCTCGCGCGAGCAAGGATGTCAAAGCACTCTTCGAGGCGCGCGTAGACCAGTATTCATTTGTCACGGCGCGCGAGACGAAAGGGCGCTACTACGCGGTGACGATTCGTTATCGAATCAATCTGTACACCCCGCAAGGCGAGAAGGTCGACAGCTACACGCTCACCGGTTACGGCAACTCCCTTGCTCTGGGCATGTCGGGCAGTAAACCGCTCACACAGGCAACCGTGGGTGCAATGCGGGACGCAGCCGCGAAATTCCTGGTTCAGTTTCCGGAACAACCCGCGGGGCAGCAGCTCACCCGGAACGAGACTGTCGTTGCGGAAAAACCCTCGACGTCGGCGGAGGCGGCTCAGATTGAAGCGGTTCCCATCGATGAGCCTCTGGACGAGCTTCAGGATACGCCGGGGCTCGCCCCCGCCCCCGCCCCGCCTGATACTTAAGAGCCGCGCGGTTTCTTCGACAGCACCCGCTCCCGAAGCTTCACTCCCTCAGTGTCCACGGGTTCCCCGTTCTCCAGCCGTGGCGCGTAACGGGCCCTTCGAACGGCCGCCAAGACGACTTTCTGCTGTGCCTCCGTCGCATCGGTGTCGGATGGCGAGACATCCGTCGTACGCCCATCTTTGGTCACCGTGAAGCTGGCCTCGACGAAGTGCTCATCCATGTTGTCGTGGTCCCCCTTTGCACGAGTGACAGACGACGAGGGCGCCCGATAGGCTAATTGCCGCGGTGCGGCAAGAGCCGCAGTTGATCCGCCCAGTTCGAAGTCTCTCCATGCCTCCTGGTACGCCTGCAGACCTCTGGCTGACACCCCGCCGCTCATGTACCAGTCACCGAGCTCGACCAGGGCGACGCCCCGGCGCATATGGTCGACGGGTTGTGCCTTGTCGATGGCCCGCAACGCCAGGAGAATCGCGCGCTCGCCATCGGGATTGAGTCGCTGCGAATTCGCAACCGCGGGATCCAATTCCGGTGCGGGCGTAAAGGGATCAGCCAAATTCGCCTGGCTGTCACTCGGATCGCCGCCGTTCACGAACTCCAAGCGGTAGGTCCGTGCGATTCCCTCCAGGGGCTCTACCGTGCGAATCGACGTATTCCCGCCCAGCTGCTCCGAAATCTGAAGTGCTCGCGCGTAGAGGATCCGAGCCGTTGCATAGCGACCCATTCGCTCATGCCAGTGCGCCGAGCGCTCGAGTGGCCTCAGGACGTGAAGGTCCGTCTTTCCGTACGCGGCTTCAGCCACCCTTATCGAGTAGTCGTACGCCCGTTCCGCATCTTCGTGCCGATCCAATGCGACGAGGCTGTCAATCAGCGGGTCGAGAATCGACATCTGCTCGATGTTGAATAACCCGTCCAGATTGCGGCTCAAATCGAGTGCGCGCTTGAGTATGAGGCTCGCGTCTTCGTACTGGCCGGTCGCGAAATACGTCGCTCCCAGTCCATGCAGTGGCCTCAACAACGCGCGGTCGGCGCCTCCTCCGGAGTCCTCAACGATCTTTATGCCGCGCAGATAGGTCTCTTCGGCGGACTTGAAGTCACGCAGGCGGTATTGCGTCGTTCCCAGATTGGACAGTGGATTGATCAGCGCGCGATCAGTCCCGCCGAATTGTTCTTCCGTCAATGAGACCAGCCTTATCGCCAGCGGCAGTGCCTCCTTGTACTGCCTCGCGTCAAATGCCACGCGAAATTCGTGGTACACCTGCACCCGATCCGCATCGGTCACTGCCGCGACGGGTCCTGCGAGGATGCCGACTGCAAGAATGAACAGTGCGCGCATATTGTGAGGAATCGTAACTCATGCAAATAGCTCTGCTGGCGGGTGCGAGCGGTTTCCTGGGCAATCTCACGCTCGAGGCTCTCCTGGACTCATCAGATATCAGCCGTGTTTTCGCCGTGACCCGCCGACCGCTGGGCCGCGAGCATCCCCGCCTGGCGAACCGGATCGTGCAGTTCGAGCAGATCGAATCGCAGTTGAAAGGGCTCACCTGCCAGGTCGCGCTGTGCTGCCTCGGAGCTACGGTTCGCGCGGCCGGATCCGAGCAAGCCCTCCGACAGGTCGATGTCGATGCCGTGCTCGCCTTCGCGCGGACCGCCAGGGCAGCACAGGCGCAACGCTTCGTTGTTGTGTCGGCCGTGGGCGCCGACCCTGGATCAAAGAATGTCTATCTGCGAATCAAGGCAGAGATGGAGCAGGCGCTGACGGGGGTCGGCTTTCCGGCCCTCGACATCCTTCAGCCGAGCGCACTTCTGGGCTGGCGTGAAGAGATCCGGCCACTGGAGATTGCAGCTTCCGCCGTCATGCCCCTCGTGAATCCATTCCTCACCGGCAAGCGAGAGCCTTTCCGCGGTATCCCGGCAAAGACAGTTGCAGCTGCGATGGTGGGCGCTGCGCGCTCAGGACGCCGAGGCGTGCAACGTTATACGTATTCCGGGATACAGGCGCTCTCACGCATCAAGCCGGTGCGGCTCGTGAAATAGATCACACTCGGAGGGCGGCCACTCCGCGCACAATTTTCCATTAGTTGACGCATCGCTCACCTGGTGCGCCAACGTATGGATACATTGAAGGCCACGCCTTCATCGGAGAAGGCTGTGCAGGAAGCGGGTGGAATGGGTTGGACGGCCTTCACTAGCCGCATGGGCAAACGCATCACTTGGGTCCTGGCACTATGTGCCGCGGTGCCACTGCTGCTGTTTGCAATTGCAGCTGCGCGAGAAGACAGTTCAGCCGGCGCGAGAGTCGACGAACGTCGCCTGACCGACATCAGCTCTCTCTTCACAGATGTCATCAGGGCGCGAATCGGTGTCGCAGAAACGCTGGTCGAGACCTTCACCGTCAATGACATCGGTCCCGATAGCTCCAGCCTCAGATATAAAGTCGCCAACTCGCGCGCGTTCAAATCCGTTGTCGTAGTCAATCGCGACGGCCTGCTGGCCGGTGGCAGAACCACGTTCCGACCGAGCCCCGCCCAGTCGCTTGCACTCGAAGCCGGGCAGACGATTCTCATGCCCGTGACGCTCGATGGGCAGCTCACCGGAACCTTCATGGTTCGCCCCGTGAGTTCTGCAGGCGTGGGGAAGCTCGCCTACTTCGAAATGCTTCCTGAGTGGTTGTGGAAGGACATCAAGGACCAGCCCGGAGCCGCGATCACGGTGGTCGACGCGGACGGGAAGGTGCTTCAAAGCCCGCGAGGCGTCGGCGCGGATACCAACCGTATGTTCGCCGAACACATCACGCTGTTGGGCGAGCGGGGCGGATCACTCGATACCCTGTCCTGGCAGGACCGCGGCGAGGAGTGGCACGGCGTGCTCAAGCACGTGCCGCTTGTCAACGAGCGCGTCACCACAGTTCCGTGGGGAATAGTCGCCTACACCCGGGAACTCCCGTTCTTCGCACGCTCGAAGCAAGTCTGGGCGATCCTGCCGTATATTCTCATTGCTGTAGGCGCATGCGCCCTCATGGGCGCGCGCTATCTGGCGCGCGGCTATCTGGCAGCACTTCGGGAGCTGAGTATCGGATTGCCCGGGCTTCAGGCCCGGCGCTTCGAGCCGTTGCCCTCGGCAGGAAAAGACGAGCCGCGCGAGTTGATCGAGACATTCAACCGCTCCGCCGCCAGTCTGCACGATCAGTTCCATGCCCTCGAGACCTTGGGCGAGATTGACAAGTTGCTTCTGGGCTCCGCCGAGCTCGAGCAGGTCCTCGAAGGTATCCTGTCGCGGGTCCAAGCCGTGACACGGTGCCATTGTGTGGGCATCACTTTGCGCGACGGCGATGCGCCCGGGCGCGGTCGCGTCTATCTCGCCGCCAACGGACATACCGACCTGCCCGTGACTCGCGTCGAGCTCGACGATGACATGCTCACGACACTCATAACCGAGAGTCGCGGACTGACCATTGCGCGCTGCGAAGAGACCCGGCACAGCTTCCTCAAGCCGCTGAAGGAAATCGGGGCCGAGTTCTTCTGGGTCTGGCCGGTGAACGTGTCCGAGCGCGTGGAAGCGATTCTCGCGGTTGGTTATTGCGAAGTGCCGGCGCCCGACCCGTACCTGGCCCGCAGCGGCAGTCAGTTCGCGGAACGGTTGTCGGTTGCTCTGTCCAAGAGTGCGCGCGACGAGCGTTTGTACCGCCAGGCACACTACGATCCCCTGACCACGCTGCCCAACCGGATTCTGTTCCGCGACCGGTTGGCGCAGGAGATTGCCAACGCCACGGCGGGACTGAGCCGCGGTGCGCTGCTGTATATCGACCTGGATCATTTCAAGCGCGTCAACGACTCCGTGGGACACAGCGCCGGCGATCAGCTGTTGAGCATCGTTGCCCAACGCTTGCGATCGTGTGTGAAGGATGGAGACACCGTTGCGCGCTTGGGAGGGGACGAATTCACCCTGATATTGCGCAATGTTGCGGATCCAAACTCCGCGCGGGCGGTGGCCGAACGGATCATCGAGTCACTGCAGCTGCCGGTGAACATCGCCGGCCGCGACCACTTCGTGTGCGCAAGCATCGGCATCACGCTGTTCCCCGATGATGGGTCGGCCATCGACGATGTCATGCGCAATGCGGATACCGCAATGTACCGGGCCAAGGATCTCGGCCGCGGTTGCACGATGTTCTTCGATCCCCAGATGAACACCAAGGCAGTCGTTCCCACGGAAAGCGGCTTGCACAGGGCGCTGCGCCGCAGGGAGTTCTCGCTGTTCTATCAGCCGCAGTTCACCGTCGCCGGCGGGGCGCTGGCCGGAGTGGAAGCATTGATACGCTGGCAGACGCCGCGCGATGGCATGCGACAGCCCAGCGAATTCGTGCCGGCCGCGGAAGAGAGCGGGCTGATCATCGACATCGGCGGCTGGGTGCTCGATGCCGCCTGCGCGCAGCTTGCGAGCTGGCGTGACCAGAACATCGCGCCGCCGCGACTGGCGCTCAACGTCTCGGTCCAACAGTTGAAACATGTTGAGTTCCCGCGGCTGGTGCGGCGCGCTCTGGACAAATACGGACTTGCCCCTGCGCTGCTCGAGCTGGAACTGACCGAGAGCGTATTTGCAGATGATGCGGCGGGAGCGACCCTCGAGCGGTTGCACCAACTCGGGGTCCATCTGGCCCTGGATGATTTCGGCACCGGCTACTCGTCGTTGTCATACCTGCGGCAATACCCGATCGGAACCGTGAAGATCGACCGCACTTTCCTCGAGGAAGTCCCCCAGAACCCGGCTTCGGCGACTCTCGTGGAAACCATCGTGGTGATGGCGCATGCGCTCGGCAAACGGGTGGTGGCCGAAGGAATCGAGACAGCCGAGCAGCTCGAGTTCCTGCGCGAGCGCCGGTGTGACATTGCGCAAGGTTTTTATCTGGCCAGGCCCCTGTCCGGCCAAGTCGTCACGGAACTGCTGCAGGCGCGCGCGCAGTCGGGGGGTGAGCTCGGTGAGGTCCGCGAGGCGGGGTAGAAGGGTGCGACCTAAGGCTCTGATGCCGTCGCCAAAGCCAGACAATTCTACATATGCTGGCATTTAGATATGTGCAATCGCCCCTTGAGAGCCCGTACACAATTTATTCGCTTGACTGTCATCCGCGACGCTTTGACACTTACACCTTGTAGTGACAAGGGCAAACCCGTCGAAAGACGGGGACGCAAAGCCACCGGTCTAAAGGAAGTATTCCTATGACGGCGGGGCTGCCACGATCGCGCAGCTGGCGCGACGCTCGCACTCCGATCTCGTCGGGAAACTCTTCCTGTCCACGGGTGGCCGGTTTACGCATCGGTCCGGGGAAGATTCTATGACATCAACGCCTAAATCTGCATCTGGCGCCACAGCACGCCATGATGCCGTTGAACAGGCCAAACCGCAGGGAGCGGCAGGCCCGTTCGTACTCAACTTGTGCTCCTCGACTACGCCCATGGCGTTGTCGAATCCGGAGCAGGCCGAACTCAAACGCTTCACTTTTTTTGTCAGTCGCCGTTTCGAGGAAGGCCGCGAGCGATTCCGCCTGCACATGGGCTATTTCCCAACACTCGCCGACGCGGAAGAGTGGCTCGGCGCAGTCCGCGACATTTATCCAGGTGCATGGGCGGGAGAAGCTCCGGGCAAGAAGTTACGCGAGCGCGCAGTCGCTGCGGCCGCGGCGCAAGCCCAACACGCCGCTGGACCGCCACCGCTCGTAATCCCCACTGCACAGCAGGCGTCACCGGCCCGTAGCGCCCCAATGCTTAGCGTTGCGCAAAGGGCGCCTGTCGATGTGCCGGCCCTGAACGTTCCAACAATTCACGCAGCGACACCCAACGCCGCGCGGGCGGCTGCGCCCGCTCAGATACCCAGGAATGTTCCGGTAGCGAAGGCCGCGCCCCTGTTGAATTCAGCTGCGGCTGCCAAGCCGGCTCCCGTGGTCGCGCGAGCGCCTGTAACAGCACCGAGTGTCATAGGCATGATGCGAGCACCGCAGGCCACTCCCACGGCCGCTGTCGCACCACGCCCCGCAGCACCGCCACAGCCCCGTGCTGGAGCTCAGCTCACAGCGGTGGCGCCAGCTGCAGCCCCCGTTGCGCGTCCCGCTGCGGCGGCCATAGGGCGTCCTGCGGCACCTGCCATGGCACGCGTGGCGCCCGCAATCGCTCCCGCTGCCCGCGCTGCTGCTCAGCCCGCAAAGACAACTCACAGTTATCCGCAACCGACGGTCGCGCAGGCTCTTACGGGCAGAACTCACGGTACATCCGCTGGCTCTGGGCGTCCGACCTCCAAGGCTAACGTGAAGCCGGCGCTTCCGAACTCAAATGTCCGCGAAGTGCTCAAGGCTCTCTCTGAGACACCCACCGAGGCCGAAAGCACCGGCGAGACCCGGATGATGCCGGCTCCGATGCTTGCCGGCCTGGACGCGGGGGTCGACGACAACAATTTCAGCGACACCCAGGTGTTGAAGTATCTCGAGACCCGGCGCGCCGATGGAAGCGAGCTCCCGGGCATAGATGTTGAGACGGGTGCCATCTCGCTGCTGAAACCGGATGACACCGGTACACGACGCGCGCTCAAGGAAGCAGTCGCCGAAAATGCACCTGTCTATTTCGCCGTGCAGTTGCAATGGTCGGTGCAGCCGGTTGAGCTATCCAAGGTGCCGCCTCTGGCCATATTCAGCGCCTACACGCTGTACACGGTCGAAGGCAGCCGCGATGGTCGCAAGTGGTACGGGCTGCGCCTCGGTTTCTTCAGCGACGCGATCTCAGCTAAGCAGGTCGCGTACTACGTGCGATCTGAGTTCACCGCAGTCGCCGTTGTTCCCGTGAGCCCGCAGGAGCGCACGCGCGCCTCGGATGTCGACAAGAAAGCTGAGATGGCTTTTCCAAAAAGGGCTCGTACAGAGCCGGTCGAGGAATTCAAACTCATCGACTCGGACGAACGACCGGCACCTGCGCGCTTGCGCCAGGCAGCTGCTAAGCCGGCCGCGCCGGCCAAGACGGCACCACCGGCTGCCGCAGCGGCCCGCCGCGCACCCAACAAGTCGAATGGCCGCGTCCGCGCTCGCGATGCGCGCACTCCTCAGACGCTCGAAGAGACATTGGAAATTCTCGGCGCCGGCGAGCTCGAGATGGACGGCGGCTCCGGCGAGACGATGAATGATACTGGCGTGCGCCACCTGCGCGTGGAAGTGCAGAAAAACACGCCGTTCGGACGCTTGCTGGAGCGTCTGAGCGAGCGCGTGAGAAAGCCTTGAAGCCCAAGCCCTGCTGACAATAGCCGGGGAACTTCCGTTCCCCGGCTATTTCTTCCCAAACAACCTTTCCAACTCCGACTTGGCCTTATCCACCTCCGCCGTGTTGGGCGCGCTGTAGGCGCCCCCTCGCGGCTTGAAGTGATCGCAGAAGTTGGCCTGCGTTTTGTTGCTCACTTCTTCGGCCGTCGGCTCGCGGCAATGCTTCGCAACCCGCGTATCGTAATCGACGCACATCCGGCAGACATGCAGCTCGGCGCGGCACTTCGAGCACTCATCGAGTCGCCGCAGCGGCAGACTCAGATGTGCCAGTGAAGCACCGCATTTCCAGCAGACGAGATCGTGGCTCACGGGAGCGAAGTTTACGCCTTACGCTTCGTTTCGGCTCGCCGCGAGCGCCCGCGTGTGCGTGCAGCCAGAGCCGCCTCGGAAGTCGCGGCTGAGGTCGCCGCGGCCTTGGCAGCCACCTTCGGACGCCTACTCGTGATTGCGACTGCCCGGGTAGTCGCCGTCGTGCGCCCGGTGCCGGCCGCGATTGCGGCCGTCTTCGCCTTGGAGGCCGCCCTCACTACCGCAGCTGCCGGAGCTGTCCGGTCGCGCAAAAACACGTCCAGGACCCGCCCCGTGTGCGATTCCTTCTTCTTACGGGCGATCTCAGCCGGGGTGCCTTGGGCGACGACCTCGCCGCCGCCCTCACCCGCCTCAGGTCCCATATCGACGATCCAATCAGCCTCGGCCATGACATCGAGGTTGTGCTCAACCACCACCGCTGTGTTGCCTGCCTCGACCAGCCGATGCAGAACGTGAATCAGCTTTTCCACATCCGCCATGTGCAGGCCGACTGTCGGCTCGTCGAGCACATACAGCGTGTGTTTGGGCTTCTGCCGCGGGCCGGCACGGACATCGTTGCGGACCTTCGACAGCTCGGTGACCAGCTTGATGCGCTGCGCCTCACCGCCAGACAGTGTTGGGCTCTGTTGACCCAGGGTCAAATAGCCCAATCCCACGTCCTGGAGCAACTTGAGTGCGTGATGGACTTTCGGATGTGCCTGGAAGAATTCCACGGCATCGTCGATGCTCATCGAGAGGACGTCACCAATGCTCTTCTCCCGCCACAACACCGACAACGTCTCTGAGTTGAAGCGCCGCCCTCCGCAAACGTCGCACAGAACCTTGACGTCAGGCAGGAAGCTCATTTCAATCGTTTTGACACCCTGGCCCTCACACGCATCGCAGCGTCCGCCCGCCGTGTTGAACGAGAAGCGACTGGAGGTATAGCCGCGAATGCGGGCTTCCGTCGTACCTTCAAAGATGCGGCGAATGTCATCCCAGAACCCGATGTATGTCGCAGGACATGAGCGTGGGGTCTTCCCGATCGGTGTCTGATCGACCTCCAGCACGCGATCCACATTTTCAATACCGCGGATGGCGTTGCAGCCAATCAGATCCCGCGGCTTGCCGCGGCCGTTTTTTGCGCTGCCGGCGCCATTCGATTTACGTTGGCGCGAGCCGTTTCCGTTGGCGTCGATCAGAAGCCGCCGCAGGTTCGTATAGAGCACGTCGCGCGCCACGGTCGACTTTCCCGAGCCGGAGACGCCGGTCACCACCACCAGCCGCCCCAACGGAATTGCAACATCCGTCTTGCTCACGTTATGCAGCTGAACCCGTTCGAGCGTCAGTCGCAGAGTCTGGTCATCGACCTCGCGGTGCGGTTGCGCGGGATGTTGGAGCGGCTCACGCAGGAAGCGCCCGGTCGTGGACCGCGGATTGCGGATCAGATCGTCGACGGTTCCAGCTCCGACGACCTCGCCCCCGCGCACGCCGGCTTGCGGCCCGAGATCGAGAACATAGTCGGCCCGTCGAATCGTCTCTTCATCGTGCTCCACGACGACCAGGGTATTTCGTTGCCCTGCCAACTGGGTGAGGGCGCCGAGCAGCACCTCGTTATCCCGCGGGTGCAGGCCAATCGTCGGCTCGTCCAGTACGTAGCAGACCCCCTGCAGATTGGACCCGAGCTGCGCGGCAAGCCTGATGCGCTGCGCCTCGCCTCCCGAGAGCGTGGGCGCTGAGCGATCCAACTGCAGATATCCCAGCCCGACACGCTCCAGGAATGCCAGGCGCGCACGGATTTCGGCCAGCAGGTCGCGCCCGATCTGCTGCTCGCGCGAGTTCAGCTTCAGCTTCGAGAAGAACTCACGGGTGCGCTCCACGGAGCCGCCGGCCAACGAGGCAACCGACCGATCCCGGAACCGCACGTTGAGTGCAATTGGATTGAGCCGTTGTCCATCGCAGGCCTCGCACGGCGTAGGGTCGTGCTCGTACCACTCGTTCCACCAGATCTCCTCGCCGCTCTGCTCCTCGTCAAAACCCGTCATCTCCACGCCGGTACCGAAGCAGCTGTCGCACCAGCCATGTTTGGAGTTGAACGAGAACAGGCGGGGATCGAGCTCTGCGAAGCTGCGCCCACAGTCTGGACACGCTCGCTTGGTCGAGAACACGACCACGCGCTCCGAGGCAGATCCCAGCACATGCACCAGCCCCTTGCCGAAGTCGAGTGCGCGTGACAGTGCCTGGTGCAGGGCCGTATCCGTTTTCGCATCGACATCGATCTGCGCCACCGGCAACTCGATGGTGTGCTCCTTGAAACGCGACAGTCGCGGCCACTTCGCAGTTGAGATGCTCGCTCCGTCAACGCGGAGGGTCTTGAATCCCTTCTTGGAAGCCCACTTTGCCAGGTCGGTGTAGTAACCCTTGCGGGCGACCACCAACGGCGCGAGCAGCGCGATGCGCTGTCCCTTGTAGTCGCGCAGCAGGCGGGCAGCAATCGAGGCCGTGCTTTGCGGCTCGATGGCGACGTTGCAGTCGGGGCAGTGTTGCGTGCCTAATTTTACGTAGAGCAGACGCAGGAAGTGGTAGATCTCGGTCAGCGTGGCAACAGTACTTTTTCTGCCGCCGCGACTCGTGCGCTGCTCGATGGCCACCGTCGGCGGGATTCCGAAGATGGCATCGACGTCAGGCCGCGCTGCAGGTTGTACGAATTGCCGTGCATAGGCATTCAGCGATTCGAGGTAGCGGCGCTGCCCTTCGTTGAACAGGATGTCGAAGGCAAGTGTTGACTTGCCTGATCCCGACACGCCCGTGATGACAGTGAACTTGTCTCGCGGTATCTCGACGTCGACGTTCTTGAGATTGTGCTCGCGTGCATTGTGAATCACGATCGAATTGCGAGCGCGGCTGTTATCGCCACGTCCATAGTTTACATGCGGCTCGGCAACACTGGTGAACGACGCGGCCGACGCCGCATCGGTCAATGCTTCTGCGGCAGGCACATCTTCTGCCAAGGCTTTCTCGTAGGCAGCCAGTGCTTGTCCTGTGTAGGAGCTATCGTGAGCGGCCACTTCCGTCGGTGTGCCCGTGCAGACGATCTCACCACCCCGATCGCCGCCCTCGGGTCCCAGATCAATGATCCAGTCAGACGCACGGATGATGTCGAGGTTGTGCTCGATAACCAGCAGCGAATGCCCTGCAGCGAGCAACTTGCGGAAGGCACGCAGCAGTTTTGCGACATCCTCGAAGTGCAGCCCCGTGGTCGGCTCATCAAACAGGAACAACTTGCCGCGATGAGTGGTGCTGGAAACGACGGAGCCCGCTTCAGCCAGGTGCCCTGCCAGCTTCAGTCGCTGCGCTTCGCCTCCGGAAAGCGTAGGCACCGGCTGCCCCAGCTTTACGTATTCGAGGCCTACGTCTGCAAGTGGCGCCAGGCGCACCGCGACTTCGCGCGAGTCGGCAAAGAAGGCCAGGGCCTCTGTGACGGTCATGTTCAGAACGTCGGCAATGCTCGCTCGCAGACCGTTGACACCCTCTCGTTTGATGTCCAGGACCTCGTCGCGATAACGACGGCCGTTACAATCCGGGCAGCGCAGATAGACGTCCGACAGAAACTGCATCTCGACATGCTCGAATCCGTTGCCTGAGCATGTCGGGCACCGGCCGTTGCCGGAGTTGAAGCTGAACGTACCCGCTGTGTACTTGCGCTCCTGCGCAGCGGGCTCCGTGGCAAACAGGGCGCGGATGGCATCAAACGCACCAACATAACTCGCGGGATTCGAGCGGGTGGTGCGACCGATTGCGCTCTGATCGACCATGACCACGTCATCGATGAGCTCCGCACCGCGCAAACCCGCGAATTCGCCGGGCGCCTCCGTGGGCTTGCCACGGTACTTCAGCAGAGCGGGATACAGAACGTCTTCCACCAGCGTCGACTTGCCGGAACCGGATACGCCGGTTACGCAGACCAGTCGCTTGAGGGGAATACGCACATCGACGTTCTTCAGGTTGTGCTCGCGCGCACCCTGGAGCTCCAGCCATCTGTTGGAGACTGCATCGGCGACAACTTCGCCAGGGGCCGGATGGGCGAGTCGTGCGTGATCACCGTGCGCTGCCGGACCGCCCGGCGCACCTACCCGCTTGCGCCCGCTCAAATACTCGCCGGTGAGCGAATGTCCGCTCGCACGAATTTCCCGCGGGGTTCCGAAAAACACGATCTCGCCACCGCGCTCGCCGGCGCCCGGACCCATATCGAGAATACGGTCCGCCTCCAACATGATCTGCGGATCGTGCTCGACCACGATCAGGGAATTCCCCGCATCGCGCAGCTTCTTCATGACCGAGATGACCCGCTGCATGTCGCGCGGATGCAGCCCGATGGAGGGCTCGTCCAGCACGAACAGGGTATTGACCAGCGAAGTGCCCAGCGCGGTGGTCAAATTGATGCGCTGCACCTCGCCGCCCGACAGCGTCCGCGATTGGCGGTCCAGTGTCAGGTACCCCAATCCGACATCCGCGAGGTAGCCGAACCGGCCGCGGATTTCACTCAACAGCAGATCCGTTGCCTCGTCCAGCGGCTGGGGCAGCTTGAGCCGTGAGAAGAATTCGCGAGCCCGCTCAACGGGAAGCAGCATCACGTCATGGATCGTGAGGCCCGGGAGCGCATTGAGCGTTTCATCGCTCCACTGCACGCCACGCGGCTTGAAGTGAGGGCCGGATCCGAGCACAGAACTAGCGAGTTCACGGTCGCCGAGGCGCCACAGGAGCGCATCGGTCTTCAGGCGCGCGCCGTCGCATGTCTCACAGGGCGTATACGAGCGGTACCGTGACAACAACACGCGCACGTGCATCTTGTAGGATTTGGTCTCCAGCCAGGCGAAAAAACGCTTCGCGCCGTACCAGACACCCTTGTTCCAGTCTCCTTCGCCCTCGATCACCCAATTGCGGCGCTCTGCCCCCAGCTCCCGCCACGGCGTGTCCACCGGAATGCCGCGCTTCTTGGCATACTTGAGCAGATCGTCCTGGCATTCCTTGTAGGATTTCGTCTGCCAGGGCTTGATCGCGCCGCCGCGCAGTGACTTGCTCTCATCCGGAATGACCAGGCCGTAGTCGATGCCGATGGTCCGCCCGAACCCGCGGCAACTCTCGCATGCGCCCACCGGCGAGTTGAACGAGAACAGGCTGGGATTCGGTTCGCGATACGACAGATCGCATTCGGCGCAGTGCAGCTGGCTGGAATACCGCCAGGTCTGCAACGCACGGGGAGGATCAGAGTCGTCAACAACCTGAACATTGACTCGGCCCTGTCCAACACGCAAGGCAGCTTCGAGTGACTCGAGAACGCGCCCGCGCTCGGCGCCGCCGGCGCGGAAGCGGTCCTGCACCACTTCGAGAGTGACGAGCTTCGCTGGCGCCGACGTTTTCTTGGCACCGCGTTTCTTCGCGGTTGCGCCGCTGGGTTTGGCAGCGGTTCCACCGGACTTGCCCGACTTGCCCGACTTGCTCGCGCTTGCCCCGGCCACGCCACCTGCCGCGGCCGATGCACTCGCCGCCGTCCCGGCGGGGCCACCTGCCTCAACCGCGAGGCTCGCCGTGGCCTCGCCAAAAAACCTCGTATACCCCTGCTTCTCCAACAACCCGCGCACCTCGGCTTCCGTGAAGCTCGCAGGCACCGGCACGGGGAAAGTCAGCAGCAACCGCGGATCGCCGGCTTCACGCGCACGTGCCGCAATGTCCGCATAGATGCTTTCCGAACTATCGCGGCGCACAGGTTTGCCACAGCACTGGCAATACAACGCCGCCGCACGCGCGAATATCAACTTGAGATGATCGTTCAGCTCCGTCATCGTCCCCACGGTGGAGCGTGAGGTGCGCACCGGATTCGTTTGATCGATCGCAATCGCGGGAGGAATTCCCGCAATGGCATCGACCTGAGGCTTGTCCATCCGATCGAGGAACTGACGGGCATACGGCGAAAACGTTTCCACGTACCGGCGCTGGCCCTCGGCGTACAACGTGTCGAAAACCAGAGATGATTTCCCGGACCCAGAGACGCCCGTGACGACCACGAGCTCGTTAAGCGGAATCTCGAGATCGAGGTTCTTCAGATTGTTCTGGCGCGCGCCGCGTACAACTATGGCGTCGCGAGAGGCGTCGGTCATTCCGTCACCTTGATATAGGGTGGAGTCAATAGTGGCGCGAGGGGAAGCGCACGCGCGAATCGCACATATTAATGGATTTTTAGACCGCTTCCATTCAGTAGTCCGTCATCGTTCGCGCTGTATAAAAGGGGCGTCATACGTCCTGTGCAATATTTGACGATTACATAGGGTCTACTCCGTGCATCTGCAACCTATGCCGCTACGTATTGCTCCCGTTGACTCGCACTGCCTACGGTAAACGTCGGCCTGCCGCGACAACCTCTAGGGAGCGACTTCGGCCCAGCGTACAATGCGCGCGCTGAGCCGGAAGGTCGCCAGGCCGGGAACTTGACCGGTTGGCGTGAGGGGGTGCCTGACGCGCACGCGTCGGGCAACCGGTCGAGCGGCTGGTTGGCTCACGAAGGTAAGCGATCCGATCGCCCATAAACTCAAGGAGACCTGATGATGAACAGACGAAAGATGTCCAGCGTTGCCCTGGCTGCCGCCGCCGCGGTGATGTTCTCGACCGCACTCGTAGGCACCGCCAGCGCTGCCGATGAAGCCAAGGTTAAGTGTGAGGGCGTGAACTCCTGCAAAGGCAAGTCAGCCTGCAAGAGCGCCAACAACTCCTGCAAGGGTCAGAACTCCTGCAAGGGCCAGGGCTTCGTGGAAATGACCCAGGCTAAGTGCGACGCTGCCAAGGCCAAGGCCGCCGGCAAGTAAGGCATTCCGCTCAAGATGGGCCGGCGCGCCTTGCGTTTTTTAAGCGCAAGGCGCCCCGGCCCGTAGTCGTCCGGCACAACAGGCCATGGCATCCCTACCCACGCTCGGATTCGGTCTGGGCCTCAGAGTCGATCATTACGAGGCCATTCTCGCCGACCACCCTGACGTGGACTGGTTCGAGGCGCTGACCGAGAACTACCTCGTCCCTGGGGGCAAGCCGCTCGACTACCTGATGCGCATCCGCGAGCGCTTTCCAGTGGTCCTGCACGGAGTCTCACTGTCGATTGGCAGCACGCAGCCGCTCGACCGCACGTACCTGGCCCAAGTCAAAGCACTGGCAACACGGGTCGAGCCCGAATGGGTATCCGATCATTTATGCTGGACCGGCATAGCCGGCCGCAACATGCACGACCTCTTGCCGCTGCCCTATACGGAGGAGGCGCTCGCGAACGTCGTCGAGCGCGTGCGGACGGTGCAGGACATTCTTGACAGGCGCATTCTCCTCGAGAATGTGTCGAGCTACGTGAGCTACCGCGATTCGCAGCTCACTGAGTGGCAATTCCTCCGCGAGATCGCTGAGCGCGCCGACTGTCTGATCCTGCTCGATGTCAACAACATCTATGTCAGCAGCGTGAATCACGAATTCGATCCGTTGGATTACCTGAATGCAATCCCGAAGGACCGGGTCCAGCAAATCCATCTCGCTGGCCACGAGAACCATGGCGACTACCTGATTGACACTCATGACCATCCCGTGCCGGACCCGGTCTGGGAGTTGTATAGCGCGGCTGTTCGCCGCTTCGGCGGCGTCTCCACCATGATAGAGCGTGACGCCAACATCCCGCCTCTCGAGGAATTGTGCGGCGAGCTCGACGCAGCCCGGCAGCTGGCCGCGCGTACGCTGGCCCGCGCGGCGTGAGCCGCCTTGCCGACATCCAGGAGGCCTTCCAGCGCTTCCTGCTCGCGGCCGGTTCTGAAATCGAGTCGCATGTGGTCGGCACCGAGCGCGTACCTGTCGCAACCCGCCTCGGGATCTACGCAGATGGTTACCGCTCGCGCCTGATCGAAGTGCTCGAGAGCAGTTACCCCGTGCTGGCCAATCTGCTGGGCGAAGCCGATTTCCAGACTCTGGGCGCGAAATATGTCGCCACCCACGAGTCGACCTTCTTCTCAGTTCGTTACTACGGTCACCAGCTGGCTGATTTCCTGGCTGCCGATACGCAGTACTCGAAGGCTCCGCTGCTTGCGGAGTTGGCGCGATGGGAATGGGCCATGGCGGCCGCGTTTGACGCAGCCGACGCCGATCCCATCGACAGCACCGTGTTCGCGCGAGTTGCGCCGGCGGATTGGGCGGAAATGCGCTTCGAGTGGAGTTCCTCCGTACAGGTCCTCGCGCTCGAGTGGAACGTGCCCGAGTTGTGGAAGGCCGTGACCGAAGACACGGAACACCCCGAGCCGAGCCTCAACCCGGAGCCGGCAAGTTGGCTGATCTGGCGGCGCGACTTGCAGATCTACTTCCGTCCAGTGGCTGCGGCCGAGGCCGCGGTCATCGCCGCCTCGCGCGCCGGACAATCATTCGGTGAGCTTTGTGTCCTGCTGTGCGAACATCTCGATGAGACCGAGGCAGCGGCGCATGCGGCAGGATTTTTGCGTGGCTGGGTGCAGTCGGGCCTCATCGTAAACAAGAGGTAAGTACGGATGCCCCCGCAGATCTGCAACAACGTGTTGGAGATGATCGGCAATACGCCGCTCATTGCCGTGCGTCACCTCGATACGGGGCCGTGCGAGCTGTTCCTCAAGCTCGAGAATCAGAACCCCGGCGGCTCCATCAAGGATCGCATCGGCCTGTACCTGATCGAGGCGGCCGAGCGCGAGGGCAAGATCAAGCCCGGCGGCCTGCTCATCGAAGCGACCGCGGGCAACACCGGCCTGGGACTTGCGCTGGTGGCGGGCCAGAAAGGCTATCGCCTGCTGCTGGTCATCCCGGACAAGATGAGCCAGGAGAAGATATTCCACCTGAAGGCCATGGGCGCCGAAGTGCAGCTCACGCGTTCGGATGTCAGCAAGGGACATCCGGAATATTACCGCGACGTGGCCGAACGCCTGGCCCGCGAGATACCCAACTCGTTCTATGTGAATCAGTTCGGTAACCCGGCGAACCCGCGCGCGCACGAAGAGACCACGGGGCCGGAGATCTGGAAACAGACAGAGCGTCGCCTCGATGCCGTCGTATGTGGCGTCGGTACGGGAGGCACTCTGACAGGCCTGTCACATTTCTTCGCAAAGACAGCTCCGGGTGTCGAGATCGTACTGTCGGATCCCGCCGGCTCCATACTGGCCCAGTACGCCAAGACCGGCAAAGTGGCCGCGGCGAAGGGCGGCTGGCTCGTAGAAGGTATTGGTGGCGACTCGATTCCGCCGGTGGCCGATTTCTCACGGGTCGGTCCTACCTACACAATTGCCGATGCTGAAGCATTTCGCACGTGTCGCGAGTTGCTGAGGAAAGAGGGCATCATCGCGGGCACCTCCACCGGCACGCTCCTGGCAGGGGCGTTGCGCTATTGCCGTGAGCAGAAGACACCCAAGCGTGTTGTTACGTTCGTGTGCGACAGCGGCAACAAATACCTCTCCAAGGTCTACAACGACTATTGGATGCTCGACCAGGGATTCATCGAGCGCGAGCGTTTTGGCGACCTGCGCGATCTCATTGCGCGCCGCCATTGGGAGCGCGCGTCGGTCACGGTCAATTCGACAGAGCCGGTGCTGGCGGCATTGCGGCGTATGAAGCTTTACGATGTCTCGCAACTGCCCGTGATGAGGGACGGCAAGATCGTCGGCATCGTCGACGAAGAAGACATTTTGCTCGAAGTGTTCGAGAATCCGGAGCACTTCAACGAGCCGGTCACCAAGGCCATGGCCAGCGGCCTGGTCACCGTGCCGGTGGATGCCCCGGTGGCTCAGCTCATGGAAATCTTCAAGCGCGGCATGGTGGCCATTGTCGTGAAGGACAATGAGTTCCTCGGCCTCGTCACTCGCATCGACCTGCTCAACTGGCTGCGGCGCAGGCTGTGAACCCTCCCTTGATATACTGAAACATGAAACACGATCGCGATCAGCATTTCGCAACGCGCGTCATCCACGGCGGCCAGCAACCGGATCCCCTGACCGGCGCGGTCATGCCGCCGATCTATGCGACCTCGACGTATGTTCAGTCGAGCCCCGGCGTTCACAAGGGCTACGAGTATTCGCGTACGGCGAATCCGACTCGCGATGCTCTGCAATCCGCGGTGGCAAACCTCGAAGGAGGAGCTGCGGGATTCGCGTTCGCATCGGGTATGGCCGCCACGTCCACGGTGCTCGAGCTGCTCGATAGCGGTTCTCACATCGTTGCCATGCATGATCTGTATGGCGGCAGCTATCGCGTGCTGGAGAACGTCCGCAAACGCTCGGCCGGACATGATGTATCGTTTGTCGATCTGACGAAGCCGTCCGAGCTCGAGGCGGCCATCCGGCCTAACACCGGCCTCGTATGGGTGGAAACGCCGACCAATCCGTTGCTCAAACTGGTCGATCTCAGTGCAATAGCGCAGATCACGAAGCGGCTCGGACTGCTGAGTGTTTGCGACAATACGTTCGCCACTCCGTTCATCCAACGGCCATTGGAGCATGGCTTCGACATCGTGGTTCACTCCACCACGAAGTACCTCAATGGACATTCGGATGCGATCGGCGGCGCGGCGGTGGTTCGTGCCGACGAGTCGCTGCGCGAGCGGCTCGGCTATCTACAGAATGCGATCGGCGGGGTGTCCGGTCCGTTCGACTCGTTTCTGACTCTGCGCGGAATCAAGACCCTTGCGTTGCGAATGGAGCGGCATTGCGCCAATGCGCAGGCGATCGCTGAATTCCTGGAGTGCCACGCGAGAGTCGAGAAGGTGTACTACCCAGGCCTCGCCAGCCATCCACAGCATGCATTGGCGAAACGACAGATGACGGGTGGGTACGGGGGCATCGTGACCGCGGTTTTGCGCGGGAGCCTCGATGACACACGGCGCATGTTGGAGCGCTGCGAGCTGTTCTCGCTCGCGGAGAGTCTCGGCGGAGTGGAGAGTTTGATCGAGCATCCGGGCTTGATGACGCACGCCTCTTTGCCCGCGGCGATGCGCGCATCCCTGGGAATCACCGATGGGCTGATACGGTTGTCGGTTGGCGTCGAGGACGTCAACGACCTGATCGCGGACCTGCGGCAGGCGTTGAAGTAGAGCGGCTTCCGGCGCAGAGGCAGTGCCGTCAGCGCTTGCTGCTGTCGCGCCTCATGAAGTACTTGCCGGTGTGCAGGTAGCGGCTCGGGCAGGGCGGCGTAGGCCTGCGGCACGGCGTCGCCGCACCGGGTGTGCGGCACTCGTGACTGCCCCTTACGGCAACCCCGCCTGGCTCGTCAGGTACACCGCAAACGTCCCCAGCCAGTGCCCACCTTCGTAGTGTTCGCCCGTGACTGCCGGCAACGCCGCCGCACGGTGACTCGCCGCTGCGGCCAGCAGTGCGGGTACTCGCTTGTCATTTGGCTTCAAGCCGTGCGCAATTCCCTCGAGCATCCACGCCCGGCTCAAGTTGAGCCCGTCGATATGCGCCAACTTCGGATCTGCCCGGTCAGTCACTACGCCCGGCTGCAACCATTCGGCGCCGCCCTTCAACGGAATCTGCGGCAGGAAATCCCCGAGCCACTTCGCGAACGCATCCGGCTCCAGCACCCGCCGCATGAAGTCCGCCTCGGCCAGGCAAGGCGAGAGGAAGTCCTGCCCCGACGGCTCATAACTCAACGGACAATTGCGATCGCCGCGATAGAAGCGCTCCGCTGCATCCACGAGCAACAACTTCATCTGGGCATCCCCCACGACGCCCGCCCAATCCCACATCAAGCCAAACGAAAACGCGGTCTGATCGTGCTCTCCAATGCGGATGGGATAGTGCAGCTTGGGTAGCCAGCTCTTCAGCTTCGAAGCCGCGACGGCTTCAAGGGGCAGCAGCGCTGCAGCCCATTGATGGCCCTGGCTGTCGTCCCAACCGCGTAACTCCGCGGACAACCGCAGCAACCATGCAAGTCCGTACGGTCGCTCGAACGACGCCCGATCTTCGCTTTTGACGTAATCAACCTCGCCGGCAATGTTTTGCGGCGTCAGGTCTGCTGACAGAGCCACTCGTGCGCCCTTCGCAAAAGGCGCATTCGGAAAGAGCCGCAACAGCCGCACGAGCAACCAATGTCCATGCACGTCCGAATGCCAATCGAAGCACCCATAGAACGCAGGCGTGAGCACGTGCGGGGGCAGAGCATCGGCATCGCTCAGCATGACGTGAGCGATCTTGTTGGGATATTCCTTATGCAGGCAGGCGAGTGCGAGGTGCGCGAACCGCCCCGCGGCTTCCTCGTCGAGCGCATTCGCGGCAGGCGGCGGCCCGCCAACATCGCTTGCCGCCGCGGCAGCGATCCTCACGCGGCTACCCGCCGCAAAATCCGCAGCCGCCCTGCGGCTTCCGTCCACGATCGCCGGGGTGTCTGCAGGCTGCCCCGCCGCGGCTCCGCCCGCCGATACGCCAACTGCACTCAGCACACCCAGTACGCCAAGCTCGATCCACCGTCGCACGATAACCGCCCCTGATTCGGCCAGCATCCCGCCGGCCCCGCATGTTAACGCGCGGGCCATACAATTTTTCACCCTCAATGGCTAGCCGTGCCATTCAATGGGAGCGATGCTTGCTCGAACGTTCCCCCACGCCGTACCCAGGCGGTTCGGGCGCAGACCCATTCGGAGATTGCAATGGACATCGGATTCATCGGCCTTGGCAATATGGGCAAGGCCATAGCCGCACGCCTCATCAACGCCGGGCACCAGGTGCGCGTGTGGAATCGCTCGCCGCAGCCCGTCCAGGAACTGGTCGCAAAAGGTGCAAAAGGCGCCGACCGGCCTGCGGACGTAGCGCGCGCCGATTTCCTCGTGACCATGCTCGCCAATGATGACGCCGTTCGTGGGGTCATCATTGACCAGGGTGTACTCGAGGCCGCCACTCCAGGACTGATCCACCTTAATCTCACCACGGTGTCGGTCGCTCTCGCCGAGGAATTCGCGGAACTGCATCGCAAGCGAAATCTCGGCTACATAGCGGCACCCGTATTCGGCCGCCCTGACGCAGCCGCCGAGGGCAGACTGAACATAGTGGTCGCAGGCGACGATGCGACTATTCAGCGCGCTCAACCCATCCTTTCCGTCATCGGCCAGAAGGTCTGGCCGATCGGCGATCGCGCTGAGCGTGCGAACGCCGTGAAGATCGCCGGCAACTTCATGATCGCGAGCGCAATCGAGACGATGGGAGAAGCCGTTGCCCTGACGCGAGCGCACGGCATCGACCCCGCTGAATTCCTCAACATCCTCACGAGCACCTTGTTCGCAGCCCCGATTTACAAACTTTACGGAACCCTGATTGCCGCCGAAAAATACCAGCCCGCGGGTTTCTCGGCTGCCCTCGGGCTGAAGGATATCCGGCTGGCAATGGCCGCCGCCGATGCCCATAGCGTCCCGATGCCGTTCGCCAGCATACTGCGCGACAGTTTCATGGAGCTGATCGCCAGCGGCGGCGCGATGAGCGATTGGGCCGCATTGGCCCAACTGGCCGCGCGCCGCGCAGGACTCGGCACGGATAACTTGCCCAAATAAATCTGCTAGTGTCACTGCCATCCGCGGCCGGGCGCCTCGAGCAGCGCGCGACGCCGCGACTGTATGGGCTGCCCGCCCGCGATACTTCCAGGAGTTTGATTGGCCACCGCTACTGATTCCAGCGGCGCGCTTCCCGTCGCGCCTGCCTCCTTTGCCGCCCTTCGGCATCCGGGCTTCCGGATGTATTTTCTCGGCACGGCCACCGCGATGCTGGCTGACAACATCGAGCACGTCATCAGTTACTGGGTCATCTTCCAGAAATTCCACTCGCCGGCCCTCGGCGGCTTCGCGGTCATCTCCCACTGGGCGCCGTACCTGTTGTTCTCCATCTACTCGGGCGCCCTTGCCGATCGCTTCGACCCGAGGCGGATCGTGCAACTCGGCATGCTCATTTTCATGAGTGTTTCAATTGCCTGGGGCGTGTTGTTCCTGACAGACACGCTGCAGGAATGGCATGCGCGAGTACTGCTCATCATCCACGGTTGCGCCGGCGTGTTGTGGGGACCCGCCAGTCAGCTCCTGCTACATGACATCGTCCAGCCCGCAGAGCTACCGAGCGCTGTGCGCCTCGGTGCCACCGCACGCTACCTGGGAATGTTGACAGGCCCCGCGGTAGGCGGTGCGCTGCTCATCGCGTTCGGGCCCGCGCACGGCATCCTGATCAACGCGCTGATCTACCTGCCCATGATTCTGTGGCTGTGGAAGGCACCCTACGGCCCGAAGTACCGTGGGAGCACGAGCGGACCCCAACCCGCGGTCCGGGGCTTTGCGGATCTGTTGGCGACTTTCCGCAGCATTCGTACCAATCCTACAGTCCTATGCATGGTGTTCCTCGCAGGACTCGCCGCACTGTTCATCGGCAATGCCTATCAGGCCCAAATGCCAGGGTTTGCCTTCGATCTGGGGCATGGTGACCCGGGGGTCTCCTACAGCATGTTGCTCGCCGCGGATGCTGCGGGCGCCCTGGCTGCAGGGTTCGTACTGGAGAGCAGGGGATTGTTGCATCCCGCGGCTCGCACTGCCCTGCTGCTGGCCATCGCTTGGTGCGTCGCGCTCGGTACGTTCGCCGTGGTCCGTATTTACCCGGTCGCACTGGCATTGCTGTTTGCAGCTGGCTTCCTGGAGCTGTCATTCAACTCGATGGCACAGGCACTCGTGCAGCTCGGCGCTCCTGCAGCCATCCGTGGACGCGTCATTGGCGTGTTCTCGATGGCGGCCAGTGGCATGCGAATGTTCAGTGGCATCACCGTGGGAATCGTCGGTGGCTTGATCGGCATCCACTATTCGTTGCCCATCAGCGCCGCGGTGCTGTTGGTCGCCTTGGTCACCCTGCTGTCGTTCGCGCCCAAGGCCGAGCGCGTTCCGTAGCCTCGAGGTCCCCCCAGGGCACGATCCATGCTGGGCCATGGGCATGGCAACGACCCGGGTGGGAATTTCAGGATGGCGCTACGCCCCGTGGCGCGGAAGCTTCTACCCGAAGGATCTGCCGCAACGGGCCGAACTCGAATACGCCTCCGCGCGACTCCCGGTCATCGAGATCAACGGATCGTTCTATTCGCTGCAGCGGCCGCAGAACTATGCAAGTTGGTACGCCGACACGCCCGAAGACTTCGTGTTCGCCGTCAAGGGGCCCCGCTTCATCACGCACATGAAACGCTTGCGCGAGGTCGAGATTCCACTCGCCAACTTTCTTGCTTCCGGCGTGCTCAATCTAAAGGACAAGTTAGGCCCCATCCTCTGGCAGTTCCCACCCAACTTCAAATACGACCGTGAGCGCTTCGATGCCTTCCTGCGCCTGCTGCCCCGCAACACCGAAGAAGCTGCTGCCATCGCCCGCAAGCGGGACGCGTGGCTGAAGAGCCGCTCGCAGCTCAAAGCCGATGCCCAGCGGCCCATGCGCCACGCCGTCGAGATCCGCAATGAAAGCTTCCTCGATCCCTCGTTCGTTGACCAGCTGCGCAAATACAATGTAGCGTTGGTCATCGCCGAGACCGCGCGCCGTTGGCCCATGGCACAGGACATCACGGCGGATTTCGTCTACATGCGCCTGCACGGCGACCGGGAGTTGTATCGCAGCGGATATTCCGACAAGGCGCTCGATCGGTGGGCTGACTGCATCAGGGCCTGGCAGAGGGGTTCTGAGCCCGCGGACGCGCCAAAGATTTCATCCAAAAAGCCGCCTACCCGCAAAGCGCGCGATATCTACTGCTTCTTTGACAACACGGACGTGAAGCTGCGCGCGCCCTTCGATGCGCAGGCCTTGATGCGTAAGCTGGGAATACAACATCTGTCACAGCGGAGGGTGGCGAAAGCTGAACGAAAGTCCGCTCGACAGCCCGGTCGAAAGCTCAGCCATGTGGAGGACGAAGGGCTAAAATAACGCCAATGGCCAGAGCAATACACAATAAGGGCGCGCCGGTCGCCACCGACCGCAGCGACCGGCGCGCCCGCACCGGCGATCTGTGGCTCGACGGCTTCTTCCCGTACCGGCTGTATCGCGCCAGCAAAAAGCTCCAACTGAGGCTACAGACGCGGTTGCGTGCCATGCGCATGAGCTCATCCCAGTGGCGCGTCATCAGTGTGTTGAAAGCCTATGGAGCCCTGAGTATCGGCGAAATCGTGGAAGCCACCCTCATGGAACAACCCACGATCAGCCGGGTCGTCGCCCGGCTCGAAAAGAACGACCTCGTCACCCGCCGCCCTTCCACCCGCGACTCCCGCATGGCCTTGATCTCGCTCACCGCCTCCGGGGTGGAAGTGTTCAAGCAGATCATCCCCGCTGCGCTGCGTCATCAGGAGTTGGCCCTGAATGGAATCGGACGCAAGGAGATTGCGCAAGTGGTTGCTACGCTGGAGAAGATCGAAGAGAACATCGAGGCCAACGAGTAGCGCGCTGCAGCATCCCGCTGCACAGCGGCGCTGTGCTCCAGCCCTAACCCGTTGCCTCCGGCTGCACGACCGCCGTTGGAAGCTTGGCCTTGCGCCAGCCCTCAATCCCGTCCGGAAACCAGTACACGTTCCGGTATCCGTATTGAATCGCACGCTTCGCCCCGTTCCAACTCAGCCAACATCGCTGGTGGCAGTAGAGCACGACGGGCCTGCCTGAGTCGTTGCCCGTCGCCTTCGCAAGGCGTTCGCGAAAGTACTTGTCCAGCGGAGGGGGCGGCTCCCCGAGTCCCGCTCCAGGAATCCAAATAGCGCCCGGGATAGCTCGATGAGGTAGGGGCAACCAGGTGGTCGAGGCAGGCAGGTTCTCAGGCCGCCGCGGTGCGTTCGATACGTCGATGACCACCGCGTCTTTGTCCTTCAGCAGGGCAACCAGAGCGTGTGTATGGATGATCTTGCCGCCTTTGATCGTGTGCGGAACGGGGTCGTTTACGGGACCGTTCCAGAACCCCTCCGGCTCCACTGGGGCAGCTACGGCAACCGAAACACCCAAGACAGCTGCTAAGACGATCGATCTCATCCAGCGTCACACTTCAGCCTGACGGCGCACCCGGAACATCGAAGCTGTGGTCAAACGTTGTGTTGCTGCTGTCCTGCGCAACAACTTTCATCTGGCCCTTCGCATGTGGGACGAACCCAAATGTAATCACTGGGTCCGTGCTCAATGAAATATCTGCATCGAGGTGAAATACCTGCCCGCCGTCATACGTCGCGTCAATCGTCCGAATGAACCGCGCAGGTGTGAAGTACCGCGTGATCTGGTTCATCTGCATGCCATTGAAGTTCGGATGGCGAATCATGAGCTGAGCCTGCATCGGCTTGCCCGCGTTGAAATCGCCCAACAAACGCAGTTTCATCCGACCCATATCCGCCAGCGCGGCGTTGTCATCCGGTCCCGCAGGCGCCGAGCAGCCACCCGCTGCTTTCACAAATTTAGTCGCGGCGTGCAGTTGCCCATCCTGCGTCTCGGCGATCGCATGTATGTTCGTGTATGCATTGACACGCACACGCAGCTTCAGATCCCGAGGATCGGCCTTTGGCCCGAACACAAAGTGCGCAGCCATTGGCGCCGGGTTATCGTCGATGATGAGGTAGACGCCTTTCACGGGCTGGTTGCCCGCCATGCGCAACTCGATCGGCACGAGTGCTGCATCCAACGCTCGTGGCGGCGCATCGACAGTAATGATTCCGCCGGAATCGAGTACCTGCCGGTGAGGGAATATGGATTCCTGCAGCTGCTTCCAGCGTGCCGCACGGTCCTGGTTGTCTTCCTCATCGGCGAATGCCGGATGCAGTCCGCCGAGGATGGCTGATCCGGCCAACACCGCCGCCAGCACACCGTACCCGCCCGTTTTCTTCAGTCCCATTCGAGCTCCTTATAAGCCCGGGTGACATTGTGGCCGTTGTAATCGTCGAACAACGCCCACTTGTCCCGCTCGGAGAGTGCGACCGTCTTCGCGGCCTGGTCGATATCCACGCCCTTGGCGATCGCCTCCCGGGTCTCACGCTGCAGCGTATCCAGGTAACGCTCCAGATCGCGGGATGCTGAAGGCCAGTCTACGCTCGTCGGCCCATGGCCGGGTACCACGCGCCGGGCGCTCACGGATTTGAGCTTGGTGAGTTCCGCCAGCCAGCCCTTGAGGCTGCCGTCGAGCGAGGGAACCCGCCGAACGAACAGCAAATCCGACAACAGCAGGGTCCCCGTCTGCGGGTCCAGAACACTCAGATCGCAATCGGTGTGAGCGTTCCCGTGAGCCGTGATCTGCAGAGCGCGCCCGCCCAAATCGATGCGGTCGCGCTCCTTGATCAGCATCGTCGGTGTGACGATCGGCCCTGATCGGCCTGCTCCCAGAATCTGATCCAGGCGACTGCGGTAATAGTCTCCCCGCTGCGCGAGCGCGTTGGGGAGGAGGGCGTGCCCCACGAACTGCGGCTTGTCCTGAATGAACGCCCCCGCTCCGAAGAGGTGATCGGGATGGACATGCGACATCACCACATAGCGGATCGGTGTATTTGTCGCTCTGCGGATGGTCGCGCGCAGGCGCTGACCGTCAACCAGGCTTCCGCCAGGGTCCATCACGGCCACGGCATCCCGACCGATGATAAATCCGATGTTGGCGATTGCGCCCTCGTTGGCGCGCGTTGCATCTTCGTCAACGCCGCGTCTGATGTGGATCCCCGGAGCAACCTCGTCTGTGACGAAGGT
>Ga0307511_10000291_pt1 | contig 52887 bp, 52 predicted proteins | sample 13_EM_MG_FD_200266 | JGI IMG/M metagenome (GOLD analysis project Ga0307511, IMG submission 200266) | Populus trichocarpa ectomycorrhiza microbial communities from riparian zone in the Pacific Northwest, United States - 13_EM | ecosystem: Host-associated > Plants > Roots > Unclassified | place... | reverse complement strand
ACTCGTGCTTTTCCAGGGCCAGCCGCAGCTGGTTTTCCAGCAGCAGCTTCTCGGCCACCCGCTCGCTCATCTTCTGGTTGAAGAACAGATAGGGCTCGGCGCTACCCTTGGCACGCTTGAGCGCGACCTCCGCGTTCTTCAGCAGGGTTTCGGCATTGTCGCCGTCGTCGGGATAGATCGCCACACCCACTTTGGCGGCGACCCGCAGCTCGGTTTCGCCGATATGGAACGGCGCGCCCAGCACCGCCTGCATCCTGGACTGCAGGCGGCGCCCGACCTCGTCGACGTTGTCGACGCCGGGAATCAGGGAAACGAAGTTGTCGCGGCCGAGCCGGCCCAGCCAGCTGCGGTCGCTGACGGCCTGCACGGCGCGCTCGGCCACCTGCTTGAGCAGGTCGTCGCCGGCCTGGCGGCCGAAAGTGTCGTTGATGGTCTTGAAGCGCACCAGGTCGTACATCAGCACCGCGAGCTTGCGGTTTTCGCGCGCCGCCTCGGCGGTGAACTGGCCCAGGCGCTCCTCGAACAGGCTGCGGTTGGCCAGGCCGGTCAGCGGGTCGTAGTAGGCCAGGTATTCGAGCCGCGCGGATTTTTCCAGGTGGTCGAGGGCAAAGGCGATATCGCCTGCCAGTTCCAGCAGCAGCTTCATTTCCTCGCTGTCGAAAAAGTGCGGGGTGTCGGCATACAGGGACAGTACGCCAATCACCTCGGCATTCACGATCAGAGGCAGCGCCGCGATGGAGCGATAGCCGCGCGCCAGCGCCTCTTCCTTGAGTACGTGGCTGTGGGAATCGGCGGCGATGTCGTCCATTACGACGGCCTTGCGCTCCCATACCGCCCGTCCCGCCAGGGCCAGGCCACCGGGCACGGACTGGTCCAGCCCGAGCGGAATCAGGTTCACGTAGCCCTGGCTGGTATCGTAGGAGGCGACCAGCGCAAGGCGCATCGCCGCGCGGTCGACCACTCCTATCCAGGCCAGCGCGAAGCGGCCGTCCTCCACCGCGATGCGGCAAGCCTCCTTGAACAGTTCCGCGCGGTCGTGCACCCGCACGATCAGCGAATTGATGCCGCTCAAGACCATGTGGATGCGGTTCAGGCGGGCGATGTGCTTTTGCTGCGCTTGGCGCACGGCGAACTGGCCCACCTGTCCGCCGATCACCCGCATCGCCTGCATCAGGCGTGCGTCCGGCGGATGGATCGCATGGCTCGAGAAGGCCAGCATGCCGACGATCTTGCCGGCTGCATGGACCGGAACCCGGAACGCGGCGCGAAGGTTTGCCGCCAGCATGTCGCCGTTCTGCTTGACCCGCGGATCGCTGACGGCGTCGGCGACCCAGAGCGGCTCCCCTGTCTGCCAGGCGGCGCCCACCAGGCCTTCGCCCAGGCGGAAGGTGAGGCCCCTCGAGGAGGCGAGAAAGCGCTGAACTATCGGGTCGGCCTTGCCCCAGGAAAGGTCCAGGCGCATCACCGCGGCAGCTTCGTCCAGATAGAAGTAGCGGCCCAGGTCCCAGTCTTCGCTTTCGCAGATGGTGCGGATGATGGCATTGAGCGCCGCCGCCGTGTCCTCCGCGTCGGCCAGGCAGCGCGCCACCGTGTGCTCGATCCGCAGGATCTGCTCGGCGCGCCTGCGCTCGCTGATATCTTCCAGCACGACGATCTCGCTGAGTATCCGGCCATCGGGCGCGCGCATCAGCGACGCCGTCAGCCGCATCCAGACCACCTGGCCCTGCTTGCGCAAATAGCGCTTTTCGGCGGTGAAGGTGTCGATCCGGCCGGCCTGCAATTCGGCCCGCATCTCGCGGGTGACTTCGACGTCGTCCGGATGCGACATGGCGCGCAGGCTCATGCCGGCCATTTCCGCGGCCTCATAGCCGAGCATGCCGGCCAGGCGCCGGTTGACCATGATCAGGTTGCCGTCCAGGTCCACGTGGGCAATGCCCATCGCGGCCTGGTCGAAGGTCGCCTGGAAGCGCAGTTCGGATTCACGGATTTTCGCCGCGCTGCGCTTTTGCTCGCTGATGTCCTGGATGGTGTTGAACCAGCGCGCACTCCCCCCGGCCCCGCCGTCTTCCATCGGTTCCATCACCTGGCGCGCGCTGATCCATGCCTCGTCGCCGCGCCGCAGCCGGTATTCCAGTTCGGTGCGCGCGCCGCTCTTGGCTGCCTCGATGGCCTTGCCGCGGAAGTACTCGCGGTCGTCCGGATGCACCCAGGCCAGCCAGGCGCGGGTGTCGGCGGGCGTCCGCGCGGGATCGACGCCGAGCAGGTTCGGCATGGACTCGGAAAAACTTTCGAACCGGCCATCCGGCCCGGTGATCACATGCGCCAGCGAGGCCATCGCCTGGGCGCGCCGTAAGCCGGCCTCGCGCTCGCGCAGGTCGTTCGCCAGCCGCGCCGTCTCCTCCTGCGCGAGCCGGTGCGCCCGCTGCAGCTCGGCGTCGCGCAAGGCGCGCTTGATCGCCGGCGCCAGGCGCAGCAGGTTGCCCTTGAGCACATAGTCCGAGGCGCCGCCCTTGAGCGCATCGACCGCCAGTTCCTCGCCGATGGTGCCGGAAACGAAGATGAAAGGAATATCCGGCCTCATTTCGCGGGCGATTTCCAGCGCCGCCATGCCGCCGAAGCGCGGCATGGTGAAATCGGAGAGGATCACGTGCGGCCGGAATTCGTCCAACTGCTGCCGGAACTCGGGTTCGGTATCGACGACGCGGACTTCATGCTCGACGCCGGCGCGCTTCAGCTGGTAGGCCACCAGTTCGGCGTCGGTGAGGCGGTCCTCCGCGTGCAAGATCCTGATCGCTTCGGGCATGTAGTTCTCGTTTTTATCCAGGGCTGAAAATGGCACGATCCGGTCGCCGATGATGGTGCCCATATCCGCCAAACCGCCGCTCCATCGAACCGCATGGCCGGATCAATACGCAGCGCCTCCCTTTGGTCCGACCCGCGTAAAGTTATCCTATACCTGCGCCGAAGCTACAGGCAACTACAATCTTGCTCATTGGGATGTAAGAAAGCGCTTACACCGGCCAGGCACGGTTTTCGGTGCCGCGCTGGGCCGGATGCCACGCGTCTCGCGGAGCTGCGCTGCCCATGGCAGGCACCCAGCCGGCGGGCTCGGCGCCGGGCGCCGCCGGCCTCGCGCATTCGCGCCATTCGTGCCTCCAACCGCACCATGCCAAGCGCTGATACCCGCGATTGCCTCCGCTCGTTTGACAAGGCCGCCGCGCTCCCCGACACTGCCGCAAACCCCGGCGACGCCAACACAGCAGCGCGACCGGCCACAAACACAAACCGCACGGAGACAAAACCATGGCCCGCACCCCGCGCCCGCCCGCCGCTCGCCCCCTCGGAGCGCGTACCCCCGCCACGCCTACCCCCGGAGCGCGCCCCCTCGCAACGCGCACCCTGCTTGCCTACACCCTCACCCTGGCCGCAGTCGCCTTCGCCAGCGTCACCTTCACCGGCGCCGCTCACGCCCAAGCCTGGCCGAACAAACCCGTCCGCCTGATCCTCTCCCAGGCCCCCGGCACCTCGCCCGACATCACCGCCCGCCTGATCGCCGACAAGCTCGGCCGCCTGTGGGGCCAGGGCGTCGTGATCGAAAACCGCGCCGGCGGCCAGAACGTGATCGGCGCCCAGGCCGCCGCCAAGGCCGCCCCCGACGGCTACACCTTCTTCTACGCCACCACCGCGGCGATTGTCAGCAACCCCGTCACCTTCAAGAACCTCCCCTACGACCCGCAAAAGGACTTCGACCCCGTCGCCATGGTCGCCAAGTCGCCGATGGTCGTCGCCATCGCCTCCAGCGTCCCCGCCAAGAACCTCGCCGAACTCGTCGCGCTCGACAAAGCCAAGCCCGGCACCCTCTCCACCGCCCACGAAGGCCCGCGCACCTTCAGCGGCATGATGAGCGCCGCGCTCAACCACGCCACCGGCATGAAAGCCCTGCAAGTCCCCTACAACGGCGCCGCCCCCATGATCCAGGACACCATCGGCGGCCGCACCCAGATCGTCCTGCTCTCCTCCGCCGCCGTCGTCCCCTTCATCAAGCGCGGCGACCTGAGGGCTGTGGCCGTTACCGCCGGCAAACGCGTCGCCGGTTTGGAGGACGTACCCACCCTCTCCGAGACCTACCCCGGCTTCGAATACGTCGGCTGGTTCGCCCTGCTCGCGCCCGCCGGCACGCCCAAGGACATCGTCGCCCGCGTCAACCGCGACGTGAATGCCGCCATGGCCGATGCCGACATCGCCAAGAAATTCAGCGACGCCGGGCTGGTGATCGACACGGGGTCGCCGGAGCAGCTCAATGCGTTTCTTGGGGATGAGCGGACGCGGTGGGCGAAGCTGGTGAAGGAGATTGGATTGCAGCCGGAGTGACCAGAAAGTATTTACATGCTTAAGGGGAGCGCGAACTAAAGATATCGCTCTCCCTAAAACACTGGGAATGGTCTCAACGGGATTCTCTTGAAGGCATAAGTGCCTCATCTTGCTTTGCTGCGACGAACTTATTGATCGAGAAAGCGCGCACTTGTGTTCTTGGCGATCAGGTCTGCTATGGACAACAAGTCTCTTTCTAACGCCTGGAGCAATGGTAGTGTCATTTCCATGTCCTCCGTCCTCTCGAATAGCGTATCCATCTGAACAATCTGATCTTGCCTCGGATATGGTGCGTAACGAATTCGCAGCTTTCGGATCGCGGCTCTTTTTTCCCCGATTTCCTTCAAGCTATGCATAACTGCTTCGGAATTCTGTACCTTGCCAGTGTGCTGGACAAGAAAGCGCAAGCCACCAACGGCGGACAGAAGGTCGGCAACGGCAAGCAAGAAGTTTTCAATGGCTTCTAGCGCTTTAAGACGAACCAACTCATTTCGCTTTGCACTTTCCTCAGCAGCAAGCACAAGAGCTCTATTTCTGTGAACTGTCATCAGGCTCCACAACGCAAGCGCCATGGATACCGCAGCCCCAATGAGCGAGACAACTATTTCCTTTGGCATAGTGGGTCTCTTTGTTAGATTGGTCGGTAATATCCTACCGACCAAGTTCGATTGGTGAGACTACTCTGCGGAAGGCAGGGCGTGCATCCTTCAAATGAAGGATGGCATATGCGCTTGAAAAACGAACCTATGGCAATCGGGGGGGCAGCTCAGACCACCATTTTTCGCTCATCCCCCGATATAGCCCGCCAGTTCGTCAGGTGCTCCCTTGGGAAAGGCCGCCTTCAAATACTCAAGGAAGGCCGATACACGAGCGCTCAGTAGCCGTCGCGAGGGGTAGAGCGCCCACAGGGCGATCTCCAGTCCCTCCGCATCCCCCCAGTGGACCAGCGTGCCGGCGGCCAGGTCGTGACTGACGAGTGAAACGGGAAGTCGCCCGGCGCCAACACCCGCGCGGACTGCGTCGCGGACCATGATGAGCGACGATAGGGAAAGAACCGGGTCGATCGCGATTGTTTTTCTGCCAGTTCGTGTTGCCACATCCCACGAAGCACTCCGCTCGCCCGTCCCGCGCACGACTGCCGGAATAACCGATTTGCCCTTCGGTCGAACCAGTGCCGGGCTTGCCACTACCACCAGCCGATCACGCAAAAAGATGCGACCGACCAGGCTCTCATCGGGATCGGGATTGACCCGGATCACCAGGTCGTACCCCTCGTCGACCATGTCAACCGTTCGGTCTTCCGTCGTGACCTCAAGCCGCACCTCGGGATACTTCAGGGCGAAGCCGGCGGCCAGTTTCCCCATCGCGGTCTGCGAAAAGAGCAAGGGCGCGCTGATGCGCAAGCTGCCCCGTGGCTTTTCCCCGCCTGAGGCGATCGCGGACGCGGTTTCGTCCAGTTCGGTGAGCAGGACCGCAGTCCGCTCGTAAAGCGCCCGCCCTTCCTGTGTGAGCTTGAGCAGGCGCGCGCCGCGCTCGAACAGGCGCAGGCCGAGGGCGGCTTCCAGTTCAGAGACGCGGCGCGACAGGGTGGCCTTGGGCCTGCCGCTGGCGCGCGAGGCGCGTCCAAAGCCTTCGTGGCGGGCGACGAGGTTGAAATCGGCGAGGGCGAGCAAATCCATGTGTTCCACCAACGAGACGGTATGTCTAAATATAACGTCTTTCGGATCATGCGTGGAATACCTACCATGGGGGTGTGCTTCAACCACAACCACTCACCAGAAGGAGTTCCCCCATGATCTATTCCACCGCCACTGTTCCGGTCAATCCGCAAGGCGAGACCCCGCTGACCCGCGCGCAGGCGTGGGCCGGCCTGGTCCTGAAGGCGCGCGATGCCCGCCTGTTTCTTCCTCCCAATCTCTGCACCCGTTGCGATGTGGTGGTGGACAGCCCGACGCACATCGTGCGTGACGCGACGATCGCGGGGGCCGACCTGCGCGAGATCATCAGTTTCGATGCGGAGAACAAGGTGTCGTTCTTCCAGGTCACCGGCCCGCGTGAGGGCGTGATCGTCAACGAGTTGTTCGAGGACGAGGCCGGTGTCCTCCAGCTCCGCTTCTATTGCTATGTCGGCCTGCGCGGCAAGCAGCCGGGCGGCCCCGAGGAGCAGGCCGAGCAGGCCTGGATGGATAGCGACAAGGGCTACAGGAGCGCCTTGCTGTCGACGCTGAAGCGGACTCGCGAATTGCTCGCCGAGGGCAGGCTCTGATCCTCCCGATCAACACAAATAACGGGACTGCCTCCGGCGAGTCCCTCATCTTGAGGTGCATCCATGAAATCCGAAATCGAAAACATCCAGTCGCCGAAAATCCTGGTCATCGGCGCCACCGGCGGCACCGGCCGCCTGATCATCAGCCAGGCGCTTGCGCGGGGTTATGACGTCACCGCCCTGGTGCGCTCCAGGGAGAAGGGCGATGGCCTGAAGGGCGCGAAGTTCATCGTCGGAGATGTCCGCGACGAAAAGGTGCTGCGCGAAGCGCTTAAAGGCCGCGATGCCGTCGTCAGTGCACTGGGCACGCCGGCCAGCCCGTTCAGCGAGGTGACTCTCCTGTCGGTGGCGACGCGAGCGCTGGTGCGCGCCATGAAGGCCGAGAACGTTCCCCGCCTGGTTTGCGTCACGGGGATGGGCGCCGGCGACAGCGCCGGGCACGGCGGCGTTCTCTTTGACAAACTGATCTTCCCCCTGTTGCTGCGCAAGGTGTACGCCGACAAGAACCGGCAGGAAACGATCATCCGGGACAGCGGGCTCGGTTGGGTGCTCATTCGCCCCGCCGTCCTGAACGACAAGCCCGGCCGCGACACGATACGCGCGCTTACGGACCTCTCCGCATTTCATGGCGGCACCATCGCGCGACAGGACGTTGCCAAGTTCGCCCTGGACCAGGTACGGGACGACCGCTGGCTGCAACGTTCTCCACTGATCACATGGTGAAAAGGGCGGGGAATTGAAGGGTGGCGCTCAATTGTCCGCCGAGCAGATGTGATTGTGAAAACCAGGCCTGGATCACATGACTTCCCGCACTGAGGGAAAATTGGGATCAGCGTAAGTTCTCGTGAGGCGCGATGATTGCGTCCAGAAAACTTACGCCGATCCCAATTTGTGTTCGCGGTTGCCGGCGCAATGTTTCCGGTGTAAGCTTTTGACTCCGGGATTCGCGCAGACTCCCGGCTACAGGCGGTGTCCAACTCGCCCAAGCTCTGCGGATTGACTGGGCTCACCTCCATGGACACCGTATGCATCGGCGTTTACGCCACCTCTACACCTCGCTGTTATCGGCTCGCCATTCATCGCCTGGCCGGCGGCGGCTCGTGAAGCAATAGCCAATTCGACGCGTAAGCGCCGGCTGCCGCCGAGGCTGCCCGGTGCTTAGCCGGGTCTATCGCAGACACCCGGTACACAAAGACAATTCCGTCGCAAGGCCTGCTCCAATTCCCTGATGGGAAGGAGTACGTATGTCCGTTGGAACCGTCAACAAAATCCGCCCGGCGATTCTCGCCGCCTTGATGCTGTCGGCAGTCATTTCGGGAAAGCATGATTCCGTCTTCATCGGCACCGCGCAGGCGCAAGCCGCGGTCCCTGCCGAACGCGAGGCACCGCGTGGCCAGGCGCGGGGCTTGTCACCTAGCTGGTACGACGGCAAGCAGCCCATATTTCGCTACCGCGTGGACCCGGTTCGAAACCGCGCCTGGGTACTTGCCGCGGACGGTGTCCACGTCTATGACCTCGGCACTCAGAAGAGAATCGGTAGCGCGACCCTGCGGGACTGGATCTGGGCCGGAGAACCGTATAGCTGTTCCCCGGATATGGTGCTCGGCCCCGGGGGTGAGGCTATCGTTTCGAGCGACGTCTTGCCCTCGCTTTGGCGGGTCGATCCGGTCACGCTGGTGGTCAGCAGACATGACCTGTCGCTCGACCAGGATGCGGACAAGGATGTCGGCTTTTCCGGACTCGTTTACTCCGCGAATGAGAATGCGTTTCTCGGCGTCAGCCACTTTCACGGCTCGCTGTGGCGCATCGACCTGTCGCTCCGGCGGGCGCGGAAGGTGGTGCTTGCAACGCCGGTGCGTGGGGCCTGCGGGCGGGGCGCAACGTCTTCGGCGCTGGGCTGGGAAAACGAAGAAGGCCTGAGCCTGTGCATCGCCGGGGGCGGGGGCGGCCGGCAGGTCAGGATGGCCTCGGGTCTGCGGTCGGGCCATGTCGTGGCGCGCGCGTGCAAGGACGAAGACTGACGGACGCCGCGCGGCTTGTGGCGTCATTGATTCCGGAGTAGCATTCCCGTTCCGGGAAATCCGCAGACTCCCGGCTACAGGCGGTGTCCAACTCGCCCAAGCTCTGCGTTGCCAGCTATTGGGCTTTCTCCATGGACACCGCGATTCTTGACGCTTCCCTGTTTGTTCCTCCTTCGCATCTTGCCGCGAGCATCGGCCGCGCGGATGCGCCGCTGATACTCGATGTGCGCAAGGCGCCGGCCTTCGAGGCGGCGCGGCGGTTTATCGCCGGGGCGTTACGGGTGGCGCCGGACCAGGTGGCACAGGCCGGGGCGTGTTTGCCGCGCGGGCGGTTGGTGGTGGCGTATTGCGTGCACGGGCATGAGATAAGCCAGCGCGCGGTGTTGGCACTGCGTCAGGCGGGGGTGGCGGCGGAATGTCTCGAGGGCGGTTTTTCGGCCTGGGAAGAGGCGGGCTTGCCCACCATGGACACGTTACCGCAAACGCTCGACCCGGCGGGGTTCAAGGCATGAGCGCGATGCCGGAGCAGGGCGGTGAGGCTGCCGCGCCGGATGCGCGGCCGGCCTACCCGATGCGCGCGCTGGTGGCGTACATGCTGCGGCTGGGCACGGTAGGCTTCGGCGGGCCGGTGGCCCTCGCCGGGTATATGCATCGCGATCTGGTCGAAACACGCAAGTGGTTCAGCGAGGCGGACTATCGGGAAGGGCTGGCGCTGGCGCAACTGGCGCCGGGGCCGATGGCGGCGCAGCTGGCGATCTATCTCGGCTATGTGCACTACCGCGTGCTTGGGGCGACGCTGGTGGGGCTGGCGTTCGTGATTCCCTCTTTCCTGATGGTGGTGGTGCTGGGCTGGGCGTATCGGTCGTACGGCGGGCTGGGGTGGATGCAGGCGGTGTTTTACGGCGTGGGCGCGGCGGTGATCGGGATCATCGCGATGAGCGCGTACAAGCTGACGGTCAAGAGCGTGGGCCGCGACAAGCTGCTGTGGGCGATCTACCTGCTGCTGGCGGCGGTGACCATCATCACGGAGTCGGAGATCGCCTGGCTGTTCCTCGCCGCCGGCGTGCTTGTTTGGCTGTGGCGCGCGCCGCCGCGCAATTGGTGGAACAAGGGGCCGCTGGCGGGCCTGGCAGCCGAGCCCCTGGTGGTCGCGGGTTCGGTGGCGGCGGCGATGGACTGGTCGCTGCTCACGCAGATCGCCGTGTTCTTCGCCAAGGCCGGGGCCTTTGTATTCGGTTCGGGCCTGGCGATCGTGCCGTTTCTTTATGGCGGGGTAGTGACGGAGACGCATTGGCTGACCGAGCGGCAGTTCGTCGACGCGGTGGCGGTGGCGATGATCACGCCCGGGCCGGTAGTCATCACGGTGGGCTTCATCGGCTACCTGATCGCCGGGCTGCCGGGCGCATGCGTGGCGGCGCTGGCGACCTTCCTGCCTTGCTATTTGTTCACCATCCTGCCGGCGCCGTATTTCAAGAAGTACGGCAAGCTGCCGGCGATCGTCGCCTTTGTCGATGGGGTGACGGCGGCGGCGGTGGGCGCGATCACCGGGGCGGTGGTGGTGCTGGCCAAGCGTTCGCTGATCGATGTGCCGACGGTGCTGCTGGCGGTTGTCACGGCGCTGCTGCTGTGGCGCTTCAAGAAGCTGCAGGAGCCGGTGATCGTCGCGGGCGCGGCGCTGCTCGGGCTGCTGGCTTATCCGCTGATGCACAGCGGGTGAAGGAGATTGCGATGCGAATGCTTGCGGTTGTGATGGCGATCTTATGGGGAGGGGCGGCGATGAGTGCTACCAGTGAAAATTTCGACAAGACCGCGCCCGGTGCGCTGCCGGCGGGCTGGGTTGCCGGGGTCACGGGCATCGGGACGCCGCAATGGGCAGTGGCCGCCGAGCCGGATGCGCCGAGCAAGCCGCACGTGCTCAAGCAGTCCGGTGCGGGCACCTATCCATGGGCGGTGATCAAGGGCGTGGCGCTCGGCGACGGCTTTGTCGAGACGCGCTTCAGGCCGGTGTCGGGTGTGCAGGACCAGGCAGGCGGGGTGGTGTGGCGCTGGCAGAGCGGGCGCACCTATTACGTCGCGCGGGCCAATGCGAACGAGAACAACGTGTCGCTGTATTACACCACCCTGGGCATCCGCAGCACCATCAAGTACGTCGATGCGCCGGTGGCGCGCGGGGTGTGGCATACGCTGCGTGCCGAGTTCGCGGGGACGAAAATGCGCGTGCTGCTGGACGGCAAGCTGTACATCGAGGCGGAGGACGGGCACATCGCCGAGCCTGGCGCGGTCGGCGTGTGGACCAAGGCGGACAGCGTTACGCTGTTCGACGATTTCAGTTATGGCGCAAAATAGAAGCCCCTGATTCGCATTCCGTCGCAATGAAAGACATGCCCGCTTTGCGCGGCGCCGCCCTGGCGCTGATGGCTGCCTTGCTGTTCGGTGTTTCCGCGCCGCTGATCCGGCGCTTTGGTGCCAACGTGGAAAATTGGGGTCAGTGTAAGTTCTCGTGAGGCGCGCTGATTGCGTCCAGAAAACTTACACCGACCCCAATTTTTCCTGGCCGCGCGCGGCTTCGCGCCGGCGCAGCCATCGCAGGCGCCTAACTCAGCGCATGCCCCACCGCATTGACATGCAGCGCGTAGATCGAGGTGCTGCCGCACATGAACAGCCGGTTGCGCTTGGTGCCGCCGAAGCATAGGTTGGCGACGATCTCGGGGGTGTGCAGGAAGGCGAGCAGGGTGCCGTCGGGGTGGTGGACGCGTACGCCGTTGGTGTCGGGCCCGCCCCAGCCCCAGCTGCACCAGAGGTTGCCTTCGGTGTCGCAGCGGATGCCGTCGGAAAAGCCGGGCGCGAAGTCGGCGAAGACGCGGGGGTTGGCGAGCGCGGTGCCGTTGACGTCGAAGACGATGATGTTGGCGGGGTTGCCGGGGCCATCGGTGGCGCCGGTGTCGGCGACGTAGAGGCGGCGGTAGTCGGGGGAGAAGCACAGGCCGTTGGGGCGTTTCATCGGGCCCTGGGCGGCGACGCTGACAGCGCCGTCGGGGGCGATGCGGTAGACGCGGGTGGGCAGCTCGAATTCGGCCTTGTGGCCTTCGTACGGGCCCATGATGCCGTAGCCGGGGTCGGTGAAGTAGATGGAGCCGTCGCGGTGGACGGCGGCGTCGTTGGGCGCGTTGAGTTTCTTGCCCTCAAAGCCGTCGCAGAGTACGGTCCAGGTGCCGTCGTATTCGCGGCGGCGTACGCGGCGGGTGTCGTGTTCGAGGGCGATCAGGCGGCCCTGGTTGTCGCGCGAGTGGCCGTTGGAGTAGCCGGACTCGGTCTGGTAGACGCTGACGTGGCCGTCGTCTTCGCTCCAGCGCAGCACGCGGTGGTTGGGGATGTCGCTCCACAGCAGGCACCCCCAGTCGCCCATCCAGACCGGGCCTTCGCACCAGAGGGCGGCGTTGTTGCCGGTGCCGTGCCAGATGCGCTGCAGGGTGGCGTTGCCCTGGCGGCCGGTGAAGCGCTTGTCTTTCACTTCAAAAGCGGGTTCGGGGTAGGTGACGGTTTCCCTGCCGCTCCAGTCGCGGTCGCGGCCGAATTTGTCGGTGCCGGCGAGGGCGGCGGTCGAGGTGGCGGCGGCCGCGGCGACGGCGCCGAGCAGAAAGCCGCGCCGGCCGTTTGCTTCCGGTCTCGCGGCGGTTTTTTTCGCTGGTTTTTCCAGGGGTGCATCAGCAGTCGCGATGATTTCTTGTTCTGTAGCCTGGTTCATGTCGCTGTCTCCTTTTATTGGCCGGCCGGTGCGCCGTGCGGGCGCAAACCCGGGCTGCCTGGCTGTTGCGAGTGGGTACCCGCGGCGCACCGGTACGGAACCGGGGCGGCGGGTGCGGACCAATATAGTCCTGTTGGTCGGCGGGGCGCAATACGCTTTCGGCGGCGTCGGGCGCCGGTGTCATCGGGTACCGGTGGCGCGGCCCCGTAGTATCGCTAGCGGCGCTGTGGCATCACTCTTCAGCAAGCCCGGGTGCCCTTGGAGGAAATTGTGGCTTGTCCTGATTGTTTCGCGGGGTCCAGGGAACAAGTGGAGCGACGCTCGCACCATTTCCCATCACAGTGCCTGGAAAAACTCGAAGCTACCCGCGATAGTCTTTGAAGGCGACCTATGCGACCTTCCCGCGAGTTACTTGAGAACGCGCTGGTCGCGGTCTTTTTGTTCTTGATTCCGGTATCGGCCGTTCGATCGCATCGAACACCCGCAAGGCGGCCAGGGCGTCGTCTGCCGCATACTGCAGTTGCGCCGGCTCCAATGCGCATGCGCCGCTCGATCACGAGCACGCGCACACGCATGACGACGGGCACCACGACCATACGCATGCGGCAATGCCGGCCGGCCCGCACAGTCATCGGCATGTGCACGGCGATATGGCACATAGCCACGCACACGTGCCTGATTTGCACCATACGCACGAGCATTGATGCCGCGTGCGGGAGCATTCCCGCGCTGTCTTCTTTTGCAGGGCGCGCGCTTAAAGGTCCAGGTCCTTTAACTGGCGCATGGGATTCAGGCGGCTTGTTGCGCCGATGAACGCGCCGCCCAGCATCAGCGGCAATGGGCCGGCGCGCCACGCCAGTATCGCGATCACGGTCAGGACGAGCAGGGCCAGGGCCACGGCGTCCGGTGCGGCGGCGGGCGCCATTTGCAGCAACGAATAGCCGATGGCACCGATCGCCGCCGCGCTGATGCCGCGCATCGCCGCCTTGATCCAGAGTAGATGGCGCACACGCGCCAGCACCGGCATGACGGACAACATGAGAATGAACGAGGGCAGGAAGATCGCCATCGCCCCGACCGCCGCGCCGGCCAGGCCTTGCACCTTGTAGCCGACGTAGGCGGCGAGCATCAGTATCGGCCCCGGGGCCAATTGCCCGAGCGCGAGCCCGTCGAGATATTCGCGTGGCGTCAGCCAGTGCAGTTGATTGACCACTTGCTCTTGCACAAAGGCGAGCATGGTGAGGCCGCCGCCGAAGGTCAGCGCGCCGACCTTGAAAAAGAATACGGTGACGTCCCACAGGCCGGGCGGCGCCGCGTCGTGGGAACCTGCCGGATCGATACCGGCCGGTTGCGAACCGGCGGCGAGATGCAGCGCCGCCAGCAGCGCGAAGATCACAGCGGCGGCGGCCAGGCCCTGCCGCTTCGAGTGATGCAGCGCGATGCCGATGCAGCCGGCCAGCAGCAGGATGGTGCCGATGCCCAGCGGCGTGAAGGCGGCTGCCGCCGCCGCGGCCAGCGCGATCAGGATCTGCGTCTTGTCCTTGAGCGCGTTCCTGCCGAGGCGGTACAGTGCTACCGCGAAAACGCCCAGCACCACCGGGCCCAGGCCGTAGAAGGCGCCGCGCGCGGCGGGCAGTGCGCCGTAGGCCGCGTAGGCCAGGGTCAGCGCGAGCATGATGAAAAACGCCGGGAGGATGAAGCACAGGCCCGCAACCAAACCGCCGCGCCAGCCGGCGCGCTCGTAGCCCACGTAGATGCCGAGCTGCGTGGCGCCGGGCCCGGGCAGCATGTTCACCAACGCCAGTCCCTCGAGAAATTTCTCCTTTGAGATCCAGCCGCGCTTTTCCTGCAACTCGGCCTGCATGATGCCCATGATCGCCGGGCCGCCGTAGCTCATTGCCCCAAGTTTCAGGAACGCGCCCGCAAGCGCGGCCAAACCTGTCTTTTGCTCTTTCATTGTCGCCTCCAAAAGGCGCGGGCACGGGCGCAAAATATCGCGGCTGATATGGCCGTGAGGATTTCGACTTGGAGTGTTGCGCCCATTGCTCCTGACGCCGTACGAACGGGTAGAGGCAGATTTGGACGCGGGAGGCGTCTTGCCGACGGCGGGGAATCTGCGAAATCCCCACGGTTCAAATGCTACTCCGCGCGGCGGAAGCGAGTCAAGGTGAGGGCGCGAAAAGCGCGGCGATGGGAATAAGTGCGATGCATGTCACTTCACGGTGCAACGAGGCGCCGCTGCCGTACCTTCGTATGGTTGATCGCGTTTCGCGCAGGCGTGCCAGCAATAGGCTTTTCGCGTGAGTGGTCTTCATTCTTTGTCTTTCCCGGCGGGACGGGCGCGGGCATCCACCCTCAGGAAGGTACATACGTTCGTATGATTGATCGGCGCGATGCGTGGGCGGATAGTGTCGATGCCGTTCAACGTGGGAGCCGACACCATGTCCATGCCGCATGCCGCAAACCAGGTCGCCCTTGGGGAGAAGCTGTACCTGTTCACCAGCCCCAGGGCAAACAGCCCTGACTGTCTGATCTACGGGCACGGGGGCTTGCTGCATGGCGACGGGGCATTCAAGCTGATGGACGGGTTGTCGCTGGCCTATTTCGTCGGCGCGGGCGACGCGAACGAAATCGAGATGAAGGACATGATCGGGCCGGACGCCAAGTGCAATCCCGGCAGGACGATCAAGGGAGAGGCCTGGATCGATAACTACACCATGGCCAAGGGAGTGGGCAGCGGGTCGTCGGCGCCCGAGCCGATGACCTACGAGTCGATTGCCGCACTGATGCGCAAGCAGGTCAACAACAGTTCCTGGTGCCCGCACGTGGTGTCGATCCGGCGACGCTGGATCAAGGGCAAGATGATCCAGCTTAGCGAGATTGTCGAGACGGTGCATAACCACAACGCGAATATCACCCATTTCGTCTATGGCGCCTGCCGGGGCGACAAGACGGCGGAGTACTTTGCTTCAATGATGATCCGTTTGGGGACCAAGATCGCGCACTAGCGTTCGAATTGTCGAATCGGACCGCCCTAGATCCCGGGCGCGGCGCTTGTGGAGAGCGAGGGCGGATGGTCCGCCGGAACGAAGGGCACGGTGCCGTCCGCCGCCGGAGGCAGCGTGCTTTCGGGGCGCAGGGAAACGCTGAACACGCGGCCGGGTTCGTAAGCGACGGCGCTGATCCTGAACCGACCGATACCCAGCGCCAGTAGATGGCCGCTGCATGTCCGGGTGGTCGCGCGGACCGGCGATTCCTGCCACTGTTCCGGCCGGGTGATGGCTTGGGCGATGGCGTTCAGTTCCACAGCGGGAATGACCTCTGTACCCCACGGCTCCCATTCGCCGTCCACCTTGACCTCGGGCGCACAATTGACCATGAGGACGATGTCCGTCACGTTCCCGGCCAGCATCCGGCCGAGCATGTCGCGCATCTTGCTCTTCGTATTCCTCAGGTCCATGGGGTCTCTCCAGAAACCGCGATCAAGAACTCTATCAGTTTTTCATTGGCGACCTACGCGTCCTTCCCGCGAGCCTCTTGAGAACGCCTTGGTCGCGGCTTTCTTGTCCTCGGTTCCGGCATTGGCCGCCCGATCGCATCGAACACCCGCAAGGCCGCCAGTGCGTCGTCTGCCGCGTACTGCAGTTGCGCCGGCTCCAATTTGGCCTTCTGCCAGTTGGACATGGTCATGCGCTTGGACTTCCTCAGGTTCTGCTTGAGTACCACTGCTACCGCGGCCTGGGCGCCGAGTTCGTTCTTGTGGCCCAGTGATCGCAGGGGTTGCGCCAGGTCGACGTAGCCGGTCAGGGCGATGTCGAAGTTGCGTTGCAGGGGGCTGCGGTCGGAGGCCAGGCCGAAGCCTACCTTGACGATCTGCGTGGATTCGAGCAACTGCTTGACGAAGCCCATGAGTTGGGAGAAGCGCGTCGGGATCAGGTAGACCACGTCGTGCAGGGCCAGCTGGATGAGGTGGGGGCCGCCGGTGGATTGCCCGGCCACAAAAGAGGGGCGGGATTCGGTATCGAAGCCGACATATTTGCCCACCTTCATGCGCTCGATCGCTTCGACCAGTTCGGCGGGATCGGTGAGCACCTTCAGCGCTGCCAGCGGCAGGCCAACGAACGGGGGCATCGCCTGCCGCTCCTCGGTGGTCGGATGAGGCTTTTTCGTGGAGTTGACCGGCACGGGGCGGCGGGGCGGCGCAGCTTCTATCATGGGATGAATGATTGTGTATCAAGGGGGCGAGACCGGGATTATCTCCGCACATGAATCAAAAGTGGCCAGGCCCAAATTTCTTCCAGGCGCGTTGCGCATGAAATAGGTAAGCCTTGTCCCAACTGCCGTTATCATTGCCGGGCAAAAATACTGAAGGGGAACCTGAGTGATTTGGTGGAGGGGCGGAGGGTTATGGATATTGTTTCTGGCCTGCGCCCCCGCGGCCGGTGCGATTCAGCTCGGTGCAACGCGCACGGCGATCGCCTATGCGGCGTCCGCTGTGCTGATCTTCCTGGTTCGCGATGTGATCGGCAGGGAATCGGCCTTGTTTTCGATACCCACTCGATTTTGGCCGCCCCTATTGCTTGCCGTTGCGCTTCTTGTTCAATTCTCACCCAGCAAGCCGCGAACCCAGACTACCAATGTACAGAAGGCGGTCGCCGAATCGCAGGCCTCGCTTCCGCGCGTGCTGGGTGACCAGATTCGCATCAACGGCGCGGACTTCGACAAGAAGACGCTGCATTACGGCGCGACGTCCCTGAGCTGGTTCGACGGCGCCGGGCCGCAGCGCGCCGAACTCGAGCAGAAGGTGCGCAAGCACTACTGCGAGGGTTCCAGGGGACTCTGGCAGTCTAATGTCGGCATCGCGCTTGATTTGACCGTACCGCCGAGGTCGATCAACGAGCGGGTGCAGACCTATGCATTTGCCGTCGAGCCTGCGCAGTGCGGGGCGGTATCCCGCACATGAGAAGAATAGAGGGGCGCTCAGGCCCGAATGCTTTCTGTCTCGATATGGCCTCGCCAGAATCCCCCCGCCTGCTTGCCCGTCTTGGCCTTCCGGTGTAACCCTTCCATTCCGGGGGTCATCGGAGACGGAGGGTCATCGAGGGCGGGCCATTATTGTTCAGTACTTGAATTGCCCCGCGCGGTCGGCCCTGCCGACTGCCCATGCGCAAGCCACTCTGCGCCTCAAGGCGCGGAGTTTCTTCTCGGGAAATTCGCCGCGGGCACGCCCGGCGCGGAGGCGGTGCGCTGCCGGGCAGGCGGCGCCACTATCTGGAAGCCCCGATGCAGATCGCCGGCATGGAAGATTCTCAGGGTGTCCTCTCCCGGGCCGAGGCGGTTGTGCACCACCATCTGTTGGGTGTCCGGATCGAGGAGAGGCACGTCGCAGTCCGCCAGGCCGTTGAGGGTGCGGTACACCTGCTGGTTGCTGTCGAGCAGGAGCAGCACGCCGTCGTAATCGCGCAGGATGTTGAAGGTGTGATCTCCGTCGGAGAGGATGAAGACGCCTCCGGGGTGGGCATGCTTGGTGAGCCAGTTCCAGACTCGTTGCGCGCGGTCTTGACCTGGGTCGATCCGCACGGGATTCCGGTAGAAATTCGACACCTCCCACTTGCAGTCGCCGAGGCTCACCATCTCGTCGCCGTCGATCAGCGCCCGTGCGGCGTGGATGGAGCAGGCGCTGCAATTGCCGAACGGGTTATGCCCGAAATAAGGGTTGATCACGTCCATCATCCTGCCCAGCGCGCGCAACTGATCCGGGTTCATGGCCAGATTCCTTCCCCAACGTATCTAGCTCTAGCGCGCACCGGGAAAATCCTTCGGCGCGCCGGTCGCCATCAGAGTGTGGAGCATGCGTCCGCGAAGGAGCCCTTGCGTACTTGCGCATCGCAGGAAGAGGGCTTCATCGGGGATTTTTTTCAGGCGCATTTTCATGCGCATTATAGGCACATGGAGACCGGCTTCCCGCGCGATCCCGGGCATCCATTTTAGCGCGGAGTTTCCACAGGGCGCGGGCCGCGGCGTTCCCGAAAGATTTTCCGGAGTTCAAGGTGGATTGGAATTGCCGATCCGTTTGCCTGGGCCACTTTCGTTTGCCGGCGCGCGCCCCTTTTGTCTTTGCGCCGCGGGCCGTTCAGCCTGCGGGCGCGGTTCTTACATGGCCTTGAGCTGGGCGTCGATGCCCTTTTGCAGGTTCTGCACCCAGCCGGTGTAGTTCTTGTGGATCGAGGTGCCGTCGTAGTTCAGGTTGGTGCTGTCCTTGTACAGGATGCTGTATTGCTTGGCGCTGTAGGGGATATCGACGGTGACGGAGTGGGTACGCAGGTTGAGCACGCCGGTCATGGTGTCGGGGCCGTTGTCCGTCACCTGCCAGCCCAGGGTGCCGCCGGCGCGGAGGATGGCTTTTCGGACGTCTTCCTTGGCGGGGCTGGAGAGGTTGCTGACGACGGGCGCGTCACTGACGGTGTAGACGGTGGGCGCGATGCGGCAGGCGCCGAGCAGCAGGGCGAGAGTGGCGATGGCGACGATCTTGAATTTCATTCTGTTCCCCGGAAAAGTTTATTTGGCTTGGAATTTTTCTGCCGTGCTGCTTGGCCGGTGCGCGCGGCTTTTGCAGCGGCGGAATTATGTGCATAGGTCGGGAAAAAAAGCCAGAGGGGCAGCGGTTGACGCGGGGTGGGCGGGGTCGCGGTTGGGGGCAGGGGCAAGGATGCTCCGTCGGCATGAAGCGGCGCAAGCGGCGCCGGGCATCGCGCCGCGCCGGGGTGGAGCGCCATGCTGCGTCGCTCCAGGCGGCGGTGCCGCCTTCGCCCGGTGAGGCCGGGCGGGCGGGGGCTATATCTGCGCGTAGCTGCTGCTTGCGGGCGCGCCGGAGGCGGCTCTTTCGGCTGCCCACTCGGTATCCTGCTGTTCCATTTCGGCCATGAGTTGCTCCATGCTCTTGGACAATTCCTTGCGGCCGTCGTCGTCCAGATAGTATTTCTTCATGAACGCGAGCACGCTCGGAAAGCTCTCACTGGATTCGTTGCAGTGCTCCGCGATGGCGAATTCGAGCGGCACCTTCTTGTTCTGCAACATGCTCAGCACGCAGTAAAGCGATTCGCGCTTGGGCGCGTAGTGGCCGCTCTTGTTGGTCAGCAGTTCGATGGTGCCCTGGTTGACCTTCAGTTCGCCGGCGCCGAACACCGGGGCACCGTGCAGCAGGGAGGAATGATGGTAGCCGCCGATCACGTGCGAGTGGATGTGCAGGTTGCGCTGCTTGCTCATGACGTAGATGGCCACGCCGGGACCGGAGTGGTAGGAGGCCATCTTCGCGGTATCGACCAGCTCCTGCTTGTCGAGCGGATTCTTCGATTTGGCCATGTACAGCTTGCCGCCGATGATCTCGACGCGGGTCAGCTCCTGGGCGAGGTCGTTGTCGTAGGCAACGGTGACGGTCTGGTTGAGGGGATCGCTGACGCCACCGGTGCCCATCCACATTTTCTGGCTGGCGATGTAGCTTCGGTAGATGCGGACGGCGCCATCGAACTCGGCCTGGCGCGCGGCCTTGGCGGCGGGTGATTGACCGGCGTGGAAGGCAGCCAGGTTGGCGGTGCCTTTGGCGCCGGTGGACTGGGGCGCCAGGTTTTCCTTGCGCATTCTCTCGGCCCGCGCAATGCGTGCTTCAAGCTCGTCGTGCAGGCCCTTGAATTCTTCGCTCCGGTTCTTGGAGGCCTTGCCCATCTCATCCTCGAACTTCCTGGCGATGCTCCAGGATTCCCACTGGTCGTGGTTGGCGAATACTTCGTCGAGGAATTTGAAATCGGGCATGGCAACTTCCGGTCGAGGGGTGGAAGGGACGCGCGATCCCCTGAGGGCTCCAAATTACCCGGCAGGGCAGTGGAAGGGAATACATACCTTCGTATGCGTGCCGCGGCGGCGGCCGGGCAAACCCCGGGGTGGCGCCACGCGCGCTCCCGTGGAGATAGAATCGCCGCATGCCGCCCATTGCTCCCAACACCGATCTCCTGGGCCTGACCCGGGCCTACGACTACGCCTGCCGCAAGCACGCGGGCCAGCGCCGCAAGGGCGCGAGCGCCGAGCCGTATGTGAACCACCTGGCCGAAGTGGCGGGGATGGTGGCGCAGGCCACCGAAGGCCGTGACGTGAACCTGGTCATCGCCGCGCTGCTGCACGACGTGGTGGAGGACCAGGGGGTCAAGCGCGAGGAGGTGGCCGCGCTGTTTGGCGAAGACGTTGCCGCGCTGGTGATGGAAGTCACCGACGACAAGCGGCTGCCGAAAGACGAGCGCAAGCGCCTGCAGATCGAGCACGCCGCGCACATTTCCGCGCAGGCGCGCATCCTCAAGATCGCCGACAAGACCTCGAACCTGCGCGCGATACAGCGCAGCCCGCCGCCCTGGCCGCACTCGCGCAAGCAGCGCTATTTCGCGTGGGCGAAGGCGGTGGTCGATAACGCGCGCGGGGTCAACGCGTGGATCGACGCGCAGTTCGATGTGGAGTATGAAAAGGCGGTTGCCGCCGGGCTGGCGGACCGCGCTTTCGTGTGGAGCCAGGCGCTGGAGACCGAAGGGGACGACTGAAGGGGACGACTGAGCGTTCCCCTCGGCTGGTCGCCGGTGGCGCCTAGTGGACTGTAACGATAAGAACGGAAGTGCTTTCCATGCCACCGAAGCCGCAGGCGACGTTGCAAATGCTCGCAATAGCGACGGCTACTGCTGCGCTTTGCGCCTTGCCTGCGACTCCGGATGGCATGTCTCTCACTCCCGTTTCCATCGTTACAATCCATTAGTTGTCCGCCTTCACGCCCGCTTCGCGGACGATCTTGCCGGATTTCTCGATCTCGCTTTTCAGGAAGGCCTGCGCTTCTTCCGGCGTGTTGCCGACCGGCTCGACGCCGAGGGCGGCGAACTTGTCGCGCATCTCCTGGGTGCGCAGGAATTTGGCGATCTCGCCGGAGACGCGCCCGACGATCTCGCGCGGGGTGGCGGCGGGAGCGAGAACCAGCGCCCAGGTGCCGTAGGCGTAGCCGGGCACACCGCCCTCGGCGACGGTGGGCAGGTCCGGCGCGAAGGGCACGCGCTTGTCGCTGGCGATGGCGAGGCCCTTGATCTTGCCGGCCTTGACCTGGGCGAGCATGGAGGAGGGCGCGTCGAACATGATCTGGATCTGCCCGCCCATCAGGTCGGTGAGCGCGGGGGCGGTGCCTTTGTAGGGGGCATGGACCATCTTCGTGCTGGTCACGCTCATCAGGTATTCCATGCCCAGGTGCGCGGCGGCGCCGACGCCGGAGGAACCGAAGTTGACCTTGCCGGGATTGGCGCGGGCGTAGGCCAGCAGCTCGGGGACGTTCCTGACCGGGAAGCTGTTGCTGGCGACCAGGATCAGCGGGGAGACGCCGACCAGCGAGACGGGGATCAGGTCTTTCTGCGTGTCGTAGGGCAGCTTGCCGGCGTAGAGCGTGGCGTTCACGGAGTAGGCGGCGATCACCATGCCCAGCGTATAGCCGTCCGGCTGGGCCTTGGCGACCAGGTCGGCGCCGATGATGCTGTTGGCGCCCGGGCGGTTGTCGACCAGCACGGACTGGCCGAGCGCGCCGGTGAGTTTGTCGGCCACCGCGCGGGCCATGGTGTCGGTGAAGCCGCCGGGGGTGTAGCCAACCACCATCTTGATCGAGCGGGTGGGGTAGGCCTGGGCGGCGGCGCTGCCCGCGTGCCACTGCGCGCACAGGGAGCAGGCGGCGAGCGCGAACAGGGTGGGCAGACGGGCCGGACGGCATCGGGTCCACGTGGGGTGCATGGTTGGTCTCCTCGCGTTATGGCCGCGGCGGGCTGCCGCGGGTCTGCTGCGGCGGTCCGTGCGGCGTTTATGTCGAATCAGGTGAGGCTGGTGCCTAGACTAGCGCAAGCGGGCACGCCGGTGCAACCGGCGCATGGAGCAAGCGCAGGAGGGGCAGGACGCGGGCGCGCGGGCCCGCGGACGGCTTGCGTCGCCGCCGCCGCAATCTCAGGGGTGCTTGATGAGGAAGTAGATCCCGGCCACCCAGATGAACACCAGGATGGAGTGGGGAGCCCAGTAGATCATCCGCGTGACCGCGTCGAGCTTGGGGGTGTAGCCCATCTCGATGTCGCTTTCAACCTCGGACATGGCCCGGCTCAGGCGCATGTGGCGATACGCCCAGTCCCTGGCGAAGATGAAGATCAGGGCGAGCAGAAATACGGTGTAGAGCAGGGCGCGGATGCTGAAGTGCGGTGCCGGCGTGAACAGGTAGCCGGCGAACCCCGCGCCTACCGCCATTGCGGTGCTGACGAAAATCACGCTGCTTAGAGGCGGGTCGTCCTCGCCTATCGCCTCATCGAGATCGTCCATGTCTGACATACGTCCTCCTCGGTGATTGAACAACCACCGGACTTGCCCTCGGATCCCCCCGGACCAAATACAAAGTCATTGTAGGCCGGGTCGCGCGAAAAAGGAAAGAGGGGAGGTGTCAAGGCGCAAGCGGGAGATGGCCGGGCGGCGACGGCGCGGCGCGGCTCAGAGGTAGCGGCAGCTTGCGGCTTCCTTCTGCCAGTCGCCGCCGCGGCCGTCGGCGTAGTGGATCGGCGCGGCGGCCAGTTCTGCGTCGCTGGCGTCGTCCAGGCTGGCCAGGTTCACGGCGTAGAACTCGCCGCCGAAGGCCGGCAAGGCGCCGCCCTTGGTGAAGGCGCGCACGCCGCAGTTGCCGCAGAACTGGAAGTGCAGGAAGGGCGCGGGCCTGCCCTCGGGCGTGTGCTGGTAGTCCCGCAGCACTTCGGCGCCCTGGGTGAGGCGGAAGTTCTCCGCCTTGGTGAAGGCGATCCAGAAGCGCGCCTTCTTGCAGAAGCGGCAATTGCAGCGCGTGGTCGGCTCGGCGAGATCGAGCTTGCATTCGAATTGCACTGCGTTGCAGTGGCAGCTGCCGTGGTAGGTCTTTTGCATCAGGGTCTCCTTGGGAACATCAATCGACCAGCGAACCGCAGGTCAGGTTGGCGATCGCCCCGGTCATGGCGCCGGCGCGCTCGCTGGCCGCGAAGGCGGCGTAGTCCGCCACTTGCGCGAGGGTGGGAAGGCGTTTCAGCAAAGTGGCGCCGGCGGCGCGCGCGGCGAGCATCTCTTCGACGCTGATGCCGGCGCGCCTGGCGAAGCCCTCGAAGGCCGCGCGCGCGTGACTCGCCGGCAGGGCTTCGGGAATCGCGTCCGGCCGCAAGCAGATGACGCGGATGCCGGCGCCGCCCAGTTCGCCGGCGAGCAGGCGCGAGAACGCCTCGATCGCCGCGCTGGCCACGCCGTTGCCGAGAAAGCCGGCACCGGACATGCGCGCGCCCGGCGTGGAGAGGGTGAGAATCACGCCGTTGCGATCGGCCATGTGGCGCGCGCAGGCTTGCGCGGTGATGAAGCAGCCGCGCGTGTAGGCGGAGATCGGCAAGGTGAACTCGTCCAGGGACAAATCGGCGAAGGGCGTGCCTTGCACGTGCGTGACGCCGATGGCATTGAGCAGGATGTCGATGCCGCCGGCGCGCCCGGCCACCGCGTCCGCGTGCGCCCGCACCGCCGCCTGGTCCATCGCGTCGACCTGCGCAATCTCCGCGCGGCCGCCGGCCTGCGCGATTTCGCGCGCCACGGTTTCGAGCTTCGCGCGGGACCGCCCGGCCAGGAACAGGCGCGCGCCTTCACGGGCAAAGGTGCGCGCCACCGCGCCGCCGATGGCACCGCCCGCGCCGTGGATCACCGCAATCTTGTCCTGCAGCAGCATGCGTCTCTCCCTGCGGCGCGTGGCCGCATCGTGGGGTGGGGGTGGAACGGCGCGGCGCGAATGCGGCGTTCGCGGAAAAGGCGCGCGTACCGCCGGCACGCGCGCGGCGATGCGCCGCCTATCCCTCGGGCGGCACGGCGAGCCTGCGCGCCAGCAGGGCCAGCGCGTCGGTCCAGCCGGCGGTGTGCGAGGCGAGCGCTGCTTCGTCGGGCAGCCTCTCGTGGGTGACCACGATCACGGTGCCGTCCGGCCTGGCGTGAAAGTCCACCGTCACCAGGGTCTCGCCCTGATGCGTGGCGGGCGAAATCCAGGTGAACACCAGGCGGCGCGGCCGGTCGATCGCGCGGTACACGCCGCTGTGGCGCAGGTCGCCGCTCGCCGCGTGCATCACGATCTCGAAACCGCCGCCGATGCGCGCATCGGTTTTCACGCTGCTGCGCGGCACGCCGCCGGGGCGCATCCAGATCGCCATCGCGCGCGGGTCCAGCCAGGCGTCGAACAACTCCCCGGCGGTCGCGCTGAAGTCGCGGCGCACGGTGATTTTTGGCATGCGGGTCTCAAGCATCGCCGCGCCTCTTTTTCGCGCTCTTGCGCTTGGCCGCGCGCTGGGAGGTAACAAAGGCATCTAGCGCATCCAGGCGCTCTTCCCAGAAGCGGCGGTAGTGGTCGATCCACGCCGCGGCATCTTCCAGCGGCGCGGCGGTCAGCGAGAGCACGTGGTCGCGGCCGATCACGGTGCGCGCCACCAGCCCGGCACGCTCGAGCATCTTCACGTGCTTGGAGACCGAGTTCAGCGAGATGGTGAAGTCGCCCGCCACCTCGGTAACGCGCGCGTCGCCCAGCGCCAGGCGCGCCAGGATGGCGCGGCGCGACGGGTCGGCCATGGCGGCGAATACCGCGTCCAATGTCGTATTTGAATATTCACCCATAAGGATGAATATAGGCGGCGGCGCGGCGACTGTCAAGTGTCATGGCATTGGGAGGCGGCCCGCGTAAAATGCGCGCTTTCGATGTAAGAGGTGCGGCGTGGCAAACAACGGGCAGAATGTGCCGAAGGCGATGGAGCCCCTGAACGACATGGAGTTCGAGGCGCTGAATGATTTTCTTCTCTCCGACGATCTGTCGGAGGAAACCCTGACCCTGGACGGGCTGGACGGTTATCTCACCGCGCTGGTGATCGGCCCTTCCGCCGTGCCGCCGTCCGAATGGCTGCCCGGCGTGTGGGGGCCGGACGAGAGCCATGAGCCGGTGTTCGAGCAGCCGGCCCATGCCAAGGTCGTGGCCGAACTGATCCTGCGTCACATGAACGCCATCGTCTCCAATTTTGTCGAGGACACCGACGATTTCGAGCCGCTGTTCGCCACCAACGACGCGGGCGAGGAGGGCCAGGAGTACGTCGATGCGGAGCCGTGGGCGAGCGGCTTTTTGCGGGGCGTGCAATTGCGCAGGAGCCAATGGCAGCCGCTGCTGGACGACTCGCGCGGGCAGGCCTGGCTGCGTCCGCTGATGCTGCTGGGCGCCGAAGACCTGGGCGAACAGGAGCAGGCGCTGGCCGCCACGCCGGCGCAGCGCGCTGAACTGGCCCGGCAAATTCCCGCCGGCCTGGCCGCTATCTACCGCCACTGGCTGCCGCAACGCGCGGCCGTGCCGCAGAGCCTGACCGCCGAGACGGTGCGCCGCGACGCGCCCAAGGTGGGCCGCAACGACCCCTGCTCCTGCGGCAGCGGGAAGAAATTCAAGAAGTGCTGCGGAGCGGCGCAAGACTAGCGGGGCGCGCCTTGCATGACTGGGGCCGGCGCGACCGGCGTACTGGACGCAGTTGTTAGGCGCCGAAATCCAGCGGCAGCCCCACATAATTTTCCGCCAGCGAGAGCGAGGCGGCGCGTGAGTTGACCAGGTAGCCCAGTTCGGCTTCCTGGATTTTCTGCCCGAACTCTCCCGTATCCGGGAAGCGGTGCATCAGGTTGGTGAACCACCAGGAAAAGCGTTCCGCGCGCCACACCCGCGCCAGGCACCTGGCCGAGTAGGCATCCAGCCCCGCGTCGCTGTTCTCGCCGTAATGCTCGATCAGCGCGGTGGACAGGTACTTGACGTCGGTGGCCGCCAGGTTCAGGCCCTTGGCGCCGGTGGGCGGCACGATGTGCGCCGCATCGCCGGCCAGGAACAGCCGCCCGAAGCGCATCGGCTCGGCGACAAAACTGCGCAGCGGCGCGATGCTCTTCTCGATCGATGGCCCGGTGATCAGGCGCTCGCGCGCCCGCGGGTCGAGGCGGTTTCTCAGTTCAGCCCAGAACGCATCGTCGCTCCAGTGTTCTACCTTGTCCCCGACCGGGCATTGCAGATAGTAGCGGCTGCGCGTCAGGCTGCGCTGCGAACAGAGGGCAAAGCCGCGCTCGCTGTTGGCGTAGATCAGCTCGTGCGACACCGGCGGCACATCGGCCAGCACGCCCAGCCAGCCGAACGGGTAGACCTTCTCGTAGGTGCGCAGCGCGCCCGCCGGCACGCTGGCGCGGCATACGCCGTGGTAGCCGTCGCAGCCGGCGATGAAATCGCATTCGATCTCGTGCAGTGCGCCGTCGCCGCTTTTTCCTGTCCTGTAGCGCACCTTCGGCGCCGTACTGTCGAAATCATGCACGCTGACCTCTTGCGCCTCGTAGATGGTCGGCAGGCCCGCCTGCGCGCGCGCGTCCATCAGGTCGCGGGTCACCTCGGTCTGGCCATACACCATCATGCGCTTGCCGCCGGTCAGGCCGCTCAGGTCGACGCGGTGGCGCTTGCCGGCGAACAGCAGTTCCACGCCTTCGTGCACCAGGCCCTCGGCGTGCATGCGCGCGCCTATGCCCAGTTCATCCATCAGGCCGCTGGTCGCGTCCTCAAGCAGGCCGGCGCGGATGCGCCCCAGCACATAATCGGGACTCTGGCGCTCGACGATCACGGCAGCGATGCCGGCGCGGTGCAACAGCTGGCCGAGAAACAGGCCCGAGGGGCCGGCGCCGATGATGGCGACCTGGGTACGCATGTCTTGTCTCCTGGGCGGCGCTTCCGGAGCCGCGCCGCTTTGGGGGCGCCGGCAAGGGGCGCGGTTATTCGATCAGCCGAGAATACGGCGGCAGGGCGATGGCGCGCCAGAGCGGCGGGGAGGCATTTGTGCGATGATCGGATCGACTGCGCGATCATCGCGCAAAATCCGGAAGCGCGGCCCGATGCCGCGCTCAAGAGACAGCCCATGAGCATCGCGGACGCCGATTTCATCGCCGGCATGGCCAAGGGCCTGGCCGTGCTGGAAAGTTTCGACACCGGGCGCCAGCGCCTGAACGCCACCCTGGCCGCCGAGCGCGCCGGGCTGACACGCGCCGCCGCGCGGCGCCACCTGCTTACGCTTGCCCACCTGGGCTACCTGGAAAGCGACGGCAGCTACTTCTGGCTTGCTCCCAAGGTGCTGCGCTTTTCCGGCAGCTACTTTGCCTCGGCGCGCCTGCCGCGCACCCTGCAGCCCACACTCGACCGCCTGGCCGCGCAGACCCAGGAGTCGTTCTCGGCGGTGGTGCTCGACGGCGATGAAGTGGTGATCATCGGGCGCAGCGGCTCCTCGCGCGTGCTGGCCTACGGCCTGCACATCGGCGCGCGCCTGCCGGCCCACGCCACCTCCACCGGGCGCATGCTGCTGGCCGCCCTGCCCAGGCGCGAGTTCGCCGCCTGGCTGAAGGGGAGCGAGCCCGGTGGCCGGGAGCTTGCGCGCCTGACCTCGCGTACGGTCGTGGAGAAGGCACGCTTTCGCGCGCTGATCGACAAGGCGCGCGCCAATGACTATTGCTTCGCCGGCGAAGAGCACGAACTGGGTGTGCTCGCGCTCGCCGTGCCGCTGCGCGATATGCGTGGCAAGACGGTGGCCGCGCTCAACGTGGTCGCCGCGGCGGGGCGGCAGGACGAGAAGGGGCTGACGCGCGATCTCCTGCCGCTGCTGCTCGATGCCGCGCGCCAGTTGCGCGGCATGCTTTGAACGGTGCTTGCGTGCTTAAGCGTTCAGGAATCAGGCCTGGCCGACATCCAGCCGCGCGATCTTGCCGTCGCGCAAGGTGAAGTGGTTGTAGACCTCGAAGTCGCCCCACTGCGCCGAATGCAGGCGTCCCGTGAAGCGCAGGCCGCCGGGTTCCACATGGGTAATCGCGGTGATGTAGCCGCGCGATTTGCCGGGCGGCGGGCTGAACACTTCGCTGTCGCACCACTCGACGAAATCGTGCGGCGCGCCATCGTCGATGAGCACGATATCGTCCGTGAACAGGGTCATCCAGGCGGCGCGGTCGTTCGCTTCCATCGCCGTCAGGGCGGCTTGTACTACCGGGTGCGGGCGGGGTCGGGTTGCATGCGCGGATTGCATGCGCGCATGGTAGCGCAACCGTGAAACGGCATGCATCGCGCCGCCGCGTGGCGGCGGCCGGCCCGGCACAATCAGGGGCGGGCCTTGCCTACTTGGCCGGCTCGGGCGGCGGCGCGGCCGAGAGCGGGCCTTCGGTGACCACCGGACCGGGCTCGATCACCACCACCGGCGCATCGGCGGGCGGCGCCGTGTTGGCGACCGGGGCGGCGGCGCGCGAGGCGGTTTCGCGGTCGATCTGCCGGATGTGCTCGCTTTGCGCCTGCTGCGCGCCGCAGCGCTCCATGCGCCCGCCGTTATGCGCCAGGCAGTTGCCCAGGGAGAGGTCGGCGCGGCGCTGGGCTTCGCTCACGGGGGTAAGCGGCATGCGCAGGGTGGTGCCGCTCTCTTCGATCACTTCCAGGGCATGAGAAGGGCCGGCAAAGGCCAGCAGCAGGGCAGGCGCGGCAATCAGGGTGCGGATCGTGGGCATGGCGGTTCTCCTTGCGGATGAAGGCGTGGCGGATGCCACGGAACGAACGGGACGCATTGTCGCATGACATTGTACTTATTCGTGCGGCGCTGTCTGTCCGCTGCCCACGCCCCGCGCTGCCGGAGAAATCCTACAGGCCCCAGCTAGCGCCGCGGGTAGCCCTGGTCCATCGCCTTGGCGCGCACCTGGCAGGCATCGACCGGGTCCTTGTTCATGGTGTACTCGATCGGACAGGCCAGGCGCTGGACCTGCAGCATGCTTTCGATCGACCAGACCAACTGGAAAAACGGCCGCGACCAGCCCGGGCCGGGATCGCCGGTGTACACGGTATGGCTGCGGCCCTCGCGGGTATGGGTGAGCACCAGGGCGGTATTGCGCCCGCCCCGGGCGGGATTGCGCATGCGCATGAAGTCGGCGTATTCGAAGGCGCGCAGCAGGGAGTCGTACTGCTCTTCGCTGAGGCGGAACTGGCGCCGGCCGGCAGTCTTCACCTTGCCGCGGCCCAGGTAAAGGACACTGCGGTCGGTGTACAGGCGCACCTCGTAGGCCCAGGCATTGGGCCCACCGTCGTACACCACGCTATAGCGCAGGGTCTCGTAGGGCGGGGCGAGCGGCGGCAGGTCGTCGGTATTCGACTGCGCGTGCGCGCAAGAAGCAAGGGCAATGAACGCCGCAGCGGCCAGGGCGGCGCGGGTGAGGGTGCGCCGCAGCCGCGCGCGCCAGGTGCCGGGAAGAGTGGGCATCGCCGTTTCGCTTCAGGGCCGGTTCATTTTCGATTCACGTCGACCACCAGGCGTCCGCGCACCTTGCCGGCGACGATGTCGTGGGCGGCGGCGAGCGCGCCGTGCAGCGGCAGTTCGGTGGTCAGCGCGCCCAAGCGGGCCAGGTCCAGTTCGGTGGCGAGTTTTTGCCAGGCCTGGGCGCGCAGCACCATCGGCGCCATCACCGAGTCGATCCCGGCCAGGGTTACGCCGCGCAGGATGAAGGGCATCACTGTGGCGGGAAAATCGAAGCCGGCCGCCAGGCCGCAGGCGGCCACGGTGCCGCCGTAGCGGGTCTGCGCGCAGGCGTTCACCAGGGTGTGCGAGCCGACCGAGTCGATCACGCCGGCCCAGCGCTCCTTTTGCAGCGGCTTGCCCGGCTCGGAGAGTTCCTTGCGGTCGATCACCTGGGCGGCGCCGAGTTTTTGCAGGTAGTCGGCATGGTCCAGCTTGCCGGTCGAGGCGACCACGGTGTAGCCCCAGCCGGCGAGAATCGCGATCGCCACGCTGCCCACGCCGCCGGAGGCCCCGGTGACCAGCACTTCGCCGGACTGTTTGGTGAGCCCGGCCTTTTGCAGCGCCATGGCGCACAGCATTGCCGTGTAGCCGGCGGTGCCGATCGCCATCGCCTGCTTGGCGCTGAGCGCGGCCGGCAGCGGCAGCAGCCAGTCGCCCTTGACGCGCGCGCTCTGCGCCAGGCCGCCCCAGTGGGCCTCGCCGACGCCGTAGCCGTTCAGCAGCACCTTGTCGCCCGCCTTGAAACGCGCGTGGCTGGAGGCGGTGACGGTGCCGGCGAAATCGATCCCCGGCACCATCGGCCAGCGGCGCACCACCGGCGACTTGTTGGTGATCGCCAGGCCGTCCTTGTAGTTGATGGTCGAGTAATCGATTTTCACCGTCACATCGCCTTCCATCAGATCGGTCTCGGCGATGTCGGTGACGGCGGCGTTGAAGCCGGAGTCGGGCTTGGTCAGAAGAATGCCGCGCATGTTGGTCTCCTCTTGCGTTGTCGCGTGTGCGGATGATACCGGCTCAGGACGCCGGCGGCCGCGCCTGGCATTGCGGGCAATGAAACAGCGCGCGGCCGCGCTCGATGCGGCGGATCGGCGTGCCGCAGGCGTAGCAGGGCAGTTGCGCGCGCTCGAACACGGCATGGCGATACTCTTCGAAACCCGCGCCGGCCTGGCGCAGCCGCGCGGCCAGGCGGGGGTCGTTGGTGATGCCGGCGGTGCGGTAGGCGCGCCGGGTGATCCGCAGGGTGCGTGTGGCCAGAACGCGCAGGCGCGCCGCATCGAGATCGCCGGGACGCAGGTCCGGGTGCAGGCGGGCGGCGAACAGGATCTCGCTGCGCAGGTAATTGCCGGGGCCGGCCAGAAAGCCCTGGTCGAGCAGCAGGCTGGCGAGCGCGCGGCGCGCGTAGCGCGGTTCGCGCAGGCGCGCCAGTACCGTGGCTGCGTCGATGTCCGCGCCGAGCAGGTCGGGCCCGAGTTTGGCGAGATAGGGCAGAAAGTCCAGTTCGCCGGTCGGGCGCACCTCGATTTCGGAGGCGCTGTACAGCACGGCGGTGCCGGCGCCGGTGCGGATGAGGATGCGCTCCTGCAGATGCGTTTCCGGCGGCGCGCCGGGAAACACGCGCCATTCGCCGTACAGCTGGTTGTGCGAGTAGATCGACAGATCGCCGGCGAAGTGGATCAGCATGGCCTTGCCGCGCGGCTCGACGGCGCGGATGCGCCGGCCTTCGAGCCTGGCCTGGTGGCTGCGCAGGCGCGAGAAGGCGAAGCGCACGCCGAGCGCCTTGCGGCCGGCAAGGATGGACTGGAGGGTATCGGCGGAACGGCGGATTTCCGGGCCTTCGGGCATGGTCACTCAGGGAAAGAGTTGAAAAAAAGACGCGAGGGGCCGGAAAATATTCCAGGAGCATTCTACAATCGCGCCCAGTCCCCTTCTGCCAAGGATGCCGCAATGAAGCCTGCTGTCCGCAATGTCCTGTCTTTTTTCGCCGCCCTGCTGCTCGCCAATGCGGCGCACGCCTTGTCGGTGGATTGCGCCAAGATCAGCAATCCCGACGAGAACACCATCTGCTCCGAAGTCGCGCTGGCCAAGCTGGACAACGACCTGGCCAACTCTTACAAGCTGGTCAACGCCAACCTGCCGATCCGTTCGCAGACTTACCTGAAGGCCTCGCAGGATGCGTGGTGGGCTTCGCCGGAAAGCCCGCGCAGCGGCACCTGCAAGGGCGACGTGGCCTGCATCAAGGCCAAGTACGTGGCGCGCGCGGCCTACATGGGCAACCCGAATTTCCGCTATGAAGGCGTGTACGTGGGCAAGAGCGCGCGGTTGTCGGTGCAAAGCCTGGCCGGCGGCGCGATCCGCGTTTCCTTCCTGGGGCCGGATCCGGCCGCACCCATCATGGCGTTTGACGAGTCCAAGGGCCTGAAGATCGCCGACCGCGCGCTCGTCCTGCCGCCGCCGGCGGAGAACTGCGCCCTGCGGGTCGAATTTGGCGAGGCGGGCGCCGCCGTGCAGGCCAAGGAAGCGAAGAAAAAGGCCTGTGACAGCGTCAAGACCCTGATCGGCCATTACGAGCGCGATTACGCTTCGGTGCCCGGCAAGTAGCCGCGCCGCTAGCGCCGGTAAGCGCGCCGCCAACCTTATGCGCGCAATCGCGGCGCTACGCTTGTGGCGGCGCGGGGCGGCGCGCTATAGTCGCCGCACCGCAAAAAAGTTATCCGGAGACAAACGCATGGCTGCCCGCCCGAAGAACAAGGTCATCATCACCTGCGCCGTGACCGGCGCGATCCACACGCCGACGATGTCGCCGCACCTGCCGATCACGCCAAAGGAGATCGCCGATGCGGCGGTCGGTGCGGCTGAGGCCGGCGCGGCGATCGTGCACCTGCATGCGCGCGACCCGAAGGACGGGCGCCCCACGCAGGACCCGAAGTATTTCTCCGAATTCGCCAAGGACATCAAGAGCCGCTCGAACGTGGTGATCAATTTCACCACCGGCGGCGCGCCCACCATGGGGGTGGAAGAGCGGCTGCAGCCGACCCTGCTGCTGAAACCCGAGGTGGCCTCGCTCAACATGGGCTCGATGAACTTCGGCCTGTACCCGATGCTGGGGCGCTACAAGAACTGGAAGACCGACTGGGAAGAGAAGTACCTGGCCGAGTCGGACGACCGCATCTTCCGCAACACGTTCAAGGATATCGCCAACATCCTCACCTCGTGCCGCGCCAACAACACGCGCTTCGAGATCGAGTGCTACGATATCGGACACCTGTACACCGCGCTGCACTTCCTGGAGCGCGGGCTGCTGGAGCCGCCCCTGTTCATCCAGTCGGTGTTCGGCATCCTGGGCGGGATCGGCAACCATCCGGAAGACGTGATGCAGATGAAGCGCACCGCCGACCGCCTGTTCGGCAACGACTACGTGTGGTCGGTGCTGGGCGCCGGGCGCCAGCAGATGCCGATCGCCGCGACTTCAGCGGTGCTGGGCGGCAACGTGCGCGTCGGTCTTGAAGACTCGTTGTGGGATGGCCCGGGCACGCTGGCGCAGACCAATGCGCAACAGGTCAACCGCATCCGCTCCATCATCGAGGCGCTGTCGCTGGAAGTGGCAACGCCTGATGAGGCGCGCGAGATATTGCAACTGAAGGGCGGCAACAACGTCGGGTTCTGAGTTTCGGCACTCAATAAAAAAGCGGCCCGCGGGCCGCTTTTTGATCGGGTTCCAGTAGTGTGCTGGCTTACTCCGCATCCTCTTCCTGCATTGCCCCCAGCGCGGCGCGCACCACCGCCAGGGTGAAGTCGATGTCGTCGTCGGAGTGGCTGGCGTTCACGTACCAGCGGCCCGCCGGCATGACGCGTACGCCGCGCGCCAGCAGGTGCAGGCGGAAGCGCTGGTAGACCGCCGGTTCGACCGGGCGGCCGCCCAGCACCGGCAGGGCCTCCGGGTCTTCGCCGATGGTGACCCAGAACAGCGGCCCGGGCCCGCGCACCTGCAGGGGTACGCGCGCTTCGCGGCCCAGGCCTTCGAGGTCGGCCATCAGCTTGCGGCCGCGCTCGTGCAGTTCCATGTAGAACTTCTGCCCGCGCAGGCGCAGCTTGGCAAGGGTCGCCACCGCCGCGGCGATCGCTAGGGAATTGCCGTTGAAGGTGCCCGCGTGGTTCACCGCCTGGGTGGCGATCAGGTCCATGAACTTGCGCTTGCCGGCCAGCACGCCGATCGGCAGGCCGCTGCCCAGGGCCTTGCCGTAGATCACCAGGTCCGGGCCGAAGTGGCCGGTCAGCAAGTAGTGGCCGATCGCCCCTTGCAGGCCCATGCGAAAGCCGGTGATCACCTCATCGAGGATGAACAGGGTGCTGTGCTCGGTGCACTGCTGGCGCAGCGCCACCAGGTAGCCGGGCGCCGGCTCGAAGCAGCCGTTGTTGCCCATCAGCGCTTCGGTGATGACGGCGGCGAAGCCCTCGGGCTCCTCGGCGAAGGCCTGCTTGACGGCGGCCACGTCATTCCACGGCAGCACCAGCACTTCGCCTTCGTTGCCCAGCGGCAGCCAGCCGTGATAGTGGCCGGAAAAACAGATGATCTTGCCGCGCCCGGTGGCGGCGCGCGCCACGCGCAGGGCGGTCTGCACCGCCTCGGTCCCGTCGGTATGAAAGCGGACCGATTCGATGCCCGGCAGCAGCAGCGAGAGTTCCTCGGCAAGCTGCACTTCGCGGGTATGGGTGGCGGAGACCTGGTAGCCGAGTTCGAGCTGGGCGGCCACCGCCGCGTTCACGTCGGCATCGGCATAGCCGAACAGGATGGCGCCGTAGCCGCAGGTGTAGTCGACATACTTCTGCCCGGCCACGTCCCACAGGTGCGCGCCGCGGGCACGCGAGACCACCAACTGGTCGGGCCCTTCGGCCATGCGGAAGTTCGACGATACGCCGCCCGGCATGGCCTGGACCGCGCGCATGCCCCAGGAGTTGATCGTCAGGTCAGCGGTAAGGGTCTGGGGAGCAAGTGCTTCGGACATGCGCTGGGAACCGCGTTGGATTGATTTGCCAGTTTCCGGGTTTTTTTGGGGCCAAGCAATTGATTCTGCGGCTGTATAACCTTGTTTAACAAAAGCCTTGCATCCGCTCCTGTCATGCCGTCTTGAACGTGTTCAGTTATGTATGGGCGGCATAGCTGTTAGAACGGCTATGCAGGTGTCTTCGCCGCCCAAATCGCCGATACTGCATGCTTCGATCGCGGGTGCAAGGCCCGCGGCATAACGATCTCGAGACATGACCTCAACATATTCCTCTTCCCGCCTGGCGCTGGGCGCGTTTGCATTGGCGCTCGCCATGGGCGCCCGCGCCGACTTTCCGGACAAGCCGATCCGCCTGGTGATTCCCTTCCCGGCCGGCGGCACGGTGGACGTGGTGGCGCGCGTCGTCGCCAACCAGGCGGCGACCGATCTCAAGACCACGTTCGTGATCGACAACCGGCCCGGTGCCGGCGGCAGCATCGCCACCGACGCGGTGGCCAAGGCGCAGGCGGACGGGTATACGCTGCTGTACACCACTCCTTCGCACACCATCAACCCGGCGATCTACAAAAAGCTGCCCTTCGACACGGAGAAGGACGTGATCCCCGTCGCCCTGGTGGCGGCCGCGCCCGAGCTGCTGGTGGCGCATCCCTCGGCGCCTTTCAACACCTTCGCCGAATTCATTGCCTACGCGAAGGCCAATCCCGGCAAGCTCAACTACAGTCACGCCGGCAACGGCACCCTGCCGCACGTCACGATGGAACTGCTGCTGCGCCGCGCGCGGATCAACGTGGTGCCGGTGGCCTACAAGGGCGCGGCGCCGGCGATGAACGATCTGCTGGCGGGGGTGGTGCAATTGAAGCTCGATACCTATGCCACCTCGGGCCAGATGATCACGGCCAACCGGCTCAAGCCCCTCGCGGTGGCGAGCAAGCATCGCCTGGCGCAACTGCCGGGCGTGCCGACCGTGGCCGAGTCGGGCCTGCCCGGTTATGAAGGCAGTTTGTGGATGGGCGTGATGGCACCGGCCGGCACGCCGGCGGCCATCGTCGACAAGCTCGGCCGCGCCTTCATCGCCGCGGTGAAGGCGCCCGAGGTGCGCGAGCGCCTCACCCGTGACGGCGTGGAGATCATCGGCAACGATGCGGCCTCGTTCGGCGCGCAGATCAAGGCGGAGCTCAAGCAATGGGGCGACCTGGTGCGCGACGCCAAGATCACCGCCGAATAGCCCGCCACCGCTTCAACCCAGGAAAGTACGCAGCATGCCTTACCTCACCCCGCCTCCCGATCCGCGCGTCAATCAGCCGCGCCTGCCAACCCCGCCCGGCGCCTGGGACTGCCAGGTGCATCTGTTCGGTCCGCAGGAGGAGTATCCGCAGGACACGACCAGTCCCTATGTCTCCGCGCCCGCCACGGCCGAGATGAACATCGCCATGCAGAACGCGCTCGGCCTGGCGCGTTCCATCGTGGTCAGCGGCGGCGGCTATGGGCGCGACTACCGCTACATGGAGCATGCGCTCGAAAAATATCCGCGGCGCTTTCGCGGCGTGATCCTGCCGCCCGACACGATTGCCGACGCGGAACTCAAGCGGCTGGATAAGCTCGGGGTACGCGGGGTGCGCTTCGTGTCGGATGGGCATGCGAAGAACCTGCCGCGCATCCTGCCGCGGGTGGCTGGGCAGGCGATGGCCCTGGGCTGGCCGGTGCACTTCTATCCCAGGGGCGAGGACCTGGTGCAGTACGAGAAGGACCTGCTGGCGCTGCCGAACCAGATCGTGCTCAACCACTTCGCCGCCGTGCCGGCCGCCAAGGGCTTGAACCAGCCGGCCTTCCAGACCCTGCTGCGCATGCTTGATACCGGGCGCGTCTGGGTCAAGCTTTCCGGGCCGATGCGCTCATCCGGCGGCGACATGCCTTACGCCGAAGTCACGCCGCTGGCGCGCGCGCTGATCGCCCGCGCGCCGGAGCGCATGCTGTGGGGCTCGGACTGGCCGCACGTCAACATGCGCGACCGCCGGATGCCCAACGACGGCGACCTGTTCGACCTGCTGCTGGACTGGGCGCCGGATGCGGCCGACCAGCGGCGCATCCTGGTCGACAACCCGGACAGGCTTTACGGTACGCGCTAAAAAATCATGCCGCGATCGCGCGCGGATTTCTGATTGAAACGAGGAGACCTCAAATGTTGCGCATTTTGCGTCCGCTGTTCCGTCCGCTGCTGGCGCTTGCCGGCGCCTGCGCGCTGGCTGCCGGCAGTGCCCACGCTGCCTATCCCGACCAGCCGATCAAGATCATCGTGCCCTTCGCGGCCGGTGGCCTGGCCGACATCACCGTGCGCCTGGTGGGCGAGAAGCTCACCACCGCGCTCGGCCAGCCGGTGCTGATCGACAACCGCCCCGGCGCCGGCGGCGTCCCCGCCGCGCAGGCCGCGATGGGCGGCAAGCCCGATGGCTATACCCTGCTGGTCTATACCAACGGCACGGCGATCAGCAAATCGCTGTACAAGAAGCTGCCCTTTGATCCGCAGAAGGATTTCGTGCCCGTTTCACTGCTCGCCTATTTCGACTTGGTGGTGCTGGTGAGAAAGGACTCGCCCTACAAGACCCTGGGCGACCTGCTGGCCGAGACCCGCGCCAAGCCTGGCAAGATCAACATCGGCACCATCAATCCGGGCAGCACGCAGAACCTCTCGGCCGAACTGTTCCGCACCACCGCGAATATCGACGCCGCCATCGTGCCCTTCCGCACCACGCCTGACGTGACGCGCGCGGTGCTGGCGGGCGACGTCGACGCGATTTTCGAATCCTATGCCGCCACCAAGGCGCAGGTGGACGCGGGCAACCTGCGGCCGCTGGCGAACTCCGCCGCCAAGCGCGCCGAGTATCTTCCGCAAGTGCCTACCGCCGCCGAGGCCGGGGTGAAGGGTTATGAAGTGACGGGCTGGAACGCGCTGGTCGCGCCCGCCGGCACGCCGCCCGCGGTGGTGGCGACGCTGAATCGCGAGATCAACAAGATCATCGCCACCCCCGAGGTGAAAAAGCGCCTGCTCGACCTGGGTACCACCGCCTACGCCGGCACGCCGGACGAACTGAAACGCCAGCTCGCCAGGGACATTCCGAAGTGGGCCGCGGTGATCAAGAAGGCCGGGATTCCGCAGGAGTAAGTGATGGAAAGTGCGGGGGAGTCCGAAACGAAAGTGGTCGACGCACTGGTGGTCGATGCGCATGCCCATGTGTTCGCGGGCGACATGCCCGTGGTCGCCAACCCGCGCCACAACCCGGACTATGCCTTCACGCCCGAGCAATATCTCGCGGTGATGGACGCGCACGGCGTGCAATTCGCCGTGCTCGCCGCCGGCAGCCCCTGGGCCGACTACAACGACTACATGATCGAAGCGCTGCGCAGGTATCCGCGCCTGCGCGGCACGGTGATCGTTGATCCGTCGGTGGAGCGCTACACGCTGGAGGCGATGGCGCGCGACAGGGTGGTGGGCGTGCGGCTTTCGTTTATCACCATGAAGGAGATGCCGGATCTGGGTACCTTCGCCTGGCGCCGTTTCCTGCGCCGCCTGCGCGACCTGAACTGGCACGTGCACCTGCATATCGACGGGCCGCGCCTGCCGCTGGTGTTGCCGCATTTCGAGGCGGCCGGTGTGAAGCTGGTGCTGGACCATTATGGCAGGCCCGATCCCGCCAAAGGCATAGCCTGCGAAGGTTTCCTGGCGATGCTGCGGGCCATCGAGCGCGGCAATACGTGGGTCAAGGTCTCGGCCGGCTATCGCTTGGGCGAGGAGCGCGTTGCCGCCTATGGCCGCGAGCTGCTGCGCACGGTGGGCGCGCAGCGCCTGCTGTGGGCCAGCGACTGCCCCTTTGTCGGTGATGAAGATGCCACCACTTATCGCCGCACCATGGAGACGGTGGATGCCTGGATGCCGGACGAGACGACGCGCCGCGCGGTGTTCGGCGAAAATGCCCTGAAGCTGTATTTCTCTTGAGTTTTCCTTGAGTTTTCCTCGAGTTCTCCTTAAGCATGCCCGTGATCCAAGCCACCCCTGATACCCTGGCCGTGGACACCCACGCCCACGTCTACACCCTCGACATGCCGATGAGCGGCGAGGCCTGGCACCAGCCGCCGGCCGATGCCACCACCGAGCAATACCTGGCGGCACTGGACGCCAACGGCGTCGGCTGCGCGGTAATGGCCGCCGCCAGCATCTACGGCGATTACAACGACTACATGATCGATGCCACGCGCAAGCACAAGCGCCTGCGTACCACGGTGATCGTCGAGCCGACCACCGACCCCTACGTTCTGCGCGCGATGCGCGACGACGGCGTGGTCGGCATCCGCCTGCAATGGCGCAGCCTCAAACAAACGCCGGACCTCGACGCGCCCGAATATCAGCGCCTGCTGCGCCGCGTGCGTGACCTCGACTGGCACGTGCACCTGCACGACGAAGGCGCGCGCCTGCCGCCGGCGATGGCCAGGCTGGAAAAGGCCGGCGTGAAGCTGGTGATCGACCATTTCGGCCGTCCGACCAAGGGGCAGGGTACGCAATGCCCGGGTTTCCAGGCCATTCTCAGAACGGTGGCCAACGGCCGCACCTGGGTCAAGCTCTCGGCCGGCTACCGGCTGGAGTCGCCGCGGGTGGCTGCCGAATGCGCGCGCGAACTGCTCAAACACGCCGGCCCCGAGAGGCTGCTGTGGGGAAGCGACTGGCCCTTCGCCGCCTTCGAGGACAAGGTCACCTACGCCGACACCGTTACCGATCTCAAGGCCTGGGTGCCGGATGCCGCGGCGCGGGCGCGCATCGGCGGCGAGACGGCGTTCCGGCTGTATTTCGCCTGAACCGGCCTGGCCGGCGCGCCGGCCCTTGCGCCGGTTCTCGCGCCGGTCCCTGTCGAGGTCTCCGCTTATGGGGATAATCCGGCTCCATTGAGGTTAAGCGGGGCCCGGGAGGGCCTGCCTGTGGCATAATGGAAGTCTTTCTTTTCGCTAGCCTTTTCGCGTTTTTGTCACGTTTCAAGCGCGCGAATCACGCCACGCCAGCCATGCCGCAAACGCTCTACGACAAACTCTGGGATAGCCACGTCGTCCACACCGAAGAGGACGGCACGGCGCTGCTATACATCGACCGCCACCTGGTGCACGAAGTCACCAGCCCGCAGGCCTATGAAGGCCTGCGCGAGGCCGGCCGCAAGGTATGGCGCCCCGATTCGATCGTCTCCACCGCCGACCACAACACGCCGACCGACGGCTGGGAGCGCGGCCTGGACGGCATCGCCGACCCGATCTCCAAAGAGCAGATCATCACGCTGGACAAGAACATCAAGGCGACCGGCGCGCTGGCCTACTTCCCGTTCCTGGACAAGCGCCAGGGCATCGTGCACGTGATCGGGCCGGAGAACGGCGCGACCCTGCCGGGCATGACGGTGGTGTGCGGCGACTCGCATACCTCCACCCACGGCGCGTTCGGTTGTCTCGCGCACGGCATCGGCACCTCCGAGGTCGAGCACGTGATGGCGACCCAGTGCCTGGTGCAGCGCAAGTTCAAGTCCATGCTCATCAAGGTCGAGGGCACGCTGCCTGCCGGCGTGACGGCCAAGGACATGGCGCTGGCGATCATCGGCAAGATCGGCACCGCCGGCGGCACCGGCTGCGCGATCGAGTTCGGCGGTTCCGCGGTGCGCGGCCTGTCGATGGAAGGGCGCATGACCCTGTGTAACATGGCGATCGAGGCGGGCGCGCGCGCCGGCATGGTCGGCGTTGACGAAACCACGCTCAATTACCTGAAGGGCCGTACCTTCGCGCCGACCGGCCGCGAGTGGGACGTCGCCTGCCAGTACTGGTGCACCCTCAAGAGCGACGACGGCGCGACGTTCGACACCGTGGTCGAGATGCGCGGCGAAGAAATCGCCCCGCAGGTCACTTGGGGCACCTCGCCCGAGATGGTCACCACGGTGGAAGGCCGCGTGCCCGACCCCGAGCGCGAAAAGGATGCGAGCAAGCGTGACGCGATGGAACGCGCGCTCACCTACATGGGCCTGCAGCCGAACGTGCCGATCACCGACATCACGGTCGACAAGGTGTTCATCGGCTCCTGCACCAACTCGCGCATCGAGGACATGCGCCAGGCTGCCTGGGTGGTCAAGCGCCTGGGCAAGAAGGTGGCCTCGAACATCAAGGCCGCGCTGGTGGTGCCGGGCTCCGGCCAGGTCAAGCTGCAGGCCGAGGCCGAGGGGCTGGACAAGGTGTTCAAGGAAGCCGGCTTCGAATGGCGCGAGCCGGGCTGCTCGATGTGCCTGGCGATGAATGCCGACAAGCTGGAAGCCGGCGAGCGCTGCGCCTCCACCTCGAACCGCAATTTCGAAGGCCGCCAGGGGGCCGGTGGCCGGACCCACCTGGTGAGCCCGGCGATGGCGGCGGCCGCTGCCATCGAAGGCCGTTTCGCCGACGTGCGCAAGCTGCTGTAAGCGAGAACAGTCATGGATAAATTTGTCATACACAAGGGCCTCGCGGCGCCGATGGACCGCGAGAACGTCGATACCGACGCGATCATCCCCAAGCAGTTCCTGAAGTCGATCAAGAAGACCGGCTTCGGTGAAAACCTGTTCGACGCCTGGCGCTACAAGGACGTCGGCGAGCCGGGCATGGACAATTCGAAGCGCCCGCTGAACCCCGACTTCATCCTGAACCAGCCGCGCTACAAAGGCGCCTCGGTGCTGGTGGCGGGCAAGAACTTCGGCTGCGGCTCCTCGCGCGAGCACGCGCCCTGGGCGCTGCAGCAGTACGGCTTCCGCGCCGTGATCGCGCCTTCGTTCGCCGACATCTTCTTCAACAACTCGTACAAGAACGGCTTTTTGCCGATCGTTCTGTCCGACTACCAGGTGCGCACCCTGATCGACCGCATCAACGGCTTTGTCGGTTACCAGCTGGAGATCGACCTGCCGCGCCAGGTGGTGATTTCCAACGGCGAGGAAATGCCCTTCGAGATCACCGGGCACCGCAAGTACTGCCTGCTGAACGGTTTCGACGACATCGGCCTGTCGCTGCAGCACTCGGAAAAAATCAAGGCATTTGAAGAGGCTCGCCGCGCGCGCCACCCCTATTATTTCAGCACCAACGTAGCCAACGCACAGTAAAGAATCGGCACTATGAAGATCGCAGTCCTCCCCGGCGACGGTATCGGCACCGAAATCACGGTCCAGGCAGTCCGTGTCCTGAAGGCCCTGGGCCTGTCGATGGAACTGGAAGAAGCGCCGGTCGGCGGCGCGGCTTACGACCAGCTGGGCCACCCGCTGCCCGAGTCCACCCTCAAGCTCGCCAAGGAGGCGGACGCGATCCTGTTCGGCGCGGTCGGCGGCTGGCAGTACGACAAGCTGGAGCGCGCCCTGCGCCCCGAGCAGGCGGTGCTCGGCCTGCGCCGCCACCTCGGCCTGTTTGCCAACCTGCGCCCCTCGATCGTCTACCCCGAGCTGGTGAACGCCTCCACGCTCAAGCCCGAAGTCGTGTCGGGCCTGGACATCCTGATCCTGCGTGAACTGACCGGCGACATCTATTTTGGTCAGCCGCGCGGCATCCGCATCGCCACCGAGGGCCCGTTCGCCGGCCAGCGCGAAGGCTTCGACACGATGCGCTACACCGAAGGCGAAATCCGCCGCATCATGCACGTCGGTTTCGCCGCTGCCCGCAAGCGCGGCAGAAAGCTGTGCTCGGTGGACAAGGCCAACGTGCTGGAAACCATGCAGCTGTGGAAGGAAGTGGCCGCCGAAGTCGCCACGGAATACCCGGACGTCGCCTATTCCAGCATGTACATCGACAATGCGGCGATGCAGATGATCCGCAACCCCAAGCAGTTCGACGTGATCGTCACCGGCAACATGTTCGGCGACATCCTCTCCGACGAAGCCTCGATGCTGACCGGTTCGATCGGCATGCAGCCTTCCGCTTCGCTGAACGAAAGCAAGAAGGGCCTGTACGAGCCGATCCACGGCTCCGCCCCCGACATCGCCGGCAAGAACCTGGCGAACCCGCTCGGCACCATCCTCTCGGCCGCCATGCTGCTGCGCTATTCCTTTGACCAGGAAGAGGCCGCGCTGAAGATTGAGACCGCGGTGCGCAAGGTCCTCAAGGACGGCCTGCGTACGGGCGATATTTACGAGACCGGCACCACTAAAGTGGGCACCAAAGAGATGGGCGACGCCGTCCTCAAAGCGCTATAGATTCAAAGGTTTCAGTTGTCACGGTCCCCGGCCCTGGCGCTGGGGCCCGGGAAAAAGTGAAGTTTTTCGACAACTGCAACGCGAGGTAATCATGAAAAAGGTTGGTCTGGTCGGCTGGCGCGGCATGGTGGGCTCCGTGCTGATGCAACGCATGGAAGCCGAGGGCGATTTCGCCCACATCGAGCCGGTGTTCTTCTCCACTTCGGCAGTGGGCAAGGATGGCCCCACCGTCGGCGGCAAATCGGCTGGCCGCCTGCTCGACGCCTCCAGCACCGATGCGCTCAAGGGGATGGACATCATCATCACCTGCCAGGGCGGTGATTACACAAATGCCATTTACCCCAAGCTGCGTTCGGCCGGCTGGAAGGGCTACTGGATCGACGCCGCCTCCGCGCTGCGCATGAAGGATGACGCGATCATCATCCTCGACCCGGTCAACATGGACGTGATCAAGCAGGGTCTCACGAGCGGCGTGCGCGACTATATCGGCGGCAACTGCACCGTCAGCCTGATGCTGATGGCGCTGCACGGCCTGTTCAAGGCCAACCTGATCGAGTGGATGACGGCCATGACCTACCAGGCCGCCTCCGGTGCCGGCGCGGCGAACATGCGCGAGTTGCTCAGCCAGATGGGCGCGCTGCGCGACCCGGTCGCGGGCCTCTTGAAAGACCCGGCCTCCGCCATTCTCGACATCGACCGCCAAGTCGCCTCGACCATGCGTTCGAGCGAGTTTCCGACCAGGGAATTCGGCGTGCCCCTGGCCGGCAGCCTGATCGCCTGGATCGACAAGGATCTGGGCAACGGCCAGTCCAAGGAAGAATGGAAGGCCCAGGCCGAAGGCAACAAGATTCTCGGCCGCGAAGCCAGCCCGATCCCGATCGACGGCCTGTGCGTGCGCATCGGCGCGATGCGCTGCCACTCGCAGGCGCTGACCATCAAGATGACCAAGGATGTGCCCCTGAATGAAATCGAGGGCATGCTGGCCGACGCCAACCCCTGGGCCAAGGTGGTGCCGAACCAGCGCGACGACTCGATTGCCGAGCTGTCGCCGGCGAAAGTCACCGGCACGCTCATCACGCCGGTTGGGCGCCTGCGCAAAATGTCGATGGGGCCGAGTTACCTGTCGGCCTTTACCGTGGGTGACCAGTTGCTGTGGGGCGCCGCCGAGCCGCTGCGCCGCATGCTGCGCATCGTGCTGGAGAAGTAGACACGCCGTATGGGACAGAATCGGGAAAAGGGGCCTCAGCCCCTTTTTTTGCCGTCCGGGCCCGCTTTTTGCAAATTTCGATCTGCCGCCGGCCTCCGTTCGTATCTAGGGGACCGTTGCTTGCAGCCAACACCCCGCGCAGGCTTTGCTTGCGTGCAATACTTCAAGTCAAGGCTTAGCTTGCATGGCTAACCTTTTGATGTTAACTTCATAATCTGGGGAAATCGTTACCTGCGGCCGGTGCTCGAAAACTGCATCCGAAGGGCCGTCGCAGGGGGATGAGCGCCTGGGATGTCGCTGGCATAATTACATGCGTGGGAGTCACGCATGGGAGTAGCCGGGCGGCGTCCGCAGGGGGCCTTATACATGTCAGGGCAACCCATCGCAATTCGAGGGAGCCGGGGGAGTTAGTCACCGTGAGACAACACAAACTCAAGAAAATCGCCTTAGCCACCGCGTTCGCCCTCACCGGCGCATTCGTGGCGCCCGGCGCCCATGCGGCCGGGTTGGGCCAGTTGAACGTGCTCTCCGGCCTGGGTCAGCCCCTGCGCGCCGAGATCGACCTCACCTCCGTGACTCGTCAGGAAGCGTCCAGCCTCGCCGCCAAGATGGCCGGGCCGGAAGCCTACCGCCAGGCCGGCGTGGAGATGAGCCCGGCCCTGCTGGGCGTACGCGTCACCGTCAACCGCCGCTCCTCCGGCGCCTATTTCCTGAGCCTGACCACGGTCCAGCCGGTCAATGAGCCGTTCGTCGATGCACTGATCGAGTTGAACTGGGCCAGCGGCCGCCTGGTACGCGAATACACCTTCCTGCTTGACCCGGCCGACATCAAGGTCAACCCGCCGGTGGCCGTCGCGCCGCCCGCGCCGGTGAGCCCGCCGGTCGCCGTTGCGCCGCCCGTCGCGATGACCCCGCCGGCGGCAGAGCCGGCGCCCAGCGCCGCCGCTCCCGAAGCGCCCAAGCCGGCCGAGCCGGCGCCCAGTGCCGCCGTGCCGGAAGCGGTCAAGCCCGCCGAGCAGCCCAAGCCGGCTGCCACCAGCGGCACCTACGCCGTCAAGGCCGGCGACACCCTGGCCAAGGTGGCGGCCAAGAACAAGCAGGAAGGCGTCAGCCTGGACCAGATGCTGGTCGCGCTGTACCGCGCCAACCAGGACGCCTTCATCAGCGGCAACATCAACCGCTTGAAGAGCGGCGTGATCCTCAACCTGCCCGACAAGGACACCGCTGCTTCGGTGGCCCAGGACGACGCGCGCCGCCTGATCGTGGCCCAGTCTTCCGACTGGAAGGCGTATCAGGACAAGGTAGCCGGCACCGCTGCCGCCGCGCCCGCCACCCAGCCCGACGCGCCCAAGCAGGTCTCGAAGGGCCGCATTACCGCCAAGGTCGACGACCAGGCGCAAAAGGCCGATACGCGTGACCAGCTCACCCTGTCCAAGGCCGGCGATGCGAAGAAGGGCGACGCCAAGAAGGGCGCCGCCGCTGCCGGCAAGGGTGGCGATGCCGCCGCCGCCGCCGCTGCCGCCAAGGCCCGCGCCACCGAGGAAGAACTGGTCGCCAAGGAGCGCCAGCTGCGCGATGCGGGCAACCGCGTTGCCGAGCTGGAAAAGAATGTGCGCGACCTGCAAAAGCTGGTCGAGCTGAAGAACCAGAGCCTGGCCGACATGCAAAAGCAGGCGGCCCAGGCCAAGGCCGACGCCAAGAAAGCGCCCGAGCCCAAGGCCGCCGCGCCTACGCCGCCGGCGCCCCCGGTAGTTGCCAAGGCCGAGCCGCCGAAGGTCGAACCGCCCAAGGTGGAGCCGCCGAAAGTGGAGCCGCCCAAGGCCGAGCCGCCGAAGGCGCCCGAAGTCGCCAAGGCCCCGGAGACTCCCAAGGTCGAGCCGCCGAAGGCCGAGCCGCCCAAGGCGCCCGATGTGCCCAAGGCCGGCGAGACGCCGCCTGCCGACGCCAAGGCCTTGACCCCGCCGCCGGCTGGTACCGAGCCGCCCAAGGCTGATGGCGCCGCGCCCACGCCGGCACCTGCCGTTACCGAACCGCCCAAGGCTGTCGAAGCGCCCAAGCCGCCGCCCAAGAAGCCGGTGGCACCGCCGCCGCCGCCCGAACCCAGCCTGATGGACGAGTTCCTGGGCAATCCGCTGTACCTCGGCGGTGCCGGCCTGGTGCTGGTCCTGCTGGGCGGTTATGCCGCCTACGCGGTGAAGCGCAAGCGCAAGGTCGAGTCCTTCGAGAGCAGCATCATCACCGGCGGCGACCTGAAGGCCAATTCGGTGTTCGGCAACACCGGCGGCCAGAGCGTGGACACCGGCAACAGCTCGTTCCAGAGCGACTTCTCGCAAGTCGGCCCGGGCGCGATCGATGCCGATGAGGTCGACCCGGTTGCCGAGGCCGATGTGTACATGGCCTACGGCCGCGACGCGCAGGCCGAGGAAATCCTTAAGGAAGCGCTGCAGAAGGACCCGAACCGCCAGACCGTGCGCATGAAGCTGTTGGAAATCTACAGCCAGCGCCGCGATCCGAAAGCGTTCGAATCGGCCGCCAACGAATTGCATTCAGCCACCGGCGGCCACGGCGAGCAGTGGAGCCGCGCCGCTTCGCTGGGCCATCAGATCGACCCGAGCAACCCGCTGTACGGCGGCTCCGGCGCCGCGGCCGACAATCCGACCGCGACCCAGCCGCTGGGAGCCGGGGTGATGGCGGCTGCCACGGCGGCGCCGATCATGGACTTCGGCACCGACAAGACGGTGACCCTGGATGCCTTCACGCCGGCGGCCCCGGCCGGGCGTCACGATGATCCGCTCACCAAAACGGTGGCCCTCGATGCGCTGCAAGGCCAGGCCGCGCCGGCCGACATCGATCTCGACTTCGACCTGGGCGGCGATACCTCGCAGCAAAAGGCCGGCGCCTCGCCTGATTTCATGCTGGGCGATGGCGGGCCGAATACCGAGCCGGATGCGGCGGTGGACTTCGACCTGGGTTTCGGCGATGCACTCTCCGCTCCGGCCGCGCCCGCCCATGTACCGGCCCCCGCGCCGGCTTCCTCGGTGACCGACTTCTCGCCTTCGGGCACCCTGATCATCGAGGCGCCCAACCTGGGCGCCATCGGCGGCAGCGAGAAGACCATCGAGATGTCCCCGGTCGGCATTCCCGAGGCGCCTACTGAGGAAGAAGGCAACAACATCGACTTCGATTTCGATCTTGGTGGTACTCCGGCCGCTGCGCCCGCCCCGGCTCCGGCGGCGTCGGGTGGCAATGGCATGGACTTCGACCTGTCTTCGATTTCCCTGGACCTGCCGGGTGAAACCGCTGGTGCGGGCGGCGGCGCTACCGACGACGCGGCTACCAAGCTGGATCTGGCCAAGGCCTACCAGGAAATGGGCGACAAGGACGGTGCCAAGGAACTGCTCGGCGAAGTCCTCAAGGAAGGCAGCGCCGCGCAACAGGCCGAAGCGCATCAATTGCTGGCCTCGATCTAGCTATCTCGATGTAAGGTCGGACGCTGCAATCAGGACGGGTGGCCTTGCGCCGCCCGTTTTGTTTTGGCGGCGTCTTTCCTTGCCGCCCTGTTTTTCCCGCCCGACAAAACCTCCCCGCCGCTTTCCGCGTAACCTTTCGCCATGCGCATCGCCTTAGGCCTCGAATACGATGGCGCCTCCTTCAACGGCTGGCAAACCCAGCCGGGCGGGGGCACGGTGCAGGACGCGCTCGAAGCAGCCCTGGCGCAAATGGCAGGGGCGCCGATCCGCGCGCAATGCGCCGGCCGCACCGATACCGGGGTGCATGCGCTGGCCCAGGTAGTGCACTTCGACACCGAAGCCGAGCGGCCGGACAGTGCCTGGGTCAAGGGAGTGAATACTCACCTGCCGCGCGCGGTGGCGATCCGCTGGGCCAAGCGTGTCCCGGATGACTTCCACGCCCGGTTTGGCGCCACCAGCCGGCGCTACGATTACCTGTTGATCAACCGGCCGACCCGGCCCGCGGTCTGGGATGGCCGGGCCGGGTGGTTCCATCTGCCGCTGGAGGTGGAGACCATGCGGGCGGCAGCGGCGCACCTGATCGGCGAGCACGACTTCTCCGCGCTGCGTTCGGCCGAGTGCCAGGCGGCTTCTCCCGTGCGCACCCTGCGCGGGCTCGAGATCACGCGCGAAGGCGAGGTGGTCCGTTTCTCGCTGGAAGCCAATGCCTTTTTGCACCACATGGTGCGCAACATCGTCGGCTGCCTGGTGTATGTCGGCAAGGGCAAGTACTCGCCAACCTGGATGGCCGAGGTGCTGGCCGGGCGCGACCGCGCCAAGGCGGCGCCGACCTTCGGGCCGCAGGGGCTGTATCTCTCCGGAATCGATTACGATCCGCGCTGGGAATTGCCCCCGTTCCAGGTAGACCCCCTGTTTCCCCCCATGGAAGAGCCGTGACCAGCACCCTCACCCGCGTTTTGACCCGAACCCGCATCAAGATCTGCGGCATCACCCGCGAACAAGACCTGGAAGTCGCCGTCGAGGCCGGGGTGGACGCGATCGGCTTTGTGTTCTATCCGCCGTCCAAGCGCTGCATCACCCCGCAGCGCGCGCGCCAGCTCGCCGACCTGCTGCCGCCCTTTGTCACCGCCACCGGGCTGTTCGTCAATCTCCCCGCCGATCAGGTGCAGGCCACGGCCGATACCGCCCGCCTGCAGCTGCTCCAGTTCCACGGCGAGGAAACGCCGGAATTTTGCGAACAATTCGCCCTGCCGTACATCAAGGCCGCGCGGGTCGAACCTGGCCTCGATTTGGTAAAATACGAGCGCAATTTCAAGACCGCCCGCGGATTGCTGCTCGACGCCTTTGTCGAGGGCTACGGCGGCGGTGGCGAGGTGTTCGATTGGTCTCTGATTCCAAAAGAAGTCGCGGCTCGGGCCGTTTTGTCTGGTGGGTTGCGTGCCGAAAACGTCGGTGCAGGAATTCTTTCCTTGCGCCCATTGGGCGTTGACGTCTCCAGCGGTGTAGAGCAGGCCAAAGGCATCAAGGATGCCGACCTGATCCGCCGTTTCGTGGCTGCGGTGCACGCAGCCGATGCAGACCTTCAAGGAATCCCATCATGAAACCCAACGATCTACCCGGCCAGGGCTACAACCTGCCGGATGCCAAGGGCCACTTCGGCCCCTACGGCGGCATTTTTGTCTCCGAAACCCTGATGCATGCGCTTGATGAACTCAAGCAGATGTACGCCAAGTACCAGAAGGACCCGGAGTTCATCGCCGAGTTCGAGCGCGAGCTCAAGCATTACGTGGGCCGCCCCAGCCCGATCTATCACGCCAAGCGCCTCTCGCAGGAGATGGGTGGCGCGCAGATTTATCTGAAGCGCGAAGACCTGAACCACACCGGCGCGCACAAGGTAAACAACACCATGGGCCAGGCGCTGTTGGCCCGCCGCATGGGCAAGCCGCGCGTGATCGCCGAGACCGGTGCCGGCCAGCACGGCGTGGCGACCGCGACGATGGCGGCGCGCTTCGGCCTGGAGTGCGTGGTCTACATGGGCAGCGAAGACATCAAGCGCCAGTCGGCGAATGTCTACCGCATGAAGCTGCTCGGCGCCACGGTGGTGCCGGTCGAGAGCGGCTCCAAGACCCTGAAGGATGCGCTCAATGAAGCGATGCGCGACTGGGTGACCAACGTCGAGAATACCTTCTACATCATCGGCACGGTGGCCGGCCCGCATCCTTACCCGATGATGGTGCGGGACTTCAACGCGGTGGTCGGCAAGGAATGCCTGTGGCAGATGCCCGAGATGATCGGTCGCCAGCCGGACGCGGTGCTCGCCTGCGTGGGCGGCGGTTCGAACGCGATGGGCATTTTCCATCCCTACATCCCGCACCAGAACGTGCGTCTGATCGGGGTGGAAGCGGCCGGTTCCGGCATTGCCTCGGGCAAGCACGCGGCCACGCTCACCGCCGGCACTCCCGGCGTGCTGCACGGCAATCGCACCTACCTGCTGCAGGACGCCAACGGCCAGATCACCGAGACCCACTCGATCTCCGCCGGCCTGGACTACCCCGGCGTCGGCCCCGAGCATGCCTGGCTGAAGGACACCGGGCGCGCCGAGTACGCGGCGATCACCGATGACGAAGCGCTCGAAGCCTTCCACAAGCTGTGCCGCATCGAGGGCATCATCCCCGCGCTCGAATCGAGCCACGCGGTGGCGCATGCGATGAAGATCGCTCCCTCGATGCCGAAGGACAAGGTGCTGCTGGTCAATCTCTCCGGACGCGGCGACAAGGACATGCATACCGTCGCCGAAAAATCCGGCTTGAAGCTTTAAGGAGAGACGACCATGTCACGTATCGCCAGGGTATTGTTTGCCCTCAAGGAGCAGAAGCGCAAGGCGCTGATTCCCTACATTTGCGCCGGTGATCCCTATCCCGCCATCACCGTGCCGATGATGCACGGCCTCAAGGCGTCGGGCGCCGATATCATCGAGCTTGGGGTGCCGTTCTCCGACCCGATGGCCGACGGTCCCGTGATCCAGCGCGCTTCCGAACGGGCGCTGAAACACAACGTCAGCCTGAAGGATGTGATCGCGATGGTCGCGGAGTTCCGCAAGACCGACGCCGACACGCCGGTGGTGCTGATGGGCTACGCCAACCCGATCGAGCACATGGGCATGCGCCCGTTCGCCGACGCCGCGAAAGCCGCCGGGGTCGACGGCGTGCTGGTGGTGGACTATCCTCCGGAGGAGTGCGAAGCCTTCGCCGCCGATGTGAAGGCGCACGGGCTCGATCCGATCTTCCTGCTCGCGCCCACCTCCACCGAGGAGCGCATCGCCGCGGTCGGCAAGGTCGCGTCCGGCTACCTCTACTACGTGTCGCTCAAGGGCGTGACCGGTTCGGCCACGCTCGACACCAGCGAAGTGGCCCAGCGCATCCCGCTGATCAAGAAGTATGCCGACATTCCCGTCGGCGTGGGTTTCGGCATCCGCGATGCGGCCACGGCTGCGGCGGTGGCGAAGGTGGCCGACGCGGTGGTGATCGGCAGCCGCATCATCCAGGAGATCGAAAACTCCAAGGCCGGCCAGGAAGTGGATAATGTCAAAACTTTCATGACCGGCATCCGCCAGGCCATGGACGCGGCCGTTTAGAGCCGCCGTAGTCGCGTAGAAGATACGTAACAAAATGCACGAGGGGAAATACCGATGAGCTGGCTGGACAAACTCTTACCACCGAAAATCCAGCGCGACGGCACGCGCAGCAGCAAGAGCGTGCCCGAAGGTCTATGGGTCAAGTGCCCCTCGTGCGAAACCGCCTTGTTTTCCACCGACCTGTCGAACAACGCGCAGGTCTGCCCGAAGTGCAACCACCACCTGCGCATCAACGCGCGCGAGCGGCTTGATTTGCTGCTGGATCCGGAAGGGCGTTTCGAGATCGGCGCCGACGTGCGCCCGGTCGACAGCCTGAAATTCAAGGACAGCAAGAAATATCCGGATCGCCTGAGAGACGCGATGGCGGCTACCGACGAGACCGATGCCCTGGTGGTGATGCAGGGCGCGATGAACACCCTGCCGGTGGTGGCGGCCGCGTTCGAATTCGATTTCATGGGCGGCTCGATGGGCTCGGTGGTGGGCGAGCGCTTCGCGCGCGGCGTCGCCGCCGCGGTCGAGCAGAAGGTGCCGTTCATCTCGATCACCGCCTCGGGCGGCGCTCGCATGCAGGAAGGCCTGCTGTCACTGATGCAGATGGCCAAGACCACTGCAGCGCTCACCAAGCTGGGCGAGAAGCGCCTGCCCTACATCTCCGTGCTGACCGACCCCACGATGGGCGGGGTCTCGGCCAGCTTCGCCTTCATGGGCGACGTGGTGATCGCCGAGCCGGGTGCGCTGATCGGCTTTGCCGGCCCGCGCGTGATCGAGCAGACCGTGCGTGAAAAGCTGCCCGAGGGTTTCCAGCGCGCCGAGTTCCTGATGGAAAAGGGCGCCATCGACATGATTGTCGACCGCCGCGAGATGAAGGCGAAGATCACCCGCCTGCTCGCCCTGATGCAGGACCTCCCGGCGGACGCGTTCCAGGCGCTTTGACGATTTGACGTTGTAACGCCGGCGGACCACAGGTCCGCCGCACCGCGCGCCTCCTGGGCGCTTCTCCTGTCTGCATACCTTGAGCCTCACCGCCACCTCCCCGCTTGCCGACTGGCTCGATTACATCGAGAACCTGCACTGGCAAAACATCTCGATGGGCCTGGACCGCGTCGGTGCGGTGCGCGAACGCATGGAGATCGGTTTCGACTGCCCGGTCATCACCGTGGGCGGCACCAACGGCAAGGGCTCGACCTGCGCGATGCTGGAGGCGATCCTGCGCGCCGCGCACTATCGCACCGGCCTGTATACCTCGCCGCACCTGATCAAGTTCAACGAGCGCGCGCGCATCGACGGGGTCGATGTCAGCGATGCAGTGCTGACCGGTGCGTTCGCGCGCGTCGAGGCGGCGCGTATCGGCAGCGGCGGGCAGGGCGCCGTCGAGCTGACCTATTTCGAGTTCACCACCCTGGCGGTGATGCTGCTGTTCGCCGAGGCAGGGCTCGATTGCGTGATCCTTGAAGTCGGCCTGGGCGGGCGGCTCGATGCGGTCAACCTGTTCGACGCCGATTGCGCGATCCTCACCAGCGTCGACCTGGACCACCAGTCCTACCTCGGCGATACG
>Ga0307511_10000290_pt1 | contig 52945 bp, 39 predicted proteins | sample 13_EM_MG_FD_200266 | JGI IMG/M metagenome (GOLD analysis project Ga0307511, IMG submission 200266) | Populus trichocarpa ectomycorrhiza microbial communities from riparian zone in the Pacific Northwest, United States - 13_EM | ecosystem: Host-associated > Plants > Roots > Unclassified | place... | reverse complement strand
CGCCAGCCACCAGCACAGATCGCCGTCCAGCAGCGGATACAGCCCGACATGCACGTCACCGGTCAGATGCGCACGCAAGACGTCCTTGCTCAGCGGCAGATAGTCACGGTCCTCATGACGAACGCCATCCGCCATCCGCCACGTGCCGCTGGCAGCCAGCCCGCCTTGCCCGTACCCGCGTTCTCCCACCGCGTGGCGTAGACGTCGGTGCGAGCGGCGAACAAGGCAGCGAAAAAATCGACCTTCAACTCCGGGGCCGATCGCCGGTCGACCGGGCCGGGGTGCGCCTCGAAGATACCGGTCTGCACCGGACCGGGCGGAGCCGCCTGTTTGGGTGTCAGCTCCAGCAGCCGCAGCAACCGCGCGTTCTCCGCACGCAATCGCGTTGTCACGGCACGGAGCTCCGCGAGTTCCTCTGCGAGCCCCGCGACCGTCGCTGGCTGGAGATCGTCGTCCACGGAACCCACGGTAGTTCCGATGGTCAGCGGGTGGTCAAATCGCCAGGAATTCGTAGTACTGGTATTCGTTCACTGCCCATGTTCTCGGTGGGCAGGAGTAGAAGGTCCTGCCCGGAACGTCGAGTCGTCGCCGAGGTGGAAGGACAGGTGCCCTCGATCGTTTTGTCATCGACGAGAACGGCCCAGCCGCGTCCGCTGAGCTGGCCGCCTTCGTCGATGCCTCGGTATGCCAGGACCGGTCGCGCCGACTATCCACAGGTGCGAGAGCCCCGCTGTCTTCACCTTTCGCGGACGCGGCGGCGGTACCCCTCTGACCGCCGCTGCGGCCGCTGTGCCAGGTTTAGTGCGGATGGACTGTTCGGTGTCACGAACTGGCGTCGGACAAACAGGGTCCGGACAACGGCCACTACCTGGGGGTGTGTCGATGGCGCGTACCGAGCAGCCGCTGGGGCCCGGGGACGACCCGGTCACCATGTTCGCCCGTGACCTGCGGAAACTGCGGGCCGACGCGGGCAGCCCGACCTACCGTGACCTTGGCCGGCGCACGCATTACTCGGCGTCCACGCTGGCCGAGGCGGCCAGCGGCAAGAGGCTGCCGAGCCTGGCGGTCACCCTGGCCTACGTGCGGGGCTGCGCGGGTGACCCGGGGGAGTGGGAACGACGCTGGCACTCGATCGTGGCGGCCGATCGGGCAATCCCGGCGGAGGAAGACGAACGGGCGCCCTACGTGGGGCTCGCGGCTTTTCAGGCCGAGGACGCCAATCGCTTCTTCGGTCGGGAGGAGCTTGTCGAGCAGTTGCTGGCCCGAGTCGCCGGACAGCGTCTTCTGGCGGTGTTCGGCGCGTCCGGCGCCGGAAAGTCGTCAATTCTGCGGGCCGGTCTCGTCGCCGGCAGAAACGACGAATGGCCGGTGCTGCTGTTCACCCCCGGCCGACATCCGCTGGAGGAATGCGCGGTTCGGCTGGCCGCCTGGATCGGCGTGTCATCGGTGTCATTGCGAACCGAGTTGGCCGCCGATCCCGGCGCCCTGCACCTGCACGTGCGCCAGGCGCTCACGGAGCGGGGCGACGAGGTCGATCTGCTGATGGTGGTCGACCAGTTCGAAGAGGTCTTCACCCTGTGCCAGGACCCGGCGGAACGCGAGCAGTTCCTGGCCGCCCTGCTGCACGCGGCGCGGTCCCGCACGAGCCGGATCCGGGTCGTGCTCGGCGTCCGCACGGACTTCTACACCCACTGCGCGGCCCACCCCGAGCTGGTGGAAGCCCTGCAGGACGCGCAGGTGCTGGTCGGCCCGATGAGTGCCGAGCAGCTGCGCTCGGCGATCAGCCGGCCCGCGATCGACGCCGGGTTCCGGCTCGAGACCGCGCTGATGGCCACGATCATGGCCGAGACCGCGGGCGAACTCGCGGTGTTGCCGCTGGTGTCGCACGCGTTGCTGGAAACCTGGCGCCGCCGCCAGGGCACCACCCTGACCCTGGCCAGCTATCAGGCGGCCGGCGGGATCGCCGACGCCATCGCGCGGACCGCCGAAGGCACCTATGCCCAGTTCGACGCCACGCAGCAGGCCCTGGCCCGGGATCTGTTCCTGCGCCTGACCGCCCTGGGTGACGGGACCGAGGACACCAAGCGCCGGGTGTACCGCCGAGAACTGCACACCGGCCCCGACTTGGCGTTCGTGGTGGAACGTCTCACCCAGGCCCGGCTCGTCTCGGCCGACGGGGACGGCCTTGAGATCACCCACGAGGCGCTGATCCGCTCGTGGCCACGGCTGCGTGAGTGGCTGTCGGACGACCGGGACAGCCTGCGCCTGCACCGCGCGCTCACCGACGCCACGGACACCTGGGAGTCCCTGGACCGCGATCCGGCAGCCCTCTACCGCGGCGTCCGCCTGGATCAGGCGACCGCGTGGGCGGCCGACAGCCGCGCGGCGCTGACCGCTCGGGAACAGGAGTTCGTGCGGGCGAGCGTGCGGGCCCGCGAGGAGGAGGAGAGCCGCAGCCGCCGGCGGACCAGGCGGCTGCGCCAACTCGTCGCCGCCGTGGTGGTGTTCGCGGTGCTCGCCACGTCCGCGGCGGCGGTGGCCATTCAGCAGTGGTCGACGGCGATCCAGCAACGCGATGACGCGGTGTTCGCACAGGTGGTGGCCGAGGCGGATCGCTTGCGGGACAGCGATCCGTCGCTGTCGGCGCAACTTGACCTCGTTGCCGACCGGCTGCGTCCGAACGACCCCGACGTGCGCACCAGGCTGCTCGCCACCGAGAACGCGCCGCTGGCGGTCGCGGCGCCGGGCCACACCGGCGAGGTGTACCTGACCTCGTTCAGTCCCGACGGCCGAACACTGGCCACCGCCAGCGAGGACCGCACGGCTCGGCTGTGGGACGTGCACGACCCGACCCACCCGGTGCCGCTCGGGAAACCGCTTACCGGCCACACCAGCTGGGTGAGTTCGGCGGTGTTCAGCCCGAACGGACACACGCTGGCGACCGCGGGCGATGACGGCTCCATCCGGCTGTGGAACGTCACCGACCCGGCGCACGCCACGCCCATCGGAGCGCCGCTGGAGGGGCATGGCGGCACGATCTACCTGGTGGCGTTCAGCCCGGACGGCCGAACACTGGCCGCCGCCAGCGAGGACCAGACCGTGCACCTGTGGAATGTGGCCGATCCGGCGCACCCGGCGCCGCTGGGGCAGCCGCTGACCGGACACACCGGACCGGTGCGCTCGGTGGCGTTCAGTCCGGACGGACGCCTGCTGGCCGCCGGCAGCGACGACGCGTCGATTCTGCTGTGGAACGTCACCGACCCGGCGCGTCCGGCGCGCGTCGGCCGGCCCCTGACCGGCCACAGCGGCATCGTGCACTCGGTAGCGTTCAGTCCGGACAGCAGCGTGCTCGCGAGCGGAAGCGACGACCGGACCGTCCGGCTCTGGAACGTCGCCGACGGGACGCCGCTCGGCGATCCGCTGACCGGTCACACCGCCGCGGTCTGGTCGGTGGAGTTCAGTCCGGACGGCCATGTGCTCGCCTCGGGCAGCGACGACAGCACCGCTCGACTGTGGAACGTGTCCGCCCCGGACAAGGCGGTGCCGCTCGGACCGCCGCTGGCCGGCAACGGACACGTCGTGTTCGCGGTCGGATTCAGCCCGAACGGCCACACCCTGGCCACCGGAAGCGCCGACAGCGTGGTTCGACTCTGGTCGCTGCCGGTGGTGCTGATCGGCCACCGCTCAACAGTGAACGCGACCGCCTTCAGCCCCAACGGCCACGTGCTGGCCGCCGGCGCCAACGACAACACCGTGCGGCTGTGGGACACCTCCGATCCGGGCAACCCCAAGCCACTCGGCCAGATTCCGGCCGCCCCCGGCTACCTCCAGTCGTGCAGCGAATGCGCGACCAGCACGGCGTTCAGTCCGAACGGGCGTGTGCTCGCGGTGCTCAGCTACGCCAAGATCGCCCAGTTGTGGGACGTCACCGATCCGACGCACCCCCGGCAGCTCGGGCCGACCCTGGCTCTGGAAACCCGGTACTCCGCGTTCCTGGCGTTCAGCCCCGACGGCCGGACGCTGGCCACCAGCTGGGACGACCAAGTCGGACAACTCTGGGACGTGACCGATCCGGGCAATCCCCAGCGGGTGGGGCAACTGCCCGGACACACCAGCTACATCAACTCCGCGGCGTTCAGCCCCGACGGCCGCTATCTCGCGACCGGGAGCAGCGATCGCACGATCCGGCTGTGGGATGTGACCGACCGGAACAAACCCACACCGGTGGGGCAGCTCGTCGGCCACACCAGCGGCGTCAACTCCGTCGCGTTCAGCCCGGACGGCCACACCCTGGTCAGTGCCAGCACCGACCAGAGCATCAGGCTCTGGGACGTCTCCACCCCGACCAGTCCCAAGCCGTTGGGGCAGCTCGTCGGGCACACCAACGGCGTCACCGCCGTCGCGTTCAGCCCCGACGGCCACACCCTGGCCAGCGACAGCACCGACCAGACGATTCGCCTGTGGGATGTGGGCGATCCAAGAAAACCGGCACCGCTGGGGCAGCCGATCAGCACGCTCGGCGGAACCGCGTTCAGCGTGCCGTTCAGTCCCGACGGCGCCTTCCTGGCCTCGACCGACGGCGCGAACACGGTGCGGTTGCTGGACCTGGACGTCGACCACGCCGTGCGGCGGATCTGCGCGTCGACCCGCGACCTGCTGACACCGAAGCTGTGGCAGGAGCGCCTGCCCGAGCTGCCCTACAACCCGCCCTGCACTGGCTGAGCCGACAACCCTCGCCGATACGACATTCGGCCCAACTTCCGCGGGAGCGGTCACATTGGACCCGGCGCGCCCGATGTAGTCGGCGGGGAGCCACCGCCTGAGGTGGCGCGGACTTTTTGCAGGGGGGATGACACGATGCTGCTCACGCGTGCCCGGATAACGGCGGTCGCCGTGGCGACCGCGGTGCTGGCGGTGGTGGTGCCCGGCGTGGCCCATGCCGCGACGCCGCCGCCCAACGACGACTTCGATCAGGCGACGGCCATCACGGCGTTGCCGTTCACCACGCAGCAGGACACCAGCGGCGCCACCAAGGCGACCGACGATCCGTACTGGTGCCAGAGCAATGATGTGGTCGGCACGGTCTGGTTCCAGTACACCGCCGCCGAGGACGGGCTGCTGCGCGCGACCTCGGCGGGCAGTGACCGCTCGATGATCCTGTCCGCCTTCACCGGCCTGCGTGGCGACCTGAGGGCGGTGGACAACTCCTGCGGCACCGGGACCAACGCCACGATGACGATCCGCGCGACCGCCGGGACGACCTACTACTTCATGGTCGCCGGCTACGACGTGCCCGGCGGCGCGCTGTCGTTCGCCGTGAACCAGATTCCGCCCGCGGCCAACGACAACTTCGCCAACGCCGAGCCCATCACGACGCTGCCGCAGACCCGGCAGCCGGACCTGTCGACCGCCTCGTACGAGGCCGACGAGCCGACCTCGACGGGCTGCTACGAGTCCCGCGGCCTTCCGTCGGTCTGGTACTCCTACAGCACGGCCGGACCGGCGACCTCGGTCACCGCGAAGATCGACGGGACCGGCTCGACCGTCACCGTGTACAGCGGGAACTCCCTGCCGGAGCTCAAGCAGCTCGCCTGCACCTCGAACTTCAGCCAGGCCACGGTGTTCCGCGCGAACCCCGGCGCGACCTACTACATCCGGGTCACCGGGCCGTACGTCAACTACCAGCCGATCACGCTGACCCTGGCCGAGGCGCCGGCGCTGAATCCGCAGCTCAACATTTCGCCGTCCTACCCGACGGTCTACGACAACGTCTCGTTCTCCACCTCCTCGTGGAATTCGATCGACCAGCCGCTGACCGCCTCGTGGGACTTCGGCGACGGCACGACGGCGCCGGCCACCACCGCGTCCGTGTCCCACCACTACACCGTCGACGGCGTCTACCCGGTCACCGTGCACGCCACGTCCCCGGACGGCCGCACCTCGACCCAGACCACGCAGCTCACGGTGAACACGCACGACGTGGGCATCACCAAGTTCGACGTGCCCACCTCGGCCCGCGACGGCCAGCAGAAGTCGATCACGGTGCACGTCGCCAACACGCGGTATCCCGAGCAGGCGACGGTCGTGCTGTACAAGAGCGGTAATCCCTACTGGACCGAGGTCGGCCGGCTCACCCTGACCGTGCCCGCGCGGGCCAAGGGCGCCGTGTCGTTCCCCTTCGCCTACACGTTCACCGACGACGACGCGTTGGCGGGCAAGGTGACCTTCCGCGCCGTGGTCGAGCTGCCCTATCCGGAGCAGGACGCCCGGCCGGCCGACAACGAGGTGATCGCGATCGCCACGACCGTGAATCCGAAGACCGTGAGCCGGGCCAGCTGAGAGCCCAAGGGGGATAACGAGATGACGCTGTCCATCAGACGCCTGTGCTTACCGGTCATCGGCCTCGTGGCCGCCGCGACCGTGCTGCTGACGCCCGGCGTGGCCAACGCCGCGCCGCCGTCCAACGACGACTTCGACTCCGCCACCGCCGTCACCGCCCTGCCGTTCACCACCACGCAGGACAACACCCAGTCGACCAAGGCGGCCGACGACCCGACCTCGTGCTACTCGTGGATCGCGGCGAGCGTCTGGTACGACTACACCCCGTCCGCGGACGGGGTCGTCCTGGCGACCGTGGCCTCCACGAGCAACACGCCGCTGATCGCCGCGTACACCGGAACCCGCGGCGCGCTGACCCCGGTTCCGGGCGCCTGCACCAATTTCAACACCGGCACGTCGAGCACCTTCCACGTCACGGCCGGCACGACCTACCACATCATGCTGCTGTTCCCCTACTACGGCACCCAGGTCACGTTCGGCCTCCAGTCGGTGCCGCCGTCGCCCAACGACAACTTCGCGTCGGCGACGGTGGCGGCATTTCCCTCGGAGCAGACCGGGGATCTGGCGCGGGCGTCGGCCGAGCCGGGCGAGGCGACCCCGAGCTGTGACGCCACCGCGGACCGTTCCGTCTGGTACCGGTACACGCCCGACCGCACCCGGTCGGTGAGTGTGGAGCGGGTCGCCTACTACAACTCGCCCGCGATCACCGTGTACCAGGGCGCCAGCCTGGGCGGCTTGACCGAAGTGGACTGCGCGGCCTCGATGTCGGCCGCGAGCGCGGTGTTCACGGCCACCGTCGGGCAGACCTACTACATCCGGCTGGCCGCCTCCGTCGAGAACGCGGCCTGGTTCGATGTGCGGATCTCGACCGCGCCCGCGCTGGCGCCCGGTGTCTCCGCGTTTCCCGAGCAGCCATCGGTTTACGACAACATCACGTTCACCCCGTACTCGGGTGATTCGCTGGGCCGACAGTTCGTCAGCGGCGAGGTGAGCTTCGGCGACGGCACGTCCGCGCCGATCAACGGCAGCCCGATCCAGCACCAGTACACAAAGGACGGTCAGTACCAGGTTTCGGTGTCGGGGACGACCAACGACGGGCGCACCGGATCCGGCGTCAAGACACTGAAGGTCGAGACCCACGACGTGTCGCTTTCCGACTTCACCGTGCCGGCCTCGGCCCGCGTCGACCAGACGAAGTCGGTCAAGGTGTCGGTGGCGAACACCCGTTACGACGAGGACGTCAAGGTCGAGTTGTTCCGGCTGTCCGAGAACGGCTACTACCAGAGCGTCGGCGCCCTCACCCAGCGAGTGGTGGCTTCTCCCGACCACAAGGTCGAATTCCCCTTCGCCTACACCTACACCGCGGCCGACGCCACGGCGGGCAAGGTGACCTTCCAGGTGGTGGCCAGCTTCGGCACCTGGAGCGAGACCGATGACCATCCGCAGGACAACGTGCTGAACGGCGTGACGACCTCCGTGCGCGCCAAGTCCTGACCCGTTGCCGCTGGGGCGAAATCACGCCGCCCCAGCGGCTTCGGTCACGCCGACGGCTTTACTGGCGCTGGAAACTGGTCCGGTGGCGGCCGGGGGTGGTGCCGACGAGTTTGGTGAAGGCCGCGATGAAGTGACTGGGATTGGCCCAGCCACAGGCGTGGGCGACGTGGACGGTGTCGTGGCCGTCGGCGAGCAGGACGAGTGCGTGATAGACGCGCAGCTGGGTGCGCCACTCGTAGAAGGTCATGCCGAGTTCGTTGTGGAACAGCCGGCTCAGGGTGCGGGCGCTGGCTCCGATCGTCCGCCCGAGCTCGGCCAGCGAGGCGTTGTTCGCGGGATTCTCGTGCAGCAGCTGGGCAATGGCCCGCAATCGATCATCGTGCGGCGCCGGCAGCTGCAAGGGCTGCTCGGGTGCTTCGTAGAGTTCGTCGACGAGGACTCGGCGCAGGCGAGCGCGAGCGGCGCGGTGGAAGTCGCGTGCGGCGGGGTCGTAGTTGCGTGGGCCCGTGAGGGTGAGCAGGATTTCGCGGGCGAGGTCGGAGGCCATGAACACGGCGGGATGGTCCGGCACGAGCCGGGCGAGCGATGCCGGCAGGAACACGATCCGCATATCGGTGTCGCCGTGCGCGCCATGGTGGTGCGTGAACCCGGCCGGGGTCCACGCGACCCGATTGGCCGGCACGATCGACGTGCCCCGTTCGGTGTGTACCGATAGGACGCCACGGGCCGCGTACACCAGGTGTCCACGGGGATGGCACTGCACCGGGCTTGTGCCACCCGACGGCCACAGATGCGCCCCACCGGACGGCCACAGGCGTGACGTCGCAGGTTGGCGGCCATCGGGCATAGCTTGGCATTCTACCGGTGGCCGGCCACACCGCGTTCCGGCGACAGTGCAGGCATGAGCACGACGATGCGAGCGGCGGTCTGTGTCCGGGCGGGTGGCCCGGAGGTGCTGGAGATTCGCGAGCTGCCGGTGCCGGCGGTTCGGGAGGGCTGGAGCCTGGTGCGGGTGCGGGGCGCGGGCCTGAACCGGTCGGAGCTGCGGACCCGTCAGGGACACTCCCCGAACGTGGTGTTCCCGCGGGTGCTGGGCATCGAATGTGTGGGAATCGTTGCGATGTCGACCGATCCGCTGTTGCCGGAGGGGACGACCGTCGCGGCGGTGATGGGGGAGATGGGCCGGGAGTTCGACGGCGGCTATGCGGAGTACGCGTTGTTGCCGAACTCGCTGCTGATGCCGATCACGACCACATTGCCTTGGGACGTCTTGGCCGCGCTGCCCGAGACCTACCTGACCGCGCAGGGCGCGCTGGACACGTTTGGGGCCCTGCAAGGACGTTTGCTGATCCGTGGCGGGACCTCGTCGGTGGGGATGGCGGCCGCGTCGATCGCGTCCGGCCACGGTGTCGAGACCGCGGCCACGACTCGCCGGCCGGACAAGCTCGACGCGTTGACCGCGGCCGGCGTCGACCACGCGCTGCTGGACACCGGTGAGCAGCTGACGTCACTCTGGCCCGAAGGTCCGGACTATGTCTTGGATCTCGTCGGTGCGAGCACCGCGGTGGACTCGCTGCGGCTGGTCCGGCGCGGCGGGACGGTGTGCGTGTCGGGCTCGCTCAGCGGGTGGATGATCCCGAACCTCGAACCGATAGCGATGATCCCGTCCGGCACCAAACTCACGGCGTTCCACAGTGACAACCTCAAGGGCAGCGCGGGCACGGCGGTGTTGCAGCGGGTCGTCGACCAGGTCCAGGCCGGCGTCTATCGACCCAACGTCGACCGGGTCTTCGGCCTCGACGACATCACCGCGGCCCACCGCCGCATGGAGAACAACCAGGCCACCGGCAAACTCGTCCTGGTGCCTTAGGAACTCAGTCGTCGGCTCAACTCGGGGACGCCGTCACCGCTGAGATCGGGCAGGAACGCGGCCCGGCCCGCCATCACCAAAACCAGGGACAGCAGCGGCCCGCTGACCTCGGGGCCGGCGCCCGCCCGGAAGTCGGCGTCGGTCGCTTGCAGCGCCAGGCCCTGGACCAGGGTCTTGCTTTTGACCGCGAAGTCCTTGGTGGCGAAGAAGCGGGCTACGGCGAGCAGGCCGGCGGCGTCGGGGTCGTGTCGCAGCCCCAGGGGCCGGCGGATGTCCTCGGCGTGGACGATCACCTCGCCCAGCCCGGCCGGGGAGGGCTTGATCGGCGACGCGATCGGCCCGACCCGGCGGAACCGTTCGAGCGTCTCCTGCGGGGTGGCGCCGCGGAACGCTTCGAGCCGCCGCCGGTTGTGCACGTCCGGGTTGAACCGGGCCGCGACCATGCTGCGGATCCACGCCCACCGGGTAGTCGACGCGGCCCCGCCGAGGTGGGCAACGACCTCCTCGACGTCCCAGTCGGCGCACAAGGTGGGCGAGCGCCACTGCCCCGGCTCCAGCGCACTCAGGTCATCGGCGAGCGCGGCCATCTCGCGCTGCTGGATCTCCGGCAGGTCGCTCATACCGTAACAGTACCGATTCGCACACACGTTCGAGTTGTCCCCAGCTGTGGACAACTTGTGGACAACCTGGTCAGCGGGCGGCCCGGCGCTGGTCGGCGCGGTGGGCGAGGACGGCGAGGACGCGTTGCCAGGCCGGGGAGGCCTCGGAGATTCGGGACACGACGAGCTTCAGGTAGCCGGCCTGGCCGTCTTGGCCGTGCTCGATCTCCCAGGCGTCCATGTCGTCGATGAGGCGGTCCAGGCGCGGATCGCCGGGATCCCAGTCGACGGCCTGGTCGCAGGCGAGGAACAGGCGGGCGGTCTCGGGATCGTCGAGGCTGGCGTTCTTGTCCCGCACACGCTGCGGCATGAGCTGCGGATCCAGGGCCTGCATGAGGATCCACGAGTCGCGTTCCAGCAGCACCCGCCGCTCGCTGACGCCGAGGCGGCGCAGCCGGTCCAGGATGGCGACGACCTCGGGCGGCAGGACGAGCCGCTCGCCGCTGGCCAGTTCGGCGATCCGGCCACGGTATTCGGCGAGCTGGTCGATCTTGCGTTGGAGGTCGGCGTCGATGTCGGTGATGGCGGCGGCGAACTCGGCCGGCTGGGCGTGCAGCAGCGCGTCGACGCGGGCCAGCGGCACGCCGGCGTCGGCGAGGGTCCTGATCCGGATGAGGTCCACCGCGGCCTGGGCGCTGTAGCGGCGGTAGCCGGAGGCATCGCGCTCGGGCTCCGGCAGCAGGCCGACGTGGTGGTAGTGGCGGACGGTGCGCACGGTCACACCGGCGGTCGCCGCGAGCTGGCCGATCGTGAGCACCGTCCTCCTCTGGTCTGCGGAAACGAGTCTAGGCCCGGTCGATGACGTCGCGGACCGCCTGCACCACGGCGTCCGGGCGGTCGAAGCAGAGCCGGTGGTGGACGGTGTCGGTGAGGATGCGCTGCTCCCCGTGGGACACCGAGCCCACCAGGGCCGCATCCAATCTCGTCTTGCCTTCGGACGGCGTCTGATCACCTAGAACGGTCAGCGCGATCACCGGGACGTCGGGGATGCTCGGCCCGGCCTGGAGCTCACGGGCCAGTTGCACCAGCGCGGTGCGCTCGGCGATGCCGACGCGGAGCCATTCGACGCTCACCTTGGCGTCGATCAGCGCCTGTCGAATGTGCTCCGGATAGTCCGCGCGCAGTTCGGTGTACGTCTCGCGCAGGGCCGGGCGCATCCGTTCGAGCTCATCCAGGTCAGGCGCCGTCCGCTCGGTCGCGGCCAGGTGTCGGTCGGGCGGCATGAACTGGTCCCAGTCGCGATGGAGGGCGTCCATCCACACCAGCCCCGCCACATCCTGTGGGTACAACTGCGAGAACCGGTGCGCGTAGAAGCCGCCGAGCGAATGCGCCGCCAGAACGTATGGGGCGTCGATGTTCTGGGCCCGCAGCAGCTCCCGCAGCTCCGTGGCGACCGCGCCGGCGGTGCGCGGCAGTGGCAGGGGATCGCTGTACCCCGTGCCGCCACGGTCGTACACCACCGCCGTCGTGAACTGTGAAACCCCTTGCTGGACACCGAAATAGTCCAGCCCGACGGCCCCGGCCCCCGGCAGGAACACGACCGCCGGTCCGCCGCTGCCCGATCGATGCACAAAAACCCGGCGGCCGTCGACCTCCTGGAACCCGCCGACCGGCGGTGCGCTGGTGATGGTCATGCGGCAAGGCTCCAACCCTGACGCAGGGTCAGGGTCAACCTCGAAACGCCGTCTGCTCAGTTCAACAAGACGGCCATCCCGGCCAAGCTTCGCGAGGTGTTCGAACGCATCCCGCCCGAGCCGCCCGAGATGGCGGCTCAGTGGGCTTCGACGTAGCGGTGGGTCACGTCTCGGCCCGCGGGCAGCACCGCGGCGAGGTCGAGGGGCACGCGAATGGGCAGGACCTCGGTTCCGGTGCCGAAGGTGTTCGGCATCGCGGGCTTGGCCCCGACGGTCTTCTCGCGGTAACGGCGCTTGAGCGTTGCTTCACCGATGACGACCTCGGCGTGGGTGGCGGTGAGGACCTGAACGGCGTGTGCCCCCGCGCGGAGATGGGCCCGCACGCGCCGGTCGTCGCCGCGGCCGAACTTGTGCCAGTGGCGGTAGCGGACAAGGTAAAGCAGGTGCGGCTCGTCCTTGCGGGCCCGGTGCGTGCGGGAATCCGGTTCGGGCGGACAGGTCGGGCACTCCGTGCGGCCCCGCTTGAGTACGGCCACCGCCCCACAGATGTCGTGCCGGCCCCACGTTCCGTGTGAGGCGGAGCCGAGTCGTTCTCCCAGCCACGGCAGGCCGTGCACGTCCCCGGCCAGCACCGTCCAGCCCGGCCGCCGGTAGATGTCCAGCGTCGCCTCCAGCGCCGTGGCCGCCAAGAACTCGGTGACTCCCGGAATCGGTATGGGCTCGCCGCCCGCCAGGCCGAGAAATTGCCGCAACAGACCGATCTGGTGGTTCGACCGAAGCGTGCCAAGCGCCTCGAGGGCCACGGCAAGATCCGGCGTGCCGCGCTCATCGAGGCAGACGTGGCACCGGGTTCGCCAGCCTGGCCGGCATGCCCGCTCGGTGCCGCACCGCCGGCAGCGCAAGACCTGGATCGCCGCGCCCCCAGGCTGATCCTCGATCAGCTCCATGGGCTCGGTGGCCAGTTCCGCACACGGCCAGCAATGCGCGAACCAGGCCACGTCCGGCCCACGCCCAGCCCCACCCGCCCGGCCGACGACCTTGTCGCCACAGTTGACGCACGCCTTGTCCCCCCGCCGCATGATCGATTTCCTACCGGCTCGCCGGCGGACGATCAAGACCCGGTGTGGTGGTACGCCAGGCGTTCACGGAGACCGACGGCCATGCCGGCGATGGTGGCGAAGTCGATGAACCCGCCGAGTGTTTCGGCGAGGCGTCGATGGCGTACGGGGGCCAGGCGGAGGCGGAGCAGCACCCTGGTCCTGGCGGTGTCGGCCGGGCGCAGAGTGATCGACCAGCTGACGAGGGTGTGGCCCCGGCGGGAGGTGTACACGAGGGACCGCGGGGGATCGATGGCGGCGACCTCGAAGGTCTCGTCGCGGCCGCCGTAGTCGGGAATCACGTCGCCGACTCTCAGGCTTGTCCAGCGCGGGTCCAGCCGGCGCGAAGCACGGCGACGCGGCGGGAGGAATCGTTCGACACGACGGGGGAGGTACCAGCCGGCGCGGCGTTTGCCGAGCTGGACCAGCCACGGCCACACAACCTCGGGCGGTGCATCGACGGTGAAGCCGCAATCCATCACGACATCGGCCGGAGACACGAGGTCGTCACCGGGACGGGGCTCGGCGCGCTCGGCCGGAGTCGCCCGGACGCCGGTGTGCGTGGCCATGGCTTCACCTTTCGTGCTGGCAAGCGTAGCTGTCTCGGCACGGGGTGGTTGCCGGCCGCCAAGGTCGAAGAGTGGCGCCGCGGCCGCGTGCCCTGCCTGGAACAGGCGATCGTCGCTGGCCCGCCCAAGATCGGCACGACGATGCGGGTCTTTCGCGGCTGGACCGAGGACAGGGGCCTGCGACCGAGCGAGACGGTCTACGTCAGCTGGACCAAAGATCGTCACCGGCTGCGGTTCTCCAAGTCGGGAGACCCGAACATCGAGCGGCGTACCGCACCCACTGGCTGCCGCCGAAGCCCGCCGAGGACACGAAGCGAGCCGACGAGTGAGTCGCTGGTCAGTTCGACGGGCGGGACCGGGACGCGCGCCACATGGTGTGTTCCCGGCTCACCGCCTCCTCGGAGTCGGCGACCTCGACGGCCCAGGTCGCCTCATCGTCGACCAGTTCCAGGCGGGAGCGGGCGATCGCCAGTTCGTTGGCGGCGAAGGTGTAGGCCCGCGCCAGAGTGGTGTGCTGGCGCAGGCTGACCCACGCCGTGCCGGCGGCGATGACCGCCGCCACCAGACCGGCCATGTCGATGTCCACGAACCGAACGGCCTTGGCCAGCGCGGCCACGACGCCGACCACCTCGATGACCAGCAGCGAGGTGTGCCACTGGGTCGCCCGCCGCTCGTTGTGCTCGGCTTTGCTCGCGTACCAAGTCTGTTGGTCGGCGATGCGGAACCGCAGGTAGGCCTCCTTACGGGTGGCCAGGTCCTGGGACCGCAGATCGTGCATGGTGGCAGTGACCGTGGGCCGCAGCGACGGGGTGATGCTGGTCGTCGGTGCCTCGTCCAGCAGGCGTGACATCTGCTCGACCAGCCGCCGTTCGGTGAGTTTCTCGTTGCCCTGCTTGGCATACGGGACGCCGCCGACGCTGTAGCGCCAGGCCAGGCTCTTGGCCGACTCCGCCAGGGCACGCCCGTCGTACCAGCGCCCTTCCGGCCGGGTGGCGCGCAGGTTGACCTCGGTCACCGTGATGGCGGCCAGCGCGATCGCGGTGCCGATCGCCGCCAGGTCGACGCCGGCCACCCCCACCTGCCAGGTCAGCACGCCGGTCACGGCCGCGGCGATGGTGAGCAGCAGGCGCAGCCGGACGGTCCGCACATACCCCCGCTGTCCCGACCGCGATGCGGTGTCGGCCGCCTCGAACAGCCCGGGCAGATCGGTCTCGACCAGACCGCGTTGCGTGCCGAGCACGGATAGACCTCCCGTTGGCGTATTGCTGACGCGGAGCCTATACGGCAACACTTGCTACTGGTGGGGCAAGAAGTCGCGTGGCAGGAAAATGTCATCGACTTGTCCTGCCGTGTCAGTACGTGTCTGCGTTCTGTCAGAACGGTCACCGATCGGGGTCACTGACAGCAAGAGGACATCTGTCGATACCCGCTTGCGGAGACGGCGTCTCACGAGGCATCCTTCTGTGGGTCGAAGCACTCTGACCGGCATTCCTGACTGAGGGGTGTTCGAAATCCGACCGCCAAAGAAAGATCTTCATTTCGTTCTGCAGTGGCTGCTGACCATGAGCATTTTCTATCCGATGCGCCTTGGTCTCTGGCGTTGGCCGAGAAGGCCGCCCGGCTATGGGCCGCTGGCGCGCTGGTCCGACGCCCGGGCGGGCCGCCGTGACGGCCGGGCGTCCGTCGTCGCGGCGTCCGATGGCGCGACGAATCCCAGCCGCTGCACCGTGAGCACGGCGAGGGTGCGGGCGTTGATCAGCCGCACCGAGCAGCGGCAGGAACAGGAGCGGATCAGGTTCAACAAGCTGCTGATGCGCATGACGCAGGTTCGGGCCCGATACGCCGGGCCGGTCGAGGGGCAGCGCGTACGCGCCGCCATCGCCGAGCGAGAACTCGAGCTGTTCGACGGCAAACCCGACCTCAGTCGATACGGTCACATGACCGATAGTCGTTATCCGGCCGATTTTGTGGATCGTCGCCGGCGCCGGGAGTTCGAGCGGCGTCGAGAGGAGGCGCTCGAACGCTATGTGCTGGTCAAGGAACGGCTGGTCAAACTCGAACAGCGCCTGGACGCGATGGATTACGCGCGACGGGCGCTCGAGGATGTGGCTCAGCTGAGGGTCCGGCAGGCCCATGCCCTCGGCCAGCTTCGAATCTTTACCTACTGGGCTGAGCTGATTGTCGCGCACCCCGAAGGGGCCGTCGTGAATGCCCAGCTTTTGCCGGCCCTGCCGGCGCTACCCGTATGGAACGGTGAGGGACAGCATGAACTTCCGGCTTAGGAAGAGGGTCGACCGCAAGCGTCGAACGCCGCGGGCCAACCGGACCAAGGCGATCGGCTTCCGGCCGTCCACGGTCAACCGCGATGCCGCCCGCTCGGAGGTGAAGGTCGTCGTCCGCCAGTTCAAGAGGGACGCGTTTGACGAGGCCAGCGGCAGCCTGCTCGACCGGCGGATCAGGGCGTGGAGCAGGCAGTGGCTGGCCGACCTCGCCCAGGGTTTCACGCGGTACAAGGGCCGGGCCCAGGAGAAGCGGGACCGGTTGGCCGCGGCCCTGCCCAAGCTCGAAATGCGGCTCAGCCAGGCCGAGCGAGCCTGCGCCGAGCGGGATCACGAGCGCGAGGCAGCTCGCGCGAGGATGTTCGGCAGCGCGGCGACGGGGCCGGACACCGATCCCACGTCGCTCGCCGGCCGGGCCGGCCACGGACTGCTGTTTGCTCTGGCCCTGGTCTTCGCTATCGCCGCGGACGTCGCCGCCTTCGTGAACGTGCTGGAACTGGCCATGCCCGATCAGCCCTGGCCCATTGTCCTCGTCCTCGTGCTTGGGTTTACGGCCGTGGTGTTGGCCCTCGCTCATGGCGCCGGTGCTCTGCTGCGCGACCGTCGGGCCGGAGTGGCTTGGATACCGGCCTTTGCCGTCCCGCTCTGCGTATCTGTGTGGGGGGCCCTCGGCCTGCTGGCGGCGTGGGTGCGCCTCACGTTCGGGGCCGTGCCGGGCGACTTCGGGAGCTTCTCGATCGGTGCTGCCAGCCCGCTCCAGTCCAAGGCGGCCTTCGCTGTTCCGGCGGCGCTCATCTTTTTGGCGCTCTATGTCGGAAGCGGCGTGGTCGCTGCGACCGGCGCCTATCTGGCGAACAATCGGATGCAGGCGGCTTTCCGCCACGCCGCCCGGGCGCATGACCGGGCCATGGCACAGGTCGTGGTGTGCACCGACGCCCTCGAACGCCAGAAGTCCAAGTGCGCCGCGCAGACGGCGACGGTGGAGATCGCCGAAGAGACCTTCCGGCACGAGCGGGAGAGCCTGATCGCCTTCAGCGAGGAGCTCCAGGAATACGCCCGCCAACTGGTGGCGATCAAGGCGCAGGATCCGGCGATCACCGATGCGTTCATCCAGCGCCTGGAGCTCCTTCCCAGCCCGGACCCAGACCCAGACTCCGAGTCCGCCCCTGACTCCGACCATCGTGAGAGTGCCTAGTCCGATGAAGCGCAACGCCATGCTCGCCGCAGTGCTGGTCCTTGTCTCCTCCCAGCTGTGCGGCTGCGGCATCATTTCCTCGATGTTGGGTCAGGGCTCGCCGCCCGCACCGACCCCTCCGGCCGTGCCGTGCCACCCGACCGGCTCGTATCCGCTGACCGTGGCCGTGGGGGCCCGTGCGAACGTGCCCAGCCCCCAACTGCCGTCCGACATCCAGCAGCTGATGAAGGACACCGCCTCCCAGCACCAGCAGCTGACCACGGTGCGCGTTGACGGCTTGCCCGCGGTGGTGTTCAACGAGAAGCCGCAGGATGGCGCCAACCCCGCCGCCAACCAGCAGGCGGTGGCTGCGTACGAGGCTGCCGCTCAGAAGTCGCTGGAAAAGGAAATCCTCGCGAAGGCTCCCGGCGTGGACGTGTTGGCGGCGCTTTCGCTCAGCGCGCGGGCGACTCCGTCGGGCGGGGCGGTGGCGTTGATCGACTCGGGGCTCCAGACCACGGCCCCGGTCGACTTCGCCAACGACCGGCTGCTGCAGGCGAATCCGTCGGAGGTGGCCGCGTACCTCCAGCGGCAGCACCTGCTCCCGGATCTCGAGGGGCGCACGGTGTTCCTGATCGGGTTCGGCAACACCGCCGAACCTCAGATCCCGCTTGACAACAACCAGCGGGCCCACGTCGTGCAGATCTGGCAGGAGATTGCCAAGGCCAGCGGCGCGTGCGTGGTGGTCGAGCAGCAGGCGAACACCGAGCCGTCCCTGGTTCGCACGCCGGCGGTTCCGGTGGTCGCGCCGCCAGCCGAGCCGGCCCCCGACCTCTGCGGCACGGTCGAATTGGGGGAGGCGGACAACGTGTCGTTCGAACCGGATTCGGCGACCTTCCGCTCGCCCGAGGCGGCCAAGGACACGCTGCGCAAGTTCGCCGAGTTCATGCGGAACGGCCAGCGCCGTGCCGACCTGATGGGGACGACCGCCAGCGAAGGTCCGGTCGCCGGGCGGATGGAACTGTCCGCGCAGCGGGCCGACGCTGTCAAGGAAATGCTTGTCGGGCTGGGGGTTCCAGCGGCGGACCTCACCGCCCGCGGTGTCGGCTCCGACTGGTCGGGACACGCGTCCGACCTCGGCCCGGACGGCCAGCTGCTGCCGGGGCCGGCGGGGCAGAACAGAAAGGTCATCATGACCATCACCTGCCCCAGCTGATCCCATGGTAGTCCCCTACAGCCCGGTGCAGCGGTATGTGGACAAGTGGCATGCGCGCCGGGACGGCAAGGCGGGACTTCCACTGCCCAGTGCGATGCCACTGTCCACGCCACACCGGGACCGGCTGATCGCCTGTGCGCAGGAGCGGTGCGAGGCAGTGCTGCTCGCCTACCGCGCGGTCCGCGCCGACTACCAGCGTCGGTGGGAGGCCCGCCTGGCCGCGGTGCGGCAGGCCGAAACCGAGTTGGCCCAAGCGAAGGACAAGGTGCGCGAGTCGGAGGTGCGGCCATCCGACGAGGTGCTGGCCAAGCGCACGCTGGGGGAGGAGCACCGGTCCGACGACATAGTGCGGCAACGGCGTCTCCGCGAGCACGCTCAGAAGGTGCTGCGTGCCCAAGAGGTGGTGAAGGCCGCGCAGGCCGAGGTCAAGCGACGCAAGCGGGAGCTGAACGTCGGACGGGCGAGGTTGCGGCTCACGGCCAGGGCAGCGGGAATCCGGGTCAGGCACATCCACCGGCACTGCCACCGGCGGATCGCCGCGTACCGGAAGGCGTTGGCGCACAACCATCTGTTGGGTGGCATGGTCGAGCAGGGCATGGATGTGCTCGAACCTGTCCTGCCTGGGTGGTTGCGCGGTGATGCGGCGCAACCGCCGGCACCGCAGTCCGCAGTAGACGATTGGTTCGACGCCGAGCCGGTCGGGGATCGCTTCCCGATCCGCGCCGGCCTGGTCATCGGATCCTGCGACCGCGCCGACATCGTGCTGGACGGCTACGGCATTGCCGCCGAGCACGCGGTGGTGCGAAGGCGGGGCGATCGCTTGGTGCTGAAGGACATGCGCCGTGGCGACCGGGCCTTCGTCGCGTCGCGGCCGTCGCGGCGGATCGGTCTCGACCCCGGCGTGGTCTTCGACCTGGCCGACCAGCGCTTCCAGGTCGACGACGGCGGCGACCACCTGATCAAGACCCCGGCGAGCGGCTACGGCCTTGTCGTGTCCGAGCTCTCCAGCCAGGTGGTGACCGCGACCGGGCTGGAGCCGGAGCTGACGCGGGTCACGTTCGGCCAGCCGGCCAACACCGTGCTGGCCGTGCTCGAACCGACCCGGTCGGGACGGAGCGCGCTGTTCCCGGCCTTGCTCGGCGCGCTGCCCTGCAGTGGAGCCATGTACTTCCATGGCCTGAACATGCGCCTGCACGGGCAGCAGATCACCACCTGGACGCGTTTCGTGCCACGGCAATCCCGCCTGCGCGGTGGTTGGACCGTGCGAAAGGTGCTGGAGCACGCGGACCGCTCGCTGCGGCCGTCGGGTGTCAAGCGGGATCGAACTGGACTCATGCGTGCCCCGGTTCGTCGGGTATGCCGCCTGTTCGACCTGGAGTCCATTGCGGACTACAGGATGGACGCGCTGCGGCCCGGTCAGCGCAAGCGGGTCTCGATCGCCCTCGAAGTCCTGGCCGGGCCGCGCCTGCTGCTGCTCGACGAGCCGATGGCCGGGCTCGACCGGGCTGCGGCCAAGAAGACCACGACCGGGCTGGGGAATGTGGCCAACGGCGGGTGCACGGTTGTCTTGACCACCGGCTCGATGCGGGAGCTCTCCTTCGTCGATCAGGTTGTGGTGATCGGGACGAAGGGCAGCGTCGTGTTCAGTGGCGCGCCGGACGCGTTGCCGGCGGCCCTCGGCGTGCGGGACGACCGTGCACTGCGCGAGCTGCTGAAGAAATCCACCGACGAATTGGCGCGGGCCTACGCCGCCAGCCCGCACGCCGCCCAGGCGCGAGCCCGCGCCGCGGCCGCCGACCAGAAGGCTTGGCAAACAACAGGGGTAGCCCGATGACACCTCAGACGCACTTCCGCCGATCGATGATCGCCACGCTGCTCGTCGCCCTGCTGGCCACGCTGGTCGGCTGCGGCGACTCGGCGTCGGATCATCCGAGCCCGACGACAAGCACGGCCGCTCAGCCGGCGTCCACGGGCCAACCGGGTTTCCTGATTTCCTACGCGGCGGCCGCCAGCCGGCTCGACGGGCTGGACCCGGACACCACCCAGGAGCAGATCCGCGACTGGGCGACCATCGGGCTGGCCAACTACTTCGACCTGGACACGGCGCGGTTGCGCGCCGCTACCTTCGACACCCTGCCCATCCGCGACCCGGGCCTGGCCGACCTGTCCCGGCAGCAGACCGGCCCCGGGCGTTCCCTGTACGACGGAAAAGGCGTGCTGCACCTGCTCGTCCAGAAGGGAGATCCACACCGGGACCGGACGATCGGGCTGCTGCTCGACCAGTACCGCACCGACGCGGGCAGCGATCCGACCGGCGTTCAGGTGCACGACTACCAGATCCTGCCCGACCGGAAAGTGGTCGCGGTCGCGACCGGCATGGCCGTGCCGACCGCGAAGGTGCGGCAGGACAACGGCTACGTCTCGATGAGCGTGGACAACGCTGACGCGCTGAAGAATTTCCTCGACAAGACCAGGAACTTCTCCGGTCTGGAGCTGCACGGGTCCGAGATCTGGGCCAACGGGTGGAACTGGCCGGACGTGCCGGCGGCGCCGATGACCGCCGAGGACGTGTCGGTCCTCCAGCGCGGCTATGCCGCGACTTCCGGCCCGCTGCCCGGGTTTTCCCTCGACCCGGGGCCGAAGCTGACGGCGGCCGACGTGCGCGCCATCGTCCCTGACCTGAACCCGGGCCTCGCGGACCAGATCGCCTCCGGGGCCGACAGCCCGTCGCTGGACCAGCTACGGGCCTCGGTGAACGACGCGGTGTTCAGCAGCGCCAAGCCGCCGGCGGGGTTGCCCCAGGACCGCACGCGGCTGTGGGCGCTGGACAGCATGCTCACCGGCTACCCGCCCTATTCCCAAGCGCGGTTCGACGGCCCGCTGGCCGGCACCGCGGTCGGCATGACACTCATGTATGACGACTTCGAGGCCAAGCAGTGGTCCAACGGCGTCGGTGACGCCGTGCCCAGTAAGGCCGTGCCGGGCTTCGTGGCCAGCCCCGACACGGCCACCCCGTGGGGGCAGTGCTCCGACAAGCCCATCAGTGAGTCGGGGCGGTTGTGGTTCGGCCAGGACCAGTCGGGATTCGCCTTCAGCGCCAACCGGGTCGACATCGGGTCCCGGGCGACGCGGCTGTTCGCCAAGGCCAACGGCGATGGTGGCGAGGTCGAGCCGAGCTACTCGTTCGGGCGTGGATTGACCTGGTGGGATGAGAATTTCCAGGCCGTAGCCGATTACGAGCCGCAGTACGAGCGCCTCGACCAGATCATGCGGTGGAGCGGCGCGCTGGAATGGCTGGTCACCAAGGCCGGCAAGCAGCTTCCCGATGCCGGTGCCCCGGCCGGCCCCGGCTTGAAGTTCGCCGACTGGTACGCCAAGAACAACCAGCTGAAGGAGCGGTCGGATATCACCTTCGTGAATCCGCCGTCCGCTACGCAGGAAGCCTTGCTGTACAACCCGTCCAAGGCCTTTACTGACTGCGGGTTCGCCGCGGTCGACGGTGGCGTCGAGCTCGCCGACGGCCTTTCCTTGCAGGGAAAAGGGAACTACCACGCTGACCTGCCCTCATCGGTGCACCGAGCCGGACCACTCGATCCTGGCTCCAGTTACGACTCCAGCACCGGGGCCGGCCACGTCAAACGAGAGCTCATCAGCGGCGACAACCAGGTCGAGAGTTATCGCGACTACGCCCTCTCGCCGGTCAGCGACGGCAAGGCCAGCGTCGACATCACCGCGCCAGGCCGCAACGTGGCTTCGTTCGGTGGCCTGAAGGAGAACCTTGACGGGCACACCCCGCGCGAGGCCAAGACCGAGATCTCCGTGCGCAACGGGAGCGTCTCCGAGCAGGTCTCCTTGCAGGGCCAGGTTGTCGGCATACTCGCCACCTTCAAGAGCTTCGGTTCGGAGGTCGTCTCGTGGTCCTCCGGGATCGGCGACACAGCGCGGCAGGTGCTCAGCCAGCTGCAGAGTAAATGGGGTCAACCCCTGGCTTCCGACACCGTGCTCACCCACGATCTCAACGGCCAGCCCGAGTACCAGTTGGGCGGCCTGGACGATCCGTGGCTGGTGGTCACTGACGGCCAAGCGCCGCCCAGCGGGGAGCTGAACTTCCGCCTCGGAGCCCCAGGAAAACCCGGTGATCCCGCTCAGTTCGCGAATGGCGCCCTGCGTGGGCCGCCGGACCTGGGCGGGCCGGACCAGTTCGACGGCGTGGCTGCGGCGGTCGACGGCCAGCCGGCACGGGTCGATCCCGTTGGCGCGCCCGACCCCCAGGCCCGGTCGGTCCAGTTCGCGACCCCGGCCGGCCATGAGTTCAAGGCCTACCAGAGCGGCGGTCGCTGGGTGGCGACGCACAGCGACTTGGCGCACGAACCGGTGGTGCTCGCCGCGTTCGCGAAGATGCCGGACATCGACAACGCAATGCGTGACGCGGCGAAGGCCCATGACGGCCACTACCGTGTGGTCATGCTGGGCAGCGACGGCCTGGCACTGGTCGGCGCGGATCGTGTTGTTGTCGTGCCGATGTACGACCCGTGGACGGCCAAGGTGTTCAAATCGATCATCCCGGACCGGGGGCCGCCGCTGTTCGATCTGTCCGGCGAGGACGTCCTGACCGTCGGCTGGGGACCGATCAAGATCGACCCGCGCGCCGAGCGCAAGCACACCACCGTCGGGGACGTGATGGGCCAGGGCAAGGACGCCTACCTTCTCGACAGCGCGAAGACGAACTACCACCTCCGCGACGGTGTGATCAGCGCCGACGAGATTCCGCGCGACACACAGGTGATCGTCGTCGAGGCCCCGGCGCCGGCAGGTGCGGGAATTCTCGATTCGCGGCCCGATGTCGTCGATTACCGGCAGCACCAATGGCAGCTGGTCGGTTCCGGCGGCGGCGGTGGTGGTGGCAACTCGCCGGATGTGAGCCGCTGGTTCCAGGTGTCCAGCGCCCCGAGCCAGCCCACCCCGACCACGGGCCCGTCCGTGACCACCACTACCAGCGCAACTCCGTCCAACGGAAGCACTGTTCTGCTGGTCTGCCCGGTCACCAACCCGCTCGCCCGGGAATGTGAGTCATGACGGGGCCGAGCCGCGTGGTCGCCGGCACCGAACTCGGGAACGCGGTCATGGCGGCCGACCGTGCCTACCGACGCGCAGACGTGGCCGGCATGGATGAGGCCTACCTGCGGGTCATCGCGCTGAGCGAGGGCGGACTCCGGGTCAGTCTGGCCGTCGACCACGTCTCGCGACTGGTGCGGCTCGGCGACGCGGCGCTGGCGCTGCGCCGGTGTGAGAAGCACGAGCACCTTACGCTCCTGGTGCTGCGCGCAGAGATCCACAGCAAGCTCGGTGACCACGCGGCCGTCCTGGCCGACGTCACCAAGATCCGAGCACTGGGGTTGTTGACAGCCGACGACGACGCGCGGCTGCTGAGGGTGTCAGCGCTGGCCGTGGCCAACGGCGACGGCTACGACCTGGCCCGGCGGCTGCTGGCCGACGCCCGAAGCCTCTTTGCCGCCGCCGGCAATGAGAACGGTGTCGAGCGAATCGACCAGGACATGCTGCTGATCACGCTGCACGAGGGCAAGCACCCGGTTCCGTACGAGGAGTTGCGGGGCGAGCCGCGAACGGCCGCCGATTACCTTTTCCTTGCCCTGGCCCTCAAACGCGAGCACCGCTACGAGGAGGCCGCCGACCTGCTGCGCGTGGGCGTGGACGCGCCGGGTGTCGACCCGGCCCAGATGCTGTCGATGCTGTGCGAGCTGATCGTCCTGCTGAGGATCATGGGCCAGGACGAGCGGGCCGAGTTGCTACACCCGCGGTTGGCGGAAGCGGCCCAGTGGGTGCCCGATCGGAAGGTGGCCGAACAGATGCTGGACGGGATCTCGCCGATGGGACGGCCCGGCGCGTCGCGGTTCACGGAGATCGTCGCGCGCGCCCGCCGGCTGATCGCCGAGACCAGGCTCAACGATCTGGAGCACCAGGACCGCCTCAGCCAGTCCGAATGCCGCTGGCGGCTGGAGGAGGTCGAGGAGATCCTGGCCCGGTTCCGGGACTCGGGGTTGTCCGAACGCGAGTGCGTCAGCTGGCACCTGGTCGCCGGCGAACTCGAACTCGCACTGGGCAATCTCGACGAGGCCGTCAATCACCTCCGTGTCGTCTGCGGCGCGCGAGCGGCGTTGCCGGAGGTGAAGGCGTCCGCGCTGCACCTGCTCGGCCACGCCTTTTTCCGGCTGCCCACCGATGAGGAGTTCAACGACCGGGCCGCACGATGCTGGGAGCAGGCCCATCGGATCGAGGAGGACATCGCCGGCTTGCAAACCAGCGACCCCGTCCGGATCGCCCTGGTGCTGGCCGCCGCGACCGAATACGACGAGCGGGTGACCGCCGCCGCCGCGCGCCACCGGAGTGTGTCGACCGAGGAATCCCGCGCCGCCGTCGTGGTGGCGATGGAGGCGGCGCGGGGCGCGATGATCCTGCCGGCCATCGACCTCAAGCTCACCCGAGACCTGCCCCAGTCCCATGATCTCGAGGGCTCGCGGCGGTGGCTGGCCGAGACGGCGCGGGCGTTGCCGCGCGACCAGGTGGTCTGGATGCTGCACCCCGGCCGTACCCAGGTGCACCACGCGGTGGTCGGCCGAGGCTGGGTCCGCTACGTCACCGTGTCGTTGGGCGACAAGCGTCGCGTCGGACTCCAGGAGGCGATCGACGCGCACATGGCGTACTGGCATCCGGACTATCTGGATTTGAGCGTCCTCACCGGCGCTTTCGACGAGACTCTCGTGGAAATCGCCGATCTGCTCGGCGTCGCCGAGGTGATCCCGAAGTTGGTGCCGCCGGGAGTCAAGCGGATCGCGATCGTGGCCGGTGACGAACTGGCCGACATTCCGTTCGCCGGCATGGTGTTGCCGGGCACCGAGGACCACATCGGCCTGCGCTACGCGTTGTCCGACCTCCCGTGCCTGTCCGCGCTCCGGCCGCTGCGGCAGCGGGCCCGCGCCCGCCGCGGCGACCGCTCGCTCCTGGTGAGCCCGCCGCACGACGAGTTGACCAAGTCACGCGGACAGTTCACTCGCGGCCAGCTCGACCTGCTCGCGGACTCGGATGTCACCGCGGACAACCTGCGCGTCCGTCTGGCGACGCACCGGCACCGCTGGATTCGCATTGACAGCCATGGGAATTTCGCCCACGTCGACTCGCAGCGGTCGACGATCGGACTAGCGGGGGAGAACAAGCTCAGCGCGGCCGAGTTCCAGGAGATCGACCTGAGCCACTGCGCCATGGTGGTGCTCGGCGCCTGCGAGTCAGGGATGGCCCAGCGCCGCGGCCGGGACGAGCGGACCGGGTTCGTGCGGGCCTCGATGGTCGCAGGGGCAGCCTCGGTGTTGGCGGCCAAGTGGGTGGCCGAGGACACGGCGGGCGCCTTCGTCCTCGACCGCTTCGAACGCCACGTTCGTTGCCGGCCCAGGGATGTGGCGCTGCGGCAGGCCCTGCTCGACCTGTGCCGGAGCACCGAGGACAGGCGGAGCCCGGCCTGGTGGGCGTGTTGGACGCTGTACGGCGACTCGGGCCGGCAGACCCGGGTCAACCCGATCCGCAGGGTGCTGCGGCGCGGGCTCAACCACTGGAGGAATCGTGTCTCACGTTGACCAGCCCAGGGTTTTCATCTCCTTCGCCGGGACCGACCGCCCGATGGCGGAGCGGCTCGGCGAGGAGCTGGCCCAGCGCGGCATCGAGCCGTTCGTCGACGTGGTGGGCATCGTCGCGGGGGACAACATCGTGCTGGCCATCGAGCGGGCCATCACCCAGTCCGACTTCTTCGTGCTGCTGTGGTCCCAGCACACAGTGGAACGTCCGTGGGTGACCCACGAGTACACGATCGCGCTCGGCCGCGACCTGGACCACGAGCCGGCGTTCCTGTTCGTCGTGCGGCTCGACGACACCCCTGTGCCGCTGAGCCTGTCCATGCGCAAATACCTGGACGTCTCCATCGGCTGGGGGACAGTCGCGGACCAGCTCACCGCGGCGTGGCGACGAGATCTCGCCGTCGGGCTGCGCGTCCTGCCCGCCCCCGAGCCACAGCCCGCCCGCGAGTCGGACATGGTGCTCTACGTCCGCAATCGCGCCTTTTCCGTCGCGCACCTGGTCTCGGTGGTCCCGTCGCCGACGGCCGAGCAGCTGATGGACACCGTGCGCGCGGCGCTGCGGCTGCCGGACAAGGTGACCGAGCTGAACGGGAAGGTGGGCATGACCTTCCGCTACCGGCTGGCCGCCGACGGGGAGCCGATCGTCGACGCGACGCGGCTCGCCGCCGGGGACGTGATCGATCTCGAAGTGGAGGTGGAGCCGTGGGGGCCTGGCGGACAGCTCTCGCGCTACACCTTCTGGGACGACGGGCCGGCTGGCCCGCAGCCGGCCATGATCCGCAAGCTGATCAACACGGGCCTGGGCCACCTGCGGCCTCGGCAGCGGTGAAGCTCCAGCGCAGGCCGTAGGACAGGTTGGGCTCCAGGTCCAGGAAATCGATATGCGCCTCGCCGCGGGAATCCACCGACGCGGCCTCCCGGGCGATGACCGAGTCGCCGATCTCGCTGGGCAGCGTCCGATGGATCTTCCACAGGGAATGCGGAACCTTGTCGGCCCCGAATCGAACGTGCATTCGAAAGCTTTCACATGGGTATCTCGGGGTGCAGACATAAAATGGTTCGATCGGATGGTGGGGGGCGAGCTTGATCCGAAACGCGTACTCGTGCTCCTTGTTGCGGCCGAGCGGGCGGGGCAGCTTCAGCGTGAATCCCACCCGCCGGTCCGACTGGAGGATTCTCGTGACGACAGTGCCGCCGTACAGCACGTCCACTTGGAGACCGTCGAGATCGGCCTGGGCGAACTTGCCGTCCACGAGCGCCCAGGTGAGTGAAAGCTCAACCTCGCTCAGCCCGTCCTGGTTGGCCACGATGGTGCGGCGCTCGTGGATTTCCGGGGTGGCCAGGTCGAGCACCACTGCCACCTCGACCCTGGTGGTGTGCCATGGCGACGACGAGGCCGCGGCGCCGGCCGACGGCGGCGCGGGCTGGTTGAGGGCCGCCTGCGCGAGCCGCGCACACGCCTCGTCGAGCCGGCGCAGCGCCGTCCGCTCGGCAACCTCGAGCTCATCGAGGATCTTCGCGATTCGTTGGTTTTTGAAGGGGGCGCGCCAGACCTCGTAGAGCGAGAATGCGGCCCCCACCACCAGCTGCTGATCGGTGTCGAGCACGGGCAGCAGCTCACGAAGGCGCTCGACGAGCAGCTCGCGGGCCCGTTCCGGCCCGGCCTCGTCCGGGATGCCGCAGATCAGCCGCAGCATGGGCTTGATCCGCTTCATGATGTTTGGATCCTCGACCCCTTTGCCGCTGCTCAGGCCCCGCAATTCGGTCGTGAGTGTGGTGATCTCGTCGTCATTCGGTGCCATCCACTGCCTCCGGATCGAGGAGAAGGCAAGAAGTGTAGGGGCACCGTCACGGGGTCGGCGCCGAAGGTCGTTACCGGTGAGTAAACCGCCGCTTGTCGTCGCCCGCGGCCGTTTCCCGGGTTTCCAACCCGCTTGGAAACCCGAAACCCCTGTTTCTGGGGATTTATCCGCCGGCAGACTGGAAACAATGGGACTGGTCCCAAACCGGAGTGGATATCGTCCCGCTGGCGGTGGTGACCAGGACAGGAACACCGGCGCTGACTTCCTCTCGGCAAGGGGGTGAACTGGTCGTGCACACACATTTTCTGCTGATTCTGCTGATGGGAGCTCTGCTCGGCTGAGGGGTGTCGCATAATGCCGGCATGAGCGAGGGGGCGCCGGAGTTCGGCGGCGAGCTCCGGCGGCTGCGCGTGGCCGCCGGGCTCTCGCTGCGGGGCCTGGCCGCACGCGTCCACTACAGCAAGGGCTATCTGAGCAAGGTCGAGAACGGCCGGGCGCGGGCGAATCCGGGCTTCGCCCGCGCCTGTGACGCCGTTCTCGGCACGGGCGGCGCGCTGGTCGCGCTGGCCGGAGCCGCGGTGGCGGCCACGGGGGCCGGCATTTCCGGGCTGCCACTGCGGACTCCGCACTTCACCGGCCGGCGGGAGGAACTGACCCAGATCGAGGCGGCGCTGCTCGACCAGGGTGGAGCAGCGATCGGCTGCGTGCTGACCGGCATGGCCGGCGTCGGCAAGACGGCGCTGGCTGTGCGGGCCGCCGGCGCGGTGCAGCCGCACTTTTCCGACGGCTGCCTGTTCTTCGACCTGCGCGGCGGGCCGTCCGGCTCGGCCGAGGTGTCCAGTGACCAGGCGCTGGACCGGCTGCTCCGGATGCTTGGTGTGCCAGGCGCCGACATCCCGCCCGATCAGGACGGGCGGGCCAACCTGTACCGCGATCGACTGCGGGGCAAGCGGATGCTACTGGTGTTCGACAACGTCCGCGGCACCGGTCAGGTCGCGCCACTGCTACCGGCCGAACCGAGGTGCCAAGTGATCATCACGAGCAGGAACCGGCTGAACGCGCTCGACGACGCGGTCCATGTGCCGGTCGGGGAGCTCGCGACGGCCGAGGCCGTCGACCTGTTCCGGTCCGTCGTCGGGGACGACGAGCGGATGCCCACCGGCGACGAGCCCGTCGCGGCGGTGGTCGACTACTGCGGCCGGCTGCCGCTCGCCGTCCGTATCGCGGCGGCGCGGTTCCGGTCCAGTCCACCGTGGACGTTCGACGAGTTCTCCCGCCGGCTGGCCGACGAGGCGGTCCGGCTCGGGGCGCTCGACGACGGCGAGCGCAGTGTCGCCGCCGCGTTCACCCTGTCCTACCAACTGTTGTCCGAGCGTCAGCGACAGGCGTTCGGACTGCTGGCCTTACACCCGGGACGCGACATCGCGACACCCAGTGCGGCCGCGTTGGCCGGACTCGACCTGCGGGCGACCGAGCAGGTGCTCAGCCAGCTGGCCAATGCGCACCTGATCATCGAGCGGACGGGCGGGTACTACCAGTTCCACGACCTGGTGCGGATGTTCGCGACCGAGCACGCGTTGGCCGAAGTACCTCACGCTGAGCGGGAAGCCGCGGTGACCAGGCTGCTCGATCTCGCGCTGGCCCGGACGAGGGCGTGCGACGAACTGCTTGCCCCACAGCGGTATCGGCCGGAACCGATCCCCGGCACGCGGTCACCAGCGGCGATCGAGGGGTTCGCCGAATGGGACACCGCGCTGTCCTGGCTCGACGTGGAGTGGCCGAACCTGGTCGCGCTGTGCCGCACGGCCGCCGAGCTCGGTCAGCACGAGCGGTGCTGGCGACTGGCCTTGCTGCTGAGGGACTTCTTCTTCCGCACTAAACTGTGGGACCCGTGGATCGAGACCCACCGGCACGCCGCCGCCTCGGCAATGGCTGAAGGCAACACCGTGGCCGTGGCGATGACCGTGAACAACCTCGGCATGGCCTACACCGATCGCGGCGACCTCGACCGCGCGCGGGACAACCACCGGCAGGCGCTGGCGCTGTTCCGCGAGGCCGGCGACGACAGCGGCACCACCGTGGCGTTGTCCAACCTGGCTTGGGTCAACCTCTACCTCGGCCAGCACGAAACGGCCTTGCGGGACATGACGGTCACGCTGGAGTCGTACCGCCGCACCGGCTCGACCCGCAATGCCGCGATCACCCTGCGAGGCATCGCTTTGGCCGAGGTCGAGCTCGGAGCGTTCGCCGACGCGCTGCGCCACGCCGAGCAGGCCCGTGACGAATTCAGCGGCACCGAGCTGGACGCGGCGATGGCGTACAACTGCATCGCCTGGGTGCACTACCGGGCCGGGCGGCACCACGTCGCGGCTAGCCACTACCAGCGCGCCGCCGTGCTCGGCGAGCGTGGCCGCAGCCCGTTCGAGGTCGCTCGGGCCAAGACCGGACTCGGCAACATCGCCGCCACCGCCGGCAATCGGGCCGAGGCGACGGAACACTGGGCCGAGGCAGCCCGACTGCATCCGGGCCTCAGCACCGTCACCGTCGGCGAGGCCGCTGCCTGCCGCTCCTGGCAGGAAACCCCCGCCTGAAACCGCTTCGGCGTCAGTAGTCTCGTCCATCGGGTGAATCACCGTTCTCTGGGCGAGGGCCCCTCGGCGTGCAGCGCGTTGGCCAGCTGCACGCGTGATTGGATTGCGAGCTTGGTGAACACGACGCGCAGGTGGGTGCCGACCGTGTTGACGGACACGCCGAGCTCGGTGGCGGCGGAGCGGTTGGTGTGCCCGTCGGCGATGAGCGCGGCGACACGGCGTTCCGAGTCGGTGAGCGCGGCCCAGCCGGAGGTCGGTCGGGCGGCTGCGGCAGCCCACTTGGCGCGGCGGCGGACGCCGGCGTCGCGCATCGTACGCTGCACTTCGGCGCGGTACACGCGGGCACCGATCAGGTGGTAGTCGTCCCACGCCCGGTCGAGCTGGGCCAGGCCGGCCGGGCGGTCGCCCGCGTCCAACAGCACGCGCCCGAGGCAGTCCGCCCGTACGCGCGGAGCAGCGGCCGCGGGCTACGGGCGAGCACCTGCGCGGCCACAGGAGGAATGCCATGGCGGGCAAGCCCAGCATTGTCTTCGCCCACGGGCTCTGGGCCGACGGGTCGTGTTTCGGCAAGCTCATCCCCACGCTCCAGGCCGAGGGGCACGAGGTGTTCGCCTCGCAGCACGGCCTCAACTCGCTGGACAGCGACGTCGCCTGTGTCAACTTCACGCTCAACCACGTCCCCGGTCCGATCGTGCTCGTCGGCCACTCGTACGGCGGGACCCTGATCACGAAGGCGGCCATGCACGACTGCGTCGGCGACGCTGGTCTACATCGCCGCCCTCGGCCCGGACGAGGACGAGACGTCACAGCAACAGCAGGAGCAGTTCGCCCGCACGCCCGTCTTCGACCACATCGACGTCGCCGACGGCCGCATCTGGCTGCTGCCCTCGGGCGTCCCGGACTTCGCCGGCGACCTGCCGGAAGCGGAGCAGAAGCTGGTGCTGGCGACCGGGGCCGTGCCGGTCGTGGAGCTGTTCAACCAGCAGGTGCCGGGCACTGCCTGGCGCACCAAGCCGAGCTGGTACATCGTCGCCAACAACGACCGCACCGTGAACCCCGAGTTGGAGCGGTTCGCCGCCAAGCGCATGGGGGCCAAGACCTACGAGGTGGACAGCAGCCACGTCCCGATGCTCTCGCACCCCGAGTTCGTGCTCGACGTCATCGGTGACGCCGCGAGGTCCCTTGAGGTGTAGGCGGCGCTGACAACGGCTATCGCGCGCTGCACACGGCGATCAGGTCGTCGGCGCTGGCCGACAGGACGTGGGCGAAATCGGCGCGTTCGTCGACCAGGCACCGTTCGGCGGTCAGGCGGACCACGGCCAGGGCGGCGTCGGTGGCCAGCCGGGCGGTCTGACGGTCGTGGCCGCGGCGCACGAGGGCGGCGGCGAGGGCCTCGGACAGGGTGGCCAGCTTGATCAGCTCGCGTTCCTGCAGGGGCGGATTGGCGGCGATGACGGCGGCCCGTTCCAGCAGGAACTCGCGCGGACGGAACACCTCGGGCGCGGTGGCGAGGGCGGCCAGGAGGGTGGGGAACGCGCCGGTTTCGGCGGGGACGGCGTCGATCGCGGCCAGTAGGTGCCGTTCCAGCTCGTCGTCGGCGAACAGCACCGCCCGCTTGTCGGCGAACCAGCGGTAGAACGACCGCTCGGTGAGGTTGGCCCGCTTGGCGATCTGCGCCACCGTGGTGCGGTCGTAGCCCTGCTCCAGGAACAGGTCCAGCGCGGCCCGCTCGAGCCGGCCGCGAGTGTTGCCCTCCCACCGTGCCATGCCCAGAGCATAACTACAGCAGATGCTGTCATGACTCTGCTAGCGTGAGTGATGACAGCATCTGCTGTCGTCACTCTGGAGGAGAGCCGATGCGCACCCTTCGCTTTCACGAGCGCGGAGCCCCGCTCGACGTCCTGCGGCTCGACGAAGTCGAACCGCCCACCCCTGGCCCGGGCCAGGTCCGCGTCGCGGTCCAGACGTGCGGGCTGACGCCGGCGGACTGGGCGCTGTGCGGCGGACTGTTCGCCGGCGACCTGCCGCGCGGCATCGGGCTGGAGGTGTCCGGCACGGTCGACGCGATCGGCGACGGCGTGACCGGCGTCGGCCTCGGTGACCCGGTGTTCGGCCCCGCGCCCTTCACCGGCCCGACTGCCGGCGCCTCCGAGCAGGCCGTGCTCAACGTCTGGTTCCCGCGCCCGCCCGGGCTCGACCCGGTCGGCGCCGCCGCGCTGCCGATGGCTGTGGAGACGGCCTACCGGGGCTTGGACCTCCTCGGCGTCGGTGCTGGCCACACGGTGCTCGTGCACGGCGCTGGCACCACCGTGGGATACGCCGCGGCCCAGATCGCGGTCCAGCACGGGGCCCGCGTGATCGCCACCGCCGGCAAGACATACGCCGATGCGTTGCGGGGCCTCGGTGTCGAGGTCACCGACTACGGCGACGGCATGGTGGAACGGGTCCGGGCGCTGGCCGGTGGTCCGGTCGACCTCGCGTTCAACACGGCGCCGTTCAGCACTGTGCTGCCCGACCTCGTCCGCACGGTCGAGACTCCCCAACACGTGCTGACGCTCGGCGACTTCGACAAGGCCAGGGAACTCGGCGTGCGCTTCAGCGGACCCGGCGGCGAAGGCAGCATTCGCACCGACGTGCTCGGCGACTACGCGCGGCTGGCCGCCGACGGCCGCTTCTCGATACCGGTGGCCGGCACGTTCCCGCTGGAGGATTGGCGCACGCCCGTCGAGCTGAGCCAGTCGGGCCACACACACGGCAAGCTCGTGTTGCTGATCGGCTAGCGACCGCCTTACGGATCACGCCAGTCGGACACTCGGTGTGGCGTTCATGTCGTACGCGTCCTGGTGGCGGCGGATCTCGGTGTGCTGTTCGACGCACCAGGCGGCCAGGTTTTCGATGGCGGAGAACAGGGAGGCGCCGATGCCGGTGAGGGAGTACTCGACCCGGGGAGGCACTTCCGCGTAGGCGGTGCGGTCGACCAGGCCGCTGCGCTGGAGGCGTTTAAGGGTGAGGGTGAGCATGCGCCGGGAGATGGCGGGGATCGTGGTGTCGAGGTCGGAGTAGCGGGCGTCGCCGCCGGCCAGGGCGCCGATGACCAGCACGCTCCACTTGTCGCCCACCAGGTCGAGCATTTCGCGAACGAAGTCCGTGTCCCGCTCGTCCCACCGTTCACACGGGCCCGAGAGGCGCAATACGTTCACCCGCGGCTGACCGGCGGCGGCCGCCCGACCCTCGTCGTCGGTCACGATGACGTCCTTCCGGTGTTCCTCAGGAACATGGACATTCCTTTTGTAACCTTCCTTGCGCTCCTGCATAGTGGACCTCGCCATCAGGCGTCAACGCATCGGTCGAAGCGGTCATTCCGTGCGCGGGGCGGCGACTACAGGAACTTCGGGTATCTCACACCTCATCATCTCCAGTGGTGTTCCCGACTGCCTTCCCCTCGCAAATCGAAAGGATATGCACGGCAATGGAAGGGCTCAAGGACAAGGTCTTCATCGTCACCGGCGGCGGATCGGGCATCGGCGCGGCCACCGTGCGGCGGTTGCTGGCCGAAGGCGCCAAAGTGACCGCGGCCGGCACCAACGCCGAGAAACTCGCGTGGACCCGCGAGCGGGCGTCGGACGCGGCCGATCGGCTGCTCACAGTCCAGTTCGACCTGCGGGACGAGGATTCCGTCGCCTCGCTGGTCGCCCAGACCGCTGACCGGTTCGGCCGACTCGACGGCGTCGCCAGCGTCGCCGCCGCCGTCGGTGGCGACCTGATGGCCCGGGACCAGGGCGTGGACACCATGGACCCCGACGTGTGGGCCGAGATGATGCGGATCAACGTCATCGGCGCCGGGCTCGTGATCCGGGAAAGCCTGCCCGCGCTGGTCGCCGCGGGCGGCGGCTCGATCGTCACCACCTCATCCCTGGCGGCGTGGCAGCGCGAATCGGTGCTCACCGCCTACGCCTCATCCAAGATCGCCCTGCACGCGCTCACCCGCCACACCGCCCAGACATGGGGCCACAAGAACATCCGGTGCAACGCCGTCGCGCCCGGAGTCGTCCTCACGGAGAACGTCCGTGTCGGCACGCCCCTCGAGGTTCGCGAGGCCCTGTTGGCGAAAACCGCGCTGCCACGGCTCGGCGAGCCCGACGACCTGGCCTCCATGATCGCCTTCCTGCTGTCCGCGGAATCCGGATGGATCACCGGCCAGATCCTGTCGGTGGACGGTGGCCTGACCATGCGGGAGTAGTTCCTTTCATTGGCGCGACGGAGGATTCGAGATGGATGGGCTGGTCATCGAGCGCGACAACGAAGTCCTGCTCGAGTTTGACGGTCTTCGCTTCTCGGTGTGCTACACGCCCGACTTTGGCCCAACAATTCGTGTTTTCGGTCGCGTGGGCGGCGAATGGCGTGAGGTGCCCGTCGGGCTGGACAACCTCAGTCAGGAAGGGCCCGTTCCTGGCGTCCAGCGAGAGGAAGGGGCCGTTCCTGGCGTTGGGCGCAGTGAAGGGGCCGTTCCTGGCGTTGGGCGAGAGGATCGGTCCCTTGATCTTGGGGGTGGGCTGGCACGGGTCGTGGTCGGAGCATGGCGAGCGCGGCGAGGCCGGCGGCGACGCCCACGAGGCCGGCTACGGCGAGGACCGCCGCCATGCCGTTGGCCGCGTTCGCGTCGGCGGTGAAGACGCTGCCGAGCAAGGCGATGCCGAACGCGAAGCCCACCTGTCGGGCGGTGTAGATGGCGCCGCCGGCCATTCCGCCGCGTTCGGCCGGCACTGAGGCGGTGCCGGTCGAGCTCAGCGGCGGCGTGGCCAGGCCGACGCCGAGTCCGACGACGAGGAAGCCGGGCAGCAGCGCGGGCCAGGACGCCCAGGCGTGCACGAGCGCGAAGCCGAGCAGGTCGCCGACGCCGATGAGCAGGAGGCCGCCGCCGATCACCCGACCCGGTCGTAGCCGGTGCATCACGCGTCCGAGCGAGGCCGAGACGGCGAACGAGGCCGCCGACATCGGCAGCGCGACCAGACCGGTGGTCACCGGTGACAGACCCAGAACCGACTGCATCCAGATCGAGCTGTAGGTCAACGACACGTATGCGGCGAAGTTCAGCAGCAGCGCCGCGACCAGCACGCCGCTGAAGATTCGGTTGCGCAGCAACGGCAACTCGATCAGCGGCTCGGCGATCCGCATCTCGACGGTCACGAACGCGAGCAGCAACACCGCCCCGAGGCCCAGGGCCAGCCAGCAGCTCGGCGCGTTCCAGCCGTGTTCGCTGGCGCGGATCATCCCGAACGTCAGGCTGCCGATCGCCGCCGAGAAGACCACCACACCGGCCACGTCGACCCGACGCTTCTGTCGAGCTTGATCGTCACGCAGCACGAGGACGCCCATGACGATGGCCACCACGGTCACCGGCAGGTTGACGAAGAAGATCCAGCGCCACGACAGGAACTCCGTGAGCGGACCGCCGATCAACGGCCCGATCGCCGACGAGGCGCCGGACACGGCGCCCCACATTCCGTAGGCCGTGCCCCGATCCCGGCCGGTGTAGGAGCCATTCAACAGCGCGAACGTCGTGGCGATCATCGCCGCGCCGCCCACGCCCTGCACCGCCCGGGCGAGGATGAGCGTCGTCGGATCGGGCGCGAGCCCGCAGGCCAGCGAGGCCAGTGCGAACACCGCCAGCCCGCCCAGGTAGGCCCGGCGGTGACCGATCCGGTCGGCCAGCCCGCCGACGCCGATCAGCAGCGCGGCCAACGCCAGGGCGTAGCCGTCCACGACCCACTGCAGCGAGCTGAGCGAGGTCCGCAGGCCCCTGGCCATGTCGGGCAGGGCCACGTTCACGATGGTCACGTCCACCAGCAGCATGAACGTGCCCAGACAGACCGCGATGAGCGGCAACCACTTGCGCATCAAGCACCTCCGCGTTCCAGTGTTGTCGCGGCGAGCGCTGAGAAGGCTTCGAATTCGGACGTGGTTGTACGATCGTCGATATGACGGCGGCTGAAATGGTGGATTCCTTCACACTGGAGGCCACTGACCTTCAGATCATTCGTGCCCTCCAGGTCGACCCGCGCGTTCCGTTCGCGACGATGGCGTCGGTGCTCGGCGTGTCCGAGCCGACCGTGTCCCGCCGGTACGGGCGGATGCGGCGGATGGGCCTGCTGCGGGTGACCGGAGTCGTCGACCCGGGCGCGCTCGGCCAGAGCCAGTGGGTGGTGCGGCTTCGGTGTCGGCCCGGCAGCGGCGACGCCATCGCCGAAGCCCTCGCGGACCGGGACGACGTCAGCTGGGTCGAGCTGAGCCTGGCCGGCGCCGAGGTCACCTGCGCGGTGCGGTCGCGATCGCGGCGGGATCGGGAGGATCTGCTCGGTCGCAAGCTGCCCCGTGCGGCCGCAGTGCTCGACATCGACGCGGCCGTCATGCTCCGCAAGTTCCTCGGCGGGCGAGGGCGCTACTGGGCCGCGCTGGCCGGAACGCTTGCGCCCGAGCAGGAAACGCAGCTCGGCCTGATCGATCAGCCGTACCGCGAATCGGCCATGGTCGTGAACCGAGCGCCACATCTGCCGGAGCACGACGAGAAGCTGTTGTCGGCCCTCGCCGCCGATGGGCGCGCCAGCCTCGTCGATCTCGCGGCCGCGTCGGGGCTCACCCACGGCCGTGCGTCCCGGCGGCTTCAGACGCTTGTCGCGGACGGCATCGTGCACATCCACGTGGAGATCGCGCCGGCGGCGTTGGGATTTCACGCCCGCGCGAACCTGTGGCTTCGGGCCCACCCGTCTGAGATCAAGTCCGTCGGGCGGGCGCTGGCCGCCATGCCGGAAGTGGGCTTCGTGGCGGCGGTGTCCGGGAGGAACAACCTCCACGCCGTCGTCCACTGCCGGGAGTTGGACGAGCTCTTCGAGTTCACCTCCGACCGGGTCGGCGCCCTGTCGGGCGTGGAGTCCGCCGAGGTGAGCCCCATCCACGCGCAGGTCAAGCAGGCCGGCACGCTGGTGGTGGACGACCGGTTGCTCAGCGACGCGAGCCGCTAGCCGGTGGACGCCTCCATCAGCACCTCCCCGGCCGCCGTTCGCACATACAGCACCGACCGCCCGGCTCGCCGCCGTTCCACCAGCCCGGCCTCCAGCAGGACCCGCAGGTGCCGGCCAACGGACCCGAGCCCCTGCCCGGTCACGGCGACGAGCTGCGTGGTGCTCATGGGAGTCCCAAGCAGCGCAAGCAAAGCGGCCCGCGAACTCCCGATGAGCGCCCCGAGCCCGGCGGAGACGGGTTGCCGGTCGGCGAGCACACCGAGGCAGGGATAGACGATGGCGTACCGCTCCCGTCCCTCCCATGAGGACCAACTGGTCCGAGGCGTCACGGGCATGAACAGGAGCTCGGCCCCGGCGGCGATTTCCCGCGGCGGGTAGGCGTGCCGGTTGATCTGGAACCGGCTCTCCCCGAGCCAGCGGGTCCACGGGCTGAGCGAGTCCAGAACGGCGGCCCAGCCGCCCTGGCTGACGTGCGCGGTCCGGGCGACCATGTCGGCCTCCAGAACGCGCCGACGACGTTCCCAGTACGGCCGAACGGTTTCCTCCCAGACGTAGGTCAGAAGCGCGGCCGCCCGTGCGGGCACGTCGTCCCGTTCCAGCGCGGTGGGGAGCGGACCTTGAAGGGACACAAGGAGATTGGCCTGCGCCTCCTCGGCCCCGACCGCCCGAACGCGGGCGACGGTGTCCTCAAAACCTTCGCCGGAACACGAGGTGGGACAGAAGAAGTCGGCGATCCAGGACTTGCCGAGCGCGGCCCGCACGAGGGACGCGGCCACGGGATCGGCGGCGAGATACGAGCGGTAGCCGGGCAGATGCGCCCCCAGCCAGGCGTCCTCGCCGGGGTGGGCGCCGACGCCCGCGTGGAGCAGCTTCAGGCTCGCGAAGGTCTCGGCGAACGGCGAGAGCACGAACCGGCTGCGAGCCAGGGCGTCGGTGTCGATCTGCCACAAGCCCATGCGTACGACCTTTCGCGTGTCCGCGAAACAGTAAACACGGCCCCGGACCGCGCCGAGAATTCGGCGCATGCGCAGCTACCGCTCCCTGTTCCGAACCCGGGAGTACACGCCGTTCCTGCTGTCTTTCGCGGGCTCCGCCGCGGCCCAGACGATCGGCGGCCTGGCCTTGGCCACGCTGGTCTTCCGGGCCACCGGTTCGCCGCTGCTGTCGGCGGTGAGCATGTTCGGCCCGCAGCTGGCCCAGCTGATGGGCGGCCTCTTCCTGCTGTCGGGCGCCGACCGCCTGCCCCCACGGGCGATCCTGACCGGCCTCGCCCTCGCCTACGCCGCGGCCATGGCGGCGCTGGCGTTGCCCGGCCTGCCGGTCTGGGCGATCTTCGCGGTGCTGCTCCTACAGGGCCTGGCCGCCTCGCTGGCCGGAGGAGTGCGCGGGGGGCTGTTGAACGAGATCCTCTCCAAGGACGGCTACGTCCTGGGCCGCTCGGTGTACAACATGCTCTGGGGCCTGGTGCAGATGGCCGGTTTCGCGACCGGCGGCGCACTGCTGACGCTGCTGTCGCCACAGAACTGCCTGCTCCTCGCGGCGGCGCTGTACCTGCTCGCCGCCCTGGTCACGCGCCTTGGCCTCACAGCCCGCCCGCCGCGCTCCGCCGGCCGCCCGTCGGTCACGGCGACCTGGCGCACCAACGCTTTCCTGTGGTCCTCACGGGCCCGCCGCCTGGCGTACCTCGGCCTGTGGGTGCCCAACGGCCTGATCGTCGGCAGCGATTCGCTCTACGTCTCCTACGCTCCGGACGCCGCCGGCACGCTGTACGCCTTCGGCGCGGCGGGCATGTTCCTGGGCGACATGGCGGTGGGCCGCCTGATCCCGCCCGCGCTGCGCCCCCACCTGGCGACCCCGCTGCGCCTGCTGCTGGCGGTTCCCTACCTGTTCTTCTTTCTCCGCCCGGGAATTCCCCTGTCGGCGCTGGCCGTCACCGTCGCCTCCGTCGGCTTCGCGGCGACCCTCGTCCTGCAGGAACGGCTGATGTCGCTCACTCCCGACGATCTCGCCGGCCAAGCCCTCGGCCTGCACGGCACCGGAATGACCGCCCTGCAAGGAATCGGCGCCGTCCTCGCGGGCACGCTGGCCCAGCTGACCTCGCCGGCCACCGCGATGACGTCGATGGCGGCCATGTCGGTCATCGTGACCCTGACTCTCGCGACGCTGAGCCGACGCGCGGCCGTCCTGACGGCCTGAACCGCGCTACCAGCGCACCGGCAGGGCGGTCAGGCCGCGCAACCGCGCCCCGTCCCGCCAGGACAACTCCTCGGGCGCCATTCCGAGGGCCAGCGTGGGAATCCGGGTGACCAGAGCCAGCAACGCGACCCGCAGCTGCATTCGCGCCATCGAGGCGGCGAGGCAGAAATGCAGCCCGTGGCCGAACGCCACGTGCGGATTCTCGGTCCGGTCGAAGTCGATGGCCTCGGGGTGGTCGAACACGGCATCGTCACGGTTGGCCGACGCCAGCGAGACCATCACGGCCTCGCCCCTGCGGACCTCGACGCCGCCCAGTTCGAGGTCCTCGGTGGCGATGCGCACGTAGGCGTCGCCGACGCCGAGCGGAATGAACCGGAGCAGCTCCTCCACGGCGCCGGGCACCAGCTCGGGCTGCTCGGCCAGCCGCCGGTACAGCTCCGGTTGGCCGAGCAGCACGTACGCGAAGTCGCCGAGCTCGTTGACCATGGTCTCCTGGCCGGCGATCAGCAGGCTGCGCGCGAAGTTCACCAGCTCGTCCTCGCTGAGCCGGTTGTTGTTGTCCCGGGCGGCGACCAGCCCACTGACCAGGTCGTCGGCCGGCTCGGCCCGCCGCCGCTCCACCAGGCCGCGCAGATAGGCGGTGAGCTGCCCGACCTGCTCGGCCACATGGTCGGCGGACAGCGCCGTGGTCGCCATGACGGCCTCGACCCAGCCGCGGAACCGGCGCTGGTTCTCGAACGGCACACCCAGCAGCTCGCTGATGATCGTCACCGGCAGCGGCACCGCCAGGTGCTCGATCAGGTCGGCGGGCGGGCCGGCCGCGATCATCGTGTCCAGCAACTCGTCGACCAGCAGCTCGACCCTGGGCCGCAGCTGCTCGACACGCCGGGGCGTGAACGCCTTGGCGATCAGCGTGCGCAGCCGGGTGTGGTCGGGCGGGTCCATCGTCATGATCGTGGGGCCACGGCGCACCTCGTCCCGGGTCAGCCGGGGCACGTCGGCGCCGAGCGTGGCGGCCCGGCTGAGCCGGGGGTCGGCGAGCGCCGCGCGGACGTCCGCGTAGCGGGTGGCCAGCCAGGCCACGCCGCCGTAGGGCAGCACGACCCGCGACATCGGCTCGTGGGCCCGAAGCTTCGCGTAGATCGGGTCCAGCTCCAACCGGTCCAGGCGGAACGGAAAGCTGCGCTGCTCGGTCATGCGGCCCACGGTTGAGCGACAACCTAAAGGCGCGCTAAAGGCTTTAGGCCGGCCTTAGCCACGGCCGGCACGGTGCGGGACCGCCACCCGCGCGCCGCGGCGTGCCGTCGAACGAGAGGATTCGTTCCCTTGACCCAACACTCGCGCGTTGCGCTGTCCGCGCTGGACGTGGCCCCGGTGTGGACCGGGTCGTCCGCGTCCCAGTCGCTGCGCGACACCATCGCGCTGGCCCAGCGGCTGGAGGAGCTGGACTACGTCCGGTTCTGGGTCGCCGAGCACCACGACCTGCCCAGCCTGGCCACCTCCGCGCCGGCGGTGCTGGTCGCCGCGGTGGCTGGGGCGACCTCGACCATCCGGGTCGGCTCCGGCGGCGTGCTGCTGCCCAACCATCCGCCGCTGGTCGTGGCCGAGCAGTTCGGCACCCTCGAGGCGCTGCATCCGGGCCGGATCGACCTCGGTGTGGGCCGGGCGCCGGGCAGCGTCAACCCGGAGACCGCGCGACTGCTGCGCCGGGGCGGCCAGTCCGACGACGAATTCCGGGCCCAGATCGCCGAGCTGAACAGCTACTTCGCCGCCGGGCCGGGTGAGCCGGCGCCGAGCCCGCGCTCCGGGGTGGCCGGGGAGAACCGGCCGCCGATGGTGCTGCTGGGCTCCAGTCCGGACAGTGCCCGGATGGCCGGCGCCCTCGGCTTGCCCTACGCCTACGCGCACCACATCAACCCGACCGCCACGGTGGAGTCGGTGGCCGCCTACCGCGAGTCGTTCCAGCCGTCGCTCCAGTTCCCGACCCCGCACGCCATCGTCGCCGCGGCGGTGTTCGCCGACGACACCGACGAGCAGGCCCGGGAGCTGGCCGCCCCGATGCTGGTCGGCCAGGTGCGGATGCGGGCGGGCCGCATGGAGTCGCTGTTCCCGACGCCGCGGCAGGCCGCGGACTTCACCTACACCGGCGCCCAGCGGGAATGGGCCGTGGACCGGTTGGAACGGCAGATCTGGGGGTCGCCGGAGCGGGTGCGGGACAAGGCCACGGAGCTGGTGCGGGCCGCCGACGCCGACGAGCTGATGGCCTTGACCATGGTCTACGACCACGAGCGCCGGATTCACTCCTACGAGCTGCTGGCCGAGACGCTACGTAAGTAATTCCTCTGATATCCCGGCCCGCATTGACCGTGCCAGACTGGGCGGGCGCAGGACACAACGAGGGGGAAACCGTGGTCAGGTACGAAATCATGGGTGCGCTGCGCATTCACGATGGTGCCGGCTATCGGACCGTTGGTGCGCGCAAGATGGAGATCCTGTTGCTCGCTCTGCTTATTCGGGGCGAGCGCGGCGCCTCCGTCGAGGAGTTGATGTCGGAAATCTGGGGTGGGAATCCGCCGAGAAGGGCGCATGCGACGCTGCACGTGTACGTGTCCCAGCTGCGCAAGTTCCTCGGCCGGTGCGACGGCCACAGTCCGATCGTGACCAGGGCGCCCGGCTACGCCCTGACTCTCGGCCAGGACACGCTGGACCTGCACACGTTTCAGGCGCTGGTGGACAGCGGCCGCCGGCACGTGCGGGCCGGGCAGCACGAGCTCGCCGTCGAGACGTTGCGGCGGGCGTTGGCGCAATGGCGCGGAGGCGCGCTGTTCAGCCTGCGCAACGGGCCCATCGTGAACAGTTTCGGGGCTTGGCTGGAGGAGGCCCGGCTGGAATGCGTCGAGCTTCTGGTCGAATCGAAACTGGCACTGGGCTGGTATCGCGAACTGGTCGGATTCCTCACCGGGCTCATCGAGGAATATCCGCTGCGCGAGGGCTTCTACCGGCAGCTGATGATTGTGCTGTGCCGGTCCGAGAGACGGGCCGACGCGTTGCGCGTCTTTCAGTCGGCCCGGCGGGCGTTGAGCGAGGAGCTCGGCCTGGAGCCGGGCTGGGCCCTGCAAGAGGCGCACCGGGCCGCGCTGGCGGCCCGGGACGACCTCGACCTCAGCCACGTGGACTGACCGGATGCCCGGTCCGTCCGCGGCGGACAGCTGACTCGCGTCGACCAGGGGGCGGTGCGAGTCGGTTGGCTCCGGGGTGGTTGACCCACGCGATGTGGGTCAACCAACCCCGGCGATCAGTCGGGCGAGATCGACCCGCGAGCGCACGTCGAGCTTGCGGTAGATGTTGGTGAGATGGGCGTCGACCGTGCGTGGGCTCAACGAGAGCTTCGTGGCGATGCGCCGGGTGGTCAGGCCGGAGCCGGCGTTCACCGCGATCTCCCGCTCACGCCTGGTCAGCACCGACAGCACGGCGTCGACCGGCCGCGGCGCCGCGTCGCGGGGGACCGCCACGGTCCACTCCCGCAGCGGGCCGGGCACGTCGTCGGGTCCGCTGTGCAGCCGTGTCGCGCCGCATTGCCGGGCCAAGTCCTTGCTCAGCACCAGCAGCGACTCGGCGTCGGCGGTGCGGCCGGCGGCGTCGGCGCAGCGGGCCGCGAACACCAGTGCGGTCGCCTGCGAGCCGATCGCGCCGATGGACCCGAAACCGTTGGCCGCGGCCAGATAGGTGTCGGTGGCGGCGTCCATGTCCTGGGCGTCGCGCTGCACGTGCGCCCGCGCCTGCGTGGCCCATGCGAGCTGGAAGGGCAGATCCAGCGCGGTGGCCGCCTCGTCCGCCCGACGCGCCCAGTCCACCGCGCCCGCCGTGTCGCCGGCCATCACCGCGGAGGCGGTCAGAAGCTCGTAGCACTTGGTGCGCTGGATGACCGGCAGGTTCGGCAGGTCCGGTCCGCCGCCGGTGTCGGTGATCAGCATGATGCAGCGGTGGGGGTCGCCTTCCAGGCCGGCGGCCTGTGCCAACGACATCGCGGCGATCACCCCGAACCAATGGCTCTTGTCGCCCTGCTGGCCGCCCGACGCCTGCTCCGCGAGGGCGAGCGGGTCGTGGGGGCCGTCCTGTCGGTTCAGCAGCGCGCTGCTGAGCGACTCGACCGAGAGCGCCAGGTTGACGACCGGCGGGGCGCCGAGCCGGGTCGCGGCTTGCTTGGCCTGCCTGGCCAGCGTCACGGCGTCCGCGTACCGGCCCATGTGCCGGTAGACGCTGCACAGGCCGATCAGCAGCATCGCGCCGGCGAACGGGGCGGGCCGCTCCCGGGCCAGCGACAGGCCCCGGCGGAAATGCCCCTCCGCGTCGGAGAACATACCGAGCAGGGTTTCCGCCCAGGCCAGCAGCAAGAGGAACTCCGGGTGCCCGACCGCCACCATGTCGGGCTGCGGGTCCATCAGCGCGGCGCTCTCCGCGAGCGACTGCCTGGCCACGGCTGCCTGGCCACGGGCGGCGGCGCACAGACCCCGCACGGCCAGCACGGCCGACAGGCGCGTCGGCTCGCCGTGCTCCCGGGCCACCCGCAGCGCCTCGGCGATCCGGGCCTCGGTGGGCAGTGAGCCGTCCATCAGTCCGATCATCGTCTGGACCACGAGCAGGTCGACGACCGCCGGGGTGTCGCGCGGGCCCAGCGCGGCCAGCTCGACCCGGACCAGCGTGTTCGCGTCGGCGTAGCGGCCGAGGAACGCCTCGGCCAGCGCGGATCCGACCACCGCCGGCAGCCGCTGGTCGCCCGGGTCCGGGACCAGCCGCAGCACCTCGGCCAGCTCGTCCCGGGCGGCGGCCAGCTGCCCGCCGCGGATCAGCGCCTTGGCCAGCTCCAGCAGCAGCCGCACCCGCCGCGGCCGGTCGGGGCCGGTGGCCAGGGCGACCCGCAGCCAGTGCTCGGCGTCGGCCGGCGCGGAGTCGACGGCCTCGTCGGCCGCGCGGACCAACACGTCCAGGTCGTTGTCGGTCACGTGGACCAGGGAGTTCTCGATGTGCGGGGCCAGCTCCACCGCCGACGCGCCCCGGTCGGCGAGCAGGGCGAGCGCCCGGCGGTGGGCCTCGATCCGGCGCAGTGGCTCGTGGTGCTGGTAGAACAGCCGGCGCAGCACCGTGTGCCGGAAGGTGAAGGTGGCCGTGCCGTTGACCGACCGCAGCACGTCCCTGCGGACCAGCCGGGTCAGCGCGTCGCCGGCCGCCGCCTCGGGCAGCCCGCCGACCTCGGCCACGGCGGCCAGGTCGAACCGGTCGCCCAGCAGCGCCGCCACGGTGGCCGTGGCCAGCTCGTCCTCGTCCAGCTCGGCGATCTCACCGGCCAGCAGCGCGGCGAACTGGTGCGGGATCTCGCCCTGCCAGGGCCCGCCCGCCGGCTGGCTCGCGGTCTCGGCCAGCACCCGCAGGTAGAGCGGATTACCCTCGCCGGCGCGGTGCAACCAGTCCAGCCGCGGACCGTTGGCCGGCAGGCCCAGCAACTCGGCCGACTGCTCGCGGGACAGCGGTCCCAGCTCGGTGCGCAGCACCGTGCCGGTCTCCACGCCGTAAGCCAGCGCGCTGCGCAGCCGCGGCGACGCCTGGCGGGGCCGGTAGGCCAGCACGATCAGCGCCGGCGCCTCGATCGGCCAGTGGGCCAGGCGGTCGATCAGCTCCACCGACGCGGTGTCCGCCCAGTGGAAATCGTCCAGCGCGAGCAGCACCCGCCGCGGCGCGTGGTCGGCGAACAGCGCGCGCAGGCGGTCGTCGAGCTCGTCCGGGCCGGCCGTCGCGGCCCGCAGCAGGCGGCGGAACTGGTGCAGCGGCAGCGATTGGTCGCGCTGGGCCCACCGGCCGCCGAACGTGACGAATCCTCGGCGCCGGGCCTCGCCGGCCAGCTCCGAGATCAGCCGGGTCTTGCCGCTGCCCGGGTCGCCGACCAGCTCGACCAGCTGTCCGGTGGTCCCGTCGAAGGCGTCCAGCAGGCGGCGCAGCTCGGCCCGGCGCACCACGCCCGGACCCGGTGTGGACGAGTCCGCGGCGCCGGTGCCGACACCGGTCTCAGCAACACCCACCGTGACACCATACTGGCCGGGCAACTGCGCAGCGTAGTCGGAACTCACCCACTCGGATCCGGTTCGCGAGTAGTGGATGGATTCAGCCGAAAGTCGTAACAGCAGATGCCTTCGATCGATGCTCGCGGCGGCGTCGACCGGGAGGCTGGAACCATGAGCGAATACCAGAACCCGCTGGCCCAGGGCACCTACGTCGGTCAGTCGGCGGACATCCTCGCCCGCAGGAACATCGCCGACATGGGCGCGGCCGTGGTCAGCCAGAAGGCGCTGTTCCAGCGGCGCGGCACGATCACGCTGTACCAGGACCAGCTGGTCATCGGGAACTGGAGCGAGTCGAGCGACCTCGTGCTGACCCGCGACGACATCAAGGAGGTCCGGCTGGAGTTCACCGCGCTCTACGGGCGCCTCATCGGCGGCCTGCTCAACGCGGGCAAGCCGCTGATCCTGGAGACCGTGCACGGCGAGCTCTACCTGCTGATCGACCGCAAGGAATTCATGGAGACCACCGAGGACAAGCGCTGGGCCCAGCTGATCGAGAAGTGGATCGCCGGCTGAGTCGAGCGCCGGGTGCGCGGACGTCGGCCCGCCGATGTCCGCCAGGTCCGCTCGGTAGCCGGGTGGTCCGGACCGATCGGCCCAGCCGGCCGCGGTCCGTCCGCTCCGTCGTCACGCTCGTGTCCCCGCCGGTCGGCGTCCACCTGGGGGTGACGCCGACCGGGGCCGCGTGCCGAGTCGTTCCGCGACTATTCAACGAAAACCCACCCGCCGGACTGATCGATCGGCCAGTCTCTTCAGGCCGTTTGCCTCATCCTGGGAGGGTTTCGTGAGCGAATCGCGCGCACGCCGTCGTGCCGTGGGCCTGGCCGCCGTGTCGCTGTTGGCCGCCGCCGTGCTGACCGGTGGTCCGGCCCATGCCGCCGTGGCGGCGGACACCGTCCGCGTCAACGAAGTGGTGACCACCGGCGACGTCAACGACTCCATCGAGCTCTACAACACCGGCGCCGCCGCCGTGGACATCTCGGGCTGGATCCTCAAGGACGACCAGGACAGCTCCAAGTACCAGATCGCCGCCGGCACCACCCTGGCCGCCGGCGGGTTCCGCGCCTTCGACGTGCACAACGCGTTCGGCCTGGGCTCGGCCGACTCGGCCCGCCTCTACCACGGCAGCACCCTGGTCGACAGCTTCAGCTGGACCACGCACTCCGACCCGTCCTGGTCCCGCTGCCCCGACGGCACCGGCGCCTTCGGCCAGGCCGTGGCTGTGACCCTCGGCGGGCCGAACAGTTGTGGTGGCGCGGGAACCACGCCCGTGGCGTGGCCCGGCAGCGGCACCGTGACCACCGCCGACGGCTCCAACGTCTTCGGCGAGGACCTCAGCGGCCTGTACCAGGAGGGCAGCGTGCTGTGGGCCGCCCAGAACTCCGGCAAGCTGTGGCGACTGGTCCGCAACGGCACCGGCTGGAAGCCCGACACCTCCGCCGGCTGGACCTCCGGCAAGACCCTGCGCTACCCGAACGGCTCCGGCACCCCTGACGACGAGGGCGTGACCCTCACCGGGGCGGGCTCCGCCGGCGGCGTGTACGTCTCGACTGAGCGCAACGGCGACGCCTCCGGCACCAGCCGCACCTCCGTGCTGCGCTACGACGTGAGCGGCACCGGGACCACCCTGACCGCCACCAGGGAGTGGAACCTCACCGCCGACCTGCCGCCCGTCGGCTCCAACCTCGGCTTCGAGGGCATCACCTGGATTCCCGACTCCTCGCTCACCGGCCTTGTCGACTCCTCCACCGGCTCCGCCTACGACCCCAGCCGCTACGGTTCCCACACCGGCGGCGTGTTCTTCGTCGGCGTCGAGGGCACCGGCATGATCTACGGCTACGTGCTCCAGGACTCCGGCGCCTTCACCCGGATCGCCTCGATCAGCAGCGGCATGCAGGCCGTCATGGAGCTCCAGTGGGAGCCCCAGGCCTCGCGCCTCTGGGTCGTGTGCGACGACACCTGCAATGGCCAGCACCGCACCATGAAGATCAACGCCGCCGGCGCCTTCGCCGTTGTCGCTGTCTACAACCGCCCCAGCGGCATGGCCAACTACAACAACGAGGGCTTCTCAGTCGCCGGCGCCGACGAGTGCGTCAGCGGCTCCAAGCCCGTCTACTGGTCCGACGACAGCAACGACGGCGGCCACGCCCTCCGCCGCGGCACCATCACCTGCTGACCGAGGCACCTGCTGACGAACTCATGGCTGTGGGGGCATCCAGAGCATTGGGATACCCCCACAGCGTGGTTTCAGGCACGTGTCACAGCTGGGCCTGGGGTGGGAAGGCCTTCACCGCGTCGGCGAGCCGCTGGGCGAGTGCGTTGTAGTAGTTGTCGTTGAGGCTGCCGTTGGTGAGGTACTGCGGCGCGACCTGGTTTCCGTTGCTGGCGTCACGAACCGCGAGATCGAAGTCGATCGCGTAGTCCTCGCCGTAGCCGCCATGGGACGCGAGGATGTCGGAGTTGAGCAACTCGCGTTGCTGCTCCCGCGGATCGTCCGAGCTCAGGCCGAGCGGTGGGACGGTGGTGAGGATGACGAGGACCGCCCCGGATCCGTCCGATCGGTTGATCTGCTTGATGCCGCCCGCGTTCGTCGCCTTGATGAGCCGGGTCAGGCTGGCTTCGACCGTGGCGGCGCTGTCGCCGGCCAGGATGTCGTTGGCGCCCAGGCTGACGATCACTGTGCGGAGGTTGGGCTCGTCCGCTGCGGTCTGGTTGAGCGTCGTGCCGGCGTTGCGGGCGCTTGGCGCACCGATGCCGGCCAACGGACCGGTTGGGGCGTCGCCGTGATACAGAAGACCCGCATCGGCCGTGGTGAGAGCCTGTTGGTAGACGCGCACATCGGAGATCGACCCGTTGAAGAAGTCGCCGGAACCACCCTGGGCCAAGGTGACCGCACCGATGGTCCCTCGACGGTGACCACCAAAAACCTGATCGACTACGGCAGCGGCACGTTCTACACGACCAATGTCAGCCTGCTGGACAGCTTCGGGCAGGTGTTGCAGACCCAGTCCAACGCCGAAGGCGGCGGGCGCATCGTGTCGGACAACTTCTACGACTCGCACGGCTGGGTCATCCGCAGCAACAACCGCTACTACACCGACGGCGACCCCGACACGACGCTCGTCTCGGTCGCCGACAAGGACGTCGAAGACCGCACCCTGAACTCCTACGACGGCACCGGCCGCATTCTCGTGGCCGCCGAGTACAACGGGGAAGCTCCCAAGTGGTCCACGACCACCGTGTACGGCGGCGACCGCACAACCACGATTCCGCCCACCGGCGGCGTGACGACAACGCAGCTTGTCGACGGCCGTGGCCACCCCAGTGAAGTGCGTCAGTACACCGCCGCGCCGACGGTCAACGGCAATGTGGTGTCTGGCGGCGCCTACCAGTCGACGAGCTACCACTACACGCCGCTCGGACTCCAGGACCAGATCACCGATGCCGACGGCAACAAGTGGACCTACAGCTACGACCTGATGGGACGGAAGAAGTCCCAGACCGACGTCGACGCCGGAACCACCAGCTACACCTACGACGACGCCGGACTCATGACGTCCGAGACCGACGCGCGGGGGCAGACCCTCGCCTTCTCCTACGACCCGCTGGCGCGCAAGACCGGTGAGTACCAGGGATCTCTGACCGGCACGCAGCTGGCCTCCTGGACGTACGATACCGTCCAAACCGGCAAGCTCTCCTACTCGACGCGCTACACCGCCAGCGGCGACTACCTGGTCGCCGTCAGCGGATACGACGTGGGTGGCAACCCCACCGGCACGATCGTGCGCATCCCCGATGGCGAGGCCGGGCTGGCCGGCGACTACAGCACATCGATGTCGTACACCACAACGGGTCTGCTGGACGTCGCGACGCCGGCACCCGGAGGCAAGCTGCCCGGTGAGCAGGTCGTGACCGCGTACGACCAACTGGGCAATCCGAAGAGCGTCTCGGGCTACAACACTTACGCCACCAACGCCGACTACACGCCGTACGGCGAGTTGCACGCGTTCAGCACCGCGGGCGGCCAGGGCAAGCTCGCGGTCGAACGGGATGCCCAGACCCGCCGTGTCACCGACGTCAAGCTGACCGCGACCAAGGCGCCTGCGCAGATCGACGACACCAGCTACACCTACGACCCCGCGGGCAACCTCACGTCGAGCACGGATGTCGAGGGACCGGACGGTTCACCCGTGCAGCAGCAGTGCTTCGGGTACGACGCGCTTGACCGCCTCGCTCAGGCGTGGACCTCCGCCAACTGCGGGGACCAGCCGTCGACGGCCGGCATCAGCGGCGTCAACCCGTACTGGACGAGTTGGGGCTTCGACCCGGCCGGGCTGCGCAAGACCCAGGTGCAGCACTCGCTCGCCGCCGGCGCGAGCGACACCACCACGACGTACAACTACCCCAATCCGAGTACGCCGCAGGCTCATACCCTTTCGTCCAGCACGACCTCGGGGCCGGCCGGGAACAGCACCGCGAGCTACACCTACGACGCACTCGGGAACACCAAGACCCGGGCACTGCCGTCCGGACAGCAGACGCTCACCTGGAACGAAGACGGTCGCCTCTCGACCGATCAGACCGATGCCGGCACTTCGTCCTACGTCTACGACGCCGACGGCAATGTGCTCATCCGGCGTGACCCCGGCAGCAGCACCCTCTACTTGCCCGGTGAGGAGTTGAAGTACAACACGTCGCTGAAGACTGTGGCCGGCACCCGGTACTACACGATGTCCGGCGGGACCGTCGCGATGCGCGTCGGCGGTGGCAACCCCACCGTGCTCACCAGCGATCAGCACGGCACCAGCAGCATCACGTACCAGCCGGACACCGGAGCTGTCACGAGACGCGCGTTCGACCCGTACGGCAACCAGTTCGGGACGGCCCAGGGCATCTGGCCCGACGATCACGGATTCCTCAACAAGTCCGTCGATCAGTCGACCGGGCTCACCGACATCGGCGCCCGTGAATACGATTCGACCACGGGCCGTTTCCTGTCCGTCGACCCACAGCTCGATCCGTCCAGCCCGGGGCAGCTCAATGGCTACGCCTACAGCGCCGACAACCCGACCACATTTAGCGACCCCACCGGCACCCGGATCGCCGGCTGCGAGGAAGACCACACGAACTGCATCGACGGCGGCCCGGTTGGCGAAAAGCACGGCGATGGCCCGACTTCGCCGAGTCCTAATCCGTCGCCGATCGTTTTTAACTCGCCGCATGTCAAGGCGTCTTACGACTTCGCTACCGGTCATTACTATATCAACCATGTCCTGATGCCGACGGACATGAACTTCGACAGTGCGCTCAAGTTGCTCAAGGCGATGCTGGCTGACCCTGCTGAGAAAACGTGGTGGCCTCAGCGGAGTAGCTTCGAGGACCCGCTGGCCGGTGATGACGATGTGGTAATGATGTTGCAGCACGTCTGTCACCTGGATGACTGCGGCAAGGGTGTCGGCAATGAGCTGTTCACCATGCACATGGCGTTCTCTCTTCCGATGCTGGTGGCGTTCGGCGGCCTCAATGCCGGCTCCGCTGATATGGCGGGGATGGAAGCGTCGAGAATCCTGCCCAATGGACCGTGACCGCGCACCACCTGTTCTGGGACGCTACCACCCACCAGTGGACCGACGCCGCCGACCTGCGCATCGGCGACCAGCTCGACACTCCCGGCGATGGACACGTGGCGGTGGTGTCCGCACACCGCTACACCACGTCGATCCGCACCTACAACCTGACCATCGACACCGTTCACGCGTACTACGTGATTGCGGGCGGCACGCCTGTCTTGGTCCACAACGGCACACCGTGTGGACAGGATCTGGACGCGTTGTCCAGAAGTGGAATGCGGCCCGATAAGGGGAAGCTGACTCGAGCTGGACGTGAATATCAGAAGCATATGAGTCGAGGGGATCTTCCTGTTGTTTCTGGCAAGGAGTTAGATTCCACTGGCCAAAACCTTCTTGATGACATTTTGACGAGTCCGAACACTGTTTCCAGTTCGGTGACCTCTGGAAACTTTGCTGGTGGCACCCGGTATATAATGCCGGATGCTGGCGGTGGGCGTGGTTTTGGTGCCACGTTCGATGCTAATGGTGATTTCCAGTACTTTGGGCGGTATTAGAAATGGCGATTATTCTTCCGTGGGTTGCACACGAAGAGGGTGGGCGGGCGCTGGAACGCCTTGTTGAGAGCGTTTCAGGTGAGATTCTGTGGCGGGTTCGATATTTGGCTATGAAGGATGGGACTTGGCCTGACGGGCACAGGGGCGACCGAATTCATGAGGTCGACATGGCCGTTGAGCTGGTTATGCGCAGCGGTGTTAGGTTGATCTTGTCTTGGGCTATGGATGGGTTCGCCGAGGGAGTGGCGGTCGATCTCCGTCTTGCTGATGAGAGTGAGCCGGATTTGGCTGGTGATCTTATTGATGTGAGCAGGAATGAGGAATGGGCTCGATTTGTCGGCCAGCCACTCACCGTCCTCGTTCCCGTGTGGCATATCCCTAATGACGGATGTCCAAAAATGCCATGGTCATTCCGGCTTGAATTTGACACACTCGGAGGTGTGGTGATTGCGCTTGGTGAGGCTGTTGGTGAAGCTGTCAAATACCAGCCGGACGCTCTGCTTGTGATCTTTGGCGAGGAACTGTCGAAATCATACAGAATTCCCGCGAGTGTGAACTCGGCTTGGGGTCGGTAGCTATTGTCCTCTCGTCCTTCAGTAGGAGCAACCACTTTGGCAAGTCTGATGGCGGTTGCGTCGCCGTGGTGCTGGCGTATATTAATTTGATCCGCGTCAACTGTCATGCGGAAAGAGTGCGTGCTGGATAGTCTGGCCAGTAGGGGTGCGGAAATATCTGATCGTGTTCGTCGGGTATTATCATGTGTTGTGGGGCAATAGCTTCGCCGTCCGTGCGCTCGTCTTGATGATCGATAGCTCTGTTAAGCCGGTTGGGGATTTCAAGGTCGGCGACAAGGTTGAGAATGTCGACAGCGGTGTGCGACAGCAACATGCGATCACGGCGGTGCACGTCACCGACACCGATTTCGTCGACCTCGCCTTCGGTCCGGCCGGTAGTCCGAAGACCGTCACCGTGACCGCGCACCACCTGTTCTGGGACGCCACCACCCACCAGTGGACCGACGCCGCCGACCTGCGCATCGGCGACCAGCTCGACACTCCCGGCGATGGACACGTGGCGGTGGTGTCCGCACACCGCTACACCACGTCGATCCGCACCTACAACCTGA
>Ga0307511_10000289_pt1 | contig 52987 bp, 35 predicted proteins | sample 13_EM_MG_FD_200266 | JGI IMG/M metagenome (GOLD analysis project Ga0307511, IMG submission 200266) | Populus trichocarpa ectomycorrhiza microbial communities from riparian zone in the Pacific Northwest, United States - 13_EM | ecosystem: Host-associated > Plants > Roots > Unclassified | place... | reverse complement strand
ATCGAGTGCGAGTCGCCATGAACACGATGGGGCCCACCAGGATGCATGTCTGGTGGGCCCTGTTGTCGTGGACCGGCGTCACGCCGGCACTGCTGGAGGCGGGGACGTGCCCACCCGCCGGCCGGGCTCAGGTAGCCGACATGGCGAAGCGCGGGCACTGGCTGGTCGCGATCGCGAGGACTCCCGTCCACGATGATCGCTGGATCACGGCACGAACTCGACGCAGCCCTCGAGCACGGCGTCGGCGAGCTGTCGCAGCTGACAGTCGTGGGTGAACGCGTGCGCGCGCAGGCACTGGTACGCCTGCACCGCGCCGATGCCCAGCTGGGCCGAGACGACACTGGTCGCCTGCCTCACCCGTGCCCACTGCTCCGGCAACGGGCCGGCGAGCACGTCGTCAATACTGCTCCCACGCCGCCCGCGGTCGCTGTCCAGCAGCAATGCCATGGCGTACTCCGCGAACAGTTGCCCATCGGTCAGCGCGGCCACGGGCAACGTGCCTGGGCAGGCGCGATACAGCTCGAGGACGCCGACGGTCACCTCGGCCGTGGACAGCGGGAACGCGAACACGGACTGCACGCCGAGAGAGCCCAACATCGGCACCAGCACGGGCCACTGGTGCAGGCTGGCCGTGCCGGCCAGATCGGTCGATATCACCACGTCGCCGTCCTGTAGCGCCTGCATGCCCGGACCGATGCCGAGGGTGATCTCCAGTTCGATCGCGCGTTCGCTGACGGCATCGGTCGCGTAGATCGGCTCGCCCAGCCCGAGGTCGCCGATCGTGCACAGGCTGACCCCGGCGAAGCCGAGCGCCGCCGAGCAAGCGCGGCAGACATGCTCGATCCCGACCGGTACGTTGTCGGCGCTGGCCAGCATGCTGATCGCCGCGGCGATCGCGGCCTCACCTGAATCGCCTGCCATGCCTCTCACCTCGGCTGTCCGGCTCGGAGTCCAACTTCTCGGTCGTTCGCATCTCACGTCCCGATGCTCGGCGCTTCTTCGTCGGCACTGAGAAGCTTCGCGTGCGACTGGGCCTGTGTCGTCGCAGCGAGCGGGAATCTGGCACTGGATGCTGACCGGCAGCCCGGCATACCAGCTAGCCGGAACCGCCCGCTGTCATTCGTCCGCACCGATGGGCAGCTCCACCTGTAGCGAGGTGCCCAGGCCCGGAGGGCTGGCGACGGTCGTCCGCCCTTCCAAGGCCTCGATCCGGTCGATGAGCCCGATCAGACCGGAGCCGCGTGCCGGATCGGCACCGCCAACGCCGTCGTCATGGACCGAAACGTGCAGCCGATCCTCCCGCACAGCCGCATCGACTCGGACCACCGACGCCCGCGCGTGTTTGGTGGCGTTGGCCAGCGCTTCCGCCACCGCGTAGTACGCCGCCACCTCGACGGGCTGCGCGAGTCGGCCCTCGACCCGCACGTCGAGCTCGACCGGGATGGCTGAGCGACGAGCCAGCGCCCTGAGCGCGGGACCCAGGCCGCCCTCGGACAGGATCGCGGGGTGGATCCCACGCGAGATCTCGCGCAGCTCGTCCACCGCGGCCGCCAACCCGGACGCGACCTCGGACAGCGCCGCCAGGAGCCCGGGCAACTCGGCAGGCACCGCGGCCTCGGCCGTCCGCAGGTCCAGCGCGAGGGAGACAAGTCGTTGCTGGATGCCGTCATGCAGATCGCGTTCGATCTGCCGACGAGTCTGGTCGGCGGCGGCCACCACGCGCGCCCGGGAGGCGGCCAGGTCGGAGCGCGCCTGGGTGTTGGCGATCGCGGTGGCGACCAGATCGGTGAAATTGGCGAAGCGGTCCTCCGTGTCCGCGGGCAGCGGCGCGTCCCCAGTCGACAGCGCCTTCATCACTCCCCACAGGGCCCCTTCGACGAGGATTGGGACCCCGACCGCCGAGCTGACGCCTTCGCCGAGCGTCCCGGCGCCGCCCTCGATTCGGGCCGGCTCGCCGCTGCGCAACCCCTGGGCCGCGACGCCATCGGCGTACAGCGTCACGCGGGCTCCGACGAGCATTTCCGGGCCGGCCGCACCCCAGCTCGCGACGACGGTCGCCGTGCCGTCGGCCTCGTAACGCAGCAGCCGCGTGCCGTCGGCGCCGAGGACCCGACCTGCCTCCTCGGCCACGGCGGTGAAGACAGCGGGCGGCGGCTCCGCGTGCGCGACGAGGGTGGCCACCCGCCGCAGCGCCGCTTGCTCATCGGCGAGCCTGGTGAGTTCGTCGCGGTTCTGCTCGAGCGAGCATCCCATCCTGTTGAACGAGCGCTCCAGCGTTCGGATCTCGGCTACTCCGGACTCGGGGATGCGAGTGGCGAGTTCGCCGCCGGCGAGCCGGTCGGCCATGGCCGCCGCTCGGCGCACGGGGCGGACGATGGTACGTGTCAGGCAGCCGGCGAACATCAGGATCAGCAGCAGCGATCCGGCGACACCGGCCGCCACGGTGACTTCCGCCCGGGCAGCCGTGGCCGCGGCCTCCTCCTCGCGAACGACGGCCACGCCGCGCTCGGTCAGGTCGAGGTGCTCGAACTCTGCCCGGATCGCGTCCACACGCCGTCGCCCCTCCTCGATCGCCGCGATACTGTGGACCGAGGGATCGTCGCGGCGCACGGCGTCGATCGCGGGCTCCGAGTACTCCACAACGTAGGACTGGATGCCTTGCGTGATCCGCAGGGACTGGTCCTTCTGCTCGGGGGAGTCGGACAACCGTTGCAGGCGCGTGCTTTCCGCGGGGATCGCGGCGCGCGCGGTGTTCCACGGCTCGAGAAAGCGTTCATCGCGGGTCAGCATGAATCCGCGGCCGCCCGTCTCGAGGTCGACGAGCAGCCTTTCGAGCCGGCTCGCGCTCGTGAGCACTTCCTGAGAGTGCCTCGCGAGTTGCGCCGACTCGCGCTCGACGATGACCTCGCGGAGCAGCACGACAAGCAGGACGCCGTCCACCAGCGCGAGCAGGGCGCTCGCGCCGAGCACACGGAAGATCAGGCCGCCCACGGTAGTCTCCCGTACATGGCCTCCAGTACAGTCCGTTCACCTCTCGACGCGTAGGGACTTGAGTACCCAATACGGACAAATGGAAGCGGCGATGCGGCCCGGTCCGGGATCGACGGACGACGGCACCGCGACCAACCGGAGACGGGTGGTCGTGGCGGACGACGATGTGCTGCTCCGCGAGGGCATAACGAGCCTGCTTGAGCGCTCCGGTTTCGACGTGGTGGGGCAGGCCGGTGACGGCGCCCAACTCCTGGAGCTGGTCCAGGAACACGTCCCCGACCTGGTCGTCCTGGACATCCGGATGCCACCGACACAGCGCACCGAGGGGCTGGCGGCGGCTCGGACGATTCGCAAGCGGTACCCCAGGATGGGTGTGCTACTGCTGTCGGCCCACGTCGAGGTGGAGCACACGCTGGAGCTGTTGGCCAGCGGACGGGGTGTCGGCTACCTGCTCAAGAGCCGTGTCGTCGACGTGAACGAGTTCATCGACACGGTGGAGCGGATCGCCAACAGCGGCGTCGTCGTCGACCCCGTGCTGGTGCAGGACCTGCTCCGCGCCAGTCGCAAGGACGAGCCACTGGCTGTGCTCAGCGCTCGTGAGCGTGAAGTGCTCGCACTCGTGGCGGAGGGACGGTCCAACGCCGGAATCGCTCGTAAGCTGTGGGTCACCGAGGGAACCGTCGAGAAGCACGTGCAGCACATCCTCACCAAGCTGCGGCTCCCCGACAGCGGCGACGATCACCGCCGCGTGCTGGCGGTCATCACCTTCCTCGAAGCCCGCTAAGCCTGGCCGCCCGCGCCGTGGACCAGCTCATGGACGGCGCTGGCGGAGAGGTAGGGCTTGGCGAGAAATCCGAGCGCGGGGCTGTCCGCGATGAGCTCCTCGAAGTCCTCCTGCTGATGGGTCGACACCAGGATGATCACGGGCCCGCTCGTGTCGTCCTCGTCGTCGAACCGATGCTCGTGCAACCGACGCGCGAGTTCGAAGCCGCTCTCGCCGCCGAGATCGATGTCGACAAGCACGACGTCCGGCCGGAACGTCGTAGCGCGTCGTAGCGCATCGGCGCCGGTCAAGGCGATGTCGACGACCAATCCCTCGCGTTCGAGCAGCGCCCTGGCGGCCTGGAGGAAGCGAGCACTGTCGTCGACGAGAAGACAGCGCAAGGCCATGACACGAGGATGGCAAGGCCGCCCCCCTCGCGCATTCCGGCTAGCATGAAATCGTTCGCGGTCCGCTTCGGCATCGAGGGTGTACGGCTGTATGGCCCGCGTGACGTCCGCCATCCGACGCACGGGGCACGGTCGGCGCGGCACGGCATCGATGGCGTGACGGCTCTCGGCGCCGGGGCCTGACCGGCCGCGGCCTTGACGAGGGACCGCGTCCACGGCCGGCCGATCGAGCGTGTCCCCGGCCGGCGGGGATCGAGATTGGCGCACTGTGGACACTGTCGTCAAATTATGAGGGTTACGCGCATTGGCCCCTCGCGACGGCGATGTGGGTTGCCGCATGCTGAGAGTCGCCCGGTAGCACAAGACGTCGCTGTCAGTGGGGATCGGGCGGTGCGAGTGCAGACCGCCAACGCGTGGGAGGAGGTCAGACCGGCCGGTGGTCTCCCGTCACATCATGACCGATCCGCACCGGGAGACCACCGCCGCCAGGCGTTGTGCTCGCGAAGGCCAGCTGGTCCGAGGCCGGTGTGGCTGCCCGCCGGGCTGGCTGTCGCCGGTCCCTGGCATTTTCCCCAGGTGTCAGGGACCGGCCCACGTGCCGGTGCCATCAGCGGTCGCCCGCCAGAGCCCGTTCGACCTCGTCGAGCCCTTCGACGACCGCCACCGGGCCCAGGCCGGCCGGCACCCCACCCGCCTTCACCTCTCGGCCGGTGACCAGCAGAACCACGGTTTCCAACCGGTCCACCAGGTCGTGTTCGACGGCGGTCGCCAGCCCGGCGAGCGCCGCCGCCCCGGCGGGTTCGGCGCCTACCCCCGCCCGCCTGGCCAACGTCGCAACCGCGCTCAGCAGTGCGCCGTCGGTGACCGCCACCATTGCTCCGCCGCCTCGGCGCACCGCGTCCAGCGCGGCGTCACCGATGGCCGGGCGCGCCACCGCGATGCCGTCGGCGACCGTGGCGGCGGGATCCAGCTCATCCGGTCTGGCGGGCGCGCCAAACCAGGCGCGCACCAACGGCTGACAGCGCTCGGCCTGTATCCCGATCAGACGTGGTTGCCGCGCAGCGAGGCCACAGCTGACGAGTTCGGCGAAGCCCTTGTCGAGCGCCACCAACGTGGGGCCGTCGCCAACCGGGACGATCATCACGTCCGGGAGCCGACGGCCGAGCTGTTCCCACACCTCGAACGCCACTGTCTTCTTCGCCTCGATGGTGAACGGGTTGGCGCCGGTGTTGCGGTCGAGCCAGCCGAACGAGCGCGCGGCGGCCCGGGAGAGGTCGACAGCGGCCGCGTAGCCTTCGGGCACCTGGAAGACCCGCGCACCGGCCTGCGTCATGAGCGCGAGCTTTTCCGGCTGGCAGTCGGTGGAGACGAAGATGACGGCCCGCATGCCGGCTGCCGCCGCACCGAAGGCGGTGGCTACGGCCGCGTTGCCGGTGGACGCGGTCGTGATCGTGCCCACTCCGCGCCGCAGCCCGTCCTCGATCACGAGTGCGGTGGCGCGGTCCTTGTTGGACGCGCTCGGGTTCCGCGTCTCGTCTTTGATCCACAGGTGTGGCGTGTCCAACGTCTGTCTGAGAGCCGGCGCGGGTAGCAGCGGCGTGCCGCCGACCGGCATCGGGTACCGCACCGGACCGTCGGGAACCGGAAGCAGCTCGCGGTATCGCCACATGGTGAACGAACCCGGGCGGTCTCGCGCTATCAGCGCGGAGCCGTAATCGTATTGCAGCCACTCACAACCCGCCAGATCGATCGACCCAGTCACGCTACCCACGTGGCAGCCCTCCGTGCGTCATGCCGACCGGGAACCGGCGGTCAGCTCGTCGGAACCGAACACGTCGTCGCCGTAGAGATCGTGCAGCCAGTTGGTCTGGTAGACGGTGTCGAGGTAGCGCTCGCCAAGGTCCGGGGCGATGGCCACCGCGGTGAGTCCATGCGCGTCATACCGGGCCAGCCATTGCGTGGCGCCGCTGACCACCGTGCCGGTGGAGCCGCCGAACAGGAATCCGTTTCTGGCCAGGCGATGACAGGCACGGATGGTGTCTGCCTCCTCGACGTGCACCACATCGTCCACAAAGGACTCGTCGAGCAGTGGTGGGCGGACGCTCGTGCCCAGGCCGGGAATCATCCGGCGGCGAGGCGCACCGCCGAAGGTCACCGAGCCGACGCTGTCCACCGCGACGACCCGCACCGGCCGACGCCATTGCCGGAAGTAGCGCGCGCAGCCCATCAGAGTCCCCGTGGTGCCCGCCCCGACGAACAGCACGTCCAGCCCGGGGAACTGACGGGCGATCGCCGGCGCCGTACTGTGGTAGTGCGCCTTCCAGTTGCCCGGATTGGCGTACTGGTTGAGCCACACGTGCCGGTCGTCTGAGGCGCACAGAGCGCGGACGTAGGCGATCCGCGCGCCGAGGAAACCGCCGACGGCGGCTGGTTCGGCGATGATGTGCACCTGGCTGCCCAATGCCTCCATCAGTCGTCTGGTCGACAGGTTGCAACGGGAATCGGTCACACACAGGAATCGGTAGCCCTTGCTCGCCGCGATCATGCTCAGCGCCACGCCCAGGTTCCCGGACGAGGACTCGACCAGGACCGAACCCGGCCGCAGGAGGCCGTCCCGCTCGGCGGCCGCCACCATCTCGGCCGCGGCCTTCAGCTTGATCGAGCCGGCGAAGTTGAATCCCTCGCACTTCAGGAAGAGCGGGCGCCCGAGGATCGACCGAAGATCGACGTAGAGCCACTCCTCGTTGAAGTCCTGCGGAACGGATATGATTGGCACTGCGATCCCCTCATCTGTGACAGAGCGCTCGGCCGCTCATCCACAACGACGCAGCTCGTGGAAGAAGTCGTCGACGACGTTGGTCGAGGCGAGCACGATTTCCGGCGCGAGGTCGCGCAGCGACACGTGCAGCACCAACGGATCGTGGTCGAACCACGACAGATCGCCGACATGCGGCGGAACGAGTGGTGGTCATCCGGCGGTCACCTCGACGGTCGGTGAGCAGTCGGCCAGGCGCACCGCGTCGGCCATCGCGACGAGCACTTCCCGTGGTCCCTCGAAGGACTCCCTGCCGTGCGCGGTACGGATGTTGTCGACGAGCATCAGGTCGCCGACTTGCCACGACTCGCGCACGGTGTTGTCCTGGTAGACCTCGTTGAGCAGGTGCACGATGTCCTCGCCGATCGGGTCGCCGTTGCCGAAGCGGGTGTTGAACGGCAGCGCGTCGGCGCCGTAGACGTCCACCAGGTACTCGCGCACCTCGGGGGACAGCGTCCACTCGTTGAGGAATGCTATTTGGTTGAACCAGCAGCGCCGGCCGGTGACCGGGTGACGCACGACGGCGCTGCGACGCTGCCTGGTGCGCAGTCCACCGTCGGGTTGCCAGGCGAACTCGATCGCGTTGGCGCGGCAGTAGTTCTCGACGGCCGCCCGGTCGTCGGTGCCGAACGCCTGTGCCAAGGACGCTCCGATATCGTCGTTGTAGTTGCGGGTGAGCAGCCAGCCCTCGCACTCGAAGCGCTCGACCAACTGGGTGGGCAGCGCACTGAGCACGGTCGGCGAGTCGGCCACCGCGGTCGCTCCGCCGACGGCGGGCGCGCGGAGGCACGCGAACAGCATCAGACCGGGGAATTCCAGCGTGTAGCTCAGTTCGTGGTGCATGCACATCTGCTGGTTCGGCGGCCACTTCGATGCGGAGTGCACGCCGTCGGAGTAGGTCCGCCGGGGTGTGAAGGACTCCTTCTCGGTCATCAGGCCGGTGGCCAGGCGGTGAAAGACGGCACTGATCTCGACCTCGTCGCGCAGCGAAAGACCGCGGACCAGGACCGAGCCGTGCTCGGCGACGGCGGCGCGCAGTGCGTCCCGGTGCTCAGCCGTCCAGCTCGGCGCGTCGCCGGTGGCCTCGGCTCGCAGTATCGGTGGTTTACCGGGTTGCAGGTCGATGTCGAGCAGCGCTGCCGGTGACGAGGACATATCGGTTCCCTTCGGTTGCCACTCAGGAAGAAGCCAGCGAGTCGGCGACGCGCGGCACGGGCTGCGCCGTCTCAGTAGGACAGTGCGCGGTGGACCTGCCGTCGACCAGCGCGGCCAGATCGGCGAGGATCGGGCGACAGACGAGGTCCGCGGGGGACAGCGCGCGGTCCAGGGCGATCGCCAACCGCACCGCCGACAGTGACGTGCCACCCCGGTCGAAGAAGTGGTCCCACCGGCCGATCTGGTCGGTGCGCAGGCCGAGCACCTGCGCCCACGCGGCCGCCAACCGCTGCTCGGTCGGTGTGCTGGGCGCCTGGTAGTTCTCCGCTGTGCCGTCACTGCCGGCGAGCGCCGCCAGCATGGTCCTGTCGATCTTGCCGTTGGGGGTTAGCGGCAGATTCTCCCGCCAGTGGAAGGCCGACGGGACCATGTACCCGGGCAGCGTCTGAGCCAGCCGGTCCCGCACGACGTCGGCCTCCAGCGGCCGCCGGCCGGAGTAGAAGGCCACCAGGCACTTGCTCCGGTCGGTCCGCGCGGCGACCACCACCGCACCGTCACGGACGCCGGGCACCCGTGACAGGACGTTCTCGATCTCGCCGATCTCGATCCGGAAGCCGGAGACCTTGACCTGGTTGTCCCGGCGGCCGAGGAACTCCAGCTTGCCGTCGGGCTGCCAGCGGCCGTAGTCGCCGCTCCGGCAGAGCCGCTGGCCCTCGCGATGCGGATCGGCCGTGAAGACCGCGCGGGTGCGCTCGAGGTCGTTGACATACCCGCGGCCGACGCAGACCCCGGAGAAGACGATCACGCCGGGAGCGCCCAGCGGCACCGGTGACAGGTGTTCGTCGACGACGTAGACGTGGACGTTGTCGATAGGGCGACCGAGCGGGACCCGTTCCCGGTCCGGCGCCCGGTCCATGACCTCGTGGACGGCGTCGTCCGAGATCTCGGTCAGTCCGTACGTGTTGACCAGCTTGATCATGGGCTGGGCGGCGAACCAGCGGTGCACGAGCTCCTTCTTCAGGAAATCACCGGTGGGCGACACTGAATGCAGGTCCGGCAGATCACGCGGGTGCTGCTCCAGGTAGGACAGGAAGACGTCCAGGTAGGACGGCACGACCTGGAGCACGGCTGCGCGGCCGTCGACGATCGTGTCGACGAGCCGCTCGACGTCCAGGATCACCTCCTGCTCGACCAGCAGGGTTCGCCCGCCCACCAAGAGCGCGGCAACCAGTTGCCACACCGAGATGTCGAAGCACTGGGGTCCCGTCTGGGGTATCACTTCCCCCTCGGCGATCTCCAGGTCGGCGATCTTGGCGTAGATGTGGTTGAGCATGCCCGCGTGCTCGCACATCGCACCCTTGGGCGCTCCGGTGGAGCCTGAGGTGAACAGGACGTAGGCGAGCTGGTCCGGTGCGACGCTGACGCCGAGATCGCCGTCGGCGTGATCCTCCTCGTATGCCCTGTCGATATGGAGTTTCCGAACTCCGGACAGGGTGTCGAGGGCCGCGTCGAGCGTGGTGGCGCTGCCGCGTTCGGTCAGCACGAGGCCGCACTCGGCAAGGGAGAGTGCGGACGCGATGCGACTGGCCGGGAAGTGCGGCTCGACAGGCAGGTACACGCCGCCGGCCTTGAAGATCGCGATGACGGCGGCCATCCAGTCCAGGTTGCGCTCGGTCACCACCGCGACGACGCCCTCACGGCGCAGGCCCCGCGCCAACAGAGCGCGGCCCAGCCGGTTGGCACGGGCATTGAGCTCCCGGTAGGTCCACTGCCGGTCGCCGTGCACGGCCGCGACCGCGTCCGGGTGCATCCGCACCCGCTGCTCGAACAGCTCGTGCACCCGGCGGTCCGGCAGCCCCCGGCGAGGTCCGGCGAGGCCTTCGAGCTGGAAGTGGATTTCCTCGGCGGAAAGCAGGCTCTGCCGCCCGTGCTCGGCGTCCGGATCGGCGGCGATCAGCGCGAGCGCTCGGCGGTGGTAGCCGGCGATCCTGGCGGCGCAGTCGGCGTCGAGCACGTCGGTCCGGTACCGCAGCCACAGCATGAGTTGACCGCCGTGCCGCGAGATTCCCACCCACAGCACGGTGTCCTCGGGGAGATCACCCCCGCGGCCGAGCGGATCGAACACCACCTCGAACGGCGGCTCGGTCACGCCCAACTCGCGACCGAGCTCGTCGACCGGAAAGTCCTTGTGTGACAGCAGTTCCGACGTGACGCGATGGGCGTCACGCACCACGGCCCGCCACGAGTCAGGCTCAGTCGTCAGCCGGCAGGGCAGTGGTCGGCCGCCCGCCGCGGCGACGTAGCCGGTCACGACCTCCCGCTCGCCGGACAGCGCGGCAAGCACCTTCGCATGTGCCGCCAGCAGCACCGAGCCCAGCGACACCGCCCACTCGTCCGCCAGCCGGCACAAGGCGGTCGTGAGGTTGTCGGGAATCGTCGAGTCATGCTCGGCAACGCCCGGCGCCGGATCGAGGGTCCACCGCGGGATCGCGGTGAATCCGCCGGCGACGAGCACACCCCGCCAGAACTCCCGGCCGGCCTCCGCTGACATTTTCATCGAGTTCCTCCTCCGCTCCCGGTCGGCCACGGTGCTACTTGTCGCCGATCAATGCGGTGCAGCCGCTGTGGTCGTTGTCTCGGCGAACCCGCGAATCGGCAATGTCGTCCCGCATCTCCCGGGCCGGGTTTCCGCCCCAGCGGGCGTTCGGAGGGATTTCCTCGCCCTTCATGAGGAAGGAGTCGGGGGCGAGCACCGCGCCGTCGCCCATCGTCACGCCGTAGTGGACCAGGGCGCCGACCCCGACGGTGCAGCCGGAACCGACGGCGGTTCGGTCCGACTTGAAGACGTAGTCCTCCTGCGAGTGGCACTGGATGAACGAGCCGGCGTTGAGCGTGACGTCGTCGCCGATCGTCACCAGGTTCTTCTCAGACATGCCGCAGCCGTCGTCGAAGAGCCTCCTGCCGAGCCGGACGCCCACCATCCGCCAGAACCACGACTGGAGCGGCGTGCCGATGAAGACCGCGTGCAGCCCTGGCCCCGTCTGCATCTTGAAGAAGCGCTCCGACCGCCAGAAGTCGATCTGGTAGATCGAGCAGTACGTCGGCCGCATCCCCCGGAATCCGGTGGACGCGCGTTCCACCAGCGCGACGTAGACGAGGGTGAACAGGAGGGCGAGAACTTCGGACAGCGCGATCGCCGACGCGCCGAAGGAGGGGCGCAGGCCTGCCGCGAGGAAGCCGAACAGCGTGAGCCCGAAGGTGTAGCCCCACCGCGACAGCAGCCAGTACGCCATGGTGCGGAGGTTGTGCCTGTTCTTGGCCGCGAGGCAGCGGCGGAACTCGTCGCCGCTGGCAAGGTGGTTGAACTTGGCGTCGCGGTCGACCGTGCGCGGGATCTCGAAGCTGGGCGACCCCAGGAGTCCGACACCCTCCCGGATCTCCCCGTCGATCGGGACGAGGACCTTCGTCGCGAGCAGGCAGTTGTCGCCCGTCCTGCCCCCCGAGGGATAGACGATGTCGTTCCCGAGGAAGTTGTTCGGGCCGATCGACGCCCGGGACACTCGGAAGGACGTGCTGGAGTAGTCGGCGTTGGCGATCGACAGCCCGCTGGCGACGACCGTTCCGCTGCCGACAGAGCTCAGGTAGGGGGTCTCGTGCTTGAGCTGCGAGCCGAAGTTGGACCCGGTCTGCACGACGGGGGAGAGGCGGTACCCGAGGCAGCTCAGGTAGTGGACGACGTAGGAACTGTCGCCGAAGAGCTCGACGAAGAACCTCCTGTTGGTCAGGCGCGCGATCGCCCGGTGGGCCGCGTAGCGGAATCCGTAGAGGCGGTAGACCTTGTCCGGCTCGATGACGAGATTGAGCAATCGGGGGACGGTGACCACGACGAGCAGGCTCAGGAGCGCGGAACCGAAGAAGAGCACGAGGGACGTCAGCAGCGCGACGCCGACGAACGACCAGCCCGTGAAGGCCGTCGACTCTGAATCGAACAGTGGCGCGAGCCCCGGGACCCCGTCGAACAGCAAGTCCGTGGCGCCCAGCATCAGCGGCAGGTACAGCAACAGCGCGCTCGCCAGCTGCACAACGGTGTACACGGCCCTTCTCCCGATGCCACAGTCGGCCGGTGCGGCTGCCTGGTAGTTCGCTTCGGTCGGCTGCGCGGGGGAGCCGTGCCAGCGTTCGCCGTGGGGTATGCCCTGTCCCGTGTGGAGCGAGGAGACATGGCCGAGCTGGGCCCCGTCGCCGATCGAGGTCTCGATGTCGAGCACCGCCTTCTCGCCGACGAACGCGTCCCGCCCGACGGTGACCGCGCCCGTCTGGATCCAGCCGGCGCGGGCTCGATAGCCGGTGAGGTAGGCGTCCTTGCGGATGACCGCGCCCTCGCCGATGGTGAGCAGGTCGGTGCACACGGGCGCATGCCGCGAGAGGACCACGACGCCGCGGCCGACCCGCGCACCCAGTGCCCGCAGGTAGAGCACATAGAACGGCGAACCGGCGAACAGGACCAGTGGGTTCAGCGTGACCAGCGTCTTGACCAGCCAGAACCGGACGTAGGTCAGGCTCCAGACGCGGATCCGCCGGCGCTTCCACCGACCGATGAGCGTCCATTTCGCCGCGATCGGGAGCGTGCACGCGGCGAAGAAGGTCGCGCCGCCGACCAGCACCGTGCGCAGGTAGTCGTCGAGCAGGTTTCCGCTGGCGGCGATCCACTCGATGCCTTGGTCGATGCCGAGCGCGGCGAGGCAGGCGTACCCGAGGAGGATCAGGACCTGCAGCGTTCCGCAGAGGACGTACTGCCGCGTGCTGGCCGGCGTCGCCGTCTCGACGGATGCGGGGTCCGGCTCGACCGGTGTGCTGCTCGACGGTGCGAGCGCCGCCGCCAGGCTGGCGATCGTGGGGTGTTGGTAGACGTCCTTCATCGACACCGACGGCAGGTCCGCCCGCTTCCTGACCCGGGCGCAGAAATGGGCCATCACCAACGAGTCGGCGCCGAGGTCGTCGAAGAAGTGGCTGTCGACCGCCACCCGCTCGGCGTGCACGACGTCGGCCAGCACCTCGGCGAGGATCGCCTCGGCGCCGCACCGGGTGGTTGACGATTCGGCCAGATCGGCCGTCAAGGTCTCGACAGACTTGCCCGCCACGTGAGCTCCTTGAGCCAGAAGTCGGCAAATTCGTGACATGTTCGGAGAGGAACGCGACAAGCGTGCGTCGAACCGCGCGAAGGAACATCCGCGAAGTTACCTACATCGCTACCGGGTCTCCGCCTATCCCGGGTGCCCGGGGCCGGCCGTATGGGCCGGCCCCGGGGAAGGCGGATCACTTGTTCTGTTGCACCTCGTATACGTTCACGGCTGCGTCCCCGAAGTGCGGACTGCGCACTTCGTCGGAGGATTCGTCCACCAGGTGGCTGGCGTTCCCGACCAGGTAGCCCCAGCCTCGGTCGAGTTGGAGGTCATCCAGCCATGGACCGCCGCTGGATCCGTGCCCCAGATCGCAGTGGATCGACTGGAGGTCACCGGTCTGCCACGTCCCTCCGATGCAGTAGCGGAGTTGCTGGCCGTTGATGCCGGGACGAGAGGGGTGGGTGTCGAAGGGATAGCCGAATGTGTAGACGTTCCAGTCGTGACCGTAGTTGAACTTGTAGCCCTGAGAGCCGGTCATGTCGGCGACCTTGGCGTCGCGCTGTGGCCACAGTGTGATGGCGGAAAAATCGTATTCCGGGTTTCGGTAGTTGAACCAGGATTTCGGGGTGGAGACGGACTTGCCCACCCACGAACCTAGTGGCTCGATTCCGTCGGCGTAGTCGGGGACGAATTGGAAATTGCTGTACCAGTGTCCATGGCCGTCGCTGACGCAGTGGCCGGCGGTCCAGATCAAGCTCCGGTTCGCGGAGGTGATGACGGACGCGGTGCATTCGGCGTTGCCCGCTCCCGTGGCGAAGCGGAGCTTGCCGACGGTGGTCGCCGGCACTCGGCCGTGCGTGGTCCATACCTCTGACTGGCTGATGTCGGCGGGGCTTGCCGCGCCATTGCCCGACTCGTGGGCATTGGCCGGCGGAGAGCCCGGAGCGGACATCGGGGGTAGCAGGTGGGTCTGGCTCGGCGCCGTCGCGCGTGCCGACGCCGTGGGCTCGGGCATCGCCTTCGTCTCGCGGATGCGATCCGGCGTCCAGTACGCCTGCACATCCTGAGGACTTTGCGTCGTCTGGTGTGTCACGGCCGCGGATGGATCGACGGGATTCGCGACCGAAAACGCATCCACGCCGATCGTGAAGCTGGCGATCGACACGACCATGACGGCCAGCGGGATAAACTTCCTGGGTTGCACGTGAATCCTCTCGATGTGTTGAATCGCGATTTTTGGCGCATCGTGATGAAACTCCTGTTCGGCGACGTTAGGCGGTGGTGGGGTGTAGAACATCGGTAGAACCACCTACGGTGGTCACTGTTGAGTGCAAACGGTGAAGCAGCTGTCGACTACGAGCAGGGCGGGTTGTAGGGGGTCTCGCTGAAGTAGCGGTCCCACTCATCTTTCGAGATGGGCTTCCGGATGACGCCGCAAATGTGCTCGGCCACCAGATCGGCGTCGGTTTCCCACAGGCGGGTCGTGTGGTCGTGGGCGGCTGTGGCAAGGGTGTGGCCGTCCGGACTGAATGCCACGGCGAAAACCGCCGTGAGGTGTTCGGGCAGCAGGACGGCCGACGCGCTGGGACGCTCAGGGTCGGTGACGTCCCACAGGCGGACGGTCCCGTCGACACCGGTGGAGGCGAGGGTGTCGCCGTTCGGGCTGAAGGCCACGCCGAAGACCATGCCGCTGTGTCCGGTCAGGGACGGCAGCGACCTGGGTCGCTGCGGCTCGGTGACGTCCCAGAGCCGGATCACCCCGTCCCATGTGGCCGTGGCGACCGTGTCCCCGTTCGGCGAGAACACGACCGTTCGCACCGGTTGGTCGACGCCGCCGATCGTGCCGACGAGCTCCGGTTTCCGTGGGTTCGTGACGTCCCACAGGCGGGCGGTCTTGTCCCAGCTCGCGGTGGCCAGCAGCCGACCGTTGGGGCTGAACGCCACGACGCGAACAGTTTCGGTATGCCCCTGCACTGTGCTCAGAAGCGCGGGCGCGGACGCGTTCCGGACATCCCAGAGCCGGACGGTGTGGTCGTCGCTCGCGGTGGCCAGAATCTGGCCGTCCGGGCTGAACGCAACCCAGCGGATCTTGCCGTCGTGACCGGACACGGTGGCCGACAGCCTCGGCCGGCGCGGATCGCTCACGTCCCACAGGCGGGTGGTCTTGTCCCAGCTCGCGGTGGCCAGCAGCCGACCGTTGGGGCTGTAGGCCATCGAGCGAACCGTGTGGGCGTGGCCGGTGGGCGTCGCGGACAACAGGGCCGGCCGACGAGAATCCGACACGTCCCGCAGGCGGAGGGTGCGGTCCTCACCCGTGGTGGCCAGAATCCGGCCATCCGGGCTGAACGCGACGGCGTAGACGGCGCCCGCATGGTCGGTGAGGGCGGGACCGGTGACCTCCCACAGCCGGGCCGTGTTGTCGGCACTGGCTGAGAACAGGGCACTTCCGTCCCGACTGAACACCAGTGACGTGATCGCGTCGGTGTGGCCGGTCAGCACCGCGACGGAACCAGGTTGGTACGGGTTGGTCACATCCCACAGCCGGATCGTGCGATCGTCGCCCGCCGTGGCCAGCATGTGCCCGTTCCCGCTCAACGCCACGGCCCCCACCGTGCCATCGGGCACCGGCAAGGTGGCGACCATGCTGGCCTGACGTGGATCCGCCACTTCCCAGAGCCGGACGGCACGATCCTGACCGGCGGTGACCAGCAGCCGTCCGTCCGAGCTGAACTCGGCGCCGAATTGCCCGTCCCCGGCGAGAGAGCTGAGCAGCCGAGGAGCGGATCGGTTCCCGACGTCCCACAGCCGCACTGTCCGGTCGTGGCCCACGGTCGCCACCGTGTCGCCTCGTGGGCTGAAGGCAACCGCGCGGGCGTCGGAATGCCCGCTCGTCCTGCCCGCCAGCCTGGGTTGTTGCGGATCGCCGAGATCCCACAGCTGAACTTCGCGGTCGCGGTCCACGGTCGCCAGGGCGGCTCCGGTCGGCGCGAAAGCGACCGACCCCACGCCGTCCGTGTGGTCGGGAATGGTGCTGACGTCGCGCGGTTCGTGCCGATTCGTCACGTCCCACAGCCGAACTGTCCCGTCCGTGCTGCCTGTGGCCAGGAGGTTTCCGGTCGGGCTGAACGCCGCCGAGCCGATGATGTCATCGGTCCTTCGGGTCACGTCTCTCGTCGCGGCCAGGGGGCTCGGCTGCCACGAATCACTGAGATCCCACAGGCTGAAGCCACTTCGACTCGTCGTGGTGAGTGTTCGACCATCCGGGCTGAGGGCGAGCGCGTCCGTGAGATCCGCTCCGCTCGTCACGACCGTGGCACGTGGCGCGGCCCAGGAACTCAGCAGACTGCTGGTGCTTTCCACCGTGGGCATGAGGCGATAGGCGGCGAGGCTGAGCTGTCCCGCAAGAGCGGGGTTGGCGGCACGCAGACCGGTCGCCTCGCTGGCCACCTTGCCGGAGATCGCCAGATTCCGTTGCTCGATGGCGTCTTGCCGGGCGTGCGCGGCGTACATGGTCGCCGCGGCCGTGAGTACGAACAGGACGGTGAGACCGGCGACGAGTTGGTGCAGACGGCGGGTGTGGTGGCGAGCCGACAGGTGTTCGTCCTGCTCGTGCCGGATCGAGGCATCGAGGAATGCGCGAGTCAGTGGGGTCAGGCCGGCGCCGGAGCCGGCGTCCTGCACCGACGCGCGCACAGCGGCCAGGCGCGGGCCTCGGTACAGGGCGGCTGGGTGTCGGCCCTCGCGGTCCCAGGCGTCGGCGGCGTCGATGAGCTGTTGGCGGCTGAGCAGCCAGGCGCGGTCGTTGTCGATCCAGCCGCGCAGTCGCGGCCAGGCTCGCAACAGGGCTTCATGGGTGATCTCCACGGAGTCGCGGTCCAGGGTGAGCAGCCGGGCCGTGACGAGCGCGTCCATGGCGACGCCGGACGCGGCTGGATTCGATGACTGGCTCACCAACCGGTCGAGCTCGACGCGGCGGCTGCTGTGCTCGCTGTCTTCGCTGACTCGCACGAGACGAAGCAGTAGGTGGCGAGCTTCCTGCCGGGCGGCAGCGTCCAGGCTGGTGTAGACGCGTTCGGCGGTAGTGGCGACCGCACCGTGGATGCCGCCGGTGAGCTGGTAGCCGGCCACCGTCAGGCGATTGCCCTCCCGCTGTTGCCAGGTCGCCAGCAGCGCATGGGACAGCAACGGAAGGACCCGCGACTCGTAGGTGGCGTGTTCCTGGTCGGTGTCGTGCTCGATGCCCAGGTCGCGCAGCAGTATCCCGACCAGTCCGGGTTCGAGGTCGAGCTTGGCGGCTCGCGCCGGACCGGTGACCGCCTCAACGAGTTCCTCCCGGCTCATCGAGGTGACGGCGAACTGGTTGTCCTGGACCGCGCCGAGCAGCTCGGGATAGGCCAGGCAATGGCTGTAGAAGTCGGCGCGGACGCCGAGCACCACCAGGGCGGCCGCCCGCTGACTGCCGTCGCTGGGACGGGACGCGTCACACAGCGCCCCGATGAACGCCCGGTGCTCGCTGTCGGTCTCGCAGAGCGTGAAGACCTCCTCGAACTGGTCGACGATCAGCACTAGGCGGCCCTCGCCGGGGCCGAGCGCGTTCCGTAGCGCCGCGCCCCACCGGCCGGCGCGGATCTCGTCATCGAGTTTGTCGGCGGATATCCCCAGCAGCCTGGCCGTGCGCTCGGCCAGCGCGGCCGCCGGCCGCGCGGTCGGGGTCATCACCAGCACCGGCCAGCCGGCCGAACCCGCCGCCGGCAGGGCGCCGGCGGCCAGGGAGGGAATCAGCCCGGCGCACAACAGCGAGGACTTGCCCACACCGGACGCGCCGAACACGATCAGCGGCAGGTCGCGGTCAACGCACTCGGCGACCCGGCTGATCAGGGCCGCCGTGCTTCGCGCCCGGCCGAAGAACCATCGGGCGTCCTCGGGGCTGAACGCCGCCAGCCCCGGGTATGGGCACGCAGGCGTGTCTTCGGCCGGCGCCACCAGGCTCGCCAGTGCCCCTCGGGCCCGCAGCACCTCATCTAGTCGGCGGGCCAAGTCCGTCGTCGCGGGCTTGTGGCCGTTCTCGACATTGCTCAGATAGCCCCGGCTGTAATGGGTGAGCCCGGACAACTGGGACAGTGACAGTCCTTGCGCGAGACGCAGGCGACGCAACTCGGCTGCGAAGCCCCGTGCCTGTCTTGAGTCGTTTTCCCTGGTCACAGCCTGTATCCCTCAGGGTTGTCAAGCAGGGATACGGGAAACCTCTCCTCACCGTCGCCGCGTTCGCGAAGACTTGGCGGTGCTGCGAGACAAGCCAACGCGTGTCCAGCTGTGGTCTCGTCCCGGCGGCGGCAGGTGCCAGGGGGATCTACCGCCGCAGAAGTTTACCTGCGTGTATGCCGAGAGGGTGCGCCATGTTCATGACGGTGTCCACTGCTGGACAAACGCGCCGGTGCTTGTCCAGCGCGGGTTCCGGACCTTGAACGGGTCTCCGGGGTGTCCACTGGGGGCGACCAGGTGCGCGGATCTCGCTTCGACCGTGGGAAACACGCCGGTACTGTGGATCGACACCCCGTTCGCGCCGGAGAACCGAGGTTTTTGGGCGAAGCTGGAGGGGGCCAATCCTGGCGGGATGAAAGACCGGCCCGCCCTGTATATGGTCGCGTGTGCGCGCGAGCGTGGTGAGCTCGTCCCAGGCTCGATGATCGTCGAGTCGAGCAGCGGTTCCTTCGGCTTGGGTCTGGGTTTGGCGGGAATCGCCTTTGGCCACCCGGTGACTGTCGTGACGGACTCCGGCATGGAGCCGATCGTGCGGCGCATGCTTCGCGCGCGGGGTGTGCGGGTGGAGGTGGTTCGCGAGCCCTGCCCGGTCGGGGGATGGCAGCAGGCCAGGTGCGACCGGGTGCGGGAACTGCTGGCGACCTGCCCGGGCGCGTACCACCCCGACCAGTACGACAATCCGGACCATGCCGCGGGCTACGCGACCCTCGCGCTGGAGTTGGTGGCACAGCTCGGCCGGGTTGACGTGCTGGTGTGTTCGGTCGGCACTGGTGGTCACTCCGCCGGCGTCACCCGCGTGCTTCGGACGTACTTCCCGCATCTGCGGCTGGTCGGCGTGGACACGGTGGGGTCCACCATCTTCGGCCAGCCCGCTTGGCGGCGCCTGATGCGCGGTCTCGGGTCGAGTGTCTACCCACGCAACGTCGACTACGCCAGCTTCGACGAGGTGCATTGGGTGGCGCCGGCCGAGGCGGTGTGGTCGTGCCGGCAGTTGGCCAGAGCTCGCCACGTCTGCGGCGGCTGGAGTGTGGGCGCGGTAGCCCTTGTGGCTGGTTGGATTGCTCGAACACAGCCGTCGGATCTGCGAGTGGCAGCGATCTTCCCGGATGGCCCGCTGCGCTATTTCGACACCATCTACAACGACGACTACTGCCAGCGGCACGGGCTGCTCACAGCGCCGCCAGCCGCCCAACCGGACGAGATTCCCGACCCATCAGCCCGCGAAGTCACCTCCTGGACGCGCTGCCGGCGTGTGGTGGATCCGCTCACCCGGCCGGAGCACGGCGAGGCGAGACGGTGCTGAGCACGATCCGATCCGTCCGTTCGCTGTCCCGCACCGCGCAGTTGTTGCTGCTGAACCAGTTCGGCGTCTACCTCGGCTTCTATCTGCTGATTCCCTATCTGGCAACACATCTACGGGAGAACCTGCACCTGTCGACGGGCGCGATCGGCGCGGTCGTCGGCGCACGCAGCCTCAGCCAGCAAGGGCTCACCCTGTTCGGCGGATCGGCAGCGGATCGCATCGGCTGCCGGCCGGTGATCATTGCCGGATGTGCGCTTCGAGCAGTGGGCTTCGCGGCGTTCGCGTTCCTCGACAGCCTGCCAGGGCTGTTCGCTGCCGCACTCCTGACCGGTGTCGCGGGTGCGATGTTCAGCCCGGCCGCCCGGGCATACCTTGCGCATGAGTCCGGCGACCAGCGGTTGCGGGCGTTCGCGTTGCTCAACGTGGCCGGTGAGACCGGAGCGCTGCTCGGCCCGCTGCTGGGCGGCGTGCTGCTCGCCGTGGCATTTCCCGCCGTGGCGATCACAGCAGCAGCCGTCTTCGCTCTGCTGACCGTTGCCCAGGTTGTCGCGCTGCCCGCTCGTGCACCGCGACCAGCGGGGCAGTCGGTGCTGGCGGATTGGCGGGAACTGAGCGCCAATCGGCGCTTCCTGCTCTTCATCTGCGCCGCATCCGGCGTGTTCGCGCTGTACAGCCAGCTCTATCTGACACTGCCGCTGGAGGCCAGCCGTGTGTCCGGAGTGGACAGCACGATCGCGGTGCTGTTCATCTCCTCCACCCTCGTCACCCTCGGCCTACAGGTTCGTGTCACCAACTGGTGTCAACGGCACTGGGAGCCGACAACGGCCATCGGCGTGGGACTGACACTGTGCGGCCTGGCCTTCGTCCCGCTCGCTGTCACCGGCTCCCTGCAACCGACCGCCGTTGGCACGCACGACGGCGGGACAGCGGCTGTGCTGCTTTCCTTACCGGCCATCTCCCCGGCGATACTGGCAACGATCGTGCTGACCCTTGGCGTTGCCGTGGCGTACCCGTTCGTCCTTGATCTCACCCCGGCGTTCGGGCGTAGCGCGCTGACCGGCGCCTATCTCGGTGCTTACGCCATGGCCGCCGGGCTGGCCGCCGCGATCGGCAACACCGCCGTCGGTCATGTCGCCGATCTGGGTGCCCGTCTGGACATGCCGTGGCTGCCTTGGCTGTTGCTCGTCGCTCATGGGCTCGCCTGCGCCGTCCTGATCGGCGTACTGCGCACCCGCGGGGTGTTTCCTCCTCGAGGCCGCTCGTGACAAGGAAGGGCTCATGCGTTACGACACCATCCTCGACGCCATCGGCAACACGCCGATGGTGCGTCTCAACCGGCTCGCCGAGCCGACCGACGCGGCGGTGTGGGTCAAGCTCGAATGCCTCAACCCAGGAGGGAGCGTCAAGGCACGGCCGGCCCTGGGCATGATCCTCGCGGCGCTGCGCTCGGGGGCGCTCGGCGAGGACGGCACCATTGTCGAAGCCACGTCCGGGAACCTGGGCATCGCGCTGGCGATGATCGGCTCCGCGCTCGGCGTCCGGGTGAAGGTCATGATCGATCCCCGCACGCCGGCGTCGAGCGTGCGGACCATCGCCGCCTACGGCGCCGAACCAACCCTCGTCGAGAAATCCGACGAGCACGGCAAGTACCAGATCCCCCGGATCCAGGCCGCCGAAGCCGTCGCCCGAACGGTCGAGGGCGCTTACGTGCCCAATCAGTGGGACAACCCGGACAACCCGGCCACGCACAGCGCGACCGCCTCGGAAATCGTCGATGACCTCGACGGTCACGTCGACGCCATCGTGTGCACCACCAGCAGTTGCGGCCAGATCGCCGGAATAGGTCGAAGGATCAAGCAAACCCACCGGGACTGCCGGATGGTGGCGGTGGACGGCCGGGGCTCGACCGCGATCGGCGGCCCCATGGGACACCATCTGCTGGTCGGCCTCGGTTCCGCGTTCACCCCAGGCAACTTCGACCCGGCAACCGTCGACGAGGCCTACTGGTGCGGTGACACAGAGGCATTCAGCACATGCCGGCTACTCGCGAGCAGCGAAGGCCTGCTGCTCGGCGGATCATCGGGCGCCGCTGTCTTCATCGCGCTAGCGCTCGCCCAGCGACTGGGTCCTCACCACAATGTCGTCGCCGTGGCGCCTGACGGAGGCGATCGCTACCTCGACACCATCTACGACGACACGTGGATTCGAGACCACGGCATCGCTCTCGCCTCTACCAGAGCCCAGTTGCGCGAGCGGCTGACGGACTACACTCCGTTCCCGGGCGACCAACTCAAACCATGGCGCCACTATCCCGCGGGCCCTGTTCCGTGACCGGCGAGAACGACACGTCCGCGTGCGGTTGTGAACTGCGCCTCATGTGGCTCGTTTCCCCTGCTCGCGACCTGTATCCCGACCTGTCGTCCGCGGGAATACGGACAACCCCTCCCGTGCGTCATCGTGTTCGCGAAAACTCTGGGACACGCCATAGCGGGCGTTCGGCCTGCGCGAGCGGAAGGACGAGCGATGTGCCCTACTGTGTCCACAACCGCACCGGCACGTGGGTGCGTGTCCCGGCGTGAGTTCGCTCTGCTTCGCGCCGTCGCCGCCGGCCGCGGTGAAATCACCGTGGGCTGTGAGCCCGACCTGTTCATCGACGGCCTGGCTTGCTGTGACCAGAGCGCCGCTCACCACCTCGCACATGCCGGCCTCGTTCAGGCCACGAGTCCGGTCGAGGTGGGGCAGCGCGCTTCCGCTGAATTGACCAATGCGGGCCGTTCCGCCCTGGAGACGTTGACAGGAGGGGAATGGCCCTCCAGTCAAGCCCGTGTCGTCGACCTCGATGGTGTTGGCGTTCAGGATCCGAGGACGCCACGTGACCAGAAACATTGGTGAGCAAAGTGGACAGTGGCGTTGGTCGGTTGGTCGGCAGGGAGCGCGAGTTGGCGTGTTTGCGGCGAGTGCTCGTGGCTGCCGGGGGCGGGAGTTTCACTCGGGTGGCGGAGGTGGTGGGCGAGGCAGGTATCGGCAAGTCGCGATTGTTGGACGAGTTGGGTGCGGTAGCGGCCCGCGAGGGGTGGACCGTGCTGACCGGCCATGCGTCGGGATCGGATCGAGGCAGCCGATGCGGTGTGTTCGCTGACGCCCTGGGTGCTCACATCGCATCGCTCGGCCCGGCGGATCTTGCCCGGTTGAGACCGGATGCCGCGGGTGTGCTCGCCGGGGTGCTGCCGGGTGTGTCGGCGCTGGACGGCGTGGGGGAGGCCTCGCGCGAGTGCTCGGCGGGGGTGGAGCGGTTGCGGCTGCACCTCGCGGTCCGCTCGTTGTTGGAGCAGCTGTCGTCCGGGCGTGGGCTGCTCCTGATGTTGGATGATCTGCATTGGGGGGACCAGGCCTCGCTGGAATTGCTGGGATATCTGGTTCGTCGCCCGCCGCGAGGGCCATTGGTGCTCGCGGTGGCCTACCGTCCTAGCCTGGCGCCCGGCGGGTTGACCGCGGTGCTGGCTCGGGCGGCGCGACAGGGGATGGCCGGCCGGATCGAGCTGGGTCCGCTGGATGCCGAGGCGGTGGCCGAGTTCCTCGGTCCCGGTGTCAGCTCACGACGGCGCCAGGCCCTGCACGAGGCCAGTGGAGGCTGCCCCTTCTACCTGGCGGCGCTGGCTCAGGTCCCCGAGGAACAGCTTCGAACAGAACGGCTGGTCGGGCCGCCAGCGGACGGCACCCGGCCCGGGGACGCGGTGGTGTCGCCAAAGGACGTTCCCGCTGTCGTCCGGGCGAGCGTGCAGGCTGAGCTGACGGTCCTGCCGGACGGTGTTCGTGTGATCGCTCAAGCGGCGGCAGTGGCGGGCGACCTGTTCGAGCCCGATGTGGTGGCCGCGATCGCCGGGGTGAGCCGGCAGGACACCGAACGGGCGGTGGACGAGTTGGTGGCCCGTGATCTCATCCGACCGAAGGGGAGGGGCAGGTTCGGTTACTGGCTGCCAATGATGCGCGCGGCCGCGTACGCCAGCGGGGGTGGTGGCTGGCTGATCCAGGCACACGCCCGAGCCTGGGAGGCGTTGGAGGAGCGGGGTGCCTCGGTGCTGTGGCGGGCCCACCACGTGGAACGGTGTGCGCGCACCGGGGACGAGCGAGCGATCGCGGTGCTGGTCGACGCCGCGCGAATGACTGCCGGGCGGGTGCCCGCGAATGCGGCGCACTGGTTGTCTCTCGCCTTGGATTTGCTGCCCGACAAGGGGGAGGACGATGAGCGTCGGCTGGAGTTGCTCGCCGACATGGCGACCTTCCTGGGCATGAGCGGCCAGCTGGAGCAGGCCCGCGACGCCCTGCACGAGGTGGTGCGGCTGCTGCCCGACGACGCCGTGGATCACCGGGTGAATGCCGTGTCGTTCTGCGCCACCATCGAACACCTCCTGGGCCGCCACGCCGAAGCCGGCGCCTTGCTCCTCGCAGAACTGCGCCGGTTGCCCGAGCAGCACCACGACAGCGCCACCGAGTGGGCCGACAGGGGCACTGTGCTGAAGCTGAAGCTCGCCACGGCGAGCCTCCTGTGCGGCGATTTCGCCCAAACCCGTGACTGGGTGAGCGCCGCCCGCCAGGCCGTCGGCGGCGCCGGAGATCGTCTCATGTCGGCTGCCGCGGCGAGCGTCCTGGCCTTGACCGACTATGCCGTGGCCGACATTTCGGCCGCGCAGCACAACTGCGACCGGGCGGCCGCGCTTGTGGACGGACTTGCCGACGGTGAACTGGCCCGGCAACTGGACACCGTGGTCTGGCTGGGCTGGGCTGAACAGTGCCTGGAACGCTACGACGCGGCACGGCGCCATCTCGAACGCGGCCTTTCCCTGGTCCGCGCCACCGGTCAACACCACCTCCTGACTTATCTCCTCGTCGGCCACGGCAGCACGCTGCGGTGGCAAGGACAGTTGCGCGAGGCTGCCGACAACCTCGCCGAAGCGCAAGAATCAGGACAACTGGTGGGCAGTCCCGCACTTCGCGCCACCGCGCTGGCCATGCGCTGCCGCATCGCGACATTCGCCGGCGACCCCGACCACGCCGTGCGCTGGGGCGAAGAAGCGTGCCAGCTGGCTGGACCGGCCGATGACTGGCTGTCAGTGCTGGCCTCAGCGTTCTTCGCGCACGCCCGCCTGATGGCAGGCGATCCCCAGGGCTGCGTGTCCACCCTGGTTGATGCCTGTGGTGGCGCTGAACTACCGATGATCCCCGTGCCGGCCCGCCCCGGCTGGTTCGACGTCCTCACTACCGCCGCCCTTGCCCTCGACCACACCGGTGAAGGCGAGCGATGGGCCACACGCGCCGAAAGCGCTGCCGCCCACCTCGGCTTGCCTGGCAGCGCGGCCTTCGCACAGCTTGCCCGAGCTCGAGTCCAATACGCCACGGGTGACACAGTTGGCGCAGCCGGCACCGCCCACGCGGCCGCCACGGCCTTCCGGCAGGCTGGCGATCCCTTGGACGAGGGCTGCGCATGGCTGCTGGCCGGCACCGCCACGGCCCCCACCGGCCCGCGTGCCCAGGCTCTGCACGAGCTGGAACAGGCCTATGCCCTGTTCGCCCACTGCCACGCCGACGGTCTGCGCGACCATGCCGCCCGCGAGATGCGTAAACTCGGCCGCCGGGTCCCCCAGGGCGTCACCGGGCGACGCAATCCCCGCAACGCCCTCGGCGCAGCCGCCCTCACCCGCCGCGAAACCGAAATAGCCTGCTGGGTCACGCGAGGGCTCACCAGTCGGCAGATCGCCGCCAAGCTCTACCTCAGCCCGCGCACCGTCGAACACCACATCGCCAGCATCCGAGCCAAGTTCGGCGTCACCACCCGGGCCGGCATCGCCGCCGCGTTCCTTACCGCCGAACACACCGACACCCCACAGGCGGTGTAGGACGACCATCCACCCGCCGACGGGTGGGTGGTCTGTGCGGCCGAGGTGGCGGGAGCGATCGGATAACCAACAGTCGGCCGCGCCGGCGTTTCGTGGCCATTGTCGAGACTGCGTCTCCCGCTGCCGTTCTGCCATGCGGGCCGCTGCCGCATTCTGGCCTCTGTCGAGGTGTCGGGTACCCCAGGGTCTCGCCGGGTTCGGAGGTGTATGTAGTGCCCCACGGAAGGGTGCAGGTAGTGCGTCCTGGCCGCGGTAGGGCTGGACGGGTCTGGATCGAGGCTGGATGACGCCTGCGAACCTGGGATCGGTGATGCCAGGCGCCGGGTCGCGGCAGCGTACGGGCGAGCTCGGCTTCACCGAACGCACCCAACTCGTCAACTGGGCGATCGAGCGACGAGAAGGCCGATACCCCTGAATGCGGGTGCCGGATCGCGTCGGCCGGTGGGCAATCTGCCGGGCGAGGCGACAAGTTTTGTCGGTCGCTGGCGCGAGACCGCTCAGGCCGTGCGGGTGTTGCGGCGGGCGCGGCTGGTCACCCTGACCGGGGTCGCCGGGGTCGGCAAGACCCGGCTGGCGGTACGGGTGGCCACCCGGGTCCGCGAGGCATTCCCGGATGGGGTGTGGCTGGTCGAACTGGTCGCGCTGGCAGAGGACAGGCTGCTGGCCCCATCGCTCGCCGCGGTGCTGGGCATCCACGATCAACAGGGGCAGCGGTCGGCCACCGGCATGCTGGCGGATTACCTGCGGGACAAAGAGCTGCTGCTGGTGCTGGACAACTGCGAGCACCTGACGGACGCGTGCGCGGCGCTGACCGGCACGCTGCTCGCGGCGGCGCCGGGACTGCGGATCCTGGCCACCAGCCGGCACTCCTTGCAAGTGACCGGGGAACACCTGATCGAGGTGCCGCCATTGTCGACACCGGATCCGCAACGGCCGATGACACCGCGCTCCATCGCGCGTCATGACGCGGTGCGTCTGTTCACCGAACGGGCGGCGGTCGCCCTGCCCGGATTCACCCTCGACGCCGGCAACCGCGCCGCGGTCGTGCGGATCTGCCAGCGGCTGGACGGCATCCCGCTGGCCATCGAACTGGCGGCGCTACGGGTCCGGGCGCTGTCGGCGACCGAGATCCTCACCGGGCTGGACGACTACCTGGAATTCCTGGCCGCGAGCAGCCGGATCGCGGTCCCTCGCCTGGAGGCGCTGCGGGCCGCGATCGACTGGAGCTTCGCACTGTGCTCGGGCGCCGAGCAGCAGCTGTGGGCCCGGGCCTCGGTGTTCGCCGGTGGGTTCGACCTGGACACCGCCGAGGCGGTCTGCGGCGGAAAGGGCATCGCGCGGGAGGGTGTCCTGGACCTGGTGGCCGGGCTGGTCGACAAGTCCGTGCTGACTCGAACGGACTACGGCGCCGCCGCGCGGTACCGGATGCTGGAGGCCATCCAGCAGTACGGCGCGGAGCGGCTGGCCCGCTCCGGCGATCAGGCGGCTGTGCGCGTACGGCACCGAGACTACTACCGTTGGCTGGTCACGCGGGCGGAGCGGGAGTGGCTCGGCCCGAACGAGCTGGAGTGGTTCGCTTCGCTGCGGCGCGAGCAACCCAACCTGCGGGCCGCGCTGGAGTACTGCCTGACCGAACCCGGCCAGGCGCGGGCCGGCGTGGAGATCGCAGGCGCCCTGTTGCACTACTGGGTCCGCTCCTGCTCGGTCAGCGAAGGCCGCTACTGGCTCGACCGGGCCCTGGCGCTGGACCCCGAGCCCAGCGCGCACCGGGCCAAGGCCCTGTGGGTCGATTGCTGGCTGGCCCTCCTCCAGGCCGACATGACCACCGGGCAGTCTCTACTGGACCAGGCCCGGGGGCTGGCGCACCAGTTGGGTGACGAGTCCGCCCTCGCACACACCACACTGTGCTGTGGTATGGCCGCGTTCGTCCAGGACGACCCGCACCGCGCGGTCACGCTCTTCGAAGACGGGCTCGCCCACCAGCACGTGCTCGGCGACCCGAGCGGCGTCTGGATCGCCTTGTTCTATCTGATCTTGGCCACCGCGCTGTGCGGAGAACCTGATCGCACTGTCGCCTTCGGCCACGAGTGCCTGACCCTGTGCGACACCCGTGGCGCATACCCGTCCAGGATCTATCCACTGTGGGGACTCGGCCTGGCCAGGTGGGTGTCCGGTGATCGACAGGAGGCCGGCAGGCTGCTGCGGGAAGCCATCCTGACCGCGCGGCAATTCGATGAGCGGTGGGCCCTGGCGCACTGCCTGGAGAGGCTGGTGTGGATCGCGGAGGCGGACGGCCGGCACGATCGCGCTGCCCGGTTGCTCGGGGCAGCACACACGGCCTGGCGATCAACCGGGATGCCGTCCGGCCCTAGGTATCTCGCCCCCGCCCACGACCGCTGCGAACAGGACGTCCGCACCGCGCTCGAGGATGAGGAGTTCACCGCGGCCTTCCAGCACGGCATGCGGCTCACCCTCGAACAGGCCATCGAGTGCGCCCTCGACGCAGCTGGCGAAAGGACGATCGCCACCGGGCCCGCATCGGCGCCCGCCGACCTGCCGGCCACCCTGACCCGCAGGGAACGACAGGTCGCCGAACTCGCCTCTCGGGGACTGTCCAACCGCGACATCGCGGCCGAGTTGAGCATCGCCGAACGCGCCGCCGACGGTCACATCCAACGCATCCTGACCAAACTCGGCCTCACCGAACGTGCCCAACTGACCGCATGGATCACCGCGCACCCGTAGCCGAGAGTCGGCGCACATGATGAGCATCCCTCAGTCCTGGTCGGACGCCTCGACGGACAACAGGTGCGCCTGCCAGGGGGCCAGGCACACGTACATGCCCGAGTTGGCCAGGTCGTCGCCATCCCGGCCGAACATCTCGTCGCCGAGCAGGTCGGTGAGACGCCAGTGGCTACCGGGCAGGTCGGGCCAGCCCAGCGGGATCCGGGCCTGCGCCGGCTGCGCCGAGAAGTTGATCACCACCAGATGTCGGGCCGTGCCGTCGGCAAGCAGCCAGCACCAGGCGACGAGGTTGCGGCAGGACTGGTTGTCGGGCCAGCCGGCCGGTTCCAACAGCTGCCAGACACCCTGTCGGACACGGTGACCGGCGACGGTGGCGAGCAGACAGGCGTGCCACGCGGCGAGTCCGCGGTCCGGCGGCTCGTCGGGCCGCCGGGACAGGAAGACCGACGGACGGACCCTACGGCCCTCGAACTGCCCTTCGTGCCACAGCGTCGCGCCCGGCAGCGTGGCGATGGCGACAGCCGCGGCGCGCTCGGCGGCCGCGGGCAGCTGCCCGGCGATCCTGGGCTCGTCGTGGTTCTCCAGGAACTGCACCAGCCGGGACTGGTAGCTCAGGTCGGCACGGAGGTGCTCGCGCATGGCCTCCGCGTCCTGCCCGACGATGTGGTCGTGCAGCCGCTTGTCGTAGCAGAAAGCGAAACCCTGCTGCTGGAGGGTGCGTTCGAGGTCCCAGTACGCCTCGGCGACGAGCACGGTCTCCGGGTGCCGGTCGCGCAGCAGGCCGATGACCGCCGGCCAGAACTCCTTTGCCGGTTCCGGTCCCACCCGCTCGCCCCACGTCGCCGCGAACACCGGATTCGTCACGAGCATGGCCATGTCGCAGCGGATCCCGTCGCACTGGTCGGCGATCTCGGCCAGGGTGGCCGCGGTCGCGGCGCGGAGCGCGGGGGAGAACGCGTTGAGCTGCACGACGTCGGGCCATGGTGGGAAGTACGGGTCCCGGCCGCGAGCCAGGACCTGCCCGGCCACCTCCACCCATGCCTTCGGGTCAGCCCGCATGTCGCGCGGTTCGCCCCGGACGAGCAGCTCCGGGCTCTCGGTCACCCACGGGTGGTCGGGGGCGACGTGGTTGGGCACGTAGTCCAGGATCAGGCGGACACGGCGGTCGGCCAGCGCGTCCCGGGCCACGGCCAGCGCGGCGGGTCCGCCGAGGGCGTCGTCGACCACGTATTGCCGCACGCAGTACGGCGAGCCGAACACGTCCGTGGGGCGCAGGTCCGGCAGGGTCTCGCGGAACGTCTCGCGCAGCTCGGGATCGGCGTCGGCCAGGGCGAGACCGGCCGGGCTGCGCCGCCACACGCCCATCAGCCAGACGGCGTCGACCCCGGGCGGGGTGACCGCGTCCCAGTCGCGGGCCGACACGTCTGCCAACGTCATGCGGCGGCCGGCGGCGCGGGAGACGGCGTCCAGCCACACCGCGGTGTTGATCTCATAGATCACCGGCTGGTCGGGCCACCCGCTCATCGCGGCACCGCCGTGGCCGGTCGGCCGCCCGGCATGGTCCGGGCCATCCCGCCGCGGAACAGCAGAGGCAGCAGCGCGACCGTGCCGGTCCAGCCGGTCTGGTGGCTGGCGCCGATGCCGGCGCCGTTGTCGCCGTGGAAGTACTCGTAGAACAGCGGCAGGTCGCGCCAGTGCGGGTCGTCCTGCAACGTCGCCTGGCCGCCGTGCACGGGACGCCGCCCACCGGCGTCCATGAGGAAGATGCTGACAAGCCGGTCGCTGATCTCGTGCGCCACCTCGTACAGGCTGAGCTGCCGGCCGGAACCGGTCGGGCACTCCACCGTGAAGTCCTCGCCGAAGTAGGCGTGCAGGTTCAGCAGCGCCCGGACGAGCATCAGGTTCACCGGGAACCACACCGGCCCCCGCCAGTTGGAGTTGCCGCCGAACATGCCGCTGTCGGACTCCGCGGGGAGATAGCCGACGCGGTGCTCCGCACCGTCCACGCGCAGCAGGTACGGATGGTCGGCGTGCCAGCGCGACACCGAGCGGATGCCGTACGGGCTGAGGAACTCCGCCTCGTCCAGCATCCGCGCCAGGATCCGGCGCAGCCGCCGCTCGTCGAACAGCGCGAACAACGCCGGGCCGGTCTCCTGCGTCTGCCGGCCGTGGCCCCAGAGCGCGGCCGTGACGGTCGGGTGACGGTTCAGGAACTCCGCGGCGCCCTCGACGAGCTCGGGGAACTGGGTGCGCACGTCGGCGCTGACGACCGTGGCCGCGGCAAGCGGCATCAGGCCCACCACCGAGCGGACCTTCAGCGGGACCGAGGTGCCGTCCGGGCGGCGCAGCACGTCGTAGAAGAAGCCGTCCTCGGAGTCCCAGAGGCTGGTCGCGTCCGGACCGACGTGGTTGGTCGCGGCAGCGATCCACGCGAAATTCTCCAGCAGGGTAAGCGCCTGCTCCACGTACACCGCGTCGCGGTCGGCGAGTTCGATGGCGACACGCGTCATGGTCTGGCAGTACAACGCCATCCAGGCGGTGCCGTCGGCCTGGTCGATCCGGCCGCCTGAGGGCAGCGGCGCGCTGCGATCGAACACGCCGATGTTGTCCAGCCCGAGGAAGCCGCCCTGGAAGATGTTGCGGTTGTCGGCGTCCTTGCGGTTGAGCCACCAGCCGAAGTTCCGCGTCAGCTTCTGGAACGCGTTCTCCAGGAAGCGCCGGTCACCCTCGCCGGTCCTGGCCTTCTCGAACTCGTACACGAACAGCGTCGCCCACGCGTGCACGGGCGGATTGACGTCGCCGAAGTTCCACTCGTACGCGGGTATCTGACCGTTGGGATGCAGGTACCGCCGGTCGAGCAGCAGGTCGAGCTGGTGCTTGGCGAACGCCATGTCGACCGGGGCGATGGCGACGGCGTGAAAGGCCAGGTCCCACGCCGCGAACCAGGGATACTCCCACTTGTCCGGCATGGAGATCACGTCTTCCGCGAGCAGGTGCCGCCATTCCCGGTTGCGCAGCGGGACGTCGCCGGCGAGCGGGTCGGCGCCGTGCTCGACCAGCCACCGTTCCATGTCCAGCACGTAGTACTGCTTCGACCACAGCATGCCCGCCAGCGCCTGGCGAGCGACGAGACGCTCGTCGTCGGTCAGCTCTTCGGTGAGCGCGCCGTAGAACTCGTCCGCCTCGCCGCGGCGCAGGCCCATCACGTGGTCGAAGTCCTCGAACGGATCGCCGCCGACGCCCGGGTGGGCGCGCTCGGTGTCGGTCAACCGGACCCGCAGCGTCACGCTGTCCCCGGAGCGCACCACCAGCGCATGGTGCATCGCCGCCTTCGTGCCCACACCGGTGGGATCGACCGCGTCACGGTCGCCGTGCACCACCGCGCGGTCGATGCCGTCCTTGACGTACGGGGTTTCATTCGCCGACCCGAAGACGCGCTCGTTGTCCGTCTCGTTCCCGGTCACCAGCACCGGCGCCACCCGGTCCGTGTAGCACCATCTGGCGCCCAGCTCACGGTGGTCGGCGCGGACGGCGCAGACGCCGGTCACCTCGTCCACCACCCGCAGCACCGGCTGCTCATCCTCGCCGGCCCAGGACCAGGTGTGCCGGAACCATAGCGTCGGCAGCACGTGCAACTCGGCGTCGTCCGGCCCCCGGTTGTACGCGGTCACCTGCATGAGCACGTCTTCCGGCGCCGCCTTGGCGTACTCCACCACGATGTCGAAGTACCGGTCGCCGTCGAAGATCCCGGTGTCGAGCAACTCGTACTCGGGCTGCGACCTGTCGCGCATCCCGTTGACGGCAACCAGGTCCGTGTACGGGAATGGGGCCTGCGGGTACTTGTAGAGCATCTTCAGGTAGGACGAGGTCGGCGTGGCGTCCAGGTAGAAGTAGCACTCCTTGACGTCCTCGCCGTGGTTGCCCTCGGCGTTGGTGAGCCCGAACAACCGCTCCTTGAGCATCGGGTCGACCCCGTTCCACAGGGCCAGCGCCAGGCACAGCCGCTGCCGGTCGTCACAGATGCCGGCCAGACCGTCCTCACCCCAGCGGTAGGCGCGGTAGCGCGCCTGCTCGTGGGGGAACGACGACCAGGGTTCCCCGCCGTAGTCCTCGCGCACCGTCCCCCACTGTCGCTCGCTGAGGTACGGTCCCCAGCGTCGCCAGGCGACTCCGGCGTCGGCGTCGGCAAGGCGCTCTCGCTCCGCGTCACACATGGTGTCCCACCCTCCTGCCGGTGCCGGATCCGTTGTGTCGCCAGCATGTACGTGGCCGGGGCGCACGGCGTCATCCCGGCCGGGTGGTTCGGCTCAGTCCCGAGCGGCGGGGCGGGGCAGCAAGATCGCGGCCAGGAGGCCGACAACCGCGACGGCGCCGAGCACGCCCAGCGCGAGCGCGAACGGGCGGCCGCCTGGATACGTCGCGCCCACAAGGACCGAGCCGGCGAGTGCGGTGCCCACCGAGGAGCCGAGGTTGGACACGCTGCGCGAGACACCCGAGATGTCGCCCTGAAGTTCCGACGGAGAGCTGGACTGCACCACGGTCACCGACGCGGTCAGCATGACTCCGACGCCGGCCCCGGTCAGGAAGAGGCCGGGGACGAAGGTGAGCACGCCCGAGTCGTCCCTGACCAGCGCGAGCAGCAGCGCCATGCCGGCGATCGTGGTCACGAAGCCGCCGCGGACAAGTCGCCGCTGGGAGTGGCGACGGGCCAGCCGTTCCGCCGCCGCGGAGGACAGCAGGATGCCCACCGTCGCGGGCAGCAGCATCAGTCCGGTCTCGATGGCGTCGAATCCGCGGACCTGCTGGAGGAAGACGGAGATCACGAAGAACGAGCCCTGTAGCACCAGCCATTGCAGGTGCTGGGTCGTCAGGCCGAGGCTGGTGGTGCGGTCGCGGAACAACGCGACGGAGAACAGCGGGTCGCGACCCGTTCGCTCCCGCGCGCGCAGGTGCGCGACCAGCAGCGCCAGCACCGCGACACCGATCCCGATGTAGATCCACACCGGCGAGGGGCCGCCCGCCGGGACGATGACCACGCCGGCGACCGTGAAGTCCGTGCGGGCGACGAACCAGCCGTAGGTGCCGGTGCGCAGGATCCCGAACACGACGAAGAAGAGGCCGGCCGCGGACAGCGCGGCGCCGATCAGGTCGAGCCGCGGCCGCGGCTCGGGCCGGGACGGATCGACGAGGTGGCGGGCCAGGATGATGATCAACACCGTCACGAGCGCCTGGAGCAGGAACGACGCGCGCCAGCTGATGAAACTGGTGACCAGACCGCCGATCAGCGGACCGGCCGCCGCCCCGAGGCCGGCGGCGCCGCTGACCACGCCGAAGTTTCGGGCTCGGGTCTCGACGTCGTCGAACGCGACCGTGATCAGGATGTAGATGGGCGGGATCATCAGGGCCGACCCGACGCCTTCCAGCAGCGAGTAGCCCAGGATCATCGCGCCGAGGCCGTTGGCCTGGGACGCGAGCACCGCGCCGGCGCCGTAGACGGCCAGGCCGCCAATGAAGCAGACCTTGCGGCCCCAGATGTCGGTCAGCTTGCTGCCCGGGATCATCAGCGACGCCATGGTCAGGGTGAACAGCGTGATCGTGGTCTGGATGCCGATCACTGTCGTGCCGATGTCCGACGCGATCGTGCTGATGGCCACGTTCATGTTGGTCGCGGCGTAGCTGGCGATGAACTGGGCGAGCGCGAGCGGCAGCACCAGTTCGCCCGCGCCGGTGCGCGTCATCGCACCCGCCCGCGGCGAGCCGTCATGCCTGTCGCAGAACCCATTCGGTCCACCGCCTGAGGGTCGCGCCGCGAAGTCCGGTCTCCGAACCATGCTGCGGCGTCCCGAGCTCGTCTGTCCTCCTCCGCATCGGATGACCGGGCGCCGGCCAGTCAGGGCGCGGCGCCCGGCGATCCATCGGCCGTCGTGCCGAGCAGACCGAGTTCGCGGGCGCGGCGGATGGCGTCGTTGCGCCGGTTGGCGGACAGCTTGCGCAGGATGCCTCGGATGTGCGTCTTCACCGTGTTGACCGACACGAACATGGTGCGTGCGATCTCGTCGGTGGACAGCAGTGCGGCCATGTTGCACAGCACCTCGTGTTCGCGGTCGGTGAGCGGTTCGATGAGCGCCGCCGGCGGTGTTTCGCCGGTTGACCGCATCGTCGGCACGACGGCGAGAGCGCCGTCCAGCCAGCGGTGTCGGCGGAGCAGTTCCTGGTCCTGCGTCAGGAATCGCCGCAACCGGGGCGGGGCCTCGACGATCGGCCGGCGCAGGCTCTCCGGCGCGGCCAGGTGCAGCGCGCGGCCGAGGGCCTGCCTGGCCAGGTCGTTGCGTCCTCGGTCCAGTTCGCGGGAAGCCCGGCGCAGCCACGCTTCCACCTGGGCAGTGAGCGCACCGCTGCCCTCCGTCGGCTGGCCCGCGGCGGCCAACCAGGCAGGCGGCACTCGGCCGGACCCGGCGTCGGCCCGTTTGTGCGACATCCGGTCGCGCAGGACCGACAGCGCTGTGGCGGTCACCGGATCGTCCTGCTCGGGCTGGGTACGCGCGTGCCGCCGTGCGGCGGGCAGGTCGTGCCGGTCGAGGTAGATCCAGGCCAGGGCCGCGTCGATCGCGGCCGGCCGCTGCGCGCCGGACAGACCGAAGCGGTCCGCGACCCTGGACGCGGCGAACGCGAACTTGTCGGCGCGACGCAACCGGCCCTGTGTCGCGTTGAGCAGGGCCAGTTGGCCGAGGACGCGCGCCCGCAGCCGGCCAAGCCCCGCGGCGTCCGCCGACCGCGCGGCGACGAGCAGCGTGTCCTCCGCCTCGTCGAGTTCGCCCGCCCACATGAGCGACGCGCCGGCCCTGGCCCGTACGGCGGCCACCAGGTCTGTCGGTGGCGGCTGCCCTGGTTCGGCGACGACCTCGTCGAACCCCGCGGCGGCGTCGGCCGCGTCGGCCACATCGGCCGACAGCACCTCGACCGCGGCGATCGTCATACGCACCGCCCTGTTGTCCGCCTGCGGCCGGCCGCAGGCGCTCGCCTGCCGGGCCTGGGCGAGATGCGCGGCGCTTCGATCGCGGTCGCCCGTGGCCAACGCGAGAGCCGCGAGCAGCACTGATCCGTGTGGACTGTCGGGCTCGCCCGAAACGGCAGCGAAGACCTCGGCGAGCCGCTGGTCCGTGCCGGTCAGCACGCCGCCGATGGCGAGGCCCTCGACCACGAGCGTGGCCGCGTGCGCCCACTCCCCGGCCTGACCGGCGTGGGCCGCGGCGGCCGCGACCTGGCCGTCCGCCGCCAGCCACCGCGCGGCCCTCCGGTGCAGGCGGACGACCTCGTCGGCCGGTCGGCGGGCGAGCTGCGTCCGCAACAGGTCCCGGAACAAGGAGTGGTAGCGGAAGGCGCCGTCATCGGCCGGCAGCACGAACACGTTCGCCTGCGCCAGATCGTGCAGGAGCCGCGCACTGTCACTGCGGCCGCTGAGCTCGTCGGCCAGTTCGGGCGGCAGGCGGTCCGCCACGCTGGTGCGGAGCAGGAACTCGCGCACGCCGGCCGGTTGGGCGTCGAGCACCTCGGCCAGGAAGTACTCGGCCACGTCGTGCCGGCCGCCGTCGAACCGTCGAACGATCTCCTGGCTCTCCTGATGGTCCCAACCCGGCAGCGACATCGCCGCCAGCCGCAGTCCGGCGGCCCATCCCTCGGTGCGGCGGACCAGCAGCTCGACGCCGTCCAGTCCCAGCCGCGCGCCGTACTCGGCCAGCATCGCCTGCGTCTCGGGCACGGTGAAGGCGAGTTCGTCGAGCCGGATCTCGGTGAGCCAGCCGGCGAGCCGGTACCGGTGCAGCGGCAGCGGCGGATCGGTCCGGCTGATCGCCACCACCCGCAGCTGCGGAGTGGAGTGCCGGAGCAGGAAGTCGACGTCGGCGATGAGCCCCGGACCGAGCACCTCCACGTTGTCCAGCACCAGCACCGATGGTTCGGCCTGGTCGGACAGGCAGGCGGAGAGCCTGGTCAGCAGCGACCTACCGGTGGTGTGCGCCCGCGCGGGCAGGGTGACCGGGGGCAGTTGGACGCCGCTGCGCGCCAACCCCTCGAGCACGTACGTCCAGAAGACTCCGGGCTGGTCGTCGGCCGATTCCAGGCTGATCCAGGTGACGCGGCCGGGCGCATGTCCCGCCGACACCCAGGAGCTGGCCAGCACGGTCTTGCCCGACCCGGCGGGCGCGCCGATCAGGGTGAGCGGGCCTCGGGTTCCCTCCTGCACGCGGTCGAGCAGCCGCTGCCGCACCACCACCCCCGACCGGATCTCCGCGACCCGCAGCTTGGCCAGCATCAGCGGATCGCCACCGGGAATCACGGCATACGCAGCGGCTGTATCGACACGCACCTCAACTCACCCGCCTGATCGTCGTGGTTGCGCAAGACCAGCGGTCGCATCGCGGTACCCAGCCAGGACCGAGTCTCCGGTCCGCCACCACTCGCTACATCACCTCACATGAATGATGTTGAGCGGTGTCTTGTTGCGGACGAAAAACTTCGTGTCGCAACAACCCTGTTCACCCGCCACGGGTGAGGCGGCCTCGTTTCCGCGCGGCTGCGATGGACTCGGGAGCCGTGCCACGCATCGGCCGGCGGAAGGGAGTGGACGCAATGGCGACATTGGTGGCCATCGGGTATCCCGACGAAGACACGGCCGCGGCGGCGGCAGCGGAGGTCCAACGCCTCGCGGCGGACCTCGTGATCGAACCGGACGCCATCGCGGTGGTCAGCCGGGACTCCGGCGGCGCGTTTCACACAACGACGAATCATCACACGGTTGCCGGCGGGGCGACCTGGGGCATGTTCTGGGGCCTGCTGTTCGGGCTGTTGTTCTTCGTGCCGTTCCTGGGCATGGCGGTCGGTGCCGGCCTCGGCGCGCTGCTGGGCAAGGTGGAGAAGTCAGGCATCGGCAAGCAGTTCCAGCGCCAGGTGCGGGACATGCTCAAGCCGGGCACATCGGCGCTGTTCCTGATCGTGGAACGGGCGACGCCGGACAAGGCGGCCGCCGCACTGAGCAGGTTCGGCGGCACGGTGCTCAAGTCGTCGTTGTCCGAGCAGGCGGAGGCCCGGTTGCAGGCGGCGTTGCACGGCGAGACGGCGCAGCAGCCGGCCGGACCGGACGCCGGCCGGCAAGGGTTCTGAGGAGGGCGGCGCCATGGCGATCGGTCCGGTGCACCTCGTCCGTGGCTACTTCCACGTCCGGCGTGGCCCGTCGAGAACATCGTGCGGCACGGCCCGGACATAGGTCTCGGGATCGGTGATCACGGCGGCGTCCACGGCCACGACGCTAGCCCGCCGGGGCCGTGGTGGGGAAAGATCCGGCCGGTGGACACGCTGAGGGTGCGAACAGGCGGAGCCGGCGGACCGACCGTGCTGCTGTTGCACGGGCTGGGGGCGACCGGCGCGGTATGGGACGGCCTCACCGAGCGGCTGGACCGCCGCTGGGTCGCCCCCGACCTGCCCGGCCACGGACGGTCTGGCCGGCTCCGGCGGTACTCCTTCGGCGCCATGGCCGGCGCGGTGGCCGAGCACCTGCCGGCCGGCGAGCCGGTCACGGTGGTCGGCCACGCCCTCGGCGGCGTGCTGGCGATCGCGCTGGCCAGCGGCTGGTTCGGCGTCGAGGTGCGGCGCGCGGTCGCCGTCGGCGTGAAGGTGGAGTGGACCGACGACGAGCTCGCCGGGGCCGCCGCGATGGCGCACAGACCCGTGAAGGTGTTCGGCAGCAAGGAAGAGGCGGCGCAGCGGTACCTGAAGGCCTCCGGCCTCGGCGGCCTGATGCCCGCCGACCCCGACGGCCTCGCCGCCACCGGCGACGGCTGGCGGCTGGCGCTGGACCCGCAGACCTTCGCCGTCGGCCGGCCCGACATGCGCGGCCTGCTGGCCGCGGCCAAGTGCCCGGTGCTGATGGTGACCGGCGAGAACGACCCGATGAGCGCCCCCGAGCAGGTCCGTGCCCTGGCCGAGCACGTCGAGGTGCTGCCCGGGCTCGGCCACAACCTGCACGTGGAGGACCCGGGCACGCTAATGGACGTGATCACCCGCACCGGCGGCTGGTAGGAAGGCCGTATGACCGCTCTCGGCACCGTGTTCCGGCCCCAGTTCCCGCCCGAGATCCTGCGCTCGATGGCCGAGGCCGCCGATGCCACCGGACTCGACCAGCTGTGGGTGTGGGAGGACTGCTTCTCCGAGAGCGGCATCGCCACCGCGGCCGCCGCCCTGGCGTGGACCTCACGCGTGCGGGTCGGCATCGGGCTGCTGCCCGTGCCGCTGCGCAACGTCGCACTGACCGGCATGGAGCTGGCGACGCTGCACCGGCTGTTCCCCGACCGTGTGATCGTTGGTGTCGGTCACGGCGTGCAGAGCTGGATGGGCCAGGTCGGCGCGCGGGTCTCGTCGCCGCTGACGCTGCTGCGGGAGTACCTCGACGCGCTGCGGGCCCTGCTGCGCGGCGAGGAGGTCAGTGTCGACGGCACGTACGTGAAGCTGGATCGCGTGCGCCTCGACTGGCCGCCCACGCAACCGGTGAAGGTGTACGCCGGCGGCGTCGGGCCTCGCACGTTGCGTCTCACCGGCGAGTCCGCCGACGGCACCCTGACCGTCGCCGACGAGTCCGCCGACGGCATCCGCCGGATCCGGGAGCTCGTCGGCAGCCAGGAGATCATCGCCGCCCTGCACGTCGCCACCGGCCCCGACGCCCTCGAACGCCTTCGCCGCACCAGCCCCGACGTCGGCGTCGCCGGCGACGCGAAGACCGTCGCCGCCGCCGTCCGTGAGCTCGTGGCCGCCGGCGCCGACACCGTGATCCTCCAGCCCACCGGCGACGAGCCCGACCCCGTCGCCTTCGTCCACTTCGTCGCCACCCAGGTCCGCCCCCTGGTCCCCTAGCCCCCTACCCGCAAGAAAGCCTGGGCTAGAAGCCGGCGGCGTGGTACGCGTCGAAGGGGACCGGTGGGGCCTGGTCGACGTCGGCGCACTTCTGGGCCCGGGTCAGGGGCCACTGGGTGAGGTACTGGACGGTGCGGCCGGTGTCGGCGATGGCCCGGCGGATGCCGTCGGCGGCCGTGCCGTCGTCGAAGTAGGTCTCGCCGATGATCCACGGCTGGTGGTAGCCGAGCGCGGTCATCTTCTGGTCGGCTTCGACGAACTGGTGGTACTCGTCGCCGTTCCAGCTGTCGCCGTACAGGTGCAGCTCGAACACGCTGGGCGGGTTCGAGCCGTAGACGGCGGACATCTGGGTGACCCGGTCGGCGATCCACACCGTCATGGAGAAGCCGACGGTGTCGGCGCTGCCGAAGGCGGCGGTGTAGTCGGCCCACAGCCGCTGCGTGTACGCGCGCAGCGCCGGCTGGTCGGACATCGGCATGCCCTCGTTGAGCAGGTCGATGCGGTACGGGATGCCGGCGGCGGCGATCAGCGGGTGCAGCCGCGAGATCACGCCCCAGTCCTCCTGGTAGGCCGACTCGTTCATCGACGACCAGGAGTGCGGGTCGTCGGCCCCCAGCGGCATGAAGACGACGTCGATCTCCTGGAAGCCGGCGGCGCGAACCGCCGCGAGCAGGTCGGTCAGCTGCTGGCGATCGACAGGGGAGAGGTCGCCGGAGCTGGAGTCCATGACGGTGCCGGAGTCGGGGGCGTGCTGGTGGAAGATCCCGATCCGCAGCCGGCGCTGGCCGGCGTCGTACATCTGGTGGAGCTGGGCGGTGATGGTGTCGCGGCCGGCGTTGAAGCTGTCGATCACCCCGTACGGCTCGCGGTCGCAGCCGCCGGTCAGGTTGTAGAAGTCGTAGTTGGAGCCGCCGGCGTGAAGCGGTCCGGCGGGTGCGCCCGTGGCGGTGGGCGTCATCACGGTCAGCAGCAGGGTCGCGGCCGCCACAGGCAGCCACTTGTGCTTACGGCGCAAGGAGTTTCCCCTCACCGGTCGGTTTCCGGGCGCGCCGAAGACGCAGGGGAAAGCGCTTGCCCCGGAAAGAGATCAATGCGGCGGAGTGATCACTGAAGGTTGTTGATCTAGCAAGTGGTTTACGCCGTTGGAGTGTATGCATGACCCGATCGGGCTAGTCAATACATTCACATTTGACGAGTCATGACTGTGTGTCGGGTCACAACTGAGGGGTGGGGCGAAATTGGTTCGCGTCAGCACGTAAACTTGATGCGTGATCAAGTTGATCTGCTAGGCGGCCGCCGGGTCCGCCGGCCACGGCCGGTGGGCGGACGAGTCCTGTGCCCCAGCCGATCCTCTCCGGAGTCTGCCTTGATCACCGTCACCGACCTTGAACTGCGCGCGGGTTCGCGCATCCTGCTCTCCGACGCCACGCTGCGCGTGCAGCCGGGCGACCGCATCGGCCTCGTCGGCCGCAACGGCGCCGGCAAGACCACCTCGCTGCGGGTGCTGGCCGGCGAGGGCCAGCCGTACTCCGGCGAGGTCCGCCGCAGCGGCGAACTCGGTTACCTGCCACAGGATCCCCGCGAGGGCGACCTGTCGATCACGGCCAAGGACCGGGTGCTGTCGGCCCGCGGTCTGGACCAGCTGCTGCGCGAGATGGAGAAGGCGCAGACGGCCATGGCCGAGCTGGTGGACCAGGACGCGCTGGACATCGCGGTCCGCAAGTACGGCCGGCTGGAGGAGCGCTTCGGCTCGCTCGGCGGGTACGCCGCCGAGAGCGAGGCCGCCCGCATCTGCGCCAACCTGGGCCTGGCCGACCGCGTGCTGGCCCAGCCCCTGCGCACGCTGTCCGGCGGCCAGCGCCGCCGGGTCGAGCTGGCCCGGATCCTGTTCGGCGCCTCGGAGTCCGGCGCCGGCGGCAAGGCCGGCACCACGCTGCTGCTGGACGAGCCGACCAACCACCTGGACGCCGACTCCATCTCCTGGCTGCGGTCCTTCCTCAAGCAGCACACCGGCGGCCTGGTCGTGATCAGCCACGACGTGGAGCTGCTGGCCGACGTGGTGAACAAGGTCTGGTTCCTGGACGCCACCCGCGGCGAGGTCGACCTCTACAACATGGGCTGGGGCAAGTACCTGGAGGCCCGCGCCTCCGACGAGAAGCGCCGCCGCCGCGAGCGGGCCAACGCGGAGAAGAAGGCGTCGGCGCTGATGGCCCAGGCCGACAAGATGCGGGCCAAGGCGACCAAGGCGGTGGCCGCGCAGAACATGGCCAAGCGGGCCGAGAAGCTGCTGTCCGGTTTGGAGGATCAGCGCACCGCCGACAAGGTGGCCCGGATCCGTTTCCCGCAGCCGGCCCCGTGCGGCAAGACCCCGCTGATGGCCGAGGGGCTGAGCAAGTCCTACGGCTCGCTGGAGATCTTCACCGGCGTCGACCTCGCGGTCGACCGCGGCAGCAAGGTCGTGGTGCTCGGGCTGAACGGCGCCGGCAAGACCACGCTGCTGCGGCTGCTGGGCGGCATGGAGAAGGCGGACGCCGGCGAGCTCGTGCCGGGGCACGGCCTGCGGATCGGCTACTACGCGCAGGAGCACGAGACCCTCGACCACGACGCGTCGGTCTGGGAGAACATCCGGCACGCCGCGCCGGACACGCAGGAGCAGCAGCTGCGCTCGCTGCTGGGCACGTTCCTGTTCAGCGGCGAGCAGCTGGACCAGCCGGCCGGCACGCTGTCCGGCGGCGAGAAGACCCGACTCGCCCTGGCGGGCCTTGTGTCCAGCGCGGCCAACGTGCTTCTGTTGGATGAGCCAACCAACAACTTGGATCCGGCCAGTCGGGAGCAGGTCCTGGACGCGTTGCGGCGCTTCGAGGGCGCGGTCGTGCTCGTCACGCACGACCCGGGCGCCGTGCAGGCGTTGGAACCCGAGCGGGTGATCCTGCTGCCCGACGGCACCGAGGACCACTGGTCGGATGACTACCTGGAGCTCATCGAGTTGGCATGATCCGCTGGTCGAGGCGCTGATCTGCCCCAACGGCCACATTGATCACTTCACTCACACCGGTGATCAGCCAGAGGTAACTCAACGATCACCGAGAGATGATTTTGCTTGATCGCCTGGCGTTCGGGCCCGTCGTGTTCGATCATTGCGACGACAGGGGCCGCGAGCGGCCCGACCTGCACTCCCACGGAAGGCGGGACAAGGTGGCTGACCTGAAGAAGGGCGCCCGGATCACGGGGCCCACGCGGGACAAGCTGGCCGCTGACCTGAAGAAGAAGTACGAGAAGGGCGCCAGCATCCGCGCGCTCGCGGAGTCCACCGGGCGTTCCTACGGCTTCGTGCACCGGGTGTTGTCCGAGTCCGGCGTGCAGCTTCGGGGCCGCGGCGGTGCCACGAGGACCAAGAAGAAGTAGGACGGGGCGGCACCCGGACGACCCGAATCCCTTAGGCCGTCCGGGTGATCACTGGGGATCAGCCGATCGCGCGCAGGAACGTGCCGGCCACGTCGACCGCGGGACCGGACGAGTCAGCGTGCGGCAGCAGCACCGCGAAGGCGACATCGTCGTGATAGCCGACGAACCAGCCATGCGCGGCGCCGTTGTCGACCTCGGCCGTGCCGGTCTTGCCGAAGGTGTTGGGCAGCGAGGCCAGCGAGCGGGCGGTGCCGGTCGTGCACACCTCACGCATCATGTCGCGCACCTGGGCGAGCACGTTCTCCGACGGGGGCGCGGTGGTCGCGTTCGTGGTGGTGTGCTGACCCCTGATCAACACCGGAGTCGGCACCTGTCCGTCGTGGACGGTGGCGGCGACCACGGCCATGCCGAACGGGCTGACCATGTCGGTGCCCTGGCCGAAGCCGTCGACCGCGCGCTCCACCTGGTCGGTGGCGGCGTCCACGCGCCCGGTGTTGGTCGTGATGCCCGGAACATCGAAGTCCACCCCGAGCCCGAGCTGCTTGGCCGCGGTGGGCAGATCGTTCGCGCCCAGATTCGCCGCGATCTGCGCGAACGTGGTGTTGCACGAGGCCGCGAACGCCGAGTGCAGCGCGGTGTTGTAGTCCGGCGCCGCGCCGAGCTTGAGCGTGCCCTCGTTGGGAATCGTGCGCGGTCCGATGTGGATGGTGTTCGGACAGGACACAGTGGACTTCTCGGTCAGCCCGTTCTGCAGACCGGCGGTGGCCGTCACGATCTTCATCGTCGAGCCCGGCGGGAACAGTCCGGTCATCGGGCTCAGGCCGGCGCTGTCGAACTCCGCGTTGGTTGCCACGGCAAGGATCTCGCCGGTGGAGGCCTGCATCGCGACCAGCGTGGCCGCGCCGGCGGTGAAGCCGTCCACCGCCTTCTGGGCCGCGTCCTGCGTGCCCGGATCGATGGTCAGCGCGTAGGCCGTCTTCTTGGCGCCGTCGAAGTTCTCGAGCGTCTTCACGTCCTTGCCGGCGGCGTCCACGATGGCGATCGCCTGCCCGTCCACGGCCTGTAGGTCGCCGCCGATCGCTTGCTGCACACCGGATCTCACCACCTTCGGCACGGTGTCCAGGGTCAGCGGCTTGCCGTCGCGGTCGGTCAGCGTGGAGCCGCCGGGCGTGGTGTGGTAGGCCAGCGACTGGCCCGGGGCCAGGTCCGGCTGGATCACCGCGTCCGACCAGTGCACGAGCCACTTTCCGTTGCTCTGCACGATTTTCAGCGGCACCTGGTAGACCAGGTCGACCTTGCTGGCCCGCCAGTCCACGTCCGCGGTCACGCCGTCGGCGGTCATGCTGGCGGTCAGTCGAGCACCACTCATGTTTTTGTACACGGCGGTGAGCGCCGCTGTCGCCGCGGTCGGGTTGTCGGTCAGCGCCGCCGCGGCCGACACGTTGAGCGTGTCGAAGGCCTGCACGTAGTCGCGTGCGACATCGTTGGCGGACAACGGCTGCGGCTGCGTCGCCGGCGAGCTGGTGACGTACTTCGACGGCGGCTGGGGTATGAGCAGCAGATAGCCGGCGACGGCGATGACCGCGACCACCGCCGTGCCGCCCGTGCCCAGAATCCACCATCTGGCTTTCGACTGCATGAAGTTGAGTCCCCCCTTGGGCGTTCCGTGCTCCGACGGACGCTAGCCCCTCCGTGACTTCCTTTCCTGGGTATTCCTACTCACAGCCGGTGTCGGTTCCGTCACGCCAGCACGTCGATCCGGGGCGTGTACTTGGCCAGCAGCGCCTTGTTGGCCGCGTCCCCGCCCTCCACATTGGCGCTGCGCCACAACGGCAGGTCCACGCCGGCCGCCCGGGCCCGGTCCAGCAGCCGCACCAGCAGCAGGTTCCACAGGAAGGCGTTGGCCAGCGAGGAACTCGGCGCCGTCACCGGAGACTGGCTGGGGTAGGCCGAATCGCCCGGAATGACCAGGTTGTCCAGCACGAAGGTGGCCTCCTCGGCCAGCGTGCTGCCGGCCCGCTTCGGCGCCACCGAGCTGGTGGCCACTGAGGTGAAGGCCACCACCGGCGTGCCGGCCGCCTTGCCCTGCCGGGCCAGCTCCACCGGGTACGGGTTGACGCCCGAGGTGGAGAAGATCACCAGCACGTCGTGCTCGCCCAGCTCGACGCCGTCCAGCACCTCGGCCGCCAGGCCCGAGCGGCGCTCCGCGGTCGTGCTGGACACCGCGCCGTGCATCGGCAGCAGCGAGGGGTGGTAGAGCGGCCGCACGCAGGCCAGGCCGCCCGCGCGGTAGAAGGTCTCGGCCACCGCCGCCAGCGAGTGGCCGGCGCCCGCGGTGAGCACCACGCCGTCCTGGGAGATGCCGGCCAGCAGCGCGTCCGCCACCTTGTCCAGCGTGTCGGCGTTGTGCTGCTCGATCCGGCCCAGCTCGTCGCGCAGGCTCGAACCGTAGTCCTCGGTCATGCGTCCCCTCCCGGGTGGTAATGGTCCATACCACTCTGCCCCTCGCCGGCCATCCGGTCCAGGTGTTGTTCGAGGGCGTCCAGGCGGTCCGACCACAGCTCGCGGTAGGGCGCGAGCCAGTCGTCCAGCTCGCGCAGCGGCTCCAGGCGGAGCCGGTAGCAGCGGCGCTGCGCGTCCACCCGCACCGTCACCAGGCCGGCCTCGCGCAGCACGCGCAGGTGCTTGGACACCGCCGGCTGGCTCAGCTCCAGCTGGTCGACGAGTTGGCCGACGGAGCGCTCCTCGGCCCGCAGCAGGTCGAGGATCCGGCGTCGGCTCGGCTCGGCGAGCACTTCGAAGGTCGTGGCCACCCGCTTGGAGTACGTCACCGGCTATATGCTTGTCAAGGCATGGGCGAGCTTGCGAGCGAGTCATTCAGCGCTGAGCGTGGCGACCCGGCCGTGCTCGCCCGCGGCCCAGCAGGTGTTCGGGCAGTCCACCGTGTCGAAGCTGCCGCTGTCGAACGGCCGCCAGTGCCGGCCGCCGTCCAGGCTGAGGTCGCTGCCCGTCGGGCCGACCGCGATCACCGCGCCGCCCAGCCAGGCCGCGCCCGACCGGTAGCCGCCGATCGTCGCCGCCGACCAGGTCCGGCCGCCGTCCCAGCTCGTGGCCGCCGCTCCGGTCGTCGGCGCCGAGTAGTCGCCGCCCACCGCGACGCCGTGTTCACGGTCGCGGAAGGCCACCGCGAACACGCCCGAGGACTGGCTGCTGGGCAGGGGAGTGGCCGTCTCGTGCCAGGTGCGGCCGCGGTCGGCCGAGTGGTAGATCCGGGACTGCGCCCCGCCGCCGCTGCCGATCCAGGCGTCCTTCGGTCCGCTGGTGGCGACGCACTGGCCGCTGGCCGCGAATCCCGCCTCGCCCGGCTGGGCCGCCGGCATGCCGTCGCTCGGCAGCACCTGCCAGCTGCGGCCGCCGTCGTCGGTGGCCAGCACCTCGAACCTGCCGTTCACCGGGTCGCCGACGATCAGGCCGTGCCGCTGGTCGAAGAACGCCATGCAGTCGTAGAAGGCGTTCGGGTCCGCGTTCGTCTGCGTCTGCTGCCAGGACCTACCGCCGTCGTCCGTGCGGTAGACCCGGGAGCTGTCGCCCGGGCCGATCGACAGCGCCACCGCGTGCTGCGCGTCGAACGCCTCGATGTCCCGGAAATCGAGCGTCGAAGTGCCCTGCGGCGCCACCTGCGCCCAGGTCCGGCCGCCGTCCGTCGTCCGCAGCACCGTGCCGGCGCTGCCGCTCGCCCAGGCCACCAACGGGTTCACCGCCGACAGCCCCCGCAACCGGGCGTCGCTGCCGGTCGCGCGCAGCCGCCACCCGAGCCCCGGCGCCGCGTTCGCCGGCGCCGCCATGGCCACCGCCAGCAGCGCCGCCACGATTCCCGTCATCCACTTCATGTTCAAGGAAGATCCTCCGGCCGGTCCACGTCCTGCCCGTCCGCCACATCCTCACAGGCGATCTCCGTGACGTCATGCCGCCGGAGGTAGGCCCGGGCTCCTTGGTCCCCCTGGGCCAGCTCGTGCACCCCCTGCCAGTGCTCCCGTCCGATCAGCACCGGGTGCCCGCGCTTCCCGTGATACGTCGCCGCGGCAAGAACGTTCGGGTCCGCATGGGTCATCACCCGCCCGATCGCCTCCGCCGTCACCCCTGGCAGGTCCACGGTCATCACCGCCACCGCGCCCACCTCTTGCAGCACAGTCCCTTGCAGCGCTGTTCCTTGTAGGGCCTCGATTCCCCGTCGCAGCGAGGAGCCCATCCCGGTCGGCCAGTCCGGGTTCTCCACCACTTCCGCGTCCCCGAGGTCCGTCTCCCGGACCCGATCCGCGGCCGCCCCCGCGACCACGACGATCCGCCCGCACCCCGCCGCCCGCAGCCGGTCCACCGTCGATTCCACGAACAGCCGGCCGTTGTGCGGCACCAGCGCCTTCGGCATGCCGTACCGCCGCCCCTCACCGGCCGCCAGCACCAGCCCCGCCACGTCCGTCATCTGACGGAGCCTAATGCGTAACACCCTCTTACACCGTGAGCGGGCAACGGTGACGTCGGATTGCTTGATCCGTCGCTGGACGGCTCGCTCTACTTGTCAGGTGAGTTCTTCGCCGCGCCAGGTGGTCCTGGCCAGCTTGATAGGCACCACCGCGGAAATGTACGACTTCTTCGTCTACGCCTCCGCTGCGGGCCTGGTTTTCGGCCGCCAGTTCTTTCCGTCGCTGGACGCCACCGCCGGGCTGCTGGCCTCGTTCGCCACCCTCGGGGTCAGCTTTGTCGCCCGCCCGCTGGGTGCGCTTCTCGCCGGCTATGTCGGCGACCGGTTCGGGCGGAAAACCGTGCTGGTCGTGTCGATCGTGCTGATGGGCGTGTCCACCGTCGGCGTGGGCCTGCTGCCCGGGTACGACACGATCGGCGTCGCCGCCCCCGTGCTGCTGGTGTTGCTGCGCCTGCTCCAGGGCATCTCCACCGGCGGCGAGTGGCCGAGCGCCGCGCTGATCCTGATCGAGCACGCGCCGCCCGCCCGGCGGGGCTTCCTGGGGTCGTTCCCGCAGGTCGGCGTGCCCGCCGGGCTCTTGCTGGCCAATCTCGCGTTCATCGCCGTCTCGGCGGCCACCAGCCCGGCGGCCTTTCAGTCCTGGGGGTGGCGGATCCCGTTCCTGTCGTCGGCCGTGCTGGTCGGCATCGGGTTGTTCGTCCGGACCCGGGTGTCCGAAAGCCCGGTCTTCGAGGAACTGCGTCACCGCGGCGGCCGAATTCCGGCGCCGCTGGCCGTGGTGTTCCGCCACCACGCCCGCGCGGTGCTGACCGCGATCGGACTGTTCATCGCCAACAGCGCGGTCGGGTACGTGCTGATCACGTTCATGAATTCCTACGGCACGGGCACGCTGGGGCTCTCCCGTTCCCTGATGCTCGCCATCGGCATGGTCGGGGCCCTGGCCTGGGCCGCATTCACCATTCTCGGCGGCCGGTGGTGCGATTCGCACGGCCGCAAACGGATCTACCTGGTCGGGACGACCGCCCTCGCGCTGTGGGCGATTCCGTGCTTCCTCCTGCTCGACACCCGCTCCGTGCCGCTGATGGTGCTGGCCGCCGTCGGCCTCGCGTTCGGCCTCGGCCTGACCTCCGCTCCCCAGGCCGCGGCGTTCGCCGAGCTCTTCCCGGCCACCGTCCGATCCACCGGCGTCACCTTCGCCCACGCCTTCGGCTCCGTCCTGGGCGGCGGCTTCGCCCCGTTCCTCGCCACCTGGCTCGCCGACCGCACCGGCACCTCGATGGCCGTCGCCGCCTACCTGATCGTGACCTGCCTGATCACCCTGGCCGCGGCCGCCGCCCTCCGGGAGCGGTCCGTCTTACTAAGCACCACTTACCAAAATGCCCCATAAATCCACGTTGACTGGGGATAGTTAGTAAGTGATAAGTTACTAGTTGTGGACGGCGGGGAGCTGGCGGAGATCGCCACGGAGACCAGACGGGCGATGGCGCGGCTGAGCCGGCGGCTGCGCTCGCAGCGGTCGCCGGACGCGCTCAGCCTGAACAAGCTCGGCGTGCTCAGCCATCTGTTCCGCGGCGGACCGAGCACGCCCGGCGAGATCACCGCGGCCGAGCGGCAGCGCCCGCAGTCGCTGACCAGGGTGTTCGCCGAGCTGGAGCGGGAGGGGCTGATCACCCGCCGGCCCAGCGAGCGCGACGGCCGGGAATCCGTGCTCGATCTGACCGACGCCGGCCGGGCGTCGCTGGTCGCCGACGCCGGACAGCGGGACGCCTGGCTGACCGCCGCCCTCGCCGAACTCACCGAAACCGAGGCCCGCATGGTGCGGCTGGCGGCGGGCCTGCTGGACCGGCTCGCCGACGCCGACCCGGGCCAACACGACTGAGGAGGCCGCCATGTGCGGGATCTCAGGCTGGGTGGACTTCGAACGCGACCTGACCGGGCAGGCCTCGGTCGGCCGGGCGATGGCCGACACCATGGCGTGCCGGGGACCGGATGCCCACGGCACCTGGACCGACCGGCACGCGGTGCTCGCGCACCGCCGGCTCTCGATCATCGACATCGAGGGCGGCCGGCAGCCGATGGGCGCCGAGGACCTGGCCGTGATGACCTACAGCGGCGAGGTCTACAACTACCGCGAGCTGCGGAGCCGGCTGGAGGGCGCCGGCCACGTCTTCGCCACCGACAGCGACACCGAGGTGGTGCTGCGCGCCTACCTCGAATGGGGCGAGAGCTTCGTCGACCGGCTCAACGGCATGTACGCCTTCGCGATCTGGGACCGGCGCACCCGGCAGCTGCTGCTGGTCCGCGACCGGATGGGCATCAAGCCGCTGTTCTTCCACCCGACGCCGCACGGGGTGCTGTTCGGCTCCGAGCCCAAGGCGATCCTGGCGCACCCGGACGTGCCGACGGTGGTCGACATCGACGGCATGCGAGAGCTGTTCGGCTTCGTCAAGAACCCGGAGCGGTCGATCTACCGCGGCATCAGCGAGGTGCGTCCCGGCCAGCTGGTCCGGGTCGACCGCCACGGCATCGTCAAACGCCGCTACTGGCAGCTGACGGCCCAGGAGCACACCGACGACCTGGACACCACGGTCGCCACGGTCCGAGGCCTGCTCGAGGACATCGTGCGGCGCCAGCTGATCTCGGACGTGCCGCTGTGCACGCTGCTGTCCGGCGGACTCGACTCGTCGGTGATCACCGCCCTCGCGGCCCGCACGATGGACGGCCCGGTGCGCTCGTTCGCGGTGGATTTTGTCGGCTACACCGAGAACTTCACGCCCGACCTGCTGCGCGGAACACCGGACGCGCCCTATGTGCACGAGCTGGCCCAACACGTGCACGCCGACCACACCGACATCGTGCTGTCCACGGCCGACCTGATGGATCCGGCCGCCCGCGCCACCGTGTTGCGGGCCAACGACGACCCGGGGCGGGTCGGCGACATACACACGTCGCTGTACCTGCTGTTCCGGGCCATCCGGGAGCGCTCGACGGTGGCGCTGTCGGGCGAGTCCGCGGACGAGGTCTTCGGCGGCTACCGGCAGTTCCACGAGCCCAAGGTCGTCAACGCCGACACGTTCCCGTGGCTGGCCGGGCTGGGCCAGGCCGGCGCCGCCGGATCGATCCTGTCCCAGGACTTCCAGGCCGCGCTGGACATGAAGGCCTTCCGGGCCGACTCCTACCGGGCCGGCCTGGCCGAGGTGCCCCACATCGAGGGCGTCACCGGGCACGAGCGTCGCATGCGGGAGATCAGCTACCTGTACCTGACCCGGTTCCTGCCGATCCTTTTGGACCGCAAGGACCGCATGAGCATGGCCACCGGGCTCGAGGTGCGCGTGCCGTTCTGCGACCACCGCCTGGTGCAGTACGTGTTCAACACGCCGTGGGCGATGAAGACCTTCGACGGCCGGGAGAAGAGCCTGCTGCGGGCGGCGACCCGGGACGTGCTGCCGGAGTCGATCGCGCAGCGCCGCAAGAGCCCGTATCCGCGGACCCAGGACCCCAGCTACGAACAGGCGCTGCGGGCGGCGCTGGGCGAGGTGCTCGCCGACCGCGACGCGCCCGTGCGCCGGCTGCTGAACGTCTCGAAGGCCAAGGACCTGCTGCGTCGGTCGGCCGACCCGGGCCCGACGCTGGCCACCGCGCGGGCCGGCGTGGAACGGGTGCTCGGCCTGAACTCGTGGCTGTCCACGCATCGTGTGGACCTGCTGGTCTGACGGCCGCGCGCCGAACTGATCTAGTACCGTACGGCGACGCCGGCCCGGGCGGCCGAGCCGGCGTCTGGTCGCGCTGGGCGCCCTCGCCGCACGTCGGGGCGACGATTGACCACCTGCTGCCCGTTGTCGGCCGGCACACCGCCAGCCTCGGGCAACGGAAAATATGGTGCGCGCCCGCCTCATGATCCGCAGACTGGCCGGCGTGAGCGCTCCTCTCAACCGGCCGGCCTTCCGCTGGTTCTTCACCGGACAGACCGTGTCGCTGCTGGGCAGTTCGATGGCGCCGGTGGCGATCACGTTCGCCGTGCTCGACGCGTCGAACAGCACCACCCAGCTCGGCGTCGTGCTGGTGGCCCGGATGGCGCCGATGCTGGTGTTCCTGCTCATCGGCGGCGCGACCGCGGACCGCTTCTCCCGGCGGACCGTTCTCGTGCTGAGCAACGCCGGCTCGGCCCTGACCCAGGGCGCGGTGGCGGCGATCCTGCTGACCGGTCACTATTCGCTGGCCGCGGTTTCCGTGCTGGAGCTGCTCAACGGCGTGCTCACTGCCTTCACCCGGCCCGCCCTTCGCGGCGTGCTGCCCGAACTGGTCGAGAAAACCCATATCCGGCAAGCCAATTCGCTGCTCGGCACCGTCCGCAACGCGGCCAAGGTGTTCGGCCCCAGCGTGTCCGGTCTGCTGGTCGTGGCCGTGGGCAGCGGTCCGGCCATCGCCGCCGACGCCGCCAGCTTCCTCGTCGCCGCGATCTGCCTGGCCCGGCTGCCCCTGTCCGGTCACGTCGCCGCCCGCAAGAACGTCCTGCGGGACATCCACGACGGCTGGAACCAGTTCCGGACCACGCCGTGGCTTTGGCCCGTGGCCGTCGCGTTCTGCCTGGTCAACCTCGTGCAGACCGGCACCTGGCAGATCCTCGGCCCCGAGCTCACCCGCCAGCTCAGCGACACTCAGACCTGGGGCTTCGTGCTCAGCGTCCGCGGCCTCGGCCTGCTGCTGACGGGCGTGGTCATGTACCGCCTGGTCGTACGCCGGCTGCTCCGCTTCGGCCTGTCCGCCGGCGTCCTCGGCGCGCTACCGCTGACCGCCCTCGGCCTCCACCTGCACGCACCCTGGCTCATGACCGCCGCCTTTGTCGGCGGCCTGGGCTCCTCTGCCCTGGGCATCGCCTGGGACACCTCGCTACAGGAACACGTGCCCACCCAGTCCCTGTCCCGGGTCTCCTCTCTTGACGATCTGTTGTCGTACATAGCGATTCCGGTCGGACAGCTTCTGGTCGGCCCGCTGTCGGCGGTGCTCGGCGGTTTCCACCTGGCGCTGGTGGCCGGCCTGGTCTACGCGCTCGCGGCACTGGCCCCGCTCGCCTCACCCGCCGTCCGCCGCCTCCCGCACCGTGCCGCAGACGCGCGGCGCACTACCGGGCTGCGTTCCTGACACCCGCCACGGCGGCGACGGTGGCCGTGTCGGATCGGTGCGATCTGGACGACCATCTCGCGCCGACGCCGAGCCCGTGCGCGGCGGCAGGCGGGTCCACGACTTGGACCAAGTGGAGATCATCTTCGGTCGCTTCCGAGGCGGACTCGCCTCGTCCGGGCGCGCACGAGCTTGATCATTCCAACAGAGCCGCCGCGCGGCTGCCGAACGGAGCAAAACCGGCCGTGCGCCCAAGGAATCCTTGACACCGGCATTGGTCTAGTCCAGGTTGGTCACGACATCGAACGACTGTCCTTCTCGGACCGATGTCAGCCGAAGATCCGACACTTTCCCGCTATGCAAGGAGGATGGATGCAGCACGCCCGACTTGCCGCAGCCGCCTTGGCAGCACTGGCCATCTGCGGTGCGGCAGCCGTGGCCAACGCCGCCGAGCCCGCGCGGACCACCGCGCAGGTCTCGAACGCGCTCAGCTCCAACTGGTACGCCTCGGCGCCGTACCTCATGCCCCAGAGCAACAACCCGCCGGACCCGACCGTCGTGATGGCGGCGACCGGCCAGAAGGCCTTCCAGCTGGCCTTCATCCTCGCCCCCAACGGCGGC
>Ga0307511_10000288_pt1 | contig 52998 bp, 58 predicted proteins | sample 13_EM_MG_FD_200266 | JGI IMG/M metagenome (GOLD analysis project Ga0307511, IMG submission 200266) | Populus trichocarpa ectomycorrhiza microbial communities from riparian zone in the Pacific Northwest, United States - 13_EM | ecosystem: Host-associated > Plants > Roots > Unclassified | place... | reverse complement strand
TTAGGGTTACCCCCCCCCCCCCCGGGTAACTGGATAGATGTGGACGAGTCCAAGACCTGAACTCCCGCTTTCAGGAAGGGATTGTGGACTTTTGAGGAGATCGCGTGTGTCGTTTGGAAACTACCTGTTTTAGGTGAGGGTGCTTCCGTGACCGCTCGTGACCTCGAGGATCTTATGTCTTTGTAGGAGACGATGTGTGCGAGAGGAGGCGGTGGTCGCAAGGCCATCGGAGTATTCATGTCAGATGCCCATTCGTGATCCTTACGACAGATTGCTAGTTCCCCCCTTGGTTGTCGCTGGCAGGCTGGAAAGGCGAACACGAGCGATCCCAACATGACCGTTCCCTGAGGTGTTATCCACCCTCATGCTGCCCTCGCAGTGGCGCACGTGCCGTCAGAGCGAGTAAGGCGGTTCCTCCTGCGGTATTCCGCAGATTAGGCGATCCAAGTTTAGCTACCCTAGGCTACCCTACGACCAATGGCCCCAAATTCAATCCGAGAGCTCGCCGTGATCGGATCACCTAGGGCTACCAGACTTAATCTTCCTGCCTCGCCACACACGGTGTGTGAGAACAAGGTCGGGCGATTGCGAGCAATCTATCTTCAACTTGCAGGGTTGACTGGTCCAGAACGCCATCGACTCTATGGGGATGGGTCAGCAAATGGCCTGACCCGACCCACCGCTGTACCGATGGGAACCGAACGGGAGACCGGCGGGCCTCGGGTAAGCCATCCACCCAACCACATCTCTCAGATCGTGCCGAAACCCTGACGCGGTGGGACAAGCTTGGCAGCGGGGAGTCGTCTCGAAGACCAACACGATGACGGAATAAGGTGGGTCGGGCGGCGCTTATCAACTTCTTTGACAAATTCCTCCCAGATGCACATGGTCGACACCGAAGTACTTCCTCCTCGACGTTCTCACATAGCCGTATGACCGACAGCGATGTGACCTATAAGATGGGGCAGGGAGAAAGAGTAGAGGCTCAGCACATCCACCGTCTCAGCTTCTGGACACACGCTCTCCCCTCTTCATTCAACTTATCTACCTCCGAGATGACGTCCGACTCGAACGAAACCAAGGGCGCGAGGACGGCTATTGTCATCTACACGCTACACGGTCATATTGGTTCCCGTGAGTCTGACATGTCTGTCGTTTCTCGTCTCCGCTTTGCTAACCTCATGTCACGATTTCTTCCAGTCGCGGAATCCGTCAAGGCTGGTGTCGACTCCGCAGGTGGTAACGCAACAATCTACCAGTGAGCGTCCCCGCTCCCCCCCTCTCCCTCTACCCTACTTGACTATCACACCCCCAGAGTTCCGGAAACACTCCCGCAAAGTGTGTTGCAGAAAATGCGCGCTCCTCCCAAACCAGACTACCCAATAATCACGCCCGATATCCTCGCCACTTACGACGCATTCCTCTTCGGCATCCCCACTCGGTTCGGGAACTTCCCTGCCCAGTGGAAGGCGTTCTGGGACGCTACAGTCAGACTCTGGACCACAGGCGCTCTCACCGGCAATTACGCTGGGGTTTTCGTCACGGTTGGGACTCAGGGAGGCGGTCAGGAAGAGACGATCCAAAACTCCTTGAGCAGTCTTGTTCACCACGGGATCATCTACGTGCCGTTGGGATATGGACCTGTGTTCCCCCAGTTGACGAATATGGAGGAGATTCACGGAGGGAGCCCCTGGGGTGCTGGTGCCTTCGCTGGTGCTGATGATTCGCGAGAGCCGTCGGCCATAGAACACGAGATCGCGAGAATTCAGGGAAAAACATTTGCGGAGCGCCTTGCTAGGGTCACCTTTTGAGGAGTAGCAGGGGGACAAACCTCAAATTTTTTTGCATACCAGAAGGTACACCTGGCTTTTACAATAGAAATGATCACCCATCATACATCATGACCTACATCCGGTACCTGGGGGGTCAATCCGGACGATGAGGCAAGGACTGCTATAAATATGGTCCACGCTACACTGATTCCCGAAGGTAGGTCCATCGTCCCTCAACTCATTCGCGGACCCGGTGAAATCGGTCACCCAAGTGAGCTGCTCATCCACATTCATCGGAGTATCGTCGCCCCAGTCACAATACTCCTCCAAGTCGCTGGTAAGGACGTCATTCCTCAGGTTGACGGGGACTCCACCACACTCCTCAATCAGAGCCTGCTGATAACTCGACAATTCGCAGTGATAATCTGGGGGCTTGGTGATAGCCCCCGTCATAACGCCGATGGATGGAGGCTCCGAGTTGAAAGGCGAACAATCGTCAAGGTTGGTGTATATCATCCGTAGGACAGGTTCGAGTCCTAGCTCCTGACAAGATTGATACACGTGCGCGTCCTCCCCTTTGAGATACGCGGTAATATCCTCAAGCTTTGTGTCGAAGGTGACGGGGTAGAGGTGGGCGAGATTGAAGACCAAAGTACCTCCCTTCGGCATGAACTTGGGACTCTTAAGCAACTGACATAACCTCGCCTTGAAATTCGTGGCACTTTTCGGAGTCGGCTTGACCGGGATGGTGGATGGTTCGGGCGGTCGTGTGACCCGAAAGATTGGGTCGTGAGAAATTAAGTACAAGTTATAAGTGAGGGTGACTCGAGAGCCGTCCGTGACTTTGAGGACCTCGTGTTCGATATCGCTGTAAAACGCGACATAGGCGAGTGAAGGGGAAGACCGCAAGGATGTCAAGGCGTTGGCTTCAAACTTCCATTCGCGCCCCTTGTGGCGAAGGAGGAGCTCTCCGCCTTGGTGTGCAGTGGGATACACGATCACGAGAGATCCGAACATATCCGTGCCCCTGGGAGTGTCCTTGTGAGGTTTAAAAAAGGAGTCTTTGCCTGTGGATTATGGGACGCTCAGAATGATCGACGAGAAGAAGCAGTGACAAAATCTACCATATATGTTCAACTTGTAGATCTCCGGCTTGATTTCCATCTTCTCCGCCTGGCCTTGGAGAAGGTTCTCCCTGATTGTCTCGGTCAGGCTGGAAACGGTGGGATCGAACTGGGCCGCAAAATCGACAGTATCCATCTTCAGGGCTTTGCGATAGGTTTCATCGTACACATCTTGGTCTCCGCGACCAAATGTCGCTGGGCTGCATGCCGCAGCGAGCTGATCCAACTGTTCGGGGGTGTGGGAGGCGAAATTGATGAACCTGCGAGTACGGTAAGGTGTGCTGTAAGGCAAGCCATTCAACCCTAGCATCACCTTGGTTCTTCCTTGCCGTAGTAGAGGTAGAATCCTTCAGAGGGTGGAGATACGGTACCGCTGCAGTATGGGAGACGGTCGTAGGACAGGGATATCCTGAGAGACTCGATCTCGGCCATGGTGGCCATCCTGGGGGATAACTTTTTGCGACTTGCCGGTACGAACCGTCATCACAAGTAGTTGCACCTTGGGGAGACACGACTCACCGGTGGGAGGTCTCTACTTTTGAATGCATCATGGCCACCACCTTCGTATCAGCATTACCCGGGCTTATCCCACTCGCGGGTAGGATTCCGTGACGGGATCCCAGCGATATAAACCTCCAGGGGGTCATGATCAGATGGCGACAGGGGAGATTGAAAGTAGCTATTACCTCGAAGACGTTGGACCAATCCTCACCCCCCTTCGATAACAGTCCTCCGTTCGGTGAACGAGTAAGTCACTCGACCATTTTTGGTGAGCTTTGAACCTAGTTCCGAGACGAAGAAACATTGACACGAGCCGCGGCGTTGAGCGACTGGGATGAATTTCGTTGGTCGTGATGGGGAGAAGCCACCGATATGCCCCCTGAGATCTTGGATTCTAGTGGGATGTCGACACGAACTAGAGGTTGGAGGCCCCCTAGAAAAACCGATCTCCGGTTACCGTTTACTCGATCGCTGCCGTTCTGTACTAGTAGATATTGATGGCCGCCGCAGGATGGAACAGTCGGACTCCGACCTCGGCGTTGGCGATCGAGACCGTCCATCTCGCTGTTCGGTAACAGTCGCACGGGCGAGCCTGTATACTTCCCTGGATGGGTGGTCCTCTGACCCCTGGAACCGTCATATCATACAGCGGGCTTGGTGGGATACTCGGTCCCCAACCGTCCAAACCATGTCACAAAAAATCTGAGATTATAATTAATTATAATCAAAGAGCCTGGCAGGGCACCACTGCAGCTCCACAGATCTCTTTGATTATAATCGATTATAATCACGTGTATTTTTTTTGCGACACAACACGGATGGACCGGCGTTAACCTCTCCTGGTGCCGACGTGGGAGCAAATACCCAACGTCTACCCTCCCCACGTACCCGAGTGTCCTGCGGTATGTGGGCGGTGTTCATCACCCAAAGCGTATGACACAAGTACAACAGAAACAGCGTCTCCGATTTGGGACGAGCGACCACTGCTTTGTACGTTTTCGGTTCGAACCAGACGTCTGTTGTCAGTTAGAGCCACCATGGAGAAGACAACCAGAAGGTGTCGTTGACAGTGCCTCCCTCGATTCGCGAGCCGGACGGTGAGAACCAAATCCGGCCGCTCCGACCGGCTGGTTATCTCTAAAGTTGAAATTTGAAGGTGGGAGCTTCGAGCCCGGAAGTGTCATCGACCAACACCAAAATCGCATGCCACCGCTGGTCACCGGGTTAAGTTCACCCATCTCACCGAGCGCCCGCATTTCCAGGCCACGTTGGGCTTTGCCACATTGCTGAGGGAAGGTTGGGGTCTTACAGGTCTCGCCCACGGACCACCACCTGATTGTGGACGCTAAACCGGGGGTAATGGGTTTTCACTCATGATCAAGGAATCGACAGTGCGGCGGCATTCACTCGTACACGATTGACGCCAAGCTCACGCTATTCAAAACCCACAACCAGTAGCTCTTCACTAGTATTGTCACTCTCTACCTTGACCACACAACGATCCGACCGCCGGGGGTTTGGTGGGTGATGTCGGTATCCATGGGCTGGCAATCATCACCGTAGGTGTCGGAGTGTTGGAGAAATTACGTGGTTCGCCCTTTGGAACACACCGCACGTCATAAACAAAGAAATCCTGTCCTATTTTACAAAAAAGCAGTCCATCGTTTTGCAACCAGCTGTATTGTTACATGCTACTTATGCCCAATCGGAGAAACCCTCGGAGGGTCGAGGGCTCAACCACCTCATGGCGCTCGCTACCGGGTTCTTTGGGCTCACCGTCACCGCAGTAAGCGAGAAGTGACTATCCCGAAACCTCACTCGGGAACTTATCCAGTGGTGCCCCCTAGCATCCCACCATCGCACTCCATAGGACGGTGGGAACGATTTCGCACGACCCACAACCGATGACTATGAAATCGCGATTGCAGGTTTATTAGATGTACCACATTTACGACAGGAATCCTTGGTTGTGTGTCGTTCCCTCGATAACCATTGCAGCCTTGTTTTGTGGGTTCGTTCCCACTTTTATATTCCCCATGAACCCCCTTTTAGTCGCGAGATGAGAATGCAGCCTCGAAATTGCCACCTACAAGTTACCGTCTGACAATCAATGTCCTCCCAAAAACCCGAGGGGCAAAAATTTAACCGACCCTTCGAGCTCGACACCAAGCCCAAACAGAGAACCAACTGTGGCGACGAGTAAATTTCGCTCCGGGGAAGCGGTCCGTCCGAGTCCGGTTGCGGGAACCTGCAGAACGATAGCGTATTGGCAACCTCTTGGATTTCGATACCGTGGCGATCGTTTCCTTTGCGATGCCTAAGTACTGTGGGAAGACGCTTTTCCTTGAGTATCGCCTCGAATCTCACAAACGACAGCCTGTGCGTGGATGGCAGTTGGTCTGGTAGCGACACCGATTCTTGATGGCAGTTCGGGTTCGGACAGGGCTGATGGTGGAACTGACGAATATTACAGTCCTGGGAGCCTGTCGTTGCGTCGGGTTTGTCCCATGGGCACGGCCCGGGGATTTCTGAGAATCCCCCGTTGTGTAATCGGACTCGCCCATCGTTTCGAGGTGGCGCGCGGCAGACGGGGTCCGAAGCGAGCAGCTTAATAACGCGTGGGATCCGTGCAGCTCGTCCACGACTTGGAGATAATATCGATTGGCTACTGTGGGGATGAGACAGTGGCGTCGCATTCGGGTCTGGCTCGTGATGGTGAGGTGGAAGGTTACATGTTTGTCACAATCGAGGGTGATACCACATAAGTCTAGACTGTGTTTGGGCGGAATGCGAGGGGCTACGGAAAGGGCGTCCAAGGGACCGAAACCGAGAGGATCGAGAGTGACCAAAATGAAGGAGCGGCAAGGATTGCCTGATTGAGAGAGAAAAGGTGGCGAGACCTGTGGGGCGCAATTCGGGGTGGTCCTAGGTTGAGACTTCTGCCCACACCGAGCGGCCGAAGGGCTGGAGCTTCGGGAAGTGGTGATACTGAAGTAAAGGGATCAGAGAGGTCTAGGTCGGCATATTCCGACGCGATTCCGACTCTCGCGGCTGTCCGGCCGCGCGCTTCGCCGACACATGCACAGCAAGAAAGTACTCACCTACGAGATAAGCGGTGTAAAGTGACGAGAAGTAACTTTGAGATTTCTCCGCGCCAATGGCCAGTTGTGGTTTTGCCGAATGGGCGATCGTCAGTGCTATTCATGGTCTGATTGAGGAGACTGGTTGTGGTTAGCGTCGGTTGTGAAGTTGAGTTATCTGTCGCGTTCTCGATTTCATTAAAGTAGCGTTTGATCTTTTTCCCTGACGCCGAGGAAATAACGTACAGCACTCAGCGGGGCTAGTACGCAAGGGACCCTGACCGAACCAATCCTGTACTGCGAACAGCGCACAAGCCACCACTGTTATGTATGTTTGTATTTGGGACGAGCCTCAGATGTCCCTCAGCCTCCTCTCCCTTGAGCCTTCGGCATGGAACAGCACCAAACGGGGGACAACAGCCCTAGTCCTCACCCCGCCGAAAACCCGGCCGCACCCCTCATCCACGCAGACCCTTCCCTCTCGACCCCAAACGGGAGAGAGCTCGACACCGAATTTACAGCTTGGCCCTCCATGTCGTCATCCGCAACGAATTTCCAGCATGCCGAAAAATCCCGGCTTTTGAGGTTTGAGCCACCACGATCAAAACCGCTGTTCCGGGGATTCGAGAGACCGAGTTTCTCTCGTATCGCGATCCTCACTGTCCTATGTCCCACCACATATCCGGCGTTCTATCTCCTCACATTAGTGGCGAGGGATAAATCCTTATTCATTGTACGAATCTTGGTCTCCGCGTGGTGTTCGGCGATCGGATTCGCCCTCGGATACATTCTTCTCAGAATCGGAGCACAACACATCGAGGCAGCGAGTGAGTTCGGACTGGTTCGGCACAGAGACCCTCTAAAACTTCACGTCAATCAGCCTGGGCCACCGTGATTCACATGAGTTATGAAGGCGGTGGGATGAAACTACGCGATCTGGCCAGAGGCTCGAGTAACCCGACGAGCTTTATGCCCGCCTTCCACATCTTCCGGTCTCGTTTCCAGAATCGAGAGACCTCCAGGCGTTCGCGTAAACCATACGAGTACGTCCCTGGATCGTCTTCTGCTATGCCCCTCCTCACGTTGCTGCAGCAAGCGACCGTGGACCCTGCTCTTGGGATTCTTCGTCGTTCTCGCTATCCTGGGTCCACTATTACCTTTCCTTTTCGGGCGCATCATAGTGATAAATACTTTCGTCCGTGTACGTGCCACAGACCTGTCTCCGTGCATTTCCTAATGCGTTGGACAGAACCAAAACGAGGTATACCGGGAGGTTCTCATCGCTGGAGACCTATCTCAGGAGGACGTTGAGACGGATGGCCGAAATTGGGTTGTAGGTGGAGTGAGTCGACCGTGAATGGACTTTGACCTGCCAGTTCTAATATCCTACCAAGGGCGATTACCGAATGTGGCCCACACTTCCATACGGCCTAAGCACGTCTGACACCGCAGAGTTGGTATACGGTAACGACATCGTCTACTTCGCCCAACCGAGCCTGTCCCAGTTCGTCCCTGGCGGTTCTGGGATTTTCAGAAAAAATGAACCCACATCAATCAGCCCGAAGGGCACCCCGAACAGCACTGTTGGGTTGACGGGTAGGAACTCAACTAAGAGCGGCACCGGGGTAATTTTACGGTATGTTCCGCCTGTTCGCCAGGGATGTGGGTTGACAACCTAGGATTAACCTTTTTTAGATACTCCCAGTGGGGAATCAGGATTCACTGCATGAAGCTGCCGGACCCTGAAGTCAACTTGTGAACCCACTCAATGTACCTCCCTCTGAGCCAAATCGCTGACTTGTCCTACCCAGGATACCATTATCGAGCCAGGGTTCCACTTATACCCTTGTTCCTCGAGATTTTCTTCGAGGTTTGTTTGCGGTGTATGGCATGGACCTACCGACGAAATTCGAAGAATTCGACCCCTGGCATGAGTTAGCAAAGAACGATAGCCTCCCACCAAATATCGACCCCTCAACGATCTCCTGGGTCTGTGAGTTCTTGTTAGCCCCTCTGACATTCTTCGTGTCAAACCCGCGCACCACAGTGAAATCCCCGGAAAATAACGCAAGCGTCAGCCTCGATTACGATGTGCAAGACGGGTCTGATCAAGAGTGGGTGGTACTCGAGGCGTTTCTCATCAGAATCTCCACCCGTCACTCGCCTCCCGGTCGTTTCCCTGTATATCAAAATATCACGACCCCAAGCGGGTTCCGGACCACGGTCGGTTATGATGCCGCAGTTTGTGTGTTAAAGTACGAACCTTGGGTGATAGAAGCATACAACTCATCTACCGGATCCCCCTCCGCTTTGCGGATCGTTGGGAAAGGGGACAGCGGGGTGTCACTATCGCCGAGTGGCAAGATACGAGGAGATCGGATCGCGAACGGCACCAGATATCTCAACACAACGGGGAAGGATGCGGTATTCAACCCAGCTCGTGGCAATGGGGTCTATCAGATAACGAAGGATGACGGTCTGCTAGCCTGGTATCCCACTCCTGCCGTGGGTCCTATTGTGCCCACACGGACGATATTTCTTCTAACCTCGACCCACTCCATAGGCCGTTTCTTTCACCGATGGCGCTGGGCCCAATGGATACACAGAACTCTCTCCAGAGCGGCTCACCGCCATCCGCGCACGGTTCGGCGCGGTTTACACTCTGCCATACTTTGTGGGGTCTGGACTCGTCGTCGCGCATTCGTACGAGGATGAGACGCTGGCATATACCACTTACAAACAGTGGCAACTGATCAGCCTCCCGATACTCGTCTGGATTCTAGGGGTCATTGGAGAATTGTTCGTGCCGACGTTGCCGCTCAATATCCCACGGAGAGAATTTGGGGTCTATAGTTGGCTGGCGCTGTTTCGATCTCAGGCATGCGGGCTCAGTCATGTTCTATGCGCGAGGGCTAACTGGGCATTGACATTCAGGAACTGCGATTTGAGGCGGCCGACGATCTCGATGAGCTCATGAGCCTCGAGGAATTAGAGGAAAAGTTTTCGGACAAGCGGGTCAAGTTCGTCGTGTAGAAAGGCGAGATTCCGGATTACGCTGGCCCTTTTCGTCGCCCTTCTCTCTCTCCTGATACGTGGGACGGAATGGTTGTGGTCGTGACAACGGGTGATACGGCACTATGTAGGATATTTGATTTCGTTAGTGTACCACTATGCACAGGTCCTGGCCCTGCGAACTGGAAGTGTCTGAAAAACTGCGTTGGTAAAGTCTCCGCGATGAGATCTTCTTCGACCGGAATTGCAGGACGAAGCACTCGAGTATGGAAAGATCTCGCATCCTATGGGCTCCCCTAGTGTCTTGGCTGGGGGGGGATCTACACATCAACGTTCAACGGTCGTCAGTGACACGATTTCGGTTTCGGCCACTCTAGGGATGACGAACTCGTTGTCGCGCAGTCGCGGAACGTTGCAGGGAAGGAGGATAAAAGAGGATGTTAGGCCCAATGACGGCAACCGCACGGTGACTCGGGACAAGCTGGGCATTTCGCGATGAGGGGTCAACCACGAGACAAGGGTCCCCTCCCAGTTCTCCAGATCTCAGCATTGGACCGTTCGCCGCGTACGCGAAATGTCCCCCGATGCCGGTGAGGGAATTACTGATACTGTACACGACTGGAGGTCTTCTTCTATCCATGGCATCCCTCGAGTCTCAGGGCGCGGATTAGTATGCACAATACATCCATGAGCAGACGACACCAAACGAGGCACTCCACATTCAAAGTAACCTACTCACTTTCGGCCGCACGGTCATATCCCGTGCATCTTCCACGTTGTCCAAGGCTCTCACCCAGCCAAGCATTGGGCCTCTCGAGGTCGCCCTCGAGCCTGTTCAACATCTGTATTATTGCCGGTTTCGAAATACTCAGCGCATGAGCTCCGCCCCGCGTTGAAAGAGAGCCGGTCTATGTCTATAGTGAGACTTGTTTCCTAGACGACCACCTGTACACCGGCAACAGAATTGGGCCGTCAGTAATGCTAATACCACTGGCTGGAATTGCTATGGGGTTGGTGGGGGAACTGACAAAAACTCACTGTACATCTCAGACCCTGACCTCACGGAAGCATTACTATTCGCTTACCTCTGAATGTACGGGACGGTCAGAAAATATCCCATCGTTCCAGGGTGGCACACATTCAGCCCAAAGTCAATATGGGCTGTCCTAGAGTGTTATGCAATGCCGCCGGGGCCATTGTTTCAGAGTGTTGCCCCAGAATCGCCGCGGAGTACGAGAGGAGGCCGCGAACCCGCGATGGTAAACGAGCAGGCGCCCTTCTGTTGCCAAGCAGAGTGCGCCCATCCGACGTAACGTCCCAACGGAAGCAGCATTAAAGTATTTCCGGTGGCACACGTAACGGGGTTCGGCCACGTCTGAGTTGGATTCGAGGGTAAAATCGTCAGTCCAGACTGCAATTCGGATGGAACATAGCCTGAGGGAAGCCAGTTCGCCCTTTATCACAGCGGGAACGTACGGCGACACAGTATTACTCTGGCCTCTGCTTGAGACGCGATCCTGGGGATGTGAACGACACCAGTCCAAATGGCAATTACGTCCGTCTTCAAGGGAGGCACAGAGAACGGTGGGAGTGAATCCCCACCGACGCCGTCCGACGCCGACCCGCGGGCCGCGCCGCTCTCAAACGCTCATCGACATTCATGGCAACACGCACGGTTCCTGCCATGTCGGATGGCGCCACACCGACACGAACTTCCCTAACCCCTGACCGGGACTGGGACCGGTGACCCGTCAGTGCTACATCAGTGTTTCAGGCGTCGATCACTTTCCCGATCGCGAAAGAAGCAATTTCGAGAAGCTCAATGGTGCGTGCAACAGCCGTTGAGGCTTTGAACAACATATTTAGGTCCTGAGCGACCTACGTCGGCCTCGAACAATGACTCCCTGTGCCTAACGAAGCCAGAAACGGGCAGAAAAAATCAGCTATTTCATCTGAGCCTCTCAAAAGCCCTCAAGCGTAAAAATCAGCTCGCTTAGTGAACAGAGAGTTTGCTGATATCACTCAATTCAGGTATTTCCGTCTCTCCTACCCCCCACTCTTTCTCTTCTACCCACACCTTTGTAAACTCTTTCCGTCCACCGGGTAGTCTCTGAATGTCGAGAGTGAGTTACGCGTTGGCGTTCTTTCTTGGTGCCTTCTTGCAGTGCATTTTGTATGGTGAGTGCCTGGTTCCTCTTCCAGTTACCAAAGTTTCGCGCTTACAGCGAGTCTGTTATGCAGGCGTCTTTGTTTGTCTCTTTATTGTTGCCTGCTATGTACAGTGGGATAAATTTCGGAGGGGGCGAGGGCTCAACCTCGTTATGGCTCTCGCGATCGTATTCTTCGGGTTCACCCTCACCACCGTAAGCGTAGAGAAGGTGCCAAAACTCCAGACATCGCGCACTCACTCGACGTCTCGCCATGTCTCATAGAGCTGCGTTCTGTACCTCGCTCGGGCGGTACATGTGATTATCTACCTCCCATCTGGAGTGACAATCAGCCAGTTCCTGGCTCCGCCATATCCCACCATGGAGGTCGCTCGTTGGGGGGTGTTCCAGTTCCAAATCGTGGTCGCGGACGCAATAATGGTACGACCCCGCCCAGACTTTCCACCATCGGTTGATATCACTGACCGCCCACTCACAGGTTTATCGAATGTATCATATCTATAATAGGAAGGCCATCGTGTGCGTTATCCCTTTGATAACCATCACGGGGCTGTTCGGTAAATCCTCCCCCCCTGCGCCACCATCTGTCACTCAATAACGGCTTCGTAGCCGTCGGGTGTGGGCTGACGAACCAGCTTCGATATGTAGCGACGCCGTCCGGTTTGAGAACACGGGATAAGTGGTCTGCAGCCTGTTACTGTCTCACCCTATTGTAAGTTCCTATGAACCGCATCATCCCCACGAGATTTATTCACCAGAGGCTCACCCAATTCAGTAACAGCATTTTTACGACGAGTGCGTAGACGAAGATCCCCACCCGATGCTCTATTGATCTTGATGCTCTATTGATTGTCGTTGATAGCTGCGATCAGTCTGAGGTTGTGGTTTGTACACCGGGAGACTGCGGTGGTGGGTGTTCAAACGAATGGTTCTGTCATCTTGGTACGCATAATGTTCCCCCACCCGCTCGACACCCCCGAGAGAGACTGATCAACCGGCTCCCTGGTAGCGGGCCATGAAAGTACTTATCGAGAGTGCTGCTCTGTGGACGTAAGATCACACGCCCATACCACGACCCGTGTAATTGACGGATCGTTTCCAGGACCTTCGTAGCGTCAACGTTCTTCTGCTTCCTCGCAAAGAGTAACCTCAGGTACACATTCCTCGCAATGGTACGTTCACCAAGACCGCTCCCCCCTCCAACTGTCATAATACCAACACCCTCCGTCCTTGCATTCGCTCACGCCACGTACTTACCTCACGAAACCCCCCGTAGACTGGCCCGGTGGTCGGAATCTCCTTCTGCCTCATCATCGTCCGTCTCGGCTCCCCGCTCCCTAACGTCAAAGACGAGTATTGGCACGTATCTTTTCATATCCCACCCTCGAAAGCCGCCACTTCGGACCAAACCGCCGTGTCGTTGACGCAATTCAAAGTCCAACGAAATGAGTATGCGGGCGAGTCGAGAGAGAGTCCTATGGAGATCCCAGTATCTCAAAAGCAGACGCATATGGGCGCTTCAGACGACTTGCGAAAAGCCTTCCAGCCCTCTCCCTGGGTACACACATCCGCCCAGTAGGGCCCCATGTACATCCTCTCGTCTAGTAAAGGGCTCGTACATCTGCTTCTTTCGTACCTCATACCTATACCGGGCAATATCATATTTTTCCATGCCACGGCGGCCGGGCCGGGAATGGGATTCACGATGCGTGGGAGGGAGAGACTGAGTGGATCATTATCAAGTCGTGAAATACGAAAGCAGTACGACAAGGGACAACTGGGAGCATATGCGTGTAAGCGAACAAAGGAGACATTTGTCTGTGTGGATAGTTTTAGCGAACACCAAACATGAGTTGAGGAAGCTACCACCTTCAACGGACACCCCACAGATCACCATCCAACATTGGCAAACCCCCTTTCAAACCGTCACGACGCCTCCCAAACACCCAAGCAACAAGACGTCAACCGTCCCTCCAAACTTCTTTTCCACGTACTCATCCAAATCTTCAAACAACGCCATAGCTCTACCACCCTTCTCCTTCTCACCCTTCTTGCCCGGCCACATCGCCTTCTCTTTGATTCCAGAGAAATGGATCTTCAACAGATGGGATGAAGGAGAATCGGAAGCAGAAGGTGGAAGCTTATAAACGAGATCGATGGACCAAGTGTCGACTCCATAGAACGAAGCTTCTTTGACGTGGTGCCGGGCGTACTCGTCCGGCGGGTTCTTGTCGAGCGTCCATTCGATGACGTGTGCGTCGAATGCGATCGCTGTATAACGAAACGCAACGCCGGTCAGTGACCTTGAATGCAGGGAGGGGGAGTGTGGAACCAGTACCTGTCCAGATAACTTCAGGGTGGTCGATCTTCAAAGTCAACTTCCTCGTCCCAGCTTCCTTGTCGACCACATCGTTCACAGCGGTAATCTTGATATTCGCTTGGGCCGCAGACAATTGAGCAGCCTCATACCGGGGCACGGTAGGCAAAGCGACCTTATAAGGCGCCAAGAACTGTTCACCAACAAAAGTTCAGCCATCCCCTGTGCCAGAAGGAATCGATGGAAATGGGAACAAACCTGGGAGAAGGGGTATAACACATCCCAGTCCCCGTTATTCTCGTCGATGACGGGCACAATAGCAGTCACGCCCTCCCCAGCAAATCCTTCGGTGACAATATTCGCGATACCTTCATAGCCGGGTGCGGCGTCCGCGCTTCCGACGAGCAAGTGGTTTTCGCTTGTTGTGATCTAACGAGTCGGAAAAACCGGGTGGGTTAGCAGTGAGAGAACCTATGAAGCAGAGGATACTCACGTTCTCCATATGGATGACGAACAACCTCTTCTGATGCATCTCATCGAACACTTCCCTCTCCCTGAACACCAACATCACCACGCCGGACAGCACAGATAACAACAAAACCGATCGAACGAGGGCTCGACGGCTGAATCGATGAACGAAGGCGACGACACTGGGGAAGGTGTAAGCTCCGACGAGAGCGGTCATTGAAGCAATGATATGTTCGGAAGGAGCTTCTGGTCCAATTCGTCCTACGTGATGAAAATATTAACGACCGCGTCAACCTATTCGGAGTGGGTGAAGGAATTACCTGTGAGGGGGACAAAGACGTCGAACAAAGCCACACACAACTGGGTACCATTCATCAATGGCGCGAATTGCGAGAGCGCGTACGTCCATAAATTGATCTCCTCTGGATCCAAGACGAACATCTGGTTCAACAAGAGCGATATGCCCAACGGCAAAGCAGAGAGGTAAAACATTGCCGCGGACCCGATTCCAACCATCTGCAACAAAAAGGCGAGATATGATTGCATGAGCAAGATGGAAGTGAGGATCGTGACTTCGCGAATGCGGCCAAAGAGCAACTGGGAGGCCAACGCGCCAGCCAGGGTAGGGGGGAGGTATAGTACCAAGCACGACAATTCTGCAGAGAACCAGCTCATTCCCTTGTCGAAGCCTTTCACCATGATATAAGCCACGGCATTCGCTCCGACGAGAGCTCCGATGGGCGCTGCGGTGACGGCGGCGATACCTCTGAGTTGCTCTTGCCACATAGCTCTGCCTTTTTTGAGTGCGGGGGCAGGGTCGACATAAGTCAATTTCACGAATCCGAGAGAGGTGATGAAGAAGACGAAGTAGGTGATCCTGGCCGTCTGGAAAGAGTAGCGGAAGAAGAAACCAAAGATAGAGAAGAAGACCGTTTCGGGTTTGGTGTAGCCGGTGTCGAGGGATGGGAGAGGAGATTCTGAAGAAGTGAGGTACTTGAGTAAAGCGAGGGTATTGTCTGCCATGTGCTACGCGAACGGTCAGCACCAGGGAGACCTGGAGGGAGAAAATAGACACACCTGAGCAACACCAGGTTCTACATTTTCTACGAGGTCTTTGCGCATATGATACAAATAGCTGTTTGATACAATGGCCATCTAAAAAAAACCGACCTATGAGTTGCGATAGCACGAGGCTAAGGGAATGAGCGACCGACATCCAGGCCGGTAACATTAAGGTATTCCTCGAATTGTCTAAAATCAGTACTACAGGCAGCCTATCAGTTCGCGCACACAAGGTGAAACAACGAGCTAATTGACTCACTCTGAAAGCAGGATACCGGAACTAAAGATTTCGTTCGCCATGACCGTACCAAACGGTCTTGGAACGCGGGAATATGCGTCTATCATTTGCTCTGACGTAGCTTGAAAAAGTAGTTCGGGGCCGGTGGAGCCGGCAGCCTCGAGATTTATGACTGCCCGAACGGTTGGAGCAGAGGGGTCCTGAGTAGAATACAAATGGGAACCGTCTTGCAAAGACTCTTCGGCATTGTTGAACACTGTCGTCCAGATTAGGGAAAAACAGGGATAGGCGCGTCTGGATCCGCTCACGGAATATAATAGCATGATGTGGAGACCATCCTGGTGTTTGGGTCAACACGCGGAAAGCCTCGAGCATGAGACCGCATGGCAATGCATCGTCTGCAGCGCCAGGGCTTGGGAGGGTGCTGTCCAGGTGGGCATTAACCAAGAGCGCGTGCGCTTTTCCAGCGTCCGTTCCATTGGAAACCCGGACGACGATGTTCGAAATGTCGCGGTAGGTTTTGTACAATCGTTTACCCATCATGTCGAAGCTTAGGTGGAGCCTGATTAGCCACCGGTCAAGATCACGCGCTGAATGACGACATACCGGTGCGACCCGCTCCCAGACTGTCTCCAAACCTCACATTCCAAGCCTGTTGGACATTGTTCTGCTATGCGTTGAGCTTCTTTGAGCAGCCAAGCGTCCGCAAGGGCGTGTTCTTTCGTTCCGACCGTCCGATAACCGATGTCTTCCGACAGATACTTTGCGTACCAGAGAATCTTTGACTCTGATATTTGTGGGAGTCCAGTGACCGGGTCAGTCCTGCACGGAGAGGAGAAAGGGGTAAGGATCCAGATCTCGAGGAAATGAAAGATAATAGACTGACAGTGATGTCACGGGGGTTGGCAGGGCTTCAAGGCGAATTAGACCCGCAGCAGAGAGCGGATCGCGACTTACAATAGTGCACCGTGTAAGACAGGAGCGGGACCAGGACCAGGACCGGTGACAACGCGAAGAGGGAGCGGAATACGCCCCACGGCTTGTTCATGGTGGTTCGGGAAGAGAATCGTCCGTAAGCGTTGTCCGGGCGTCTACGCGCATATAGCCTGTTCTGACTGGGCCGCAGGGCGATCGACCGGATTTATCGGTTTCGGGAATTTGGCTGGTTGTCGGCTCTCTTGTGCCGACCGTGTGGGGAGTCGCTGCCCTCGCCAATACCGAATTTCATTATCACAACAGTCTCAGTCGTCTGGGAGTTGTGAGCAAATCAGGAACAAGGGAACGGAAGTAGAGTGCAACCGAGTTCGATCGCGGTTGAAGTTCCAAAGGACAAGGAGACCACAAAACGCGTCCTACAAGAGCAAAGACATCCTCCAATATTCATCTACGGCCGGAAGACGAAGGCCCGGATTCCGGTGGGGCGACAGGGGGAAAGATATCCGAGTGCTTTGCCAGAGGTAGCAGTCGCCAGGTTGGCAGGTGCGCGCTTGTCTTGGGCAGCGGTGTCAATAAATCCGCAACAACTCCGTCAATCCACTTCATCTCTTGTCTTTGTTCCCTCACCACGACTGAGGAAGACATGGCCAGTCCCCCCAGAAAGGCTCCCAGAGTGAGCCAACTCACCCCCTTACTTGTTTTGCCAAGCCTCGCGATCGTGGTCCAACCAGCGACACCCACGACACCCCACGATACCCCTCCCGTTACCCCTATAAACACCACTCTACTCTCTCCTCCTTCTCTCAAACGCAGGCCGTTGTCCAAGCCGGAATCTGGTCCTGCCACCCCTCCAACGCGTCCAGCCTCAGCACCACCTCGGTTGACCTCCTTCAACCGGCCTAGTCCTCCACCAACGCTTCCAGGCAGCTCCCCTCCCTGGTACCTTTCGCGGAATTCGCTGACCGCGAGGAGAACTGGGAGAACAGTCACCGTACCTCCCCCACCACTCGGTCGGTCTCTCTTTGTCCCCCCGTCATTACGTTTCTGACCCACCCCAGTTCGACCCACTACCTTCTGGCGGAGAGCGAATAAATCAGGGGTATCTGACCCCTCTTATTCGCCATCGTCTCACCTCATTCGTCGGTCTGCGTTCATTGCAGCTGGTCTCGATCTCGATAAACCGTTCGCCGATCTATCCGCATTCTCCGTCGAATCAAGAGTCCTCCGAGCCAACCTCGTCGTCTTCCCAAGCGTACGCGATGTATTTGGGTAGCGTTACTCTCCCCACCTTCATCTGCGTTGGATTGGTTGTGGCAGCGGCCCCGCCGGTCGCGAGACAGGAGACAACGATGTTCTTATTCGGTCCATCCACAACGTTCGATTGGTGGCCATTCGACAATTTCGAGACCAGCCTCGTACCCCAGCCTTCGCTTACATCGACTCGCCTATCTCAATCACTCGCAACATCGACATCTTTTACTTCCTCGTCGCCATTGTCATATGCATCCCCATCCCCATCACCTTCGATCATCAATATCACGGCTCTCCCACCAGCCACAACCAATTCTCCTCACCCACAGATGCGTACGAAACAAACCCTCAAACCATCTTATCTCGCGCCAGTGTTCGGCCTTGTTGGACTTTTACCTGGGGTCCTCGTTGGATGGCTTGTATCAAGGTCGTACCAGCGGTGGGTGGCGAAACGTGCCACCGTCCCCCTGCTTCCCGGACCAGCGTACGTGCCGGTGGAACGTGTTGATGAGTGGGCGGATGGTGACAGAGGTGGAACGACGGTCGACGTGGAGGGAAGTCCTAGCAAACATACGAGACACGGAACCGCCTATTCCTCATATTCTGTCGGGAGGGGTTTGCTTGGGAGGATCCCTTCATCGAGGCTTTACAAACCTCTGCCACCGGTGACCCAGGAGAGGGCAGAATCAGCCAGTTCGGAAAAGTCTTTCGCCTGGCCTTCGCTTCCCGGCTCTTCGCGTCCCACCCCATCCCATTCCCGCGCTACGACAATTTCCACCAAATCCACGCAAACCCCGACGAGGATCTCGGATGACCCATTCATGTCGACTGAAAACACATCGACGGGGAGCACGAAATTCTACAGTGCGGTCGCCGCTTCACGTACCTCAACTCGGTCGACGTTCGCTCACTCGTCAAGGTTCGGTGAGATGTGGAGTGGGGATGAGGAGGACCAGGATGCAGTTGTCGCTTCCCCCTTCAGTCAAACGCACCCCGCTGAAGAAGGAGAGATAAGAGCCGATCCCTTGAAGATTAGATCAAAATCAAAATCCGCCAAGGGAAAGAAGCGGGATGAAACGAGTGGGCTGCCTTCTCCCGCCAGAGAGATCTCTTCTAGGAAGAGCAGCTGGAATTTTCCCTGGATCACCGGAAGCCCACCGGTGAAACCCGACTCGTACACGGTTGTGCCGGCGAGAACGCTTTCCCCACGCTCTCAATCCTTTAGGACCCCCGAATCGTCTCCACGCAAACCCAGCTACGTTCGCTCGAGTGAGAGAGCTAGGATTGTGGATACATCTGTTCTTCCGGCGAGCCCACCGACCTTGACGTCTCCGCGACTGGAATCGGAGCTCTTCCTGAGCGCGATGGTATTTGACGTTCCAGGGACACCGACCCCTAAGCGCACGAGGTCACCGCGGACTGGGACTGACCTCAGGAGGGGCACGGGCCTGTTTGATACGGATACCCTGGACGCAACCTCTACCCCTCTACCCCACCGTGATTTAGAACGCTCCGACGAGAGCCATACCCCACCGAAACGCGATTCGAGACTTGGACCTAGCAGACATCTCTCGACGACATCCACCATCTCCGAATTCCCCGGCGACGCTCCACGGAAAAGAACCCCGGCCGAAAGGTTCTACGCTCGACATTCGACATTGGACAAGGTCGAAGAAATCATTCAGAGGGGCAGGAGCCAGACCAGCCTTGCGAGCGCGAGCACGGTGACGTTGAGTACGGGTGAGGAGGATAGACGGTTTGGTTACGTTGGGAGGGAGTTTAAGAGCAGCGGAATTGAGCAGAGGTTATTCGAACCTTGAATCTCTTGGACCTTGGACTTCGACCTTCATTTTGTCCCGTGCGACGTGCTTTGTTTATTTTGTTCGAGATATATATTCTGGATATAGTGTGGGTACCTCAGGACTTGTAGGAATTTCAGTAGGGTGGACATACAGCGCATAGTAACTTTCTCCACACCCACTTGTAGCGCATTAGATGGATCTTGTTTTGTTACGCCGTGTACGAGTAGGAATGGAAAGGTAGCACATGAACGAGATCTGGTCCTGTGCTCGAGGTCTGCAGGGTGATCATGGTCTTGAATTTGACCAGGATTCCAGCATCACCACCGAGGCCCGGGGGTCTCTCACGATTGTGGTTACCTCGAATCACGCCTTAGTATCCCACCCTCCCCAACCAGTCTACGTCGATCACCCACTTGGGATGTCAGTGGCGCCAATTGTTGTATTATCCTTAGATCTGCCTACTCCTCCACATTTTCCATCGGAACGCTCGGTAAACTGGTGCTGATGTGATGGCTTTTACATTTCCCACTTGCCTCCGGAGCGGGTCTATCACGAGGACGGCTCAAGGACACGGGTGTTTCAGCTTTCAGTGCGACCCTTCATGGATTAAATTCCATCAATGGGGAGGCCTGAGAGACACGTTGAACTCAACGCATCATGTGGCTATCGACCCTACACAATGATTGCCTCCTCCAGGCCCCCGCTGGGGCGTCTGAGTGGAAGAACGATGAGCCACCTTATGGATTCGTGCCTGAAGGCCTGAAGGAGGACCGCAACACGACTTCTGTCCGCCTCGGTGAGCAATTTAATCCCCAATACATTGTCGATACCCTGACATTCACACGTTGTGGACCCGACCAACGTGGAGCCGCACTTCTCACGATGCTACAATTGAAGATTGTGGACGCCGGTAGGAGATGTCAAGTATTCACACAGTTAACCGAAGATTACCGGGTGTTGAGTAATCCTCTGCCCAGAAATGTTGGGGGCACCGGGAACCAAAACGCCCGTTGATGCTTGATGTCAATGATGGCTATTTGCCTCCAGCTGGTTAGCGGTTGGACGGCCCGCCCCAAAGAAGCAGGCGGGTGATGCGGGCGGAGCGCCATCGCAAAGGTTGTGGCTATCCCGTTCGATTGATATCGAAAATGGTCTGGTCGAGGACTACCCGACACGGCGGGGGACGGTCAATGTGTGACGAGTTTAACGGTCGTCAAAACCTCCGTCCCTCTCGGTCTCCGATGATCTACGGACATCTACGGCGTCACGGTTACTTGATCAAGCGTAAATCACGGGAAATTAATGGAGAAAAAGAGAGTGGTTTTGTTTTGATGACTCATCGGAGATAATACTCTCCGTCGAACGAAGAAACTCTTGCGTAGTGGTAACCACGCAAAGTTGGGAAGATTTCGGTGGTGGCCACATCGGAAAACCCCCAAAAAAGGGGGCTCGTCGGAGATTGCCTGTCGGTTCCCCTCCACGGAGGACGGCGGCCGGTTAGCAAATTGGCTCCAGAGCGCTTCTGATGTTCTCGCCGACAGGCCCAGCGGTAAGACTTACGATGGAAGGGTCAAGGGTAATCTAACTGCCGCGGGGGCCAAGGAAGAACCTCAGCGAAATTGAGAGGAAGACCATGTCGTGAAACCAAGACGGTTAGGGGTGCTGCGGCAACCATGTGCGAGGTTAGGGGTGGAGGTGGACGCGAGGATAGAAAAGCTCTGCAGGGCAGAAAATACCACTAGCTACCTCATGGAACACAAAGCCTGAGTCCAGAACTCATATGAGGTGGCAGCATCCCACGCCAAGGCATCCCCAGGTGCACCGGACAGCCTTTACTTCGGCAGTTACAATAAGGGGTAGCTTCCGAACGGGGAGACCCGAGGGTGTCCCGTCATGTCGGGGTCGCTATTCATCTGCCAGAGCCATGACCCGCGAAACCAAGAAGTTCGCGATCAAGCTGATACAAAACAGCGATCGATGATCGGCTGAATTGCAACCAACATTCATGACAATGTGGTTGACAGCATGCGGATCGCGGTCAGGGCCGTCTCGGTACTTACTTGATTTAGGTACCGAGGCCGATGGCGCTTCCGCAGGCGCGGGAGACACACGGTAGAGGTGTATTATGTAATCAAACCCCCGACTCTTTTCATTCCATCCACCTCAGCTCCCCGTAAGGCCAGGACTCGGAGTTTGAAACTTGAGATACTTGTGCGGTCGAATTTCGGTGGCCCGGCACATCTAGCACATGGTTCGATTCCTTCAGTTGAACTTGGGGACCACCTCGTGGAGAGCAAGTGAATTAATCAATATTCGAGTTTGACCCCAACAGAACATCGAAGCACAACGGCAGGAGAGAATTACAGAGATACCAAGCCAAGGATGATCTTGAATCAGATATCGAGATGTGAGATACTATCTAGGTTACGGTTATGATCTAAAAAGACACGGTGAATGATACGCGGTTTTGTGGTATATGTACGTAGAGCCCGAGGGAGGGTACGCGAAGAGAATATATGGGATATAATACACGGGATGAATAAATACCAATCCTCAAAAGCTGGTAGCAAAGACGACTTAGAATACGGACCCAGAATAGAACGCGAGACGAGGCATAATACAGGGGCGGGGGTGAAGAGAGATGAAAGACGGATAAATAATCACCAATCAGCTACCGTGTGTATCCAATCAACGGCCCGTCCTGCACTCCAAACTGCTGTAACCACGAGCCGGAGTCAGAGGGGCCTGTCCCGTCCACCGTTGTGGTGGCGTTCGTCGTAGAACCAAACAAAGGTAACTGGTCCGCACTACCGAACGGGAATAGATCCAGAGAAGGGACTGAGGTTGATATCCCGGGTGTACTCGCTGCAGAATGGTACCCATGGCTGCTGCTATGACTCGAGTACGAGGGGAACCCATCCTGTTGTCCAGCGAAACTCAACAGGGTTAGGTTTGGGGCATCGAACCCCGAGTCGGAATAGCTCGCGAAGTCTTGTGGTGGAAGTTTCAACATCCCAGTGCCCGGCCCAGAATAAGCTAATGGTCGAAGGGGAGCAGAAGACCTCCAGCTAGATTTCTTGAAGACTTGACCTCTCGTGAAGAGGTACAAATCGTCTTTGTTCTTGTTCCCATCGACGGAGCAGGGTTCCCCGGACTCCGTCCTGGGCGGGGCGGCAGGCATAGGACCGTTTGAAAGTTCAACCGAAGGAGTAGGGTTATTCGCCATCTGGTTCATTTGTCGTACATAAGGCTGTATGAAGGGGAAGATTGGGGCGGTGGTTAGATGCGGTGAACGCGGATTGTTGCAAGATTTTCTTCCACTCACGAGCGCCACCTTTGCGTACCACGAATAATCCGCGCCTCTCTCCAAGATCCTTATCGCAAGATCCAAGTCGTTCATCGCACTGGATGGCATATTGGGAACATGGATCGCGATTGAAGCGGCAGTAACCTAGAAGAGCCAAAGGCCAGAGCAGGAACAAGGTCAGTTCTCTCAGCGTCCCGTATGACATCAGCGGGTATACGTACAGCAGCACTAGGAAGATAGATCCACACGTCCCAAACCCTCAAGATCGAGTCCGGCGCTTTGTCCAGATAACGGGCGGCAGTCTGAATTATAAATGACGCAGAGTTTTGCGCAGCAAGCACGGATGGGGAATACGCCGATTCAAACGGATTCTCCGGGTTCTGAAGGAGCGCCATAGCAAGGAATGGGCGGTGCATCCACAACAAAGCTGTCCAAATCCAAGAGCAAAACAGGCGCGGTCAGTGTGAATATCCCACCCAATTCAATAAGGCATTGCAATTGAGATCGCAGTGGAAAAAAGGGATAGCGACCACGTGACGCATGTGTTAGAGATCGAAATCTCTGAACGTGTACGCGCGGAAATCAAACGGAAGTGGGCACTCACCAGCCTGCCTCACGTTGGCCCCCAAGATACAGCTCCATTCCAACGTAGCGGCTGTGGCGTTAAGCTGTTCGTCCTCGTAAATGTTAATCGCGGCGCTCAGATCCCGAATCTTCTTGTCAAGTTCGAGCACAGTGCTGTAACTCGACGGTGATGTTGATTGCATCAACTCCATCAGAGGCCATATGACCTCCTTGGTTATGGAGTGCTGGAAGGTCGCCACTGTATTATCATCCCAATGAAGGCAGACCGATGAGAACGCGGGATTAGCAGGACGAAACGCTCAAGCGGGTGAACCCTTACGAATTTGTTCCGGGGTCCGTTCCTCTGGAACTGGCAGATCACAGTCCACCCATTTCAGGGACATCGTCGGGGGCCGGCCGAGCGATAATGACTATTTTGCATACGCTTGGCTCAGCTCCTCGTGGAATAAAGGGGTCGTCTCCAGGGACCGGCCACTCACGCGAATACCATCCTGGAACATCAACTCCCAAAAGAGCCTTCTCCTTTTCTGAACCTGTTGGGGATCGAGATTCCATCGAGAAGCCTCGCGATCTGGGAAGTGGAAAGAAGAACAAAAGCGTGAGTTTTGATCGCGGCAAGGAGAGTACGGTATTATGCCGTGGAATGAAAGCTGAGTGACTTACGTAGGCCAATCTGAACGTGAAAACAATTTAAGGTCAATATTGACACTTGTGAGAAGGGGCCCGCGGAGCACACACCTTTTGCGCGACCTTGATAGCCAGAGACATTTCCTCCCAGGCGGTCTCTAAACAGTCCTCCGAGCCAAAGTTTCCATGATACGACGCGAGCAACGAGATCGCGATCACGGAGTCCAGGTCAGTTGATGTGGAGATGTTCCGTAGATCCAAGGCTTTCAATCCCAACTCGCAGAACGCTTGTGCTTGGGTATTGCGTGGAGGGAGATTGGGGTCCATGAGAGACCCAGCTGCGAACACAAAGTACAACACAGCTGCTTTGTGAGGCGATCTCATCAATTCACCGTCATAAACGAACGGCAGGATGTCGTCCATGAGATCGTCGATTTGGATGGGCTGGAATCTGAACCGCTTCGAGTACTGCTCACACAAGCGAACCGCTTGAGAGTGTGAAGGTAAAGCGTGCCGAAGCTCCGCCACAACGTCCTCGGTTATCCCTGATTGGCCCCGCGAGTTGTGATTCCAGATGTCGTGTGGAGGCAACGTGGACCGGCTCGTTGAACTGCTTGATAACGCCTTCTCAGCGAACGGCTTGGCCTGCAAGAGGGGACACGTTAACTTTCTCTATCTGAGGAAGCAGTGGCGCGTGTGGCCATAACTTACAAGTGGACCCGCAGAGACTCCGAAGTAACTCGAGCCACCAGAGTCAGTGACTGCGAGGGTCCCGAAAGATAGTGTAAACTGGTCGTCGTCATCCTCGCCGACACTCCGAGGGCCAGAGCCGAATTTCACAGCAAGTAATTCATCCCGCAGGAGTGGGTGCCGTTCACCATGGGCCTCAGGGTTGTAAGTGACGGATAAAGCGTCTTCAAGTTGCCGTATTCGTTGGCTCATCTGAGCGATTTGGCCATGAAGCTCCTCAGTGTCGGCAAGGACGAATCTAGAGCCTTCCGGTCAAACAGGGGTACATTACAGAGGATTGTCCACTCACCGAGAGCCATGGCCGGGGCGCAAAGAGCCTGAACCTGATCGTCAGATCGTGCATCACCGTCTCTCTCGCAAAAACCTCACCGTTGGGACCTGTAGCGGACGGTCAGTGCGCGGGGATATGGCGGAGATTAGAATTGTGGTACTCACAGAGCGAAACACAACCTCTTCGTACACATGACCCGCATGGGACCTATGGGGATGGATTTTCACGTCAGTCTTTCAGAAAGCGACACGGCAGAACAAACCTTTCTGTCGCAGCGGATCCTACACCTAAAAACGATTTGCGCGACGATCAGGACGCCTGATGCGACGGGACACTGAAGGGAGAGACGGGAGCGTACCTTCTACACTCGGCGCAGGAGAGCTCGCCTCGCGAACGTTTTATTTGAACCTCTCCGGGGGGCATGGATTTTAGGACTGAGGAGCCTCTTCCGTCCGAACCAGATCGCATGGGGGCGGCTGTAAAGAGGAGGGATGGGATGGGGTGGGATGGGGGATTTGTCGGAGTGGGCTGGAGCACCGTATGGGTGACTTTATACGGCCCTATAATCAGAGCGTGTGGTGATGGTGTCGCAGGTGTTCAAATCAATTACAGTATCCTATCAATTGCCCTGCCGCGGTTTGTTTGGTTGTTCGTGTCGTCGGGGTGGCACAGCTGATCACGGTACGGGCGCCTCACGAAGAAAGGAGAGCGCAGCGCCGGTTGGGGATTTCGAGGTCCAGGTCTGATCCCAAGCAACCGGTAAGACTTTGAAACTCCGGCGGGTGGAATGGATCAACTACACCCAAAATATCGGGTACGAGCACAACGCTCCAGGGAAATGGGCGGCAAGCGCCCTCGGGACGGTGTGAGAACTGTTTTGATGGGGGCTCGCCGTCGCCTGGAAGCGCGGCAGTGGTCAAGGCAAGCTGGACTGGTTGCGAGAACGTTTGGGGTTGTCGGGAATCAAGTGGACTGTATGGGGAAAGCCCGAAGGATGTAGGACTCAATTCACCATCAGTATCATTCGAAACCTTCATCCAGGTGGCGATGACTCCTCGTGCCTGGAAAACATATGCAGATTGGCAAGCGCACCCAACAATCTCAATCTCCATCTCTTTCAAATCTGATCCTCCCCTTCCCGACGGCCACCAGCGAGAGGCTCCGAAGTAATGGTCTCCCTCTCCCCTGCCAGCTGAGATGTTCACGAGTCCCCGGCCAGCTCCAATCGGAAGTTATGCGTTCTGTCGAATCCAATTTGCAATGGGGCGGAATGTCTCTGGATGGGTGTGACGAAGGCCATCACCTGGAAACAGGGCGGAGTGTCATGCGGTGGCAGACGACGTGTCCCGCCTTCCTGGACTCAACCCGGTTACTTGGGTTACAATCCAGGAGCCTTTGTCCGTGGCCTTCTCGTGGGGGTTTGCGACATCGGGGCCGGTCCCGCTCGGGCGCTGGCCGGGACGACGGCGAAGCGAGAACCCATCGCCGACCAACCCCCGAGAGGACTTTCAATGCAGACGCAGACCTATAATCGCAGGCATGTCTTCGCAATATAATCCGCAAGGGTCCAATACACTCTGACTCCTTCACACACCAAACATGAACAAATCCACTGTGACGGAGATCGGGCCCGCCAGCAAAGCTCACCCAGATCATCGTCAGTCAACACCAGGACTACCGTCCTTACCAAGGGGAATTCCGACGGTCTTCTCCGTACTTAGCGTCACCAGCAAATTTGTCGAACTCGTCGGATTCGTTCCCACTGACCGGTTTGGCCCGTTATTCTAGAACCTTGACCAATCGATGGCCAAAAGAATGAATAACCTGTATACGTCATACGAGAACAAAGGAATGAGAGGCACGCCGAAGAACATACACGCGAAAAGTTCAACGGGACAGAACAGAATAGAGAGCAAAACAATGTAAACAACGAATGTTGGAGTCCGGAAGAAGGCAACCATCTATGAACGTTCGCGATCGAATTTCCACTTGTACGGAGCAGTGCTGACCGCTGTCATGCTCGAATCTTGCTCTCCAACGCCTCCGGAAATCTCGCCTCTAACCACACCAACAACGACAACATTCAAATCTTTACCCTCTTCTGACGTACCAGACTCGCTGGGAGCAGCAGCGGGTAAAACAGTCGACGACGGAACCGAGTTCGGCAAAGGTATCGAAACAGCTGGGAAGTCGCCCAAACTCGTCTCAGTGTCGTTCGAGGAACCAGTCCAGCCGGTTTCGGTGTTGTTGAAGTAACCAGAGGTGTTCGAAGTCAAAGGACTAGCCGAGGTATCCGTATCGGTGCTATTGTTGTCGCTTAGCGGGGTTTCATCCAAGTCAGGAAGGTCTTCAATCGGTTTCCTCGAGCTGGAAGGAATGATCGGCGCAGCAGGTGTGAAGATCAATGTCACGTTTTGAGCCTTCGCAGCAAAGTCCTGAGTGGTAGGTATCATCGAATCGTTCCCAGATCCAGTCCCTTCCTCGATCCCGGTAGAATTATTGAGCGCAGCGATATGAGATGGAGGTGCGGTCGAGTTCCCAAAGTCTCCGACCTTAGTGACGCTCGTCAGGTTGTTGCTCAGAGGTGTCCCGGGATCCACAGTGGCGTCAGGTTGCGTAGTCGAGTTCGAGGTAGGGTCGCCAAAAGAGTCCTCCTCGCCACCCTCGCCGTCGAACCACATGGGCCTGATAACACTCGTCGAGGGAGTGTAAGCAAACACCTGGCTCTTGTGTGGTCCAGCAGGCTCGTCAAAGAAGCACGGTTCAGCGGAAAGAGGAGCGGGAGCAGGAGGTTGAGGGTCGTAAGTCGCACAGTATCCTTCCATCGAAGCCGAGTCTGGGTTGAAAACGGGGACTTTCAGAGCTACTGGAACGTCTTCGCCTTGCACCCCAGAATCCGTCGTGTTCAAGGCCACCAGGTAAAGCTGAGTATAGTTGCCTTCCGAGGCGTTGAGGATGAACGTATTGTTCCCAAACTCGGCCATTGCGCTGTCCGGGTGAACAAGGTAGAGCGATGCAATTCGCCGACCATCTTCTGACTGGGCCGACTGACTCTGGAGGGTGAGATAATGGGGGAACATTAAGCGTGATGTGTGAACGATAAAGTTGGGAACCGTACCATGATTTCGACCGATCCGGGGACGCCCTCGATCCCGGGGTCACCTCGCTTAACCTCAGTAAGAACCTTCGAGATGTCGTCGCCCTCGATCGCAGTGATCCTCTGACCGAGGTAGTCGTCCGGCACGAGATACTTCTTCTCGCCTTCGACACTGTTGATCAAGACTGAACGAGCTTGCTTCTCAATCCGGTCCTGGCCGTCGTGGTGAGCCAACTTGCTACGTCCAGCGGGGTCGACTGATGATCCATCACGATCGGATTGGTGGCGAGGAACGTACTTCCGAGCGTGAAGATGGTGCTGGTATCCCTCGTGGGCGGTTGCCACAGCAGGTTCCGGGGAATGTTGAAAGCGGGAAATCCGAGACCGAGAGTGGACGCTGACGTTGTTGTCATCGCCCTTGATAACAACCTTATCAACTACACCATCGCCGTGTCCCTTGTGATGTCCATGCCCATGGTGATCGTGATGATGATGGTGTCGATGATCCCCGTTCCTTGGTTCGGGTGAACGGCGACCGATATCGTTCCCACTAGGGCGTCCGTCGTAGGGTTGGTCATGGTGGTGATGGGGGGGGTTGGGCGACGAGGACCGTCTACCGATATGAACGTTGTCATTGTCTCCTTCGATGACCACAACATCGTCGGTGTGCTTCGAGTCGTGATGGTGATTGTCGTGGTGATTGTCGTGATGATTGTGGTGGTGGTGGTGGCTGTGACGAGGATCCAGGGCGCGGCGGTCGAAAGCGACGTAGCTATTCGCCCCATTGATGTGGACGCGAGGGCCCGACCCGTGTTCTTCCTGTGTCATTGGCTGTGCTGGCGCCGGAGGAGGGCCATGCTCGGGCGAGTGATGCGGATAGGCGCGCCGCGTCAAGAGAGGGGGTAGATCTTCAGGAGTCAAGGAACGGCGCTGCGAGGCGAAAAAATCGCGCGGGCTCTGCCTCTGTATGATAAGAAGAAACGTGGTTAACGGCAGGTCCTCATTGGACAGTGACACCGATAGGTACGTTACCTTGAGGCTTTCTCCTGAAGGTTTCCCACTCCTTCCTCTCGCCTGCTTACCAGAAGCGGACGCAAGGCGAGCTGGGAGAGGAATAATTGGATGGTTGGCACGATTCGATGAAGAACTGGACCATGCTCCTGACGAGTCTGAGAGGTGGGGTTGGTGATCACGACGCACAGCGATCGCGGCGGCATCGGCGGTAGGGGCCAGAGAGAAAGCAGTCAAAGAGGCCAAGGCGGCGACGAGCACTAACTTAGGGGTGAGGAAGATCATGTCTGGCAGTTGAAGTGAAGCGACCGGTCGCGGTGATGAAAGGATAGGGTGGTACGAAGTGAATGAGGACGGGGAGTAGAAGTGATCACCAGGACCAACAGAAGGTGGAAGTAGAGGAAGAACGTTGGGGAGAAGGGGGAGAGCGAGGAAAGGGCCTTAAGTATCCCCAGGAGTGGTTTGGTCGTGTTTAGAGTCGGTCTGAACGGAATCCCCTGAGACAGCGGGACTGAGTGGCGAGGGGACGCGGATATCGTAGAAGGGCTGAGTGACTGCTTCATCAACTTTCACTACTTTAAAGACCAGCGTACCTCGCCAATAGGACTTACGAGTGTCCCGAGAGCACACGCTTCCGCGCTTATGTCGAGGAGAGGTTCGCCGAACATTGTGAGATGAGGAGGCAGAAGGACGGAATCACGGAAGACACCACTCCGATCATCTCGATTCCCACCTTCCACGGCGATGAGCGAGTCGACGACGGCGACGACTGACGGCAAAGATCTTGTGGCCACAACATCCGCTCTGGTTCTCGAAGAAAAGGAGCCGGGAACGAAGCCCAGAGCACCGTTTGGTTCAAGGTACGCCGATGGTTTTGCTCCACGGACCTTCTCCAGCTTTTCTTGTTTCCTTTCCTCAAGGATAGGTTTTTGACGGACGATCAAGACGTGTGGACACATAATGCCTGGGATCGTGTCCCTCCTCCGGATGACCAAGATGAGATCGTAGCAACTGCGATGGCCAAACAACGATCCCTGCCGGTTCCCGAGGAAGAGAAGGCGAAGATCAACGCAAAACCATCTAGGAATTGGTGCGCCTCTCGACCAAGAGCCTGCAAATCCCACGTGTTGAATATCTGGGTGTTTAGGGATAACTTCTACAAAAACAATGCCAACAACTTCTTCCGGGACCGTAACTGGTGCGCACAGTCGACCCTACGAGCCTCACGTTAACCGGTTGACCTCGCTCGACAGGTTAAGTATTGAATTTCCTGAGGTGGTAGCTACCACAAAAGCCGACGTACGTCACGTCGCCTCTGTCCCCGAACCTACCGATCCAACTTACCATTCGATAGGCAGGCCCGGTAACAGTCGCAGAAATCGGGTGTGGTCGGTGCTTTCAGCTAATGAATGTTCGTCTGTTCACAAAAAACGGACACAGGTGCTGGAAACACAGTATTCCCTCTGCTTGCGATGAACAAGAACCCGTATCTGAGTCTCCGAGCATACGATTACTCTCCACACGCTGTCAAGTTAGTCCAGGTATGCTGAACCAAAACAGGTTTGACAGATGTACTCATGAACGTGCTAGCGAAATCCTGCGTATGAGTCTCCTCCGATAGGAAATATCCAAGCGGGTGTCTGGGACTTGTCATCTGATCAGTTACCCGAGGGTTTGGAACCGGGGAGCGTGGACATTGCAGTATTCATCTTCGTTCTCAGCGCGTTGCACCCGGATGAATGGTTCAATGCCGTGAAGAATGTTCATAGTGTTGGATCCCATCCTATCGTTGTCCGACCGTGGGCTAACACCCCACGATATAGATGCTGAAACCTGGTGGGCTGCTGCTTCTTCGAGATTACGGACGCCACGATCTTGCCCAGTTGCGGTTCAAGACGAAGCGGTTGCTTGAGGACAATTTTTACATCCGAGGTGATAAAACCCGTGTCTATTTCTTCGAGATAGGTGCGGCCAGGTCTTGATCACCCCCAGCGCACATTCAAAACCAACTGCGTATAACAGATGAGCTTGCCCTGCTATTTTCCGGGTCTTCTGCTCCTCCAGAGAGCTACACCATCAGCGCGCAGCCGGTCGTCGTTGAAGAGCTGGAGGGAGATGTGGAAATCCCATCCAGGGATGTTACGCCTTCGGTCGGAACTCCCCCAGAGTTGATGACCCAACCAGGCCCACCGATAGTTTCAGACACAACAGGCGAACGCCCTTCGCCGCCGCCTGTTGACAATACCAATTCAGGACCAAATTTTGGGGCGCCTCATCCAAACTTTAAATCTCAAGCCTTCTTGGATATCCCTCACCCGTTGTTCGAGATCGCGGTGTTGGCCCCAGACAGGCGCTTACTCGTAAACAGGAAGCGGCAGCTGAAGATGTATAGGATTTGGATGCAGGGAAAGTTTAGGAAGGTGACTCGGCAGGATACATTCGGGGGCGAGGACTAGATCGTTAGGAATGTGTGATGACGTCCGATATGTATCAAGTACGCCGCAGCTACCGATCAGGGTTGAGCCCGTCGGGGTCTGGAGGGCCTCGTACAGGGTAATTTAGAGAAATCTCTGTCCGCTTTTTTGACTGGAGTGGCCGTAGAACGTAGTTGTGTTGTGGGGACGCACGTTGCGAGTGATACATTATTCAAACAGCCTTCTGCAACCTTTACACCAAGTGCAGTGGTCCACCCGCGCATGGCCCACTCAGAACACCTCATAGTCCAGGTTCGAGACCTGTGGTTTGGGCAACAAAGGTTTCCTCGAGCGTCGTGTGTGATGGGTTGCTTATTTGCCGAACATTTTTGGTCAGTGCACCGTAGCCGCGCAAGGGTGCTTTCAGCGGGATCCTTCCGCCGGAGAGCGTTGTACAACCCAAATTTCAAGGGGTCGGCCTGGTGTGCCGTACCACCCCCTTCCATACCTTTGATGAGTCCCAAGACGGACGCCATTGTCCTCTCGGATTTCAGTTTTGCACCCAGATGCTCCCACCCTATTGCCATGATTTCGGAGTGCCTATTATTCGAGATCAGGATGCGGCGAGGGACCTTCCGTGTCCGGTTTAATACGCACTGGGCTGCAAAACTTGAAAAAGTCTCGGCTACGATGTTCTCTTCTGCGAGTTTTGCCTCGATTTCCTGGAATGCTAGGCGACCGAGGTCCAACCTATATAGCTTATCTTCCCACTGGAGCTACCCACAGGGGTCAGTATGTAACGGTGATGCAAGGTGTGGTTGCGGCGTTAATTTACCCTTTTCGTGAGCAAGTAAATGGTCTTTGGCGAACAAGGCGTTGGTAAGCCCGGTACCGCATTCTCCAGCTTCCATCGTGATCGGTATTCTAAACCCTGAGACTTGAAAGGGGCGAACCGAATTTCCCCCGTGAACAGGTAGAAAAATAAGGACTTCCACCTGCGTGAATATTGGCCAGACGTGTGCAACCTCAGGAGTGCTGTACTTACGTGATTGACGACCCAACGCTAAGCACCGGAAGCAGTTTCCGCTCCTTCTTTTGCTCGGAATTGACTTTGGTGTCTCGATGGATTGGGCTGGGGGGTGATTCAGGTTCACTTTCGTAATCACTGTCCTCGATGTATTCGTCTTCGTCGTCACCGTCAAGGTGGCCTTCATGTCCCCGGTAGCATTTGAGCACTACGCATCTCAGTACCTTACCCCGTCCCCAGAGCGTGGTGACTCACATGCATCCAAACCCCGTAACTCGGTTTCAGGCACGGTGCTGGGGAAGTAGACTGGCTCTATCTTTCCCCCTCGTGATCGCCTCGCCCAATATTTCCGGTCAAGCAGGGACGCCTCTTGGATCGACTTAACCAACGAAGGTCGCATGTCGTACCCTGCAAAGTCGGGAACGTTGAAGCGAAACAGGGACCCAAACCAAGAAGTATTGGGGGGTGCAACTGAGGGGGAAGGAGCCACTTCCTCTTTGTTGGATATCTCCCATATGGACAATATGGCGTCCACTGCATGGTCCAGTTTACCAGCTGCATAGCACTCTATCTTCTCATCCAATTTCTCGCGGATGGCTTTTGATACTTTCTCATTTCCCGACAACCAGAGACCCAACAGGTGGTTTACCTGGATGGTCCTGATCTCGCTGTATCTGCGGATACACGTCAGCGCCAACAATATGGGAAATGAAACAATTCGTGTGCACCTCGAGGTAAATGTACTGAAGGTCTCTCGTATGATATCACACTCTTGAAAACCGTTTTTGATGCTTTTTAAAGCGATCTGTTTTAGTGCCGGCATGTCATACTATAGGGAACGATCAATGGCCACAACCAAAGACAGGACGAGGGTTTGGAACCTTGTCCGCCAATCTGTAGATGGATTTTGGCGACGGTTGAGGTATTTTCCCCTCTTGTTTCCAAGCAATATCAGAACTCCTTGACTTGCGATTTTCTTCGGATCCAAATGGCGCGAACGTGATCGAATCGGTGTATAGATAAAGCAAGAATGCTTGGAAGCTTTCACCCATTGAGAGAGCAAAAAATTGGATAGCGGGTAAACGTACGTGATGAAAGCCACGTCTTGAACCCTGATCACCATTCCCATCCGGACGTGTTCTTTGTATTGACCGTAGAGAGCTTCTCGTCGGCGAGGTTTTGACTGGTCCTCTGGGGGAGCAGGGCTCTCAAAATCCCAATCTTCTTCAAGGTCACTGTCCGAAGAGTAGCCGTAGTCCTCCGCAAACTCGCCATCGTCAACAGCCTCAGAGAAATTCTTCATCTCCGATTCCGAAAATGCACCAGAAAGTACTTCGGGAGGGGGTCATTTCCCACGCCGTGGAGAGGACACGGCGAAAACTCACAGTCATTGAAGTAAGGGACCGACTTTAGGACATGGCTGTTTGCATACAGAGCCTTGGGCTTACAGACTCTCCCAGAGCTATCCCTCCGCGAATACAAGACGACTTTGGTGTCTATAAACTTCCCGGAAGAGATCGCGTCGTTCAAAGCCTCCCGTAGGGCGGGGGTGAGTGTCATGGTGTAGGTCAGAGTTCCTTAACGAGTTTCGATAATCGATGGCCACGCATGGATCAGATAGGAATGTTCTAGCCCTCGTGACGGCTAGACATTCGCCAGATAAGAAAGTGTGGCGGATTTGAATACAATGGAAAAGGACTGCGGTGAATGCCGATATCGGTAGACGCCCCTCGTAAAAAATGGATGGGAATCGATGCCCACCTGCGCCAAACCTCCACCGTTCTGGAGAGCCCATTACCGTTGTGCCGCCGCTGGTCGAGAGCTCTTTCACGTCATCCACGACATGGACGTTGAACCTGATGGGCTGCCGCTCCTTCGAGATCATGGGCTCCGCAGTCTCTCCCGCTGCGATCCGAGTCGAATGAACCGCCTCTGCGCCCGAGGTAATGAAACCAGCCCATTTCTCTGAGGCAGTCGAGGCTAGGCCTTGAGCACTTCTGGCGCGAACCCAAAATTGACCGCGTATAACAGGTGAGCTTGACATGCTATCCTCCGGTTCTCTTGTTCCCCTAGAGAGCCGTGCGATCAACGCACAGCCGAAGGAAACACCGCAGGCGGTCATTGAGCCTTCAGTCGGACCTCCCTCGGAGCCGATGACTCAACCAGGCCCCCACCAGTAATCTCGGACTCAACGGGCGGACACCTTTCACCCCCTCATAACAAATCCGTTTTGGGACAAAAGCTCAGGGTTCTCCATCCAAACTTTGAGTCTCACACCCCTCCCCCGTTGTTCGGGGTTGTAGTGTTGGCCCCGAGGAGGCGCTCACCCGTGAATCAGAACAGATGGCTGAATGTGTACAAGGTTTGGATGCAGGGAAGTTAAGTTAGGAAGATCACCCAGCGCGATACGATCGACTGGGCCGAGAGTAGGGTTGTTGAGACGGGTGTAATATCACCAAGCGTGTACCAAGTATGTTACAGTTGTAAATCGCATTATGGCTTTAACGGATTGACATCCAGTCATGTTTAACGGGAACCTCCTGGCTATTTGTTTTCAAGGTGTGGCCGTTTTGGAACATGGAAAATGGCCCGTTACCCAAACATCCTTCGACAGCCCTTACACCAAGGGTATTGGTCTTCCCGGGCATGGCCGCACTCAGAACACTCCATAATCTTGGGAGTTGTTGGACCCAATCCGAGCCATCCCCCTCCCTCGTGTCTCGTACAGCTGATGCTGTTCCCAGAAACGGGGTAGGAGACCGGGCGCTGGTGTGCCTTGCAACTTTTATCAGGGCACCGCAGCCGTGCGAATGGGTGATTAGCAGCCCTCTCCTGTCGGAGAGCACCATACAATCCGAACTTCAACGCGTCGGACTGGTGGGGTACATTGCCCCCCGCCATGCCACGGATGACCCCCCGGATGGATTCATCTATCTCCTCTGTCCTCAGTTTGGCGCCCAAACATTCCCACCCCATCACTACGATCTCTGATTGCCTACCATCGTTGGGCTTCAGAGCACGGTAAGTAATTTAGGCATGGCACGTACTGGGACGCGAACCTCGAAAATGTCTCGCTCGTAACGTTTTCTTCCGCCATGTTCGCCTCAATACCCTTGAGCGCTAGGTCAATCAGTGGCGTAATCTCGAGCTGGATGCGGTTGGTCCTTCAGTCGACAGTACGCGGCGGGATACCAATTCGAGTTGAACTTGCCATTTTTGCTAGCATGTAGGTAGTCTTCGGCGAGCAGGGGACTGGTGAGCCTGCCATCATGTTTTCCAGTTTCCATTGTGATCGGTAGTCCTCTCCCCGAGACTTAAGAGGAGCGAATTGAATCTCGCCCGTGCAGAGGTAGAAAATTAGGGACCTCCACCTGTCCGAAAATTAGTACGAGATGATAGAGTCCATGGAACGACGCGCTCACGAAACTGGCGACCCGATCCTCAGAACGGGTAGAAGCTTCTGCCCCCGCTTCTCGCAACCTGCCTCCTCATTCCCAGGAACTGGGTTACTGGCCAGCTCGTGTTCACTTTCCCAATCACTGTCCTCGAGAAACTCGTGCTCTTCAGTCTTTTCCAGGTGACCGTCACCCTTGTAGCATTCGACCACTGCCCAACTCAGCACTCGTGAAACCATGGAACGCGTTCCACTCACATGTGGCCACCCGTGAGAGCGTCGAGCCAGACAACGCGCTGGGGAAATAGATAGGACATATGGTTCCCCCTCGCGATCGCCGTGCCCAATACTTTCGGTAAAGTAGAGGTCCCCTCTGGATCGACTCGACCAACGAAGCCCGCATAACCCCCTTTTTTGGTCGCGTAGGTGAGAAGAGTCCCCAGGGAATGCCAGTAGTCTTGTGCGACGCCCCCCGTATGCCCCTGGAGATGGAAGGGAGAGTTTCCTTTTTGCGAGATAGGTCCCAGATGGAGGAGACTGCCTCTACTGCGTGTCCCAGTTTGCCGGCGGCATAATTGTCAATCTTCTCATCCAGATTTCTATGGAGTGCTTCTGATTCCTCGCCTCCTGACAGCCAGACGGACACCAGATGGGTCACCTGCACGGTCCGTATCTCATCGTATCTGCGAACCCGCGTCAATCCAGCTCGATAGGTAATGAGCTTCATACACACCTAGAGGTAAAAACGCTGAAGGCTTCTCGCACAATATCACAGCTTTGAATATTGCTTCGAATATAATCCAGGGCGAGGCGTTTTAGTTTCGGAAGATCGTACTGCACAACACCATAACAGTAAAAACTCGCGACCGTGGAGAGCATGGATGTTTAAAAACCTTATCTGCGAGCCTGTAGATTGATTTTGGTGATGGGTTAGGTATATATCCCCCTGGCGCCGAGGAAATTCCAGAACTCCTAGACTTGCGATTTTCTTCGGATCCAAATGGCGCGAAATCTATGGAGTTTGTGTACAAGTAAAGCAAGAACGCTTGAAATCTTTCGCCGGCTCAGAGGAGTCTGAGCAGATTTTGATTGGGTAAACTCACGTAATGAAAGCTACGTCTTGGACCCTAATAACTTTCCCAGCTTGTACACTTTCTTCGTATTGTCCGCAGGGAATTTCTTGTGGAGAAGGGGGGGATACAGCTCGGGTAACCGCAGTACGAGGGCTCTCAAAATCCTCGTCCTCTTCAAGGTCGCTGTCCGAAGAATAGCGATAATCCTCCGCAAACTCCTCGTCGGTCCCAGAGAAATCCCTCGTCTCTGCCTCAGAAAATGTACCGAACAGCACTGGGAAGGGGATCACCTCATGCGCCTTGGAAGGGTATGGTGGGAACTCACGATCCTCGAAGTATGGGACGGATCTGAGGACGTGACTGTTCGCGTACAATGCCCTCGGTTTACAGACTCTCCCAGAGTCGTCCCTCCGTGAGAATAACACGATCTTGGTGTCAACGAACCGCCCAGAGGAGATGGAATCATTCAAAGCCTCTCGCAAGGCAGGGGTGGTCATGGCGGAGGCTCTCCGAGGGAATGGGAAGGTGTGGCGGAAGTGCGTGTAATTGAAGAGGATCGCGGCAGATACCGATATCTCCTTAGCCCAGGTCCACGTGGAAGTGCGAGGGGGTGGCGGGCATCCTTTGACTCCTTCACCGTTCGCAGAGGTTATACATTCTCTCCACGCCAGCGGAGAGCCCTCCTTCAGAGTAACCGGTTCTCGTTTGCGCACGGTACCGTTCGCCGGTGGCGGTCGGGCCGCGTGAAATCGACAGAGCTTCAGGACGATGGAGCCTGAAGGGGTGGTAGTTTCCCAACGGAGGCTCACTTGCAGCGCGTTGCGATCCTGGTGTCGATTGTGGATCACCGGCTCACATGGCGGCGTTCCGTGCGTTGTCCTCCTTCGACCTTGCAGTGTATAAAATCCCGCCTCTTCCGCCTTCGCTCGGAGAAACTAGCGAATAAACAACAGCCCATCTGTTTTTCGAATATGATACTCGTCAGACTGCGAACACAACTTTACCGCCAGGCGGACTCGTTTGTCGCGGATTACCAAGGGCACTGGTCCGTTTGTTTTTCTTCCAGTGGGTCTCAGTCGTGTAAAGCCCTGGAAGGACCTACCGGATAATCTTCCAAGCGGGTTGCTTTACTGAGCATCATCGCCCCACTCAACTAGGGGAGGCTTCATCAATGTTTTTCACCCTAAGAAACGGTACAGGCACAAGTGAGTCTTCGTCTCCAAGTACCGATTATTTCTGTTCACAGGGCACGTACATTCGCAGGCACTTAGTTGCTGCGAACCCTCGTCTATGGTCGGATGTCGTGTCGGCGACAACCTCTACATTAGATCGGGGGAGCGCAGAACCTGCCTTGATCCCCGGATTTCGTAAACTGCCCGAATCCGTTGAGTCCCTCAGACGTGACGAGGGTGAGTCCCCGAAAGGTAACTTACCCGTAGTCAATCGAAAACTCGAGGCCACTGCGCGCCGCCGCGCACTGGAGGCTTGGACTTGGTCCGGACCTCGCTTCGTGTATATTCCACTCTGCGACCCATTGTCCAGAAAAGGGATTTTAGCGTGGATTTTCGCACCTCCGGTATCCAATGGGCGAGTTGTGATGGAGATTTGCCTCTCACCCCTTAGACCTGTCGCGCTAACCCTGCCTTGTCAAGGTCACCTCTCCCCATCTCCCCGTTGCCGACTTGACCCTAGTCTCATTCCATGAGAACCACATATTCTGATCATCACTTATTTTGATTAACCGTAACTGGAGCACAGAAAATGGCTTGGAATTTTTGATAAGATGGTTTGGTCCGTAAGCGGCTCAGCAAAAACACCGGTATCGGCGCGATCTCGCCACGTGAGTGATTGATTGTCACACGTGATCCATGGATAATACTTGTCGAGTTCCGGCCTATGATGTGTCGTGCGGTCTGTCGACGGTTGAAGTTTGAAGGTTCAATTCATCTCATTGCTCGGCGGTTTTGTCGCTGTTTACTCGTGGGATCGGCCAGGATCTCGCTTGGTGATACGGTGAGCATCGGGAGTTTTATGCGAACACATGTGACCTAATAACCAAAACCGCCCCTTCGCTTGTCGAGGATGATGCGTGATGCCTCGGTTTGCCTCCGGTGCATTTATGACATCCTCCACCGCCGAGATCTGGAAATAGATTCAGTGTCGATCATGTAAATCGCGAAGAAGACACTCACCTGACGGCCTGAAGGGGAACTCGGTGCTTCTTTTTCCATTACTACGCACACGCTGTCATTCTCAAGCTTCCATGCCAGGACCTCCACTCTTCTCAGAGTTCCGCAGGTTTACTTCCCAGCTGGACACGCATCAACCTGCTCCTTTCCCTTCCTGCGCCCACATGTCAGCCTCATCCGACATACGCCATTTTCGATTCTAGCAAGAACTTCGCTACCAATTACCCCATCACTTGCTCGTATCTGATCTTGCCGTCACTAATGCTTTCTTTGTCCATTGTACGTCTCCTTTGGAGGGTTACGGCATAGACCCTAGTTTCCAGTTATACCATACCCGTGAAGGGCAAACCAGCGGGCTCCCGCCGGCGCGGGCGACACGATGACAGTAAGGCACACCTCCCGATGTGTCCCGCAATCGGCTCCACAACAACCACGTCCAGATTTTGATAGAGGTAAGTAGGTGCCTGTGTCGTAATTATTCCTGCATCCCAGTTTGGATAGAAGGCTCTCCAGTGCGAGATAAACGCAGGACGTGCACATTGTAGGCGGTAATTGATCTCGGAGCGGCAGCAATAACCTGCCCTAGGCAACAAACGCAACTCGCAACAGCGTCTCCAACCAACCTAGGTTCACGGGTGCGGTTGTCTACCTCGGACGGGAAAAAGCCGGTCGGCCCCATGACGGTTGCGGGCAAGTCTGGGTAAATCGGATCACGCCACCCCTCCGCACCCAGGGGGCAGAAGCTGTTTCATGTTTTACCCAAGACGGGATTGTGTTGTGGAGGGGTTCCGGCGGTGCCTGGGGGATCTGTCGGGGGTTTGTCTGTTGGTCTTCGAGATGGTGTAAATTTTCTGGGCTAACCCGGTCCGATTAACTCACGGGTTTGTTTTCATAAGGCGTCTGGGAGATGATCACTGCTCCCGTTATCGATTCCGCTAGGTTTGGAATCGACTCTGCGATTTCGTACTCGTGGTCCAAACCTTCCTGACCGCCGCCGCCGAGTGGTGGACAGGACTCTCTGCCAATCCCGGGGAGGATAGCCCAGCGACAGTGTGGCGACACCAGTTCGTCCCTCGGAGGTTCCGCGTTCGCTCTTTGCTTCCTTCACTTGTTCCACTCACGGTACCCATTCGTTGTCCGGGTTTTTAGTTCTCACGACTCTCTGTGGCGCAGCCTATCGGAGGATCACGGTTTACAAAACGAGCAATTAGATCTTTGATGTTCGAAATCGAGATGGTCTATCTTATACATGACTGGTAATGGGAATGGGTATGCGTGTGATTAGCTGAAGGATAAACCGGGTAACTTAGAACGTGGAATAACTGAGAACAATGTAACGTATGCAATACAACTATAGAAATATGTGGGTAATAAGCGATAGGACACAACAGTTCAGGAAGGGGAATAGGAAGCGTCGTAGGCGGAGGTATAGGCGTGGTGTGGGGGGAATCGCGAGGAAAAAGCTTACAACAGGGAGAAGAGAATTGAAAGGGAGTGTGCAGAACAGTCCTCGAGCCTAGCGAGAGCGTTGGGAAGAGCCGTGGGGTCTCAGGATGTCACCCTCGAACGCGTATGAGCCAGTTTTCGACAAAGTTATGGCGGCACGGGTGACCTCGACGGTGTCGAAATCCTCATACTTGTCAGGAGGCAAGGCAGAGTTCAGGTACGTCACCAGAGATGCGATGGTTATCTCGTCACCAGCGGAATAGGTGGTTTGGAACAAGTACCCAACGGATTTGTGGATGAAGTTGGCGCTGATACCGGTGATAATCAATCCCCTGCCTTGGAGCCGGATTCATGGATTTCACTCACCGACCTGCAGCAGTCTTCAGTTCGACTGCGCCGTGGTGACGGTTCTCCCGTGCTTCGTCATCGCTGTGACCACTACGGACATGTGACATCTTGACCCGCTTTGTCCGGTGGGCATCATCATCGGAGTGTGACGGGAAACGATTAGAAATGGGGCTTAGGTGGGTGTTAGGCCGGTCGACTGCCATATCATCGCGTGCCTGGTCTCTACTATGGGAGGGATGAGTTCAGGTGTCACTTTGACATGTTACGACATGCGGAAACGCGATCCGAGGGTGGGAGAGCGTGTGGGACTTACTGTACAAGAGTGCATTTAGATCTGTGTTGTTGCCATGCGGGCGTATAGTAGGGGACGTCCTTCCTCAAGGGGATCCAGTGCTGACAGAGTTTGCAAAACACACGCAGGGGTTCGACTTCGTCGGCGTATGGGTCCATGCGGAGCGCTTTTGCCCGTTGTTCCGGGCTCAAGCGCAGGGTATCATCGGTGGGAAGCGCGTGGGATGGGGTCGTGAAGATGGAAGGGGATGAGATCCCAGAAATTGCGGAAAGGGGTGGAAGTTCGATACGTTCTCGGGAATGGTGTCTCGAGGCCTTATCATACTCGGAACTACTATATCACGTCAGCGTTTAGAGAGGACAGGTTAGAATACGGGCGTTGAACATACGTGGGGCTATCGGTATGGTGTCGTTTGGCGACCGCGTGGCTGGAGGACAAGGCGGTCCGAGCGCACTCGAGCTTGTGCTGAGCCCACTTTGTATCGGCTTCTCGGTCGTCGTTGCCAAGGACAACCCAGTTGCTGCAGTTCTCGCACAGCCTGCGGTCTGTTTCGACCTTTAAGACCGGTTTTTGAACGCTGGAAACGAGGTCAAAAGGAGGGCTGATTTCCGGACATCGAGAGATCCCACCCTTTCTTAGCCAGGCAGCTCTTGCGATGGGCTTCCCACGGAATGGAGCAATAGCTGGAGTTACTACGCAACCTGATCCATTTGTCACAGCCGGCACAGAGGACTCGATAGGCCTCGAACTGGGCAACATATGGATCAGTTCGGAAGAAGTTGATACGCTCCTCCTCCGATCGCTTAGGCCTACGTTTCTTTCGCTGAGTCTGTAGTACCGGGACGCTGGTGGAGGCGGGCGAAGGAAGGGGTGTAGGTTCGGGTGATTGTGACGAGACGGAATCTTCGCGTGGTCCGGTGTGTGTGCTCGCGCTTGAGAGAAAGAGTGGATCAGGAAGAGCCCTTCGGCAGGGACGCGACGCTCGGATATTGCCCACCATGATTTACGATGTGCGGTCCACTTGGAGATGCTGAAACCGCCAGTCTCCTCATCCCGTATCGATACTCCCTCTTCACAGACCTCACAGATCACGCGACCGGATTCGTACTCGTTCTCGCGTATGGAGGCAGGTAGATCGCTCTCCTTCATTGAAGAGGCACTGGGTGGCTGCCGCGGTGATTCGGGCGGTGGTAGGTCGTTCTGAGAATGATCCTCTGCCACGCTGTCTCCATTTTCCGACGTATGGAGGGACCTTGTCTTCTGGGGCCTGGGAAACGCGTGTGAATAATGGGAATACCGAAATAGGGGACAGGGGACGGACATTGTGGGAGGACTGTCCCTGGCGTGAGGGCTGCGTGGCCTGGAGCGGAAAAGGGAGTAGGACAATGTTTGAGGGAGAGTGACGGGAGTATAAGGCTCACTCACGAGTTGACTACCATCAGTGGATGTGTCATGATGGGCATGGGGGAGGGAGCAGCGGGAACGGAAACCAGACCTGAATGAGTTACATATGTTATAAGCAAATGGGGTGGAGGGGTATCAAAATTTTTGATTGGCCGAATGTGTTCGAAACGAAAAAGACAAATGTCAGTGGGCCATGACAACGGTCAAGCGCGAAGCCGAAATCTATTCCAGGTCTCGGAATGTTTAGCGTACTTGGTGTGTTTGTGCCAACAAACAAGACAGGCATCATCATTTCTCCTTCCGGCAGACAGCTTCTGAAATGTGTGATCCACAGTGTATAACAAACGACGATAATCTCCGAGCTGCCCCCGACTCTATACCGTACCATGACCACCTTCGTCCAGGAAGCGCTTCATGTGGGCGACGATCTGGCCGAGGCCGTTGAGCCATTTGGCCAGTTCCGCGTCCAGTTTCTCGTGCGACCCTCCCTGCGATATCCGTCTGTAAAACTCTGATCGGGATGGGACTGCTTTGATGGCCAGCTGAAAGAAAAAAGACGAGCGGGGGAAATAAAATAAAATAAAGGTCTGATTGGGTTCAAAAGGCCCATTGACGACACGTACAGTGACCGCGGACTGGACGAACCACCCATGGTGATGCTTCAACACGTCATCATATGATCGCTTGAAGCAGGCTCGCAACTCGGAAGTGCGATCGGCTTGCATGTTTTCCAGCGCCCGACATGTGAACAAGAGACCGCTGTGCGAAAACGCGGGAGAAAACTCAGGGTGACCCATATCACGCCGTGAAACCTAGGCTTACGTACCGTATGAGACGAACGAGACAGGCGGTACTTTGTCGTGTGCCTTCCTTGGACTCGCTGGTAACCAGCATCTCAAGCGTGGTGGATACCTGGTGATGGGACGCATGGCGGGTCCGGACCCCCTGTTTCGGTTGTGTCGGTCAATACCTCACCGCGATCCGGGCGTCGACGGACGACCGGAAGGGGAAGAGAGCGTACCCCGATGTTGTTCCGCAGGTCGACCTGGACAAAGGAAAACACACCGACGCCAAGCAGGTCTTTGGGGTGGCATTGATGTCAGGGTCGGGCTGGTCGGTTCTGTTGCGACACTTACCAAACATATTCACCAGTCCATCTGAAGCATCTAAGAAAGAGACCGTCTCAACACCATCATTGGTAACCGGCACCTCTGCGAACGACTGTATGTTCAAAGAAATTAGCAAACAAATGGTGAATGAAATCGGGAGCTGTCACCTTGACTGTTTCGAAGTATGGCGTTACTGTGGCCATCTCTTGTTTCTTCGTCTTCGCCGTCGTCTCTGGTCTCGGTACTCCCGACCGCACGTCTGCCTCGTTGCCTCCCGGGCTGTCTTTGGCGCGGGAACGCGAGGCGAGAGAAGAACCTTCCTAATTCGGAGGGTCGCAAAAGTTATCCGGAGCGATCGCCAAAGACTTGTTCTTTCAGACTCTTTGGTTGGCCAAGTCAGCCAGGCGTTTCTGTGTGCTGGTCCATTCGCCCATGGCACGAGTATACGCAAACGTCAATGCTCTCTCCGGTCCAAAATGGTACGACTATGGTCCGTAAATCTCCATCATCCACCACCACCCGGTCGCCCCTTGTTCAAATCGCTCCTCCCTCAACAGATCATATTGAAATCCAATGGAACGAGCCAAGCAGGTATGAAGTCATCCGCAGGGTCGGTGGTGGAAAGTATTCAGAGGTTCGACGATTCCGTTCGCCCCTTCCGCCTTGGGTTGACGCGGAGGTTGTGGTTCTCAGGTTTTCGAGGGAACGGACATCCTCAGCGACGAAACCTGCGTAATAAAGGTCCTGAAGCCCGTCTCGGAAAAGAAGATTAAGCGGGAGGTGCAAATTCATCCTTTCACTCATTTCCGCTCGCCACCCTAACATGGATCAACAGATCAAGGTGCTGCGAAACATCTCCGGAGGTCCCAATATCGTTGCGCTCCTAGACGTCGTGCGAGACACCTCACACACATACCACAGTCTCGTCATGGAATACGTCGACAATACCGATTGGAAGGTCCTTCTCCGAAACATGAACGAACTCGATATGAAGTACTACATGTTCCAACTCCTCAAGGTACGATTGTCCGGGCCCATTAAGACAGCATACCAAGGCGTTTCCCCTAGGCCCTTGACTTTGTCCATTCTCGGGGTATCATCCATCGTGATGTAAAACCAGGGAATGTTATGATTGACGTGGAGACAAGAAAGGTTCAGTCCGTTCCGTTTTCGAACGTCCCTGCACCTAAAGGCCTTGATGTAGCTGCGTCTGATTGACTGGGGCTTGGCAGAATTCTACCACCCTGGCACCGAATATCATATCAGGGTCGGTAGCCGTTACTACAAAGGCCCAGAACTCCTGGTCGGGTACAAGCGCTACGACTACAGCCTAGACATGTGGAGCCTTGGCTGCATGCTTGCCTCCCTAGTTCGTACCGCCCCGACTGCGTATACCCCGCTGAGAACTGAAAGCACCACAGATATTCCGCAAGGAGCACTTTTTCAGAGGATCTGATAACGTCGACCAGTTGTTGAAGATTCTCAAGGTGCTGGGGACAGAAGAGTTTGACAAATATATGGAGAAGTACGATATTGAGATGGAGACTGATTCTGATGCGTTGCTTCGCGCGTGTGTACGAAAAATTTCTCGGCACGACCGTAGGTTAACTTTGTACACCAGGTGGCCAAGGCAACCCTGGACACGATACACCACGCCGGATACCTTGCCCTTTTTCACCCCAGAGGCTATTGATTTACTCGAGAAGCTTCTCCGTTATGACCATCAAGAGCGACTCACCGCCCGTGAGGCTCAAGCGCACGCCTATTTCAGTAAGTCCCCTTTCCGTTCAGCTTTTTTCTTATCGTCTTATGTTCCGGATTTAGATGTTGTACGCTTAGAGGCGACAGGCAATCCTGGAGATTGCGTCAGCGATTCGGGATTCTACTCGACATGAAGCGGAAATGCCACCCCTTGTATCGATGTATGCTATGTTCTGTATCTTTCAGGAATTTTTTTCCTCCACCGGGACGATACGACGGAGCCCATAGATCTGCCGCACTAACTATGATTTTTATGAAATCCCCTTACGCTGATCTTCAAGTTGGGACTGATTTTGGTGATCTTGTGGCCTCGGTGTTTCCAACACACAAGAAGATCTCATCTTTCCACGTCCGTAAACGTGCTTGGGACTGTCCTGTACCCATGTACGCCCAGTATAATGCGTGTTGCATTTGCTTACCGTTTCTAGGACTGCACATCTCCGATTGATGATCGAGATCGTCCACTCCCGTTTCGTCGCAGAGCGTATCTTCCTCGGTACTATCTGAATTCCTTCCTGGCCAATTGGGCCGGGCGGGAAGTGGATGGTCAACGCTCCAAGGTCCAGATAAACGCTCTTGTAGCTCGTCTACCTCCTTTGTGCCCATCGATTCATGAATCCGGCGGTTCACTCGTGAGGTAGTCACCCATTGAGAAGGATGGCACACACCAAGTAGTGAGTGGCCCGGGGCGCTGGGATGTGCGAGGCTGGGTGGTATCAAGTCGTCCATCACGATCTGGGAGCCTTCAATGGACTATTTCTGAACCTTCCTTCCTTTGGCTTTTCCTTCAGCCCATCAGCGGCAACTTACCGTTCAACGCCCGCATGCTTTCTCACACCTTCCTATGGACCTGAGATACTCAAATATCAAGATCTAAAGGTACTCAGACGTCGGTCCGACGGTATGAAGTTAGCGCCCAATTTACCGCGTCGCTCTCGCGGTACGTTGTCTGCGGCAGAGTGACGATACATCTGCAATATACCAGGCACTCGACTGTACTCGCTTAGCGGCCGGAGACAGTGTCACTTTGTTGCCCAGCGTCACCCGCCACCACTCAAAAACCACCACATTTGGCAACGGTACTCCGCCCCTTTGAATTGGATCTACCGGGAGGTGTTCCTTCACAATTTCCCCGCCCCAATCTCTCGGTGCACCACACGACAGGATAAAACTTCATTCCAGGTGAAAAGAGAGAAAGGGTAAAACAAGCAAGACGATATGAAAGAACGGGGGCGCATAACTAATTCTACAAACGCGATTATAATGCTGATGGGAGGATTCATGATGGTTGCCACCCAGGTGGGGATATATCGTGTTGTTGGCCCGCGACGTGGTGTCGCCGGTTTATCGGGAACAACTCGTAACTCCATTTTCGATCTCCCTTTTTTTCACCTCCGGGCGACAGGAAGCAATTTTGTTCACTCGCATTTCCTTCCTGACAAATTGGGTTTCTATGGAGAGTGAAGTGGTTGGTGATCGAGTTTCGGGTCGGAGTTAAAACTCCGCTGGTGCGCGTGATGGCAGTTTGTAGTCTTCTGTAGTTCACTACATTGAATAACGATAAGGATAACAAATGCGGAAGAGAGGCAAGCGACTACGGCGCTTACCACCGCCCCACTCCCCTTAACAAATGGTTCCCTACCTCATTCCCTCACTCCTTATCGGCGTGTAGTTTAATAAGTCAGAGAACGACTGGATCCGCGTTATCCACGCCTGCAAATACATACTGGGGGGCTTTCACGATCTGTTTCACTGGATCGTGGATTTCGTTCGAGCGTCTGGGAGCAGGGACACTCGGTATCCATTTAGACCGGTCAAGTCCTCCGCTGTCAGGAGCCTTCCTGCCCAACCCCAAGCGGAGATCAGAAAGGGGGGCGGAATATGTTCCCAGAGCAAGGAGTGGAATGACGGGAATACCCGCGGTTTTGGTTCTTGGCACTTGTTATCGAAACTGTTATCAAATGTAGTGCACTACCCACGAGAGACTACAAATTACCATCACACGCATCAGCGGAGTCTGAACTCGGCTTCGAAACTCGGGAGCAACCCGTCCACCTCCAACAGCGGTTTCGACGACGTAAGGCGCAGGGATGTCAACCGCTCGGCCCGCCCAGGAAGCCCCGGACCCACGTCTGACGGTCTGATAGAGAACGGTTTTAAACGACGCCACCGGCGGGAGAACGTCGCAACGCGTGGGTATCGAGAGAACCTTCCACTCGGCGTACCTGAAGATTGGCCCATAGCGATGGTGGACAGGCGACAGATGACAGACGAAAGACCGGGTCTGGAAGGGGCGGGTGGAAAGTGTGTGTTTGATCCACACCCATCCTCCAAGACTTTGATTCTTGGTCACCTCATCTCGGGAACCACCTGAAATTTCCAAATCCCCATTTCCCATCCCAGCCCCGCCCGCAAGGTTAAAACCGTGCGTAGACGTGTATGAATGGACGCTCGAAGACTCGTAAGGAAGGCGCACAGACCCCAGCCGCTTCGTGGAATGTTCAACGGCGAGAATCTCGGCTACTGGAACTCTTCTGCGACGGATAGCACCATATCTAGCCTTACCAATAGTCACCCACTCCCACACGGTTATAATTTACAATACCGCGGTCGCCTCGCTTATTCGTTTCCCCTGACCAGTTCCTCAAAGATTTCCCGTCTCCATCTGATCAAAGCACTCTTCAAACGAATGATCTACGCGACATTCCCACGACCGGACCGCATCTGGCAAACCACACTTTCTCATGCACATGCCCTACGTTTCGACCCCCCATCCTCACATCGCGCGGACGACGTGCCCAACGAACACAATATAGGTTTGTCCTGAAGTGTCTTCCGGCGGGTATGGGCAGGGAGATGTACCAATCAATGAGATCCATCCAGATTATTGCTTCAATCTGTCCCTTCAACGTTTGCTCCATTTCCACGGTTCGGCCTTCAGCGCAAGAATCACAGTTTGTTCAACAGGTATACCCTAGTGTCATTTCCGGTGCCCTGGAGGGGGCTTGCGGGCTGCTGAGCGTACTAAGGCGGAAAAAAAACGAGTATCTCCCGTTTGGCTCAGTTGGTAGAGCGCGTCACTAGTATCTCTGCCGCCCCGCAGTGGGACCTGCGTAACTGAGCTTGCGTGATGACGAGGTCAGTCGTTCGAGTCGGCTAATGGGAAATTTTGTCCCCAACTTGGCGGTCTCCCGCTGCATACTCGCCCAGCTCGCGAGGGTTTTTTTTCGCCTTCCATTTCCTTCACGCGCCTCAGTTCTTCCGAGGGTCGTCACAAACCGTCATCAGAGACGTAGGATACGAAAATACATGCTTTTCTAAACAAACTCTATGAAGACAAACCGACAACCGGCCTACGGTACCCCGAACGAAGCTATCCCTCTTGCTGAACTATTCGATGATCGCCATCTCTCTCAACCTAGCCTTTGCAAATTCATCCTTATACTTATGCCAGATTCTAGCGTTGTGGGGTAGTTGAGTGTGTGATGGTGGCACAAGGGTTCAATACAGACCTCTCCAGCTCCTGGATGTATAGCTTTTGCACCCGTGTGATCTCTTCCATAGATGGATTCGCCGACTGGTTCACATGTATGGGGCGACCAACTGGGGTTTTGTGAATTCCCTGGGCCCGGCGCTCATGGTTGTTTAGGACTTACTGACGGACACTATCCTCCTGCGATAAGGCAACAATCCAAGGTTATCTAATATACAGGGTCAGGAGGGGCGTCTCTGGTTAACAAAGGGTCTTTCGCGCGTACAATTCAGCAGTCCACGCCCGTGGAATAGAGGCAAGGTAAAACCGAAGACATTTTGGAACTTCTTCTGCAGCGCGTGAATAGTGGTTCCCTTTTGGTTCGGCATTTGCTGGTATATCTGCCCGATGATCAACACCCGTGGCACCAGGTCAGGGATGGTCGAAAGACGCTCACGTCGTTCTCCCCGAACGAGAACACAGGTACCAAGTCGGCCCTGTGATGATGTCAACCCTGTGAACTTGACTCTGGCTACTCGTTCGACGCACCCCTCTCGAATGGCAACCTTGATGAATCCAAGCCTAATGTGGAGGTTGTAAAAACGAAGATCACCTACCGGCCCTGCGTGATTCATACCTCTTTCTAAGGGTCAGGTCCGCAGTCCCAGGGCGTGCGCTCAAACTCTCGGCAGCCCCACCTACAACGATGGTGATCGCCGACCCGCCACCCTGTCCGAGGATGTTCTGACAAGATTCCTTGCTGACGGAGCAGACGCCCATTAACATTAGGATGTCGCGATAGAAGGGTGCACGAAAGTTCGATTCCAATGTCAGCAAGTGGGGTTTAATACCAGGGAATGCTTTGGAGAACCCTGTGGCTGAAGGGGGTATTAAATCCCGAAGAAAAAAAACCGTGAGAGAGAGCAGGACACTAACCGTCCGTCGCGAAAGTCGCCAAAGCACCCCTAATGCAATACTTCAGCATGAAGGGTTGGAAACCCAAGCGTTAGAATCGTCACTTACATCCCAATTATACCTGGTTGGATACCACTCAGGGTTTGTTACCGAAGTCCAAGTGCTCACGACCCGGACTCACCGTGTGGGTGATATCCGAAAACATACGGCCGATCAGCTTTGAGATCTTGTTCCTTGATGAATCTGTAGAAAGTGATATTCGGACATGGGTCAACAGTAGAAGGCGTCAGCGGACGAAGTGAAGGAAGGCGCGTACGAGGCGGGGTAGTACTCTGAAAAGTATCTCCAAAACCTCATCCCTCGGAACCACTGACTCGATCTTCCTCCCGTTACCGGGCTCTTGTCGATAACCAGTACCCAGAACATATACACGGCTAACACCGGCCATAGTGGGGGGAACGAACTGAGGGAACGTGAGATTCAGATCGTCGCGTCCGGCGGTACAGTCCGTTCCGTACCAGAGGTATAAGAACAGGGCACAGCACATAATCATCGTTGAAGACCAGGTGAACACGGCTAACGTTTGGATCCTTCGTTTGGTAGGGACCTTGGAAGGTACGAATCTGTTCGAAGAGTGTCCATAAGGTGAAGTTCATACGAGACTCGAGCAAAGACATGACGGGACGACGGACGGTCGAAGGTCATGAAACGAATGAAAGAGCGGAGGACTCACTCGATGTTAGCCTGAAGGCTGGCGGCTACCGGTTTCAGTGGAGTGGAGCTCAACAAGGTTAACTTCTCCCTCAACGAGGTGGCAGAGACGCCCCTCGATAACTTTGCTCGTCCTTCAGGCATCTTCGTGTTCGACAGCCTCTGTGGTTCGCACGGCCGTCTAGGAATCGTGAATCTAGTGTCCGTGTGGTCCACAACCGATGGTAAGTGGAATACCAGTTGTGCAGGGTGAGGTTCGGGAAGGGGGTCTGGTGTAATCAGTAGATCACGTGCGACCGGCTACGTCAGGGTTAACGTCACCCGGTGCTGTCATATCTAATCCAGACGATCCATTCTTGAATTTTACGCAGAGAGTTACAGATCTTGTAATGGAGGATCACGAGTATTGAATCTTCTCCATCTCTCCCGATTTCCTGCCATTGTTGTCCGCAACGAAACGGCTGGTGAAACAGTGGGGACGTCGATTGTCCTCTTTGTCACCACCGCTAACTCGGTGGGCGTCTTGAATGGATTGTGGTGGGCGCCACACAGCCCGTTCCCGCCCCACTCTACGAGCTTCTGAAGGTTGACCTCCGACGGTGCGCGGAAATAGTTTTTGTCTAGCGTATTTCAACGTATGGCAAACTGCGATTACACACTAGTGTTTTTGCAGTCCATCGGAAGCGGCGACCCCACCCCTCGGTTTCTATATGGTGCACGGGGAGGAGGCAGCAGGGTACGATACCGGACAACGTCGAAAAGTACCTCGGCCTAGGCCCGCCGCCTGGCATTTCCACTGATCGATGCTTTTTGTTCTCTGTTCCAGGCCGCTCGTTTGCTAGTCTGCCGGTTTCCCTCTTAGCCACATCCGTTGCAATGCTTGGAAAGCGGCGGCTCAACCATTACCCACGAAACGCGGGAGGGTTAATGCTGAACAACCTGGAGATGGCCAACGGGAGCAGACGGGAGCTGGGCAGAATCGCAACCTATCCCAATACACGAACCCGCAGGAACACCTCCGGAGGGGGATGTGTTCCGGGCCCCCATGCTGGGATACGGTTGACCAGCCGAGACGAAGGAGGGTCCGAATGCAGAGGGCCTACAACCGTGCGATGGGTCCCCAACACTGTCCTTGAACCGTCGAACGATGGGCCGCGCCTATGACTTCGAATCGGTTTTGGCTCGATTTTGGCTCGCCCTTCCTTGTGTTCCCGTCAGTTTGATACAAGTAAAAAACGGCAAGGGTTGGCTTGTGGTTAATTGTTCACCGTCCTCGAACTGGCAGCCACCGAGATGAAGCCAGAGATGGAAGGCCTCGAAAACTGTGAACCGTTGATAAAACTCCGAAGGCGTTGTTTCACCGTGATGACCAAATGTGGGTGGACCGCCAATGGTGACCATTTCCAGATCCCCTCACTCTCCTACCAAACAGGTAAACCGACTGATGCCCGCGCCCGGAATTGTGACTCTTGAATCTTAGCGACCTACGAGCGACGACGGATCACAGATTGAAGAACACGGTGAGGGAGGCGAAACCGATTAGACACAGGCGAACGGAGGTATTGATGGTCCACGCCTGACCTCGATCTCAAGGTCAAACCCGCAGCTGTGCTGTCCGAAACCTTTAGCATATGCAAGAGTCACAAAACTACTCCCACGCACCAGCCACAAGGCCGAATGAATCTACCAGGTCAGGGCGTCTCCTATATCACCTCTTAGGCTCATGGTCACGTACTGGTCTACAATCAGGCTCCAACCCAGTGATACTTAGTCGTTCTGACTTGCCGTTCAGGCTGGCAAGCATTCTTGATGCGGTACTTGAAGTGAATCCCTCGCGAATTTTGCTCCTCACGGTATTCTCTGGTTCGGGACGGTGGAGGATTACCCTCATTTCCTGGCCCCAGGGGACGACGGCTTTATATAACCGAGGTGCCTGATGGGTTGCAGGAGTTGGAAGGGCTGTCACAGTGGGCTGGTACCGGTGGTGCGCCCACCCTGCGAGGACCGTGGACATTCCTCCGGCGACCCCAACGCAACGATTCATGAACGTTCAAGATTGCAGGA